>Ga0126378_10003614_pt1 | contig 11718 bp, 11 predicted proteins | sample PanSoiMetPlot_23_FD_92587 | JGI IMG/M metagenome (GOLD analysis project Ga0126378, IMG submission 92587) | Tropical forest soil microbial communities from Panama - MetaG Plot_23 | ecosystem: Environmental > Terrestrial > Soil > Tropical forest > Bulk soil | place: Panama | collected 2016-02-17
CCAGGCTGAAATGCGTCTGCATGGGGCTCAGAAACCCCAGTACATCCGGCCGGGGTTGAGGATGCGCTGCGGGTCAAAACTCTCCTTGATCCGCCGGGTCAGTGCCGCCAACGCCGGCGGCTGGGGCTCGAAGACCGGGACGCGGCCGCGCAGCTCGGGGCTCGCGCGAACCAGGGTCGCGTGGCCACCCTCGGCCCTGGTTGCCGCGCGCACGATCTCAGCCCCGCCGTCGGCCGACCCACCCGCGATCGCGCACCAGAGGAGGCCGCCGCCCCAATCGAAGAAGACGCGCGCATCGAGCGATCGCGCGATCACGGCGGCAACGGCGGGACCGCTCTGCGGCGCGACGGAGATGCGCCAGATTATCGGGCCGTGATCGCCCGCGAAGGGCCGCACCTCCGCGAGCTCGCGCCAGGGCGCCGCCGCCACCGCGTCTGGCAGCAGTTCCGCGGGCCCGAAATCGCGCAGCTCATGCCGGAGCGCGGCCGCTCGCGCCTCGACCGAAGGCCCGGGCCCCTCCACGCGGACCAGCGTCGCGGCCCGGCTGGCGCCGGGCAAGACATGGGCCGCACTCGCACCCGGCAGATGCGCGGCGCCGCCGACCTCGTGCGGACTATTGAGCGCCGCGGTCATCGCCGCCACCGCGCGCTCATCCTCGAGGCCCCACAACACCAGGGTCCCCGTGGCCTCCGGCCTCGGCAGTACCTTGACGGTCACCTCGGTCAGTAGGGCGAGCGTGCCGTAGGAGCCCGCCATGAGCTTCGAGAGGTCGTAGCCGGTGACGTTCTTCACCACGCGGCCGCCGGCCTTGAAGGCCTCACCGCGGCCGCTCACCGCGTGAAAGCCGAGCAGGTGGTCGCGCGCGGCGCCCTGCTTGATGCGCCGCGGTCCCGCGAGATTGCACGCGAGCATGCCGCCCAGGGTCTGCCGCCCGGCGGCTTCACCGAGGAGCGGACCCCAGTCGCCGGGCTCGAAGGCCAGCATTTGCTGGGACCTTTCGAGCAGGCTCTCGATCTCGGCGAGCGGCGTGCCGGGCTTGGCGGTCAGCACGAGCTCCTCGGGCTCGTAGGCCTCGATCCCCGCGATCCCGCTCACGTCGAGCACATGCGGTGCCTCGACGGGCCGGCCGAGGCCGACTTTGGTGCCGGCGGCGATCACCTCGAGCGATTCGCACTCGCCCGCGGCCCAGGAGATGACCTTCGCGAGCTCTTGCTCGTCCTTGGGGCGAAAGCGCGGCATGGACGCGCCGGCTCAAAAGCGCGGAATGTCGGGGAAGGCGAGCTTGCCGCCGTGCACGTGCATGCGGCCGAGCTCGGCGCAGCGGTGGAGCTGCGGAAACACCTTGCCGGGATTGAGCAGGCCGTCGGGGTCGAAGGCGCATTTGAGGCGCATCTGGTGATCGAGATCGATCTGGTCGAACATCGTATCCATGAGGTCGCGCTTCTCGACGCCCACGCCGTGCTCGCCCGTGAGCACGCCGCCGACCTCGACACAGAGCCGCAATATGTCGGCGCCTAGCGCCTCCGCGCGCTCGAGCTCGCTCGGCTTGTTCGCGTCGTAGAGGATCAGCGGATGCAGGTTGCCGTCGCCGGCATGGAACACGTTGGCGACGCGGAGCCGGTGCTTCTCGGCGAGGCGGGCCGTGCGCGCGAGCACCTCGGGCAGCCGCTTGCGCGGGATGGTGCCGTCCATGCAGTAATAGTCCGGCGAGATGCGGCCGACCGCGGGGAACGCCGCCTTCCGACCGGCCCAGAAGGCGAGCCGCTCCTCCTCGCTCTCGCTCACCCTGATCGACATGGCGCGGTGCTGGCGCGCGATCGCCTCGACGCGGCCAATCAAGTGATCGACCTCCGCTTTCGGGCCATCGAGCTCGACGATCAGCAGGGCCTCGACATCGAGCGGGTAGCCCACATGGACGAATTCCTCGGTGGCGTGGATCGCGGGCTTGTCCATCATCTCCATGCCGCCGGGAATGATGCCGTCGGCGATGATCGCGGCGACGCAGCTGCCCGCGCTCTCGCTCGAGGGAAAGCCGATCAAGACGGCGCGCGCGCTCGTGGGTCTCGGCAAGATGCGCACGGTGACCTCGGTGACCACGCCCAGAAGGCCCTCGGAGCCCACGGTCACGCCCAGGAGGTCGTAGCCCTCGGAGTCCAGGTGCTTGCCGCCGAGCCGCACGACCTCGCCGTCGATGGTCACGAGCTCGACGCCCAGCACGTTGTTGGCGGTGAGACCGTATTTGAGGCAATGCACGCCGCCGGAGTTCTCGGCGACGTTGCCACCGATGGTACAGGCGATCTGGCTCGACGGATCGGGCGCGTAGTAGAAGCCGGCGTGCTGGACGGCGAGGGTCACGCCCAAGTTGGTGACGCCCGGCTGCGCCACGACGCAGCGGTTGGCGAAATCGATCTCGAGTATCCGATTGAACTTCCCCATGCCGAGGACGATGCCGTCGGCCAGCGGCAGCGCACCGCCCGAGAGCGAAGTGCCGGCGCCCCGCGGCACCACCTTGATCTTGTGGTCGCGGCAATAGCGCAGGACCCGCGCCACCTGCTCCGTCGTGGAGGGCAGCACCACCAGCAGCGGCAGGGTTCGATAGGCGGTGAGGCCGTCACTCTCGTAAGGGCGCCGCGCGTCTTCCTCGGCGATAACGCCCTCACCCGGCACGATCTCGCGCAGCGCCGCCGCGATCTCGGCGCGGCGCGCGATCACACCGGCATCGGGCTCCGGCATGCGCATAGGGCCTATCTAGGCCCCTGGCTGCGATCGCGCCAACAAAAAAACCGCGCTCGGAGGCGCGGTTTCCCGGCTTTCACCAGGGCGAGAAGCGTCTCAGCCCTGGCGCGCCTTGTAGCGGGGGTTCGTCTTGTTGATGACGTAGACGCGACCCTTGCGCCGCACGATGCGGCAGTTCTTGTCGCGCTTCTTCAGTGACTTCAAGGAATTGGCGATCTTCATGGTGGGCGCTCTCAATGACAACGCGCGTGCCCACCCCAGGCCCGCGCGAGGGGCGGACCATAGGAGGGACCACACGCGCTGTCAATCGCCGAGGCCGTTTCCGGGGCTAGGAGCCGACGGTGGTTGCGAGCTGGTTGTATCGGCTGTTCAGGTTGTTTCCGAGCGTCGTGAGGCCCGCGATGGTCACCACGGCGATGAGCGCCGCAATCAGCCCGTACTCGATCGCCGTGGGACCCGAGCGGTCTTCCCACAATTTGCGGATAAGACGAAGCATTGGGCGGATCTCCTGGTTCTTCCCCGGAGATCGTGCGGTGTGTTCATGAACGGATTGTAAAAATGGGCGCCCGCGGCCGCTCTTTTAGCGTTCAATTTGGCTGATTTTTAAATACCCCTGTCGGCCCAGGGCACTTGAACAGAATTGCGTGACCAGAGCCTTGTGAGCCGCTCCACCACTTGCTGCGACGCGATGGTTAATCCATCGTGCTCCCCTGTGCCGCGCCGAAACAGGCGCTCCTTGATCGACGCGAGGACGGCTCATGCGAGGCGACGAACTCAAGGCGCTGCAGGCGCCCTTCAAGCAGCGCTACCGCGAGAATCCCGACTCGGCCGTGATCACCTTGCGGGCCAAGGGCGAGATCGGCGACGAGACCCTGACGTGCAAGGTCGAGACCGGCCGTGCCCTCATCGAGGCCGGTCTACACCCCGCGACCGGTGGCGACGGCATCGCTGCCTGTTCCGGAGACATGCTGCTGGAGGCGCTGGTTGCCTGTGCCGGGGTCACGCTCAAGGCAGTCGCCACGGCGCTCGACATCACGCTCAAGCGGGGCAGGGTCAGCGCCGAGGGGGATCTCGACTTTCGCGGCACCCTTGGCGTCGCCAAGGAGGCACCGGTGGGGTTTCGTGCCATCCGCCTGCGCTTCGACCTGGACACGAATGCCAGCCCCGACCAGATCGCAACCCTGCTCAAGCTAACAGAGCGCTATTGCGTAGTTTTTCAGACCCTTAATGGTCAACCACGGCTCTCGGTCGAGCACCGCCTGCCCCAACCTTGACACCTGCCACCGGGGATGTACGGGCGCTTTTACGTCATATCTAGACGTAGTCGCAGCGGTTAACCCGCGAAGCGACCTGTCCCATGGTGGTGGAGGGCCCCATGATTCGCACGCGGCCTTCTCGAGTGCCCTTGAATTGGCGCGAGCGACTGCTCGCGACCGCGATCTTCGCGAGCCTCGCGCTTCCATTCATCCCGGTGCCCGGCGACGGCATGGGGCACATGAAAGCGGTGCGCCGCGACGAGGCGGGCACGCACCCGGTCAAGGTCACGACCCAGGCGCCGATGAGCGTCTGCGAGGTGATGGCCTTTTCGCTCGCCTACGAGAATCCGGAGACCGGCGCCTACACGCGGGTCGCCTGCAAGCAGCCCCAGTAGCTCACGCCGCTTCCCGAACCGACAGGCTGACGTTGCCGCTTCCGGAGGATTGTCCGTAAGCGCCGTAGCTCGCGCCGAGGAGGCGCGGGTTCGCGTCGTCGATCGTGCCCAGCATCGTGGCGACGTTGCGTCCGCCCATCTCCGCCACCACCGCCTTGGCGTACTCCGGCAGCCAGCGTTTGGCGGCCTTGATCTCGCCCGTGCGGATCATCTCGATGAAGCGGCGGTCGTTCTCCATGTGCTCGGGCGGCGGCCACTGGTCGGGCCCGCGGATGATGCGATGGGCGAGCGCGGTGCTCGAGATGAACACCGCGCGCCGGCCGGTCTCTTCGACGGTCTTGCGGATCAGCCCGCCGACCCGCAGGCACTCGTCGAGGTCGGACATGAGGCAGGTGCCGACCAGCACCGCCGGAATCTTCTGCTCGGGATCGAGGTAGTGGAGCGGCACGTAGGAGCCGTAATCCCAGTGGTAGTGCGGGCTCGCGTTGCGGCCTGAGGGGATATTGGCGCCCTTGAGCCGAGCCAGCAGCGCATCCGCGAAGCCGAGATCGCCGGGACGATCGTAGGGCAAGCCCGGGATCATGTCCGGCGCCTCGTCGGCGACGCAGTGGCCGCGATGCCGCTCATGGCTGGTGACGTACCAGTTGAACGAGCAGACCCAGTGCGTCGAATGCACGATGAGAAGGTCGGGCTTGGCCGCGCGCAGCGCTTTGCCGAGCGCGTGGGAGCCCTCGATCACGCCCTTGAGGAATGCCGGCGCGGTCGCCTCCACCGCCATGCGCGGCGAGTGCGGCGTGATTACGCTATAGAGCAGCTTTCCCGGCATCGGGTCCTCCGTGGCGGCACTCGGCCGGCATTGTCACGGGGATATCGGCGCCCGTAAAGCCACGGCTAGAGCTGGATGCAGACGTTGCGCAGCCCAGAATAGAACTCGAGCGAATGAAGGCCGCCCTCGCGGCTCATTTCCCCTCAGATCGGCACCGAGCAGACCGCGTCTTCGTAGCGGCCGGCGCCCATCTCGCCCTGGGGGAAGATGCGGTGTCGGGCGATCCACTCGAAGGATTCCTCGAAGGCTTCCTTTGTATAGGGCTCGAACGCAATGTGCTCGCCCGGGCCCCAGCGGCGCGTGTCCATGACGTCGTGGAAGCGGGCCGGGAATTCTCGCTTGTAGTGATGCGTGCAGAGGTCCGGGCGCAGGTCGATATCGGCCTGGGCTCTCCGGAGCGCGCGGAAATACTTCCGGATATCGGCGGGATCGGGATCCCCGGTGATCATCGAAGCCATCATGAAGGTGGTGTCGATGATCTTGCGGAAGCCCAGCTGCTCCATGAAGTAGTAGGGCCCGCTGAAGAGCGACGCCGCCGGCACCTTGCGGTCGACCAGCAGCTCCATGCGGCGGAACAGCAAGCCGTCGGCGAAGGAGAGCTTGATCTCCTCGAGCTTCATGTACTGCTCGAGGGCCTGGATCGTGGAGTAGTGGCTGCCGCTCTGGTAGCCGACCGAGATCGGCACGCCCGCGAGCTCGGCCGGATGCTCGATCTCGGACTCCGGCGGCACGAAGATCGCGCAGGGCGACACCGAATAGGCGTCGCGGTAGAGCTTGCCGTGACCGACCGACGCCGCGACGTTCACGGTCCAGTGGCAGGCGCAGCTCACGTCGGAGGTACGCCCGCGCTCGAAGGTCTGGAAAGCGCCGACCTTGTCGCCGAGGTCGTGCCGCTTGCCCTCCTTCGAACTCAATTGCTCCTGGAACTCGTAGTCGAGGCCCTCCGCGGCGAAGTACCCCTTCTCCTCCGCCACCCACTCGTGGAGCCGCATGTGCGGCGCGATCACGAACTTGGCCATGGTTTCCTCACCACCATCTGGGTAAACCAGCGCTCTCGCCGAGCCGGTAGCCAAGTATCGGACCGACGCAGGCCTCTATCAAGAGGCCGAAGAATGGCTATTTACTGGCGCGTACCTCGATGCGTACGGCCTGGTAGTCGCCGGGGGTGAGGCTTCCCGTCGCCTGATCGGCAGCGCGGCCCGTCGCCGTGGGTCCAACGAAACTGTACGTCGACTTCACGATCAGGCCGAGTTCCGGGGCGTACCAGAAGAGGCGCTTCGCCGTTGGAGTGGCGAATCCGCTCTCTTGTTGCTCCACCACGATCGTGTCGAAACGGCCGGCCAGAGTCACGACGGTCTCCGTGCGCAAGACCGAGAAGTGCTGCCGCAGATAGCCCCCACTGACGCTCAGCCCGAGTGTCTGTTCTCTGCCGGTCGTCAGCGGCCAGAGCCTGTCGAGGCCGGCATCGAGGAGCTTGGCCTCGTCGGCGAAAGCCGCGAACTTCTCGCGCTCCTGGTAAGCCTGATCCAGGTAGCCGCAGCGAAATCCGTTCCCGCCGGCGAACTTCAGCCTCGTGCCGTTGCTGTATTCGACGACGGTACCCGACGCCGGGCATTTGAACGCGATTTCTCCAGTGACGCCGCCGGCCGTGCGAGTGACCGGCACGGTGGCGACCGTGGCGGGCTGCGCCGCTGCGGTCGCTGCCGGAGCCGGTGGCGGTGGGCTCGCCGCGGCGGGAGCCGGCTGCGCGATCGGCACCGGCACGGGCTGCGGGGCCGGGGACGGCGCGGGTCGTGGTGCCGCGGCGGTCGACGCGGCCGCGGAGGTGGGCGATGGCGCCGAGACGCGCTCCGTGGCGCCCGAGCCAAGCGCGCCCGCCGAGCCCCCGATGACGAGCGCATGCCGTTTGTAGTCGATCATCCAGGCTGGCAACTGCGAAAGGAAGCTTTGGCCGAGCAGGAGGTGGCCCTGGACCGGCGCCACATGCGCAGCGACATTCTTGATCGTGTGGTTGCCGACGCTCAGCTCGTGGAGCGTGAAGGCCTCGCCCGGCAGTTTCGAGCCGTCCGCGAGCTCGTAGGTCTTGGTACCGGTGAAATCCCGGCTGGAGACGGTGCCGGCACGCGTCAGCATCTGTACCACGTCCGCGGGGATCGCGACGTCGCTGGCACCGGTATCGAGCACGAAATTGAGCGTGATCCCGCCGTTCACTTGAGCCGGCACCACGAACCTGCCTCCGATCTGCTCGAGCTTTACGGTGTCGGTGCCGGCTACCTGCGCCTCGGGTGCCGGCGCGGCCCGAGTGGCGGATGCTGGGTTTCCTCTAGGCAGTGTGACGGACGCGGCCTCATAGGCGGTGTCCCGGCCGTAACCCTGCCGTGTCTCGAACTTGAACTTGACCGTGGAGCCGAGCTCCGGCGCGAGCCACGCCGTGGCAACCCAGGTGCCGTTCCACCGGCCTCGCACTTGGCGATGCCATTCGACGACGAAGGTGTCGAACGTGCCCGCGGCGGTAACCAGCTTCTCCCGGCCGATGACCTTGACGCTGTTGTCGAAGTAGGCGTCCTTGATTGTGTCGACGAGAACGCCCGTCGCGTTCGCAGTGGTGCTGGACGACGTGAACTCGACGGCGCTGCCGATTCGAAGCGGCAACAGACGCTCGCCTTGGTTCTTCTCCAGATCGGCGCCGGGCAGGATCAGTCCGAGGAACAGCGGCACCAAGAGCCCTTCCTTCGTGCGGGCTCGGCATGTCATTCCGGCCTGTTCGGTGAAGGTGAGCGAGCTCGCGTCGCTGAAAGCGACCACGGTGCCCGGCTGGGGGCATTGAAACGCTTGCTCACCCTCGCTCGAGGAGGCGAGCATGATCATAGCGACCGCGGTCGCCAATGTTCGCTTCACGGTGGGCCCCCTGAAGTCAGCGGCGCCACTCTACCGTTGCGTGTAGAAACGAGCAACAGACCATGCCGTGTGCCCTTGCTCCACCGCCTGCGGGCGCGCGACAATCCCGAGGCGATGCACGCGCACGATTACGGTCATCACCACGCGCCCCGGGGCCACGATACCGCTTTCGCGGTGGGCACGCTGCTCAACGCGGCCTTCGTGGTGGTCGAGGGCATCTACGGCATAAACAGCCATTCGATGGCGCTGCTGGCCGATGCCGGGCACAACCTCAGCGACGTCGCAGCGCTCCTGATCGCCTGGGGCGCGAGCGCGCTCGCGCGGCAACAGCCGAGCACGCGCTTCACCTACGGCTACCGCGGCTCGTCGATCCTGGCGGCGCTGCTGAACGCAGTCATTCTGTTCATCGCGGTGGGCGCGATCGGGCTCGAATCCGTTCAGCGCCTGATCGAGCCGGGCCCGGTCGCGAGCCTGACGGTGATCGTGGTCGCCACCATCGGTATCGTCGTGAACGGAGTCACGACGCTGTTCTTCCTGCGCGGACGGCATGGCGATCTCAATATCCGCAGCGCCTATCTCCACATGGCGGCCGACACGCTGGTCTCCGTGGGCGTGGTCGCCGCGGGCGGCATCATGATGGCGACGGGCTGGCTCTGGGTCGACCCGGCCGTCGGCCTCGTGATTGTCGCGGTCATCGTGGTGGGCACCTGGGACTTGCTGCGCCATTCCATGCGGCTCGCGCTGGACGCCGTGCCGGCTTCGATCGATCCCGAGGCCGTGCGCCGCTATCTCATCGGCCTCGCAGGCGTCACCGAGCTGCATGACCTGCACATCTGGCCCATGAGCACGACCGAGACCGCCCTCACTTGCCACCTCGTGATGCCCTCGGGTCACCCCGGCGACGCGATGCTGGCACAGCTTGCGGTGAAGCTGCGCGAGCACTTCGGCATCCAGCACGCGACCATCCAGGTCGAGACCGGCGATCCCGCCCATCCCTGCGAGCTGGTACCCGATCACGTCGTCTGACTTCGAGCTCGATGGCGAGAAAATTTCGTCGCTACCGTCAAGTCGATACCGGCGCGGGTGTTGCGCCGAAAAGCTCGCGACGCAGAAGTTGTTTTTGAACGACCTGCGCGGTCATCCGCCGCCGTGCCAGCGTTTCAGAAAAATCGGCATTCCCGTAGAGTTTGCTCAGCGCCTCAGCGTGCAACTCCTCTTCGCGCAGAAGACGGTGAACCGCCGTTGCGTATTCGGCAGTCAGATCGCGATGCTGAGTGATGGTCCATCCGGATTCCTGCAACATCGTCGGATAGTCAACCGCGGTCACCACGAACGGCGGTCCAAACTGCACGGCCAATTCAAAATCGGCGGACGAGAGGCTCGAAGCGGGAAATATGACGGTAAAAATCATCCTTCCGCTAGCTCGGATGACACGACGGCACTCGCACAGCGTCTCGAATTTGGCCTCGAGGCAGCACAGCACGTCCGAATGGCTGACGGAATCGAAGCTGTCGCCCACGAACGGCAATGATGCGCCCTCCGCCGCCACCGTCCAGCAGGCCCCTGATACGGCGTCCGCGACCACCCGCTTGGCAGCGATGCGCAATGCCGCCAGCGGAATATCCGCCAACACGGTGTCGCAGCCTGTCGTGCGTGCCCAGTAGAGCGCCGGCCATCCGGTGCCCGCACCGATGTCCAGCAATCGCCGGCCGGGCGCTAACTCCAGCAAACCGGCAATTTCCTCGACTTCGTGCCTCGTGGCCCAACTGGTTCCACCATAGTCGCAGCCACATACTCTGCGCTCGATCTCGAGCATGATCTCGGATTGCCCAAGCGGATATCGCTTCGACAATCGATCCGCCATGACCTTTTCGTCTGCACTGCGCGGCATTTTCGATTGCGTCGAATCTGGGCAGGGGATTCCGTCAGTTCTTCATTCTATACTCCGGTACGGCGGCGGACCACCCGGGTTCCGGGTCGTGCGCCGGTGGGTTGCCGATCAGCAAGACCTCGTTCGTCCGCGTGCGGCATCAAATGACTTGTAAGTTAGTTGCTGACACAGCCGTCATTGGAAATCCGCGTAGCGCGTCATAGCTCTCTACTGAGGGAGGATAGAGAGGCGCGCCGGCGTTGGAACGCGCGCACGGGACGGGAAGCCCGCAAGGAAGGTCCCCATGAAATCACGCGTCTCGACCGTCGTCGGATCGCTCCTCCTAGCGTTTCTGCTGGTTGATTTTGCCGGTTTCGCGCGAGCCCAGGTGGCGCCGAGCCCAGCCGAGCCGCAGGACCCGCCGGGCCGCGTCGGCCGGTTGAGCTTCATCGAGGGCGCTGTCCAGCAACGCAGCGCCGGCGATGCCGATTTCACGCGCGCGAGCCTCAATTACCCCGTCACGAACGGCTTTGCGCTGGCGACCCAGGAAGGCGGCCGAGCCGAGATCCAAGTGGGATCGATGGCCGTGCGCATCGGCAGCGACAGCGAACTCGACGTCAACGCTGTCGGCGACCACACGACGACGCTGACGCTGGCGCGCGGCGAGATCAATCTGCGCCTCGACCGGCTTGCCGGTGGCGACCAGGTGGAGATCGTCACGCCCCGCGGCGTCGCGAATATCGTCAGGGCCGGTCACTATCATTTCGACGCCGGCAGCACCGAGCAGCCGACGCAGGTTGCCGTCTTCACCGGACGCGTCGAGGTGCCGCGCGATGGCGGGCCGAGGATCTTGACCAACGGGCAAGCGGGATTGATCAACAGCGATGAAGCGGCGGGTCTGACGCTGGCCGCCAGCTCGCGCGATCCCCTCGACGATTGGGCGATCGCCAGGGATCGAGGCCGAAGCGCACGCACGGCCGCTCGCACCGTTTCGCCGGAGATGACGGGCGGTGCCGATCTCGATCAGTACGGCAGCTGGCGCCATGACGCGCGCTATGGAGACGTCTGGCATCCGACCGATTCGCCAGCGGACTGGGCACCCTACCGATATGGCCGCTGGGCGTGGGAACCGCCTTGGGGCTGGACATGGATCGATGATGCGCCCTGGGGGTTTGCCCCGTTCCACTACGGGCGCTGGGTGTATACGGCCTATGGCTGGGAATGGGTGCCCGGTAACTATGTCGACTATCCGGTCTATGCGCCCGCGCTTGTCGGATATGTCGGCTTTGGTGGGCCCTGGGTAGGCTGGTTCCCGCTCGCGCCTTTCGAGGTGTTCGTGCCCTCGTTCTTCGTCAGCATCGATTTCGTGCGCCGGATCAACATTACCAACGTCAATATCACCAACATCAACATCATCCGGACGAACGGCAACGTCGTCGTCAACAACACGACGAACGTGACCATCAATAGCTTCGCCAACCGTCAGTTCGTCACGACGGTATCGACCTCCTCGTTCACATCAGGTCAGTCGGTCAGTCGGACGATGGTGACGCAATCGACCACGACGCAGATCACGTCCACCACCCCCGTCTCCTGGGCGCCCGGCAATGTAACGGCGCCGCACACCGCCGTCGCCACGAACGGCGGGCCGCGTATGGACGCCGCAGTCAGACCACCGGTCCCAACCACAAACGGCGGTTCGATGGCTGCCGGAAAGACCGGCGGCGGAACTGGCGC
>Ga0126378_10003615_pt1 | contig 11718 bp, 13 predicted proteins | sample PanSoiMetPlot_23_FD_92587 | JGI IMG/M metagenome (GOLD analysis project Ga0126378, IMG submission 92587) | Tropical forest soil microbial communities from Panama - MetaG Plot_23 | ecosystem: Environmental > Terrestrial > Soil > Tropical forest > Bulk soil | place: Panama | collected 2016-02-17
TCAGGTTGAATCCGACCTGAACCAGGAACTGTACGGGGACTGGTTCCCCGTCCTTCGTGGCCGGCGTGAACTGCCATTTCCTAACTGCGGCGACTGCATTTGCATCCAGTCCCGGCTCCAGCGAGTGGACGACCTTGATTCCGTCGATCTTGCCATCCGCATTCAGGGCAACCGCGAGTTCGAGTTGTCCCGTGATTTTTGCTCGGCGCGCAGCTTCGGAATATTCGGGATCTGGCGCCGCTAGCACCTGGGCCGTTTTCACTCCATTTCCGATGGGAAGGTAGGCGCAGGTGTCGAACCAGGCGGTGCCTCCGTACGGTGGCTTGGGGCACACCCTGCCGAGAGTTGCGACTTGGGATTGAGCGAACAGGCTCGGGGCAACGAACAACAAAAAAGCGGCATGGATAAGGCGCTGGAGCTTCATCGTGGCACCGCCTGTATCTGCGCGACGACGATGGGCCATGTTGTAGACCGAATTCTTACAGGTGAAGTCGTCAGAGATGCACGGAGAACACACCCAAACCTTCCGTAAAGAAAGGAGGAGGAAGGATGTGGCACCCGGCCACGAGAAAAAATCTTCCACCCTATCGCCAAATCAGGCGATAAGGGTGGAGCACCCGCTACAAATGCGAAAATGATTTAGAGCCACGTAGTTTGCGCGGCCTCCCAAGGAGCAGCTGTTGAGCAAGAGCCTACGCAATATTGCCATCATCGCGCATGTGGACCATGGGAAGACCACGTTGGTCGATGCCATGCTGAACCAGAGCGGCATCTGGCGCGCCAACGAGCAGCACGTCGAGCGAGTGATGGACTCGAACGAGCTGGAGCGCGAGCGCGGCATCACGATCCTGGCGAAGAACACCGCCATTTTCTACACCCCTCCAGCATTGAACCCACAATTGCCAAAGGAACACAATAATCGGCCACCCACGGCTTACAAGATCAACATCGTCGACACGCCGGGACACAGCGATTTCGGCGGCGAGGTAGAGCGCGCGCTGAAGATAGTGGACGGGGTGATGCTGCTGGTTGACGCCTCGGAGGGGCCGCTGCCGCAAACACGCTACGTGCTGAGCAAAGCGTTGGAGGCCAAGCTGCCTCCAATCCTCGTGGTCAATAAGATCGACCGACCGGACGCACGCGCGCAGGAGGTGCTGAACGAGGTCTATGACCTGTTCATCGATCTTGATGCAGGTGAGGAGCAGTTGGAGTTTCCGGTGCTTTACACCAACGCGAAGGCAGGAACGGCTTCTGACAACTTTGATAAGCCGGGCGAGAATTTGCAGCCACTGTTTGAGGCGATCGTGAAGACGATTCCTCCGCCCAAGGGCGAGGCAGGGGGGCCGCTGCAGATCCTGGTGGCGAACCTTGACTACAGTGACTACCTGGGACGGCTGGCGATCGCGCGTGTGTTCAATGGGACGTTGAAGACAGGCGAGGACGTAGCCATCGCGAAGCGCGATGGTTCGCTGCAGCCGACGAAGATCACCAAGCTGTTTTCGTTCTCGGCTTTGAAGCGCATCGACATCGACGAGACTGAGTTGGGTGACATCGTCGCTGTGGCAGGCGTAGAGGGCATCAATATCGGCGAGACGATTACGAACGTTGAGAATCCTGCGCCGCTGCCGGTGATCACTATCGATGAGCCGACCGTTGCGATGCAGTTCATGGTGAACACGTCGCCGTTTGCCGGGCGCGAGGGACAGTACGTGACGTCGCGCAACCTGCGCGAGCGGCTGGAGAAAGAGCTGCTGACCAATGTTTCGTTGCGGGTGGAGGACACCGAATCGACCGATTCGTTCAAGGTGATGGGGCGCGGCGAGCTGCAACTGGCAATCCTGATTGAGATGATGCGGCGCGAAGGCTTCGAGCTCGCGGTGGGCAAGCCCGAGATCGTGACTAAGCAGATTGACGGTAAGCTGATGGAGCCGGTGGAGCTGCTGACGATTGATGTGCCGGAGTCGTTTGTCGGGGTGGTGATTGAGAAGCTGGGCACGCGCAAGGCGCAGATGCAGAAGATGCACAATCACGGCTATGGCCGCGTGCGGATGGAATTCACGGTGCCGAGCCGAGGGCTAATCGGGCTGCGCAGCGAGATGCTGACCGACACGCGTGGCACAGTGGTGATGAATTCGCTGTTCGAGGGGCATACGGAGTGGCAGGGCGAAATTCCGCATCGCGTGACGGGAGCGCTGGTGGCTGACCGAGCGGGTTCGACGACGGCGTACGCCCTGTATGGCGTGCAAGAGCGAGGGGAACTTTTTGTCGGTCCTGGCATTGAGGTGTACGAGGGGATGGTTGTGGGCGAGAATGCGCGCGACAACGATCTCGATGTGAACATCGTGCGCGAGAAGAAGCTGACCAACATGAGGTCGTCGACGGCGGACGAAGCGATCCGGCTGGTGCCGCACAAGAACCTGAACCTCGAGCAGGCTATTGAGTTCATCGCGGACGATGAGCTGGTGGAAGTTACGCCAAAGTCGCTGCGGCTGAGAAAGAAGATTCTGCAGGCGAACAAACGGCCGCGAAGAAACGCGCAGCCGAGCGCGGTGGAAGCGGACTAATTGTCGGTGGTCACTTGTCAGTGAAGGTAAAGCAAAGGGCGATCACGGATTGGCACGGATGAACATGGATCGGCAAAAGCCAAAACCCAAAGACTGAAAGCAACCGGTTTCCAGGGGATAATCGAAACGAAAATCAATGAACTGGTTTTTCAGAGCAAGAAGAGCGCACGATAAGGCGCCGCGTTCGCGCATGATGATGAGTCCTCCAGGTTCGAAGGCGTGTCTTGCAACCGTATACCACTCTGTGACCGATTGCAGACGGTTATGGGTACAACAAGTGTAAGCATTAGCTATTTGGCATTACGACAGAGGCTGGAGCACTGTGCTCAGTTCACTGCTTACTGACTGGATACTGTTGGAAAAGTTTTTCGACCGCTGTATTGACCTGGTCCAGCAGCTTGTCGCGCTGATCGTTGAGCTTTCCTTTGGCAATGCCGCGCCAGATTAATTCCTTCTTGCCAGCGTCGAGGATGTCGATGACCAAGGTGCCTTTGGGGATGACGACCGAGGTCACGGTGCCAGGAATGTTATGCCACAGTGTGATACCTGAGTTGATCGGTGGAATGGCGCCGCCATAAATAGGATCGTGGTAGTGGGCGGTGTAGTCGTTCTCAGTGGCGCCATACATCTGGACATAGAGATCGGGATTGCTGTCGACCTTGCTAAGGCCGCGCTTGCCGAGGTCGTCCTGCACGGCGGCCTGGATGGCGAGGCGAAGCATGGGTTTGGCTGAGTTTTCCTGCGGATCGATAGAGTAAGTTTTGAATTTCGAGAAGTCGACGGACTTGTCGTACTCGACTTTGATCTTCTGGGCGTGAGCGGAGGAGGCCACAGAAAACCAAACCGTGAAGTAGAGCAGGACGTGGATAAGGCGTGTACGGTGCATGAAGCTTATTTGCATAAATGCTTTCATTTACCAAAGTGCGGCAGACTACTCTTCCTCGGGGCTGAAGCCCCACCGATTTTCAGTCCTTTTGGCACGGCTAAAGCCGGCCCCTTCAAGACAGGTCCACAAGAACGATTTTCGCTGATCGAAATTAACGAGAAGAATTAGAACACACAGGTGGGGCTGGCCTACAATGTCGGGCATCGTTGCCATGGGGCATTGTGGCATGCTGCGTCGGCTAATCCTCCTGCTGGCACACTTATCGGCAGCAACCAATCTATTCACCCAAGCTCCTCCGCAGGCACCGAACCAGCTGCACTACCAAAACCTGAAGACAACTGTACCGTGAGCGGCCGCGTCGTGAGCCCAACTGATGGTACGCCTCTGCGATCAGCGCGGGTAGGTTTGATCGAAGCGGATGCTAGGAGCGCTGCCCACTTATCAGGCGAAAGGTATAGGGCGCGTAGAGGGCGCCATGTCGTCGTTTCAAGAAGGTGGAGATGACAACCGCCTCTGCGACGCAGACCGACGATCGCGGTGAATATCGAATCCCCGGGTTGAAGCCAGGCGAATACTACGTGAAGGCCACTGAGGCAGCGTACGGGCGCTTCAGTGGCCAGGAGGGCGGCATGGGAGAGGCACGGATGCTTGTGCAAGAGATGGGTAGCGAGTTCGCCGCGATGTATTTTCCTGGCGTGTTGCAATTGGATGGGCACAAGCGATGGTGTTGCAGGGGGGGCGAGGAAATGCAGGCGGATTTCGCGATGCGGCGCATCAAGCTGGTTGAGGTCGCCGGGCGCAGTGATGGGGGTGGATGGCGCTCCTGAGACGAGGGCGTATGTGCAACTCACGGCGGCCAGCGTGGGGGACTGGTTCAGTGGATTGGGGAGCAGCACGGACAGCAAGGGCGAGTTCTCTATCAAAGGCGTGCCTCCGGGTACCTACTACATCAATACGAGCCCCTCGACATTGTGATGAGCAACGAGGGTGCGCAGGTCGATGGCGCGGTGACCGACAGCGAGAAGGGACAACCGCTCGCGGGCGTGGTAGTGAAGGCGCAGGTCGATCCTTCGACGGATTACAACTATATGCGGTCACGTCCGTCGACCACCGACCAGAATGGGCATTTTGTGCTGAAGGACGTGCCTCCAAGAAAATACAAAGTGACGGCAAATCTGCCAAAGCCAGAGACGAGTGGCAGTGCCATCAAGTCGGAGGCGGTGACGGTGAGCTTGGGGGACAGGGATCACCGAGTGATGGATTTCAAGTTGACGTTGCCGAAGAGCGAGAAGGCATTACCCCACGAGGTAGCTGAATCATTTTGCAGGGGTTTTACCTATCACGAGTGAGGGCTTCCAGTTGATGACGATTGAGGCCTGCCTCGCTGTGAATGGAGCCCGGGGCGTGACAGGTCACAGGATAACGCCGTTTATCGCTGGTAAACTACTGCTGCCGACACTTTTGGGTAGCTGTCGCTCATGAATATTTCTGAGGCAATTCGCATTGCGCTGCTATCGCTGTGGGCGAACAAGCTCCGCTCAGTGCTGACCTTGCTGGGAGTGGTCATCGGCGTGTCGGCAGTGATCGCAGTGGTGACGTTCGTGAATGGCATCAACGGCTACGTGGCGGAGAAGATCTTCAATCTTGGCGCCGATGTGTTCATTGTGAGCAAGATGCCCAATGTCATCACCGACGCTGACCAGTTCATCGAGGGGAACAAGCGCAAAGACCTCGACATGGAGCACTACCATGCGGTGTCTGCAGATTGCACCGCGTGCAAAGTGGTGGGGGCGGACGTCCGCAATTTCAACGGCAAGGTGGTGTACGGCACGGAGAGCAGCAAGGACACTTGGGTGCGCGGGTGGACACCGACGATGCAGCGTATTTATGACCTCGATGTGATTATGGGGCGCCCGCTGAACGAAGCCGACCTGAATGCTGCTACACCGGTAGTCATAATAGGGCAGGACATTCGTGAGAACCTAATGGCAGGCGTCGATCCCATCGGAAAGAGCATACGCGTGGATGGCCATGAGTACATGGTGGTCGGGGTTGGCAAAAAAGAAGGCAAGACGCTGGGGCAGAGCCGCGACAATTACGTGATCATGCCCATCAGCTCATGGTTCAAGCAATACGGTTCGCACAACAGTATCCGCATTTGGGCGAAAGGGTATGACGTGGGCCAGCCGATGGAACAGGCGATCGACCAGACCCGGGTTATTCTGCGTTCGCGACGGCATGATCCGCTTGGCGACAAGGAAAGCTTCGTCATAGAGACCAACAGCAGCTTTCTTTCGCTTTGGGCCAACCTGAGCGGCACGTTCTTCATTGTGATGATTGTCATTGCCTCGATTTCGCTGATCGTCGGCGGCATCGTGATCATGAACATCATGCTGGTGTCGGTCACCGAGCGTACGCGCGAGATCGGCATTCGCAAAGCGTTAGGCGCTCGACAGCGCGATGTCATGCGGCAGTTCCTGATTGAGTCGAGCACGATGGCGCTAATCGGTGGGCTATTGGGTGTAATCGGTGGCATGTTGATTGCGGAAGGAGTGACCGTTGCCATCGGAATGCCTTCGGCTATCAAGCTCTGGGCCATCGCGGCTGGATTGCTGGTGTCGGCCAGTGTGGGAATCTTCTTCGGTGTATATCCGGCACGCAAGGCGGCGAAACTTGATCCTATCGTGGCACTGAGGTTTGAGCTATGAGCATCCGCCGAGGCGACTACAAAGAGATTCTGCGCATGGCGCTGGAGACCATCGCGAAGAACAAGATGCGCTCGGGGCTGACCGTGCTCGGAATAGTGATCGGCGTGATGATGGTGATTGTGATCTCGTCGGTGGTGCGCGGCCTCAACAGCAATGTCGAGAGCATGGTGAAGGACATGGGCTCCGACATTATCTTCGCCTTCCACATCGACGTGTTTCAGTTCGGTCGCCCAACGACCGAGATGCTCACACGCAAAGAATTGACGATGGAGGACGCGCTCGCCATGCGCGACTTGCCGCACGTGAAAGCCGTGACGGATGGGGTGCGGCTGCAACTGCCAGAGTTCGGCACCGGCTCGTATTCGGTGAAGTACAAAGACCGGAAGACCAAGAACACCATCCTCGACGGTGATCTGCCGACCACGATGATGGTGTTCGACCTGAAACTCGATCAAGGCCGATGGTTCACCGAAGCCGAAAACGACCGCCGAGCTCCTGTTATCGTGCTGGGCCGGGATGCCGCTGACAAGCTGTTCGAGAATGAGGAGCCCATCGGGAAAGAGATCAATATCGAGGGGCAACTTTTCATGGTCATCGGCGTGCTCTCGAAGCGCAAGGCGGCGTTTGGCAGTGGCGCCAATCCGGAAGACAACCTGGTTTATTTTCCGATTGCCTCATTGCTCAAGATGCACCCCGAGTTGAAGCAGCACTGGATCAGCGTGAAAGCTACTTCGCATGACGACATGCCGCTGGCGATGGACGAGATGCGCTCGCTGCTGCGTCGGCGACGTCATCTCGCGCCGAGTCAGGCGGACAATTTCGCGGTATTCAGCCAGGAAGCGCTCAGCGATACCTGGAACCAACTCACCGGCGGAATCTTCATCTTCATGTTCGCGGTATCGAGCGTGGCACTAATCGTGGGTGGTGTAGGAGTGATGAACATCATGCTGGTGTCGGTCACGGAGCGAACCCGCGAAATCGGCGTGCGCAAAGCGATCGGCGCGCGCAAGCGAGATGTGCTGCTGCAATTTACGCTGGAAGCGATCACCCTGACAGGAGTGGGAGGCATCATCGGTATCCTGCTAGGGGGGCTACTCACCGCTATGGTGCCGCTGGCGTTTCCATCCCTGCCCGCGAGTATGTCGGTGTCTTGGGTGCTGACGGCGACCATGGTATCGGTCGCAATCGGTTTGATTTTCGGCATTTATCCAGCATGGAAGGCGGCGAACCTCGATCCCATCGAGGCGCTGCGGTACGAGTAAGGTGCTCGGCGTCCGTCTGCTAATCTGACCACGCATGCAAAATGTAGCCACCACGCTGGCGGTGGTTTGCGCTCTTCTGGCGCTCGCCGGCGCGGTGTACTTTGCACTATGCATTTGGGCTGCGGGGTGGTTTCGTCGTGAGGCCCTGCAAGTGGCGGCTTCAGATTTTACGCCAGGGGTGAGCATCTTAAAGTCGCTTAAAGGACTTGATCCCCGCATGTACGAGGCATTTCGCAGCCACTGCGTGCTGGATTATCCCGAATACGAGTTGCTATTTGGCGCAAGCGATCCGAAAGAGCCAGCCCTGCAACTAGTGGCGCGGTTGCAGCAGGAGTTTCCGGAGGGGCAGATACGCGTGATTCACTGCCCGCTGAGCCTCGGCATGAACGGCAAAGTCAGTACGCTGGCGCAGATGGTTCCTGCGGCGCGTTACGAGCACATTCTGATTAACGACAGCGATATCGTGGCGCCATGTGACTATTTGCGACGCGTGATGAGCCGCTTTGCGGATGCACGCGTAGGCATGGTCACGTCGTTGTATCGTGGCTTGGCGGGACGGACGATTCCGTCGCGTATGGAAGCGCTTGGACTGAGCACGGACTTCATGGGCGGCGTGCTGGTGGCACGCGAGATGGAAGGCGGCGTGCGATTTGCGTTAGGCGCAACGATGGCGACGACTAAGCAGGTGCTCGCCGGGATTGGCGGTTTGGAAGCGCTGGTCGATTATCTCGGCGACGATTACGAACTGGGCGCGCGCACGGCTGCGGCGGGACACAAGGTCGAGTTGGCTGATGTGGTGGTGCAGACGGCGCTGCCGGATTACACGTTTGGACAATTCTGGTCGCACCAAATGCGGTGGGCGCGGAACGTGAAGGACCGGAGGTCAGCACAGTATTTTGGGCTGGTCGTTACCTTTGGTCTAGCGTGGGGGATTCTTGCGTTGCTTTTCGACTTTCGCGCCTGGTGGACTTGGGCGACGCTGGGAACGGTGGCCCTAGTTCGCGTGCTCGCGGCGTTGGCGGTGGGGCGGGGAGTGCTCGCAGATTCCAGTGTTATCCGCGATCTCTGGCTGGTTCCGTTACGCGATTTCGTCGCGCTGGCGGTTTGGGTGGCGAGCTTTGCCGGTGACGAAGTCGAGTGGCGCGGGATGAAATTTCGGGTGAGGGATGGAAAGCTGGAGAGGGTGTAAAGACGCTACTGGCTCTTCGCTTTTCGTCTGTGCTGTTCGCAACTGCCTTCTGCCATTGTTAGCCGCCGGCAAAAGGCGCAACGCAAACAACCTTGACCTTTCTCCGCGCCTCCGCGGCGATATCTCTTACTTGCGCACGCTACTTCTTTCCCTGCACGGCCTCGAGGCAGCGGCCGTAGAGATCGAGCAGGTGTTGAGCGTACTCCTCGGCGGCGCTCGAGGATACGGTACCTTGAAACCCTACGCCAGGTGCTCCCGCCTTGCCATATCCAGTGGTGGCAGCAATGAACTTCATTAAGTCGAGTGCAATATCTTCGTTGCGGCGCGAGCCTAACGCGTTAGTAAAGGGTAGTTCCATGAATTCCGGCTCCCTACGTCGATCCGATATTGCGGCGTGACCGCATCATAGCAAAGCTCCGCACTTGCCCGCAGCAGGACGCAGAGGCAGCAGCTCAGCACGGCAGAAGGCGTATCAACACTCTACGTCAATGTGGCACATACGTCGATCATGTAATGAGCGGAACCCTTGCGTGGGCCGATTTCAATCAATTCGCTGGGCCAGTGTTCATCGTGCGGCGGCAGAATGATGCGTCCTGCGGCAACGGCGACGTAGCGCAGCACATTGATCAGCAAGGCGCACCGCATATAGGTTCGGCATGGCTTTGCGATACGGCGGCAACGAGTTGTAATGGCGGTCTAGGAGGACGACCGCACCAGGTGCAAGTCGCGGTGCCATCGCCTGAACGATGGAGGCATCAGGTCTTAGAAGCACGAACCTCTGCCAATCGGAGCGGTCGCCGATGATGTCGGTCTTGAGGCGGTTCAGGAATCGCTTACGGAATTGCTGAGTATCGAGCACCTGAGGAACGGCAATGCGGGGACGCAGGGCTGCGTCTCGCATCGACACCAGAGGCACGCTCACAAACGACGAGGTACGTTCGGGACGCTGCAAGGCCCGGGAGCGCAGCTCCTCCGGGTTGGCAAGGTCAAGCACATCCACGTCCAGAACCTCGAGCAGGCGGTCCATGGCTTGGGGGCTGAGGCCGCGACGGGCATTGAGGAAATTCGACAATGTGGGCTTGCTGAAAACCGGCGTCACGGGAAAGTCCGGTTCCGGTCAATTCCCCACGGGGGATGCGCGCCCAGATGTGGCGTGTGGAGGTTGTCCTGCAGGTCTGAGATTCAGAAATCGCAGCTCCCGCCGAAAAAGCCAGCCGCCTCGGTGCCGATCGAGGCATGTTATGAACTGGCAGGCGAGCCAGCGAACTATACGTTCGCCGCGGCACCATGCAAGGCGCGAAACATTCGGAATACGGCGGTCGAGTTCGTGGCGCTTGCCTCGGCAAAGCGGCACCGTTAGTAACCCGACCGAGTAACGGCTGCGGGGGCGATGGGAGGAAGGCTGAGGCGTTGGCGGCATTCATTAAGGATTTCAGCGGTGCGAGTGGCGCCAACGCGAGTGACTCCGAGGGCTCGCACTTCGAGTAGCGCTTCGAAGGTGCGGATTCCGCCTGCCGCTTTTACCTGTACGAAAGGTGGTGAGTGACGGCGCATCAGCGCGAGGTCGGCAAGCGTGGCGCCGCGGGGAGCATAGCCAGTGGAGGTCTTTACCCAGTCGACGCCGATGTCGCCGCAGATTTCGCAGAGGCGAACCTTGTCCGCGTCTTCGAGATAGGCATTTTCGAATATAACCTTGATCTTCGCGCCGGCGGTGTGCGTCATCGAGGTAAGACGGCGAATTTCGGCGGCGACGTATTGCCAGTTGCCGCTGCGAGCCTGGCTGATGTTAATGACGATGTCGAGCTCGGTCGCACCCTCATTCAGCGCGCTTTGCGCTTCGGCAAGTTTGGTCACAGTGGCGTGTCCGCCGTGCGGGAAGCCAATGGTAGTGCTCGGCTGAACGGTGCTGCCAGCTAGAATTTGAGCACAGCGTGCCGCGTAGTACGGCAGGATGCAAATGCTGGCGACATCGTATTGCAGGGCTACCTGGCATCCGGCCTCGAGCTCGGGAACGGTCAGCGCCGGATTCAGCAGTGAGTGGTCGATCATCTTAGCGATATCAGCGTAGGTGTAGTCGGCAGACATGGGTGCTCCTGGCAGGACGGGCTTCGGGCAGCTACGATGTGGTCACGCAAGGCGAAGGTGGCCTGATTCAGTTTAGCGAGAATTCATTGCTCGGCCCCAGAAAACAACTGAAGTTCGCTACCTTTCCAAGGGAAGTAAATAGGTAGGGTTGTTTCGCATGGCGCCGCCGAACACCTGCTCATCCGCTTCGCGCATGTCCCAGGCAATCACCCAGGTAGGTGTGAGCCGGATAGTCACGTCGTCCCATGCCGCGAAAACCGGACCCACTTTCGGGTCAGCTAACGCGGCCTGGCTCAGGTATTTGTTGTGAACCTGCGCGTTCCACTTTTTTGACGACTCGCCCGTCACGACCTCGGCGTTGCCTGCGATCGTGACTCCAAACGACGCCGCCGGATCGCGGGAGTCGATCATCAGGGAAGCTTTGCCGTTGGCTTGTATGTCTCGAGCTTTGCGGCTTCGGGAAGAGGTTGCAACGTAGATGTGTGTGCCATCGAACCAGAACCAAACGGCTACCATGTGAATGGAGCCGTTTGGAAGCTCGGTCGCCAGCGAGGCAATAAAGCGGCCCTCCAGCAGTTGTCTGACGAGCGCATCTGACAGCGAAGTCACGAGAATCTCCTCTTGAGCGGAAAGATCTTCAGCGATTGATCAGTATTGGTGGATCGAGCCTCATTTTTCGCGCTGCGTGCAAATCGGGAATCATGATAACTCTCGTGGGTGCCCGATCCCTTTCCCGCCTTTGGAAAGTTTGCGAGGAGAGTCGCTCAAATCATGCACACCAGACCGCAGGGGGGCATTTGTTTGAGCCGTGGGCGCGAGCACGCGATCAAGCCGTATTTATGGTGAGACCGAGGTGGGATGCACTCTGTTGTCACTAGTTTGTTTCTGTTGATTGTGGACCTGTCGTAGCGCTTCCTCCAGGGCGTCGGCGGCCTTGACTCTCACATCAGGTTCAACCCCTGTCCCCTCCCAACCATATTTCGACTAGGGATTCATTGCCTTGACATGACGGATCGCTATCCCA
>Ga0126378_10003616_pt1 | contig 11717 bp, 11 predicted proteins | sample PanSoiMetPlot_23_FD_92587 | JGI IMG/M metagenome (GOLD analysis project Ga0126378, IMG submission 92587) | Tropical forest soil microbial communities from Panama - MetaG Plot_23 | ecosystem: Environmental > Terrestrial > Soil > Tropical forest > Bulk soil | place: Panama | collected 2016-02-17
CGAGTCCTGGCAGACGGTCCTGATCATCGTCGCCGCGCTCGTCATCGTCGGGCTGTACGAGGCGTTCCTGGCCTTCACGATCTACGGCCGAGCCTTCCGGGCGACGGCGCACAGCCTGGACACCACGGAGCTGATGGGCATCGATACCGGGCTAGTGATCAAGGCCAGCTTCGTCGTGTCGGCGATCATCACGGGCATCGCCGGCGTTCTGGTGGCACCGGTTACGTTCGCCGACACGAGCATGGGCCTCCGGTACACGATCTCGGGCTTCGTGGCGGTGATCGTAGGCGGCATGGGCAGCAGCCTGGGTGCCCTGCTGGGCGGCATCCTGCTCGGGCTGGTCACGGCCGTGGCGGCGGTCAAAATCTCGCCCGGCTGGGCCGACGTGATCGCCTACGCCGTGCTTGGACTGGTTCTGCTGCTGCGGCCCAACGGCATCGTGGCCCGGGCGGCGATCCACTGATGGCAGATATTCGGAGCCGGCTCGACGAGCTCAGGCGACCGTCGGGGCCACAGCAGCGCGCGCAGCGCGCACTCTACGCTGCGACCGGGGTCGGGCTGGTTGGTCTGCTCGTGCTGCCGCTTCTGCAGGACCAGCTCCAGGTCAACGATTTCCTCTTCTTCTTCATCACAGCCTCGATGATCACGATCCTGGTGACCACGGCCCTGAACCTCTGCATGGGATACACCGGGTTGCTCTCGATCGTGCACACCGGTCTGTTCGGCCTCGGCGCCTATGCGACCGGGATCCTGGCCACCCAGGCGCACGTCAACACCTGGCTCAGCATGCTGCTTGGGGTGATCGCGGCCACCTCCGCCGGGGTTGTGATCGCGGCCATCAGCCTGCGTGCCCGCGCGCTGTATTTCGGCATGATCACGCTCACGTTCGACCTGATCATCGCGGGCGTGGCAACAAACGGCGGCCGCCTCACCGGCGCCGACACCGGGCTTTTCGGAGTACCACAGCCACAGCTCTCCGGCGGCGACCTGGGCACCCGGGGGTTTTACTATCTGACGCTCGCCCTCACCATCCTGACCCTGCTGGCCGTGCGCAACCTGATGCGATCGCGGACCGGGCGGTCTTTCATGGCGATCCGTGAGTCGGCCGACACCGCGGCTGCTCTCGGCATCCCGCCCTACAGCACTCAGATCCTCGCCTTCGCCGTGTCCTCCACCATCGCCGGGGCGGCGGGCGCCGTCTACGTGACGCTGAACGGGTTCGTGACCCCGCGGAGCGCCGACCTGAGCGGCGCCCTCATCCTCTTCATCGGCGTCCTGCTCGGCGGCACGGCGACGGTGATCGGCCCTGTGCTTGGCATCGGGGTGATCGCCACCATCCAGCACTACATGGAGGTGACCGCGCCCAACTACCAGCAGTTCATCTTCGGTGCGGTGCTGCTTACAGCCATGATGCTGGTGCCGGCAGGGATCGTGGGCACCTGGAAGAAGTCACGGTTGGGCAGCCTGGAGGAGCCGGAGCCGCCGTCCGACCTCATCAGCAGCCCTGTCGAGGTGCAAGCCCCGGTGCATGGCGACGCAGCTCTGCGCCTGACCGGGATCGTCAAGCGCTTCGGCGGAGTCGTGGCCCTCGACCACGTCGACCTGGAGGTGACCACCGGCAGCATCCACGGCCTGATCGGGCCCAACGGGAGCGGCAAGTCCACGCTGGTGTCGGTCGCCACCGCCTTTCTGCGGCCCGACGAGGGTTCCGTGGAGTTGTTCGACGAGCCTGGCCCGCGGCGCCCACACCTGACTGCGCGCCGGGGCCTGGTGCGGGTCTTCCAGGCCCCGCATATCTTCGAGCGGCTGACCGTGCTCGAGAACGCGATGGTCGGGCTCCATCTGGAGTCTCGCCAGCGGTTGCTGGCCTCGGTGCTCCGCATACCCAGCTTCGAGCGCGACGAGCGGCGCATGCGCGGCCTGGCCCTGAGCCGGCTCGAGGAGGTGGGCTTGCGCCGGATCGCCATGCGGCCGGCCTCGGTGCTCTCTCATGGCCAGAAGCGGCTCCTGGAGGTGGCCCGCTGCCTGGGCGCCCGGCCCCGTCTGGTGATCCTGGACGAGCCCGCGACGGGCCTTGCCGGCCAGGAGGTGCTCGCGCTGGCGGCCCTGCTCCGCCGCCTGAAGCGAATGGGCCTCACCCTCCTCGTGATCGAGCACAACGTGCCCTTCGTCATGAGCGTCGCGGATCGGGTCACGGTCCTGAACGAGGGCCGCGTGCTTATCGAGGGCGAGCCGGCGCTGGTGCAGGCGAGCAGCGAAGTCCGCGAAGCGTACTTCGGCAGCCTGGAGGCGGCCGGCGAATGATCGACGCGCTTGCCGTCCACAACCTTTGGGTCAGCTACGGCGGCGCGCAGGTCTGCCAGGGTGTCGACCTCACCGTGCCCGAGGGCCAGGTGGTGCTGCTGATGGGCGCAAACGGGGCTGGAAAGACGACTGTCCTGCGAACGATCATGGGCCTCAAGCGACCTGCCTCGGGAACAGTCAGCCTGCGCGGCCGCGACATCACGGGCTGGCCGGCCCACCGTGTGGTGAGGGCCGGCGTAGCGCTCGTCCCGGAGGGCCGTCAGGTCTTTCCCGAACACAGCGTGGAGGAGAACCTGCGCCTGGGCGGCTACTCGCATCGGCGCGATCGGGCGGGCACCCACCGCCGCATGCGGGAGGTCTTCGAGCTGTTTCCTGCTCTCGAGGCGCGCCGGCGCCAGCACGCGGCCACGCTCTCGGGCGGCGAAGCTCAGATGCTGGCGTTGGGCCGGGCGTTGATGTCGCGGCCCGGGCTGCTCCTCCTGGACGAGCCCAGCCTCGGCCTCTCGCCGCTGCTGGTCCGCCAGGTCTTCGAGTACATCCGGGCGATGAACCGGGGGCAGCGGCTGACGGTGCTGCTGGTCGAGCAGGCCGCGGCAGCGGCGCTCGCGATTGCAGACTATGCCTACGTGCTGGACGCAGGGCGGATCGCGCTCGGCGGCCAGGCGTCCGAGGTGGCCCGCGACCCCAAGGTCCAGGAGGTCTACTTCGGCGCATCCGAGAAGACGGCACAGGCGCGCTCATGAACCGGGCGCCGGCGACCGGTCTCACCACGCCGGAGTCCCGCGCTCCGGCCGGCCGCCGGGACCAACTCCGGTCAGCCAGACGAGGGGTTGACTTCTAAATGTCAGACGTTAAATTGTCTGACGTATTTGGCGCTCTCTGCGCAGGGGCACGCCCAGGAGGAATGAGCATGATCAGAGGTAGGCCGTTGGCCGCGGCGCTGTGCGGCCTCTTCGCGGTCGCGGCGTGCGGCGGCGGGGGGAGCAGCACCCCGAGCAACAGTCCGGCGGCTTTCAAGGGCACCGTCAAGGTCGCCCTGGTCGACGTGTTCAGCGGCAGCTTCGGTTTCTTCGGCGGCTACCTCCAGAACAGCCTGCAGGTGGAGGCCGACGAGCTGAACGCGAAGGGCGGCCTGCTCGGCTACAAGATCGAGATCACCACCGCTGACGACCAGCTCTCGCCGGACCAGGGCGCCTCCCTCGTACGCCAGCAGCTGGCTGACAGCAACGTGAAGCTTCTGGTCGGGCCCAGCTTCACGTCGGTCTTCCTGGCCGCCAAGCCGATCATCAACCAGAGCAAGGTGCCCAACTGCCTGCCGGCGGTGGCTGCCGACAGCGCGATGGAGGGCGCCGTCAACAGCTTCCGCACCCAGGAGCAGGACAGGTTCCGGATCCCGGCCGTTCTGAACTACGTCGCCAAGAACACACAGGTCAAGAAGATCGGGCTGATCTACGAGAGTGACGCCACCGGCCAGTCATATGACCAGCAGTTGGGCACGGCTGCGCAGGCTGCAGGTCTCGATTACGTCGGCGCCGCCTTCACAACGGCCACCGCAACCGACCACAAGCCGCTGGTCCAGCAGATGATTGCCAAAGGCGCCCAGGGCGTGATCCTGTCCAACAACTCGACCACCGCCGGCCGCACGGCACTTGCCATCCAGCAGCTGGGTGTCAAGGACAAACTGGCTCAGTTCGGCTTCAGCGGCCTCGGGGGCTACACCTATCCACAGCTGGGCGGTGACACCGTTGACGGCACCATCTTCGCGGCGACCATCCAGAGCTACCTCACCGACATACCGGAAAGCAAGTGGCCTGCCACCTATCGCGACTTCGTGAAGAAGATCACGACCCAGTATGGCTACTCCTCGAACGGGCTGGAGATGAAGGGCACCCCGCTGGCCGCCGATTGCATGATCGAGTGGGCGAAGGCGGTCCAGAAGGCGAACGCATTTGACGGCACCAAGGTCGTCAAGGCCTGGGAAGCGCTGGACATCCCACCCACTCAGAACGTGCTGGGAGTGCGAGAGAAGTTCTCTGCAAGCAACCACAACGCGGTGCCACAGGAGGGCATCTTCGTTTACCAGTGGGCCAAGCAGCCGGACGGCAAGTTCCGCCTGAAGCAGCTGGTGGGTCCTGCCGGATCTTAGGCTACGGACCTGGAGTCCGAGGTGGTGCCGGCTGGGGATCCCGCGCCTCGCGCGCAGGCGACCGAGCTGCTCATGGTCACGGCGACCGTGCCCGACCTCGCGGGCATCGCCGAGGCCTGGCGGTTGGGGACGGACTACGAGGTCGTGGAGCGGCAGCACGTGCCCTCCGAGCTGGAGATCGTCTGGGGCACGGCGCCGGCCGCTCATCCGTCCGCAGTGCTGACCCGCACGCCGGGCAGCGACCGTGGGCTGGTCCGCCTTGTCGCCGGCGAGGAAGGGACCGCCACCCAGCCCGTCTACTCCGTCCGAGGGCCGATGGCGGTCGAGTTCTTCGCCCATGACGCCGCGGCTGTGCACGCCCGCTTCCAGGGCACGCTTTTTCAGGCCATCAGCGCGCCCATCGATTACGACCTGACCTCCATAGGCTCCGGCCAGGTACAGAGTGTGGGCTTCCATGCGCCGGGGGGCTGGACTGTCTTCGTCTCGACCATGAAGTGGGTGCCTCCGCCGCGCCAGCTCCCGGTCGTCGCGCAGCATCTGGGTCCTGCCATCAACATGCCGATCGTTGCGCTTGATCGGGAGCGCTCGAACGAGTTCTATTCCGGCCTTCTCGGCATTCCGGTCCGGTTCGACGGGCCGGTCCAGGACCCGGACGTCAATCGAATCATGGGCGCCCCGCCCGACCTCGCCTACCACATAACGGTGTTCTTCATCGCCGACGGGCAGATGGCTGAGCACCACTTCCACGACCCCCGGCGCGTGATCGAGGCGGCGACGCCGGTCGGCCGGCTGCGCACAGGCGCGGTTGGCTCCACCTTTCGGGTCCAGGGACTGGACGCCATCCTGGAACGGGCCCAGGCGGCCGGCTATGCACCCCGCGGACCGGTAACAACGAGCGTGGCGCCGTACGAGGGGGCAAGGGTGGCCGGGCTGACCGGGCCCAACGGCGAGCTGGTGGAGCTGGTCGAGGGTTGATCGTCGAGCGCGACCGCGTCCTCTGGTTGACGCTGGACCGGCCGGCGGCACTCAACGCTGTGAACGAGGCAGTGCTACAGCAGCTGGAGGCCGCGTGCGCGGCCGTCGAGTCGGACGAGCACGTGCGGGCGCTGGTCGTGACAGGGGCCGGCGACGCGTTCTGTGCGGGCATGGATCTGGAGTGCCTCGAGCGCGGCTTTGCAGACCACGCGTACTTCCGCGCCTTTCTCGAGCGCTTCCACGCCGGGTTGCTGCGGCTGGAGCGCCTGCCGGTGCCCACCGTGGCAGCCGTCAACGGGCTGGCCCGGGCGGGCGGCTTCGAGATCGTGCTCGCCTGCGATCTCGCGATCTGCACAGACGAGGCCAGGATCGCCGACAATCACACCGGGTTCGGGGTCATCCCGGGCGGGGGAGCCAGCCAGCGAGCGCCCCACCGGCTGGGCATGCAGCGGGCCAAGGAGCTTATCTTCACCGCCCGGTGGATGTCCGGCCCTGAGGCCGCGCAGGCTGGGCTGGTCCTGCGGTCGGTGCCGGGAGCCGAGCTGATGGCCGTCGTCGAGGAGCTGGTCGACCACTTCCGCGACAAGTCGCGGGACTGTCTGGCCGCTGCCAAGGCGGCCATCGACGACGGGGCCGGGCTGCCCATCGAGGCCGGAATCCAGGTCGAGATTGCGGAGTTCTTCCGCCACCTGGAGCACTCGCCCGACGCAACAGAGGGCTTCCGCGCATACCAGGAGAAGCGCCCTCCGCACTGGCGCAGCTAGTCGGTCGCCCGGTCGGTTCGGAAGGCCAGCGTCGCCTCAGCTGAGAGTACGGCCTCCCCACGCTGATTGCGGCAGGTCCAGGCAAACGTCAGGAGGCCACGGCGCCCGGAGCTCGAGAGCTCCTTGGCCACCACCTCCATCTCCAGCCGGATCGTGTCGCCTACCAGGCATGGCGTCCGGAAGCGCACCGCGTTCAGCCCGGTGAGGGCCAGTGTCGCCTCGTCGAAAGCGCCGGTCTGCTCCGCCAGGCCACCCAGGAGCAGGAGCACCAGCTCTCCAGGCACAGGGACGCCGGCGAAGCCGGCCCGGCGGGCGAACCCCTCGTCGCTGAAGAGAGGGAAGACGTAGCCGGCCCAGGCGATGACCTCGCGGCAGCGCTCGTCCAGCTTCAACTCGGGCGAGATCCAGCGGTCGCCGATGGTGGCCCGCTCGAAGGTCCCGCTCATGGTGCCGGCTCCTCGTCACCGACCAGGAATGCTCACTGCTGCGACTCGAGGATTCGCCGCGCCCGTTCGGCGACGGGCACATCCACGAACTCGCCGTCATCGAGGCGTGTGGCAGCGCCGCCCGCGCGCTCGAACGCCTCAACCACCCGGCGCGCCCAGCTCACTTCGGAAGCGCTGGGCTGGAACACTTCGTTGATGATCGGCACCTGGCTCGGGTAGATCGCTGACTTGCCGAAGTAACCCAGCCGGCGTGCGGCTTCCGCCTCCCGGCGCAGGCCGCCCAGGTCGTGCAGCCGAGTGTAAACGCCGTCGATGGGCGCCGGCTTGCCCGCCGCCCGCGAGGCGACCACCAGCGCCGAGCGGACGTAGAGAGTCTCCTCCCAGCCGCCCTCGATGCCGAGGTCAAGGCTCAGGTCCGCGCCGCCGTAGGTCAGGTCGCGCGTACGTGGGCAGGAGGCGATCTCAATGGCCCGGACCACGCCGAGCGCGCTCTCCACCGTGCACGTGAGTGGGAGTGTACCGGCCCGCTCGGCCACCCATTCGACGTCGGCAGCGGACTCAACCTTGGGGATGCGGATGCCCGCACAGCGGCCGGCCACCGCAGCCAGGTCAGCCGCAGCGAGGTCGCCACCCGGTTTGTTGATGCGCACCCAGGCATCGCGGTGGTCGGCCAGCGCCTCCCGAACCTGGTCGCGAGCACGAGACTTCTGGTCGGGGGGCACCGCGTCCTCGAGGTCGAGAAGCACAGCATCGGCTCCCGCGTCGAAGATCCTCGCCAGGATCCGCTCGCTATGGCCAGGCCCGAAGAGCCAGCTACGGATTGCGGTCATCGTAAGCGGCTCGCGGGATCCTACGAACGCGCGGCTCCTTCATCACGGAGGTGAGAGTTGTATCGAGCCGGGCACTGCGCTGGGCTCGTAGCCGGGCTTCCACTGAGCCACGAGGCTCGGATAGCGGGCCTTTATCTCCTCCCAGGTGGCCTCCGGCGTGAGGTCCTCCAGCAGCTTCCTGGTCAGACAGTGCCGGCAGAGCTGCCGCGGCTTCCTCGCCCACCCGCCGCAGCCGGTAATGCATGGCTGAACCTGGCGATGGCACGCGAAGCACAGCACCTGCAGGTTGTCCTCGCCGTCATGGCCTCCCTGGAGCAGGGCGAGCTTGTGGTGAACCTCCAGGGTTCGCACGCCACCCGAGATCCCGCAGATCTCGCAGCAACCGCCGCGGGATGCGATCAGGGCGCGGCGACGAGCCGGCGTCAGCGACTGCACCGCTGCTCGCCGGTTGTTGGCGATGCGCATCCGCTCTCTGACACCACGACGAGCCACCAGCGGTGTGGACGGGTCGAGCCGCTCCCCCGAGCATCTGGGGCAAAGGGCTAACAGGTTGGCAGCGGTGTTGGGGCCATCCTCCCTGACGCGAAACAGCTCGAGTGACCAGGGCCAGGCAAAGCCGCAGGACTCGCAGGCACCGCCGCAGCGCCGCTCAACGGTGGCGCGGACGCCGGGCGCGAGGGCGACGCGCCTGGAGGTGAACAGTCGTTCGGCACTGGCCAAGCTCAAGTCCAGTTTGAACCGTGACTCAAGCGCGCGCCAGCACGATCAGGTATTCGAACTCCAGGACCGTGCGGCCATCCCTCGAAGCGTTCAACTGGCGCACCAGGCGCTCGCTCTGCCCCACAACCTCGCGATACCGTTCTTCCGGAAGGAGGCTGCGCAGCGCCAGCTGCCCACCGTTGGTCCGCTCCACGAATCCCAGTGCCTCAGCCGTCGAGCCGAACTCGAACGCGGCCGTGCAGGGCCGCACCTCGATCGATGACGCCAGCCCGTCGAACCGGCGCCGCACCTCAGCCTCGTCACCCCATCGGAACGGCGACGGCAGTGAGATCGGAGCCGGCGTCGCGAAGTCCGATATCAGTTCCGCGAATGCGGCAAGGAAGCCGCGGCTGGTGTAGTTGGCCATTGCGACCAGCCCGCCTGGTCTAGCCACGCGAAACAGCTCGGCGGCGACGCGCTCAGGCCTCGGTGCGAAGATTGCTCCGAACGCGGAAGGCACTACGTCGAAGCTGCAGGCAGGAAGGGCAAGCTCTTCACGTCGGCCTCCAACCAGGTGATCGGCAGGCCTTCCGCCTCAGACCTTGCGCGACCCATCTCGACCATGCTCGGCGTCAGGTCGGAGGCAGTCACCTTTGCCCCCCTGCGGGCTGCCTCGATGGCGACGTTGCCATTGCCGGCCGCTACGTCAAGGACGGTCATCCCGAGCCCACGAGCGCGTTCGTGCAGGTGGACGAACGAGGGATCTACCAGTTCAGGGTGTCCGAGCGCTGGGCTCTCAGAGTCAAAGATCCCGAAGCGCTGGTGCGCCTGGTGTTCAAGGGCTGAACTCGAACCGCGGTGATGGCGCGGCCGGCAAGCGGGTGCCGTCACCGAAGGACGTTACGGGGCCATGAGTTCCGAGTCGTTTCGCCAGGCGCGGGCCGTCCAGCCAGCGGGCCTCTCTAAGCTACCTGCCGCACTTGCGAGTCGCCGAACTCTCCGAGGCCACTGCGCCTGTGCAGCCAGCGCAGAGGATGTGGAGCCCACCAGTTGTAGTCGCCAAGGATTCTCATGACGGCCGGCACGATGAGAGCTCGAACAATTGTCGCGTCGAGCGCCACCGCCACTGCCAGGCCGATGCCGATTGACTTGATCAGCTCGACTTCCGCCAGGCCGAACGCCAGGAAGACGGCGACCATGATCGCGGCCGCCCCCGTGATCAAGCGCCCGCTCCGCTCCAGCCCTTCGGCAACGGCGCTGGTGTTGTTGCCCGAGCGGGAGTACTCCTCGTGGATCCGGCTGACGAGCAGCACTTCGTAGTCCATCGACATCCCGAACACGATGGCGAACAGAATCACCGGCACGCTGGGATCGACCGACTGAGGTGTGAACCCGAGAAACGTGCTGAGATGGCCGTCTTGAAAGATCCAGACCAGTGCTCCGAACGAGGCCGAGATCGAGAGCAGGTTTAGCAGTACCGCCTTGAGCGGGAGAACCAGCGAGCCCGTCAGCAGGAACAGCACCAGGAAGGTCACGAGGATCACGAAACCGACGGCGATCGGGGTGCGGCCGATGATGAACTTGATGATGTCGACGTCGAATGCCGTCTGCCCAGTGACAAGGATCCTGCCGCCGTCGCCGATGCGTTCGGCACGAATCGCCTTGAGAATGTTGCGAGCTGGGTCACTCGAGGCCGGCTGATTGCTGACCACTGTCATCAACACGATGCTCGTGCCCACGGCCTGCCGGACGTCGGACGGCAGCTGCGCCGCCTCGCCGCTGTAGAGTCGCTGATAGTCCCCGCGTCGCAGTGACTGATCGCCTGAATAAATGCTGTTCACGCGCAGCACGCCGGAGATGGTCGCGAGCCGACGGCTGAGGTCGTACTGGTCGCCGATCCGCTCGGCGGTGAGCGGGGTGCCTGCCGGGTACTGGATGACCACCGAGAAGTTGGTCTGGTCCTGGCCCGGGAAGTTGTGCACCAGGTTGTCGTACCCCTGGCGCGCTTCCACCCTGGTCGGCAGCTGGTCGACGTCGCCATTGGCCAGCCGCATGTGCAGGAATGGGGTTCCCAGAATCACGAGAAGAGCCAGTGTCGGCGCCAGAACCAGCACAGGCCTGCGCATGACCCAGGTGGCCATGCTGTGCCAAAGGCCGCGACCATTCGGCCGGGCGCGGCCGCCCAGCGGTAGAGCCAGGCGGTTCACTCGAGGCCCGAGGATGGCCAGGAGCGCCGGCAGGAAAGTGAGGCCGTAAATCACCGCCGCAGCCACGACCACGCCGCCGGCGGCTCCCATTGAAGCCAGGAAGGTGCCCTGGTAGAAGAGCATCGCCGACAGGCCGATCGCCACCGTCACACCGGAGAAGGTGATCGCTCGCCCGGCGGTGGCCATGGTCTTTGCCAGTGCGTCCTCGCGGGTGGCTCCGGCTGCGAGCTCATTGCGGAAGCGGTTGACGATGAAGAGCGAGTAGTCGATGGCGATGCCGAGCCCTATCAACGTCACGACGTTGAGCGCGTACTGGGACACGTCGGTGACGCGGGCGAGCATGAGCGTTCCGGCGAGGCCGGCCAGAATCGTGAGTACGCCCACTCCCAGCGGCAAACCGGCAGCCACCACGCTGCCGAAGATGAGTAGCAGCAGGATGAGCGCGACGGGCAATGAGACCGTCTCAGCTCGCTGCAGATCGCTTTCCAGCGTGGTGTTGAAGGCGTGGTTGATTGGCACCTGGCCAGTGCCGGTCACCGTGAGTCCGGTTGGTTTGACTTCGCTGCGAAGGGCCGCGTAGTCCGCGCTTGCCTGGTTTCCGGTTGCGTTGATATCGACCCGAACCAGTGCCTCGCGGCCGTCTTTCGATAGCAGCGACTGGGCGACTGCGGGAGTAGGGGCGTTGTATGGGGTTCGGACGCCGGTCACCCGAGGGTCGTCCTGGATCGGCGTCAGCGCTGCTTCGACCTCGGAGCGGAAGCTGGGATCGGTGGCCGGCCGGTCCTTCCCGGCGAAGATGAGCAGGAAGGACGAGCCGCTCTGCCGGGTCGAGCTGAGTTGTCGATTGATCAGACTGTTGGCCCGTGCCGCCTCCAGACCGCTGGTGCCGGAGTTGCCGCTGCTCAGGGCCCCGCCGAACAGCAACCCCACCACGGATAGACCCATGAGGATGGCTGAGGTCACCAGTGTCATCCACCGCCGCCGGTAAACGAATCGACCCCAGGCTGCAAACACCTCTCCTATCCTCCTTCGCAGTCGCTACCCGCGCCTTGCCAGGTATTCGGGATGGTTTGCCACCGCGATCACCATCGCGGCGAGCGCGTCAACCGCCGCGGCGGCATCGAAGTCGCGATCGATCAGCGTCTGGATCATGATGCCCAGCGTGGCGCCCCAAACCGCGGCCGCGGCTGCCGGTGCAAGTTCTGGGGGCTGCCCGCTCTGAGCCAGCACCTCGCGCGCGATCGCCTCGACGTTGCCGCGGTTCTGCCGCATGTCTTCGAGAATGCCGGCGCCCACTTCGGCGTCGTGCAGGCCGACTCCGATGAGCTGGATGTAGAGCCTATGGA
>Ga0126378_10003617_pt1 | contig 11713 bp, 12 predicted proteins | sample PanSoiMetPlot_23_FD_92587 | JGI IMG/M metagenome (GOLD analysis project Ga0126378, IMG submission 92587) | Tropical forest soil microbial communities from Panama - MetaG Plot_23 | ecosystem: Environmental > Terrestrial > Soil > Tropical forest > Bulk soil | place: Panama | collected 2016-02-17
ACTGTCGAGGTGGAGGCGCCCGCCAGCGGCGTCCTGACGGCGATCAGCGCGCGGGAGGGCGACGAGGTGCCGGTGGGGCAGAGGGTGGCTGTGATCGTGGCGGCCGGCGAGACCCATGGCGGCCCCGCTTCCGCCGTGGCTGCGGTGCAGCCGCCGGCTAGGCGGCAAGTGTCCGCATCTCCGCCTCCCGCCATGTCCAGAGCTCCCTCCCCCATAAGCGCCGGCAGGGTGGCCGCGAGCCCGCTCGCCAGGCGCCTGGCCGCGGACGCCGGGATCGACCTGGTCGGGGTTGCGGGCAGCGGTCCCGGCGGGGCGGTCAAGGCGGTCGACGTGGGCCGCAGCGCGGAGCCGGCCTCCCGGAGCGGGATCTGGTCCACCATGGCCCGGCGCACCGCCGAGAGCTGGGCCTCGGTCCCTCACTTCTTCCTGGAGCGCGAGGTCGACGCCGGCCGCCTCTGGAGCTGGCATGCGAGCGCCGCGCGCGGCGACCCGACCGTCAGCTTCACCGACCTCCTGGTGCGGCTGACGGCAGCGTGCCTCCCTCGGCATCCGCTCGTGAACGGGCGCTGGGACGGGTCCCGCACCATCCACAACCCAGAGGTCAACGTGGGCGTTGCGGTGGCGGTCGAGCAGGGCCTGGTGGTCCCGGTCATCCACCGCGCCGACCGGCTCACGCTGGCTCAGGTCACAGAGCGACGCCGGCACCTGGTCGAGCGGGCGCGTGAGGGACGCCTTCGGCTCGAGGATCTGCAGGACGGCACATTCACGATCAGCAACCTCGGCATGTACGCGGTCGACGCGTTCAGCGCGATCGTGAACCAGCCGCAGGCCGCCATCCTTGCAGTCGGACGCATACGGGAGCGGCTGGTGCCGGTGAACGGACTGCCGCAGGTCCGGCAAACGCTGCGGCTCACGCTCTCGTGCGATCACCGCGCCGTCGACGGGGCCCGGGCTGCGGCGTTTCTGACAGAGCTCGGCGACCTGATCGAGGAGCCCGCGGCGCTGCTGTGAACGTGAACGAGGCGCCACGGGTTGTGGTCAACCGCGTTCGGGGCCGGATGCTGTCGCCGACTGCATCCGAGATCACCGTGCGCAACCTGCCGCCTGTGATCTCGGACGAGCCAGCGTCGCGGGGCGGCGAGGATCGAGGCCCGAGCCCGCTCGAATACGTCCTGGCCGCACTCTGCGCTTGAGCGAACGTCTCCACGGCCAGGATGGCCGCCAAGATCCGCTTCCGGTACGACCACCTGGAGGCGGAGGCGGAGGGTGAGCTGGACACGGCGGGCCGCCTGGGGCTCGCGGACGTCCCTGTCCACTACCGCCGGGTACGGCTGCTGGTGCGGGTGCGCACGAAGGAGAGCGACGAGAGGATGGCGCGGCTGGCCGACCTGATGGCCCGATACTGTCCGGTCGACAGCCTGGTCCGGGCCGCCGTTCCCGACTACGAGGTACGGTGGGAACGGCTGGGGGTGCGGCCGGAAACCCGGGCGAGAGATTGAGCCCTCAAGATCCGGACGGGCTTTTCGGCCGCACCTCCCGATTGATCGGGAGTCGCGTCCACCGCCGGGAGGACCTGGCGCTCCTCACGGGCGAGGCCCGGTTTGCGGCGGACGTGCTGCCGGGCGCCGCCGTGCTCGCTATCGCGCGGTCGCCGCATCCCCACGCCCGGATCAGGAGCACACGGCTCGATGCCGTCCGCGGGCTGCCAGGCGTCGTGGCTGCCTGGGACGCCGCCTCCCTGCCGGTGGCTTCGCCGCTGCTTCCCGACCCCGAGGTCGCGGGCGTCGACCACCGCCCTCGCGTGGTGCTGGCCGGGGGCGAGGCTCGCTACCAGGGCGAGCCGGTGGCGGTCGTGGTGGCCGAGACGCCGACCGAGGCCGCGGACGCGGTCGAGGCACTCGACGTCGAGTACGAGGAGCTGCCACCGGTCCACCAGCTCGGCGGAACCGTGCGGCTGGGCTTCGGCGACGTCGAGGCGGCTCTGGCGTCTGCGCCGGTCCGGTTGCTGCGGCGATTTCATTGCGCCCGTGTCACCGCGGCTGCGATCGAGCCGCGTGCCGTTGCGGCGGAGCCCGCCGGCCGGGGTGTTCTCCTGCACAGCTCGACGCAGTGGACGTTCGGCGTGCGGGACGCCGTGGCCGCGGCGCTCGGTCTGCCCGCCGAGGAGGTCGCAGTGGTGGCCGCCAACGTGGGTGGTGCCTTCGGGGGCAAGGGCTTCCCCTATCCGGAGGAGGTGCTGGTGGCGGCCGCGGCCCGCGCCCTCCGGCGGCCCGTCCGCTGGGTGGCGACCCGGAGCGAGGAGACTGCGGCCTCCTCGCAGGCCCACGGCATCGAGTTCGAGGTGGAAGTGGGCGCGAGCCTGGACGGCCGGCTGCTGGGAGTCCGCGCCGCCTTCCGCCACGACATGGGGGCCTACTCTGCCGCCGCCTTCGCCCAGGCTGAGAACCTGGCCACCCACATGCTCTCGCTCTATCGGCTGCCTGCCCTCCAGGCGGAGATCGAGCTCTGGTTCACCAGCCACGCTCCGGCCCGCTTCGTTCGCGGCGGTGCGCGACCGCTCGGGAACTTCGCAATCGAGCGCATGCTCGACTTCCTGGCGGACGAGCTGGGCCTGGACCGTCTCGAGGTCCGCCGGCGGAATATGCTTTCGGACGCCGAGCTGCCATATGAGCCAGGGATCAGAGGAGTGGTGATCGATGGTGGCGGCTTCGTCGAGATGCTGGAGTCGGCGGCCGCGGCGGTCGCTGGGACCGGCGGAGTAGGGGTGGCCGCGGCAGTGGAGTCTAGCGGCATCGGCCGGCCGGAGGCCGCTCGCGCATGCCTCGGTCCGGATGGCGGGGTCTCGGTGGTAGTGGGCTCGACGCCGCACGGCCAGGGGCATCTGACCGCCTTCGCCCAGGTAGCGGCTGAGCGCCTGGGCTGGCCGCTGCAGTCGGTGAGGGTGTTCGCCGGCGATTCGCGCCTGGGCGCCTGGTCCCCGCAGACTGCCGCCAGCAGGTCGGCGATCGAGGTGGGCAGCGCGGTGTCGGCGGCCGCCGCAAAGCTGAGACAGCGCCTTCTCGATCTCGCCTCCGAGCGGCTGGAGGCGGACGCGGCCGATCTCGGTCTCGGCCCTGCCGGCGCCGCGGTACGCGGCGCGCCCGAGAGCGGGCTGCCCTGGGCCGATCTGGCGCCGGCGGGCCTGGAGGTGGAGGAGGTGTTCAGCCCCGCCTGGCCGCGCTCGTGGGGGGCGAACTGCCACGCGGCGCGAGTGCACGTCGATTCCGAGACGGGCGAGGTGCGTCTTCTGGCCCACGCCGTGGCCCACGACACGGGCACCGTCATCAATCCGGCGATCGTCGAGGGGCAGGTGCATGGCGGCCTCGCCCACGGCATCGGCTATGCGCTCTTCGAGGAGCTCGCCTACGACCCCGAGGCCCGCCTCAGGGGGGCGACCTTCCTCGACTACTCCATTCCAGGGCCGCCGGAGGTGCCCATCGCGCCCTCGATCGTCCCGTTCGAATCGCGCTCGACGCAGAACCCTGAAGGCTTCCGGGGGGTGGGCGAGGCCGGCACCATCCCCGCCCCGGCCGCGATCCTGAGCGCGATCGAGGCGGCGCTACGCGTCGTGGGGGTCACCGTTCAGCTGACCGAGCTCCCGGTCACACCGGATCGCCTGCTGGCCACGATTACTGACGCCGGGAGGGGAAGCCCGTGAGGTACGGCGCTGCCCTTCGACAGCTCGTAACCGTTAGCGAAGCCGCAACGGACGACCTGCGGCTGAGGGACACCGACATCGGCTATCCCCTTGAGGAGCTTTGGGTGGGCGGCGATGTCCTCGAGGGACCACAGGAGCTCGATGCGACGTGCGTCGTGCTCGTGCTTGACCAGCCTGTCGCAGAGGTCACCTGGCTGGCGCTCAATCCAGCCGGCCAGTGGATCGCCGAGCGTCTACGGATGACCAGGTTGCCGATGCGTTGGTATTGCCGCCCCGCCGGGTACCCGGCCTGGAATCCCGAGCTGCGCAAGGTGTTGCGGTTCTGGTCGGCGGCGACTCAGCTGGATCGAGAGGTGATCGAGAACCTGCGGCTGCGCCGGTTCGACTCACTTCCCCTTGTCCGCCCTTCCGTCGACCAGCTCATGGCTCAGCTGGCGATCGAGGGGGCCGATTGCCGTCGCCACCTGCGGCACGTACTGGATCACTACTGGGACGGGTCGTGGCGCCGCGAGCACCGCGGCTTCGGCATCCAGCCCGAGGATCACCTGTGGCGAGCCTCCGAGGCGGTCCGGGAGATCGAGGACGCCATAGCTCAGATCAGCGCGCGGTAACCATTCGCAGGCGGCGAAGGAGGCTCAGAGGACGCGGGCCTAGCACCGGCGCGCCACGTCACTCGAGCCGGAAGTCGCTCTCCACCGGCACGCCGCCACGCAGAGTGTTGAGCACGACACAGTAGCGCTCCGCATTTTCGAGAAGGCGGCGCGCGCGGTCCGGGTTTGTGCCGTCTCGCACCTTGACTCGCGTGGTGCAGGTGATCCCGGTCACGCCCACCGGCACGTCTCGCGACATTGCAAGCGTGCCGCGCAGGTCGGAGCGCCCACTGACCTCGACCTCTACGGCCTCCAGCTCGATGCCCATCGCGGCCGCGACCATGCGCAGCGTCACCTCCTGGCAGGCGGCCAGGGCGCCCATGAGCAGGTCACCCGAGCAGGCGACGTCGCCCGCGCCTCCCACACCCGGGTGAGCGCCGGAGCGCCACGTCAGGCCGGGCACCGCGTCCGGCGCGATGGCGCAGTGGAGCGGGTCGGACAGGTCGCTGGGGGCGCTCCGCACGGTCATCGTGATCTGAGCGGCCTCGGGCTCCTCCTCGTAGCGCCGCTTGATGGGCGCCTGTAACTCGCGCAGGTTCATGCGGCCATTGTGCCTCGCCGCGGGCGCACCGGCCCGCCAGCCTCCCAGTGCCCCTCCTATCGAGACCTCGTGCTGCGTTCCCCGACGTGGAAGGTCACGTCGGCCACTCCGATCCCCGGCTGCCGCAGCATTGCAGCCTTCAAGGCGAAGGCGCGGTGGTTGTGAAGCCACAGAGTGGTGAACCGGCGGTCGACCAGCTCCGGAATCACGACGGTGCAGATCGGATCGGGGTGCCTGGCCCGCCAGCCCACGATGTAGCTCACCAGTGGTGGCACGACCGCGCGGTAGGGCGACTCGATGACGACGAGGTGTGGTCGCTCGCCGTCGAGCCGGCTTGCCCACTGATTGAACTGATTCGGAAGCTCATCGAGCTGGTCCCTGGCGACCTCCTCGACGTCTGTGACCACGTGGATGGCGACGACCTCGGCTCCCAGAGCTCGTGCATATCCGAGGGCGCTCACGGTCGGCGCGTTGAGCGCTGCAACCGGCACGAAAGCCAGGTGGGCAGCGTCCGGGTCCGGCACTCGCCGGCCATGATTCGACACGAAGCCGGGGAAGCTCGCCGCCACCACGTTTGGCCGCTGCAGCAGCGCCAGCTTGAGCCTCGCGAGATCAGGTCTGAAGATGACCTGCGTCCAGAACGGCTGAGCCACATCTGGCAGCACCACGGTGGCGACGGTGTCCTGAGAATCGTGCCCGATGGCGTCGAGAGCGACCAGAATCTCGCGAACCGGATGCGCATCGGGCAGTCGACGGACCTCAGCCGCTGGATTCACAGCGTTCGGAGGAAGCCCCGGGGCAGACTGCAGCACCACCGTCGGCCTGTGAAGCGTCGCGGCGTAGCCGAGCGCGTCGTCAGCCGCGCGGTCCCAACGGAGGACGGGTACGACCACAGCTCCGAGCTTCGGGGTGGAGCTCGAGATGCCGGCGCTCTCCACCTGGGACCGTACCCCCCGGTAGTGGCGGTGGATTGCCCACAAGCCCAGCACCAGGAAGGGAATCAGCACGACCACGACCCAGGCACCACGTGGGCTCTTTGTCACGATGATCACGACGTCGACCAGGGTCGTGACGGTCGCCCCAATCCCGTTGATCATCAGGCCCCGGCGCCAGCCTGGGCCACGACGCGTCCACCGCTGGCGCGCCATGGCCGTCTGAGCCAGCGAGAAAGCCGTGAACACGCCGAGCGCGAACAGGTTGATCAGGGCGTCGGTGTTGCCGGCGAACGCGAGCATCAGCAGGGTCGCCGCCGCCGCCAGGAACAAGATTGCGCCTGAGTACACGAGCCGGCTTCCCAGGTGACCCAGGCGGTGGGGCAGGAAATCGTCGCGGGCAAGAATCGCGCAGAGCCGTGGGAAGCCGTTGAAGCTGGTGTTGGCGGCGAGCATCAGGACCAGGGTGGTGGAGAGCTGAATCGCGTAGTAGAGCCAGCGAGCGGAACCGGTGAACACGGCCGCGGCAATTTCCGAGAGAACGGTAGGGTTCCCATAGGGGTGCGGGGCGACCCCGTACAGGACGTCGAGGACCTCGACTCCGACAAAGAGCAGGATAAGCAGCCCGCCCAGCATGCCGAGAGTCCGTACCGCGTTCGCAGCCCGTGGTTCCTGGAAGCTCGGTACCGCGTTGGACACCGCCTCCACGCCGGTCATCGACGAGCAGCCCGACGCGAATGCCGCCAGCACAAGAAGCGGGGTGAGCGCTTCGCGGGCCGGGAGCGGCGGGTACTGGCCTGGATGCGGCGCGCCTCCAAGAGCCGCCTTGATGAGCCCGGCCCCGACCAGCAACATGATCGCGACGATGAACAGGTACGTCGGGACGGCGAAAAGGACCCCGGCCTCCCGCACGCCGCGCAGGTTGCCGACCAGGAGGACGCAGACGAGCACGATCGCCAGCTCCGCCCGGAAGGGAAGGAGCTCGCGGAAGGCGGACATGAGTGCATCCACCCCCGACGAGACGCTGACCGACACCGTCAGCACGTAATCGACCAGCAGGGCGGCAGCCGCCACCAGGCCCACGATGACCCCCAGGTTGGCCCTGGCTACCGCGTATGACCCTCCGCCACCCTGGTAGCCGCGGATTACCTGCTGGTAGGAGACGGTCACGATCAGCATCAACAGCGCGACTGCGATCGAAATCGGAACGTTCCAGAAGAGGGCGCCGGCGCCGGCGGCCGCCAGCACGGCCAGGGCTGCCTCGGGTCCGTAAGCCACAGACGAGAGAGCATCGGACGAGAGGATTGGAAGGGCCTTGAAAACGGACAGGCGTTCGGACTCGATCGCCTCGGATTCGAGCGGGCGCCCGATCAGCAGGTCGCGGGCCTGACGTGCCCCTTTGGCAACGGCGGACTGAGGGGCGCTGGCGGCCGGTGTGGCCACGAGGTAGCCTCGGCCGGTGCGTCGGAAGGCACCCAGATTCTCACGGCGGATGCGTAGGTAGGCGTCCCCCGGTTTGTCCCCGCGGACGATCTCGCCTGGCATTACCCCCAGGTGATGGTGTCTCCGACGCGGCTGGCGCTCCGGCGGCGTCCCAGCCTGGTCACGCCCCAAGGGCCAGCTCTCGCATGTTCCCGATTGTGATCTCAGGGCGGGAGATCGTGAGCTGGCCCCGCTACCTCGAGCTGTACCTGGGGTGATACTGGAGACTTCACGAGGATCGTCATTCGTGACGCGCAGAGCCTCAGCGCGCTTGGCACCGGCATCAAGGAGTAAGCCATCTGCCAGGCGAGTCCCGGACGATCTGATCCCCGACGCCCCACAATCCGCTCGACCACGTCTGAAGCGCGTCGCCCTCGCGCCCGGCGCCGTACGCTGGCCTGTAGAGGCTTGGCAGATGAAGAGCATCGAGCAACAGCAATCGGCGCAGCGATCCGTGCAAAGGAAACACACGCTGCGGCAGTGGCTCCAACGAGTCGGGCCGGCGGCGCTGGGCCTGGCCGCGATCGGTGCCCTGGTGCTGGGCCTGAACCCGGCTCACGTGGGGCGAGCCCTGACCCGGTTTCAGCTGGCGCTGATCCCGCTGGTGATCGTCCTGTATCTCGTGATCTACGGACTTCAGGGCCTGCGCTGGCACTACCTGCTCAGCGACGCCGGAGCGCGGCTGCGCATGAGCGAGAGCATTCTTCTCAATGCTGCCGGACAGACGATCACCGCCCTGGTTCCGCTGGGCGACTTGACCCGCGCGGCGTTCGCCTCTGAGGCCAGCGGGCGGGACTTCGGAACCGTCGCCGCCACTGTCACCGTCCAAGAGCTGACCTACACGTTCATGCTGATCCTCTGCGCACTTCCCGTGGTCCTCACGTTGCGCCTCGGCATGGCGGTGGTGGTCATCACGCTGCTCGGCATGGCTGCGATCCTGATCATCCTGACGGTGTCTCGCGTGTTCTGCGAGGTGCATAAGCTGGTTGCTCACATCCCGCTGCTGAATCGATTGCTGCCGGCGATCGACGAGCTCCAGAGCGAGACCGCGGATCTGCTCCACAAACCAGACGCGATGGGATTGTCGGTGCTGGATCTGGGACGGGCGCTGGTCTCCATCACGGTCTTCTGGGTGGTCGTCCAGGGCTTGTCGCCGGACAGTCTTGACTGGCCGAAGGCCGCCTTTGTCCTCGCGCTGTCGTCAATCGGCGGCGCCGTCAGCTTGATCCCGGGTGGGGTCGGTGCTAACGAAGCCAGCGTCGCGGGTCTGCTGATCGTCTTCGGGGTGGATGGGGGAGCGGCCGTCGCGGCCGCGCTGATCCAGAGGTTTCTGATGACAGGAATGGCCATCGCCCTCGGGCTGAGCGCCTACGTGATCGCTCGCCGGCGCTTCCATCTGGGCGGAGTCTTTCAGATCACTGCGCGGCAGCCGGCCGCCGAGGCGGCGAGCTGACCCGACCAGCGGGGCGGGGGAGTCATAGCTGTGGCCGCCTGCTCAGAGGTGTCCGCGACCACCTGGCGCGCCTGCCCGATGCCCTGCCAGCCTCGCCTTCTGCGCACGTACTCGTGCAGCTCGGCCCGCTCGACGAGTCCGCTGTGCAGGAGCAAACCGCAGAACCCCATGCCGGCGTCAGCTCGCCGGCTGCTTCTGCTCGGCCTCGCGCTGGCGGTGCAGGCGGTAGGTCGCAACTGCAGCTGCCATGTAACGGTCGGCCATCGCGATGTACCGGTCGACCTGACGATCGAGCTGTGGCAGACCGTACGTCCGGCCTTTGACGGATACCATCGCAAAGCGGCCGCCGCGAAAGTACGGCACCAGGTGCTCCAGCGGGAACGGAGGGTCACCGCGCGCCATTCACGGGCTCCCGCCGCTCTCTGCGGCGCCGGCGCCGGCGAGCAGCTCTTCGTCGGTTGGCCGGTCGGTGAAGTCCTCCCCCACGTACGAGAAGGGCACCGACCAGTCCGGCAGAACCAGGAACAAGGCCGGCTTGGCGATGCCTCTCTCGGCTGCGTTCAGCACGCCCCATGGCTCAATCACCTGTGCGTCGGGGTCGCTCAGCACCGGAAAGGGCAGGAGCAGCTTGTTCACCATGGCCAGATTCTGCTCGACTGTGTCCACGCAGATCGCAGCCACCTGCAGACCTGCCCGTTCGAAGCTATCCCAGTTTCGTGCGTACGAAGCCAACTGCCCGTTGCAGTACGGTCACCAGTCGCCCCGGTAGAACACGAGGAGGACGGGGCCTTGGGCCAACCGCTCACCGAGGACCCAGGACCGTCCGGTGTGGTCGGGGAGCTCGAACTCCGCTGCTTTCTCCATGTCGCTTCCTCCTGGCATCCGACAACCGGGTGGTGGGCGCTCGTGTTCCTTCCGAGTGGCGGCTCTGTGGCACCAGCGTTGACCACTTTCCGACCAGTGAGCAGCTGCTCGAAGCGGTCGCGGAGCGTGCCATGCTGACGACCAGTGCGGCGCTCGACGCCGCCGGGCTCGACGAGGGCTCGGCCTCCGATGCTCTCGATCGCACACTGGACGTGGGCTGGCGTGCGCTGGGCCGCTATGACGCCATCGCTCAGGCCACCGCCGAGCAGCTCAGCTGGGAAGCCCGCCACAGGCTCATGAGACCGCCATCGCCCGTGTCCTGGGCCTGATCGAGCGCGGTCGCGAGCGGGGGGAGTTCCTTACGGATCTCCCGACGGACTGGCTCGTCGCCAGCTGCTTCGCCCTGATCCATGCCGCCGGCGAGGAGGTGCGTGCAGGCCGGCTGGCGCCGTCTGCCGCGCCCAAGGTGCTGAGGGCCACCGTGCGTGCCCCGATCCTGAGGTGGTCGCCGTGACCCTTGCTACGATTCCGAACAAGGAGACCGTCATGTACGAGCTGCCGCGGAGGATCCACCACGCCCGAGCCAGCCTGCTGGGCCTGTTCGACCACCAGGCCGGTCACTACGACCGAATCGCGACTCGGTTCTTCCGGCACCTGTATGCCCAGGTCGTGGCCGACGTCGCGGCGGTCGGACTGGCCGATGGGGGCCGAGTGCTAGACGTGGGCACTGGCCCCGGCCGGGTCCCACTTGCGATCGCTGATGCACTCCCGGGGCTGAGGATCGACGGACTCGACCTGTCGGCCGACATGATCGAGCGCGCCCGGCAGAGCGCCGCGGCCGCTAGTCTGGAGGATCGTGTGACCTTTGTCGTCGGAGACGTCGCCGAACTGCCCTACCCCGATGGGACGTTCGACCTGGTCGTGTCGACGATGAGCCAGCACCACTGGCCCGACGTCAGTGCTGCGATGCACGAGCTGCGCCGCGTTCTTGCGCCGGCCGGCCAGGCCTGGATCTATGACCTGCGGTTCGCGCTGCGCCGCGCTGAGGCCGCGGCGCGCCCGGCGCTCCCCGGTTACCTGGCTCGCCGGGAGACCGTGCGCTCCGGCCGGTTGCCGGTCAGGCTCATCGGCCGGCTCGTGATCCGGCCCTCGTAGACCCCGCGGAATCCGCACGCCGGTCGCACTGCGTGACCCGGGCGCGGCTCCGAATGCTCCGTGCGTCCCCGCGTCAAGCTATGCCGGCAGCCGGAACCAGAAGCGGGTGATGCCGCTGGCGGATTCGGCACCGACCTGGCCGCCTACCGCCTCGACCAGCTCCTTGACCAGGGCGAGGCCGATGCCGGCGCCGCCCTGGGCGGCATCGCGGGACTTTTCCACGCGATAGAACCGCTCGAAGACGTGACCGAGGTCGCTGGCCGGGATGCCCGGGCCGGTGTTGGCGACCGAGACCAGGGTCGAATCTCGCTGCTGCTCGGCCCGTACCCACACGGTCCCACCACGTGGCGTGTAGCGGGCGGCGTTCTGCAGCAGATTCCCGACCACCTGGGCCAGTGAATCAGGGTCGGCTCGTGCCGGCAGGTGGGGTGGCAGCTCAACGTGCAGCGTGATCGAACCGCGGTTGAAGCGCGGTCTGCTCAGGTCGAGGAGCGCATTCATCAGCGTCACCAGGTCCAGCTCTTCCGGACTCTGCTTAGGGTCCACGCCGGCGGCAAGCGCATCGAGTGAGTCGGACAGCCGTCTGAGGCGGGCCACCTCGTCTTGCAGAGAAGCGAAGATCTGGGCCTCGGGGACGACGACGCCCTCACGAAGCCCCTCCAGGTAGCCGTGGAGGTTGGTGAGTGGCGTCCGGAGCTCGTGCGCGAAGTTGAGGATCAAGTCGCGGCGCTGTCGCTCCTGATCCTCTAGGCTCGCCGCCATCTGGTTGAAGGAGTCCGCTACCGACGCCAGCTCGGGCGCCGCGGGTCGCCGCACGCGGGCGTCGTAGGTTCCGGTCGCGATCCTGCGAGCGGCGCGCGCCAGTTCGTCCAGCGGCCGCTCGATGACGTGTCCGAAGACAATGGCCAGAGCCAGCGACCCGGCGATCGCGAGCGCCGA
>Ga0126378_10003618_pt1 | contig 11710 bp, 9 predicted proteins | sample PanSoiMetPlot_23_FD_92587 | JGI IMG/M metagenome (GOLD analysis project Ga0126378, IMG submission 92587) | Tropical forest soil microbial communities from Panama - MetaG Plot_23 | ecosystem: Environmental > Terrestrial > Soil > Tropical forest > Bulk soil | place: Panama | collected 2016-02-17
GCCGATAATCCTTTGCGGTGTTGTCGCCTCTTTGTGGTGGATCGTTAAGGGGGCGATCGGCGTATTCGGCCGGACGCCACGCGGCTAACGATTGTGCACGATTCCTTCCACGACAGGGGCATCCTCTCGGACTGCGGCTGCGAAACGTCAGCACTCTATCGAAAGTGGCGCGGCGGTTGGGCTTTCATCATGCCCGAAGTGTCCCTCGCCGCGTCATTTCCGCTAGAGTGCTGACGTCTTACGTTCACAACCGCAACACAGCGTTGTTCGTCGAGGCTGGGCTATAAAATGGCTGTCCTCAAGATGCGTGCTCCAGCCACAAGAGATTCGGCGAATGGAAGCTGCTGGAATTCTGGAGCTACCTGCGCTCGCGGTAAAGCCGTAAACTGCTACGCAGGCATCGGGATGCGCCGCTCAGCGGCAAACTGCTCCGCATGGTGACGGCAAAGCAGGCGTTCGGCTGGTGCCATCAGTATTCCAGCGCTCATCTCTTGATCGCTCGCGATGTGGGTTGCGAATTGTTCACATCCGGGCTCGATGCATCGAGATTCGCGCCGGTGGTCAGATTTGGGCAATCTTTCCACCTTGGGATTCACGTGCATATCAGCCTCATTATGGCATGGCTATATCTCCCGCAGAAGATCGATCGGTGCAGGCGCTGCAGCAAGCTTGGTCGGTCTGAGCAGCAGCCTGGAGTCTACGTACTGTTTAGTAGCTATTAGCGTTTCAACGTATAGAAACTCGCGCAGCTGCTAGTCGAATCAGACCAAGTTTAACAAGTTAAAACACTTTTTCGGGGCATAAGATAAGTGTGGGGTTTCTCCTCGCGGTATCGATTCTATAAGAGTGAAATCTAGGACAACAGAACAAGATAGAAGGGAGGGGCTATGGAGGATATGACGAAGGGCTCGAAGAAGAATGCTAGCCGGCGCTCTTTCCTCAAAAGAGGGATGATCGCGGGCGGAGCGGCGGGTGTGTTGGGCACCGGATCGGCTTTGCTCGGCCAAACCAGTCGCGTGATCACGGATGGAGACGTGTCCATTCTAAGGTTCCTGTCCGCGGCAGAAATCATTGAGTCCGATCTTTGGATTCAATATAACGAACTCGGTGGTGTTCATGATAATGAGGTGCCCGGAGTCACCGGCGGAAGCTCGGCCTACACGGCCGCGCTGCAGGTACTCGATTCGGATATGTCTCAATATATCCATGACAATACTGAAGACGAGATCAGCCATTTCCAACTCATCAATGCGTATTTAGCCTCCATTGGGGCAACGCCGGTCAATCTGGACCCTTATCGCACTTTACCGAGCAGCACTGCAACAGGCGCCAGGCAGATCGGCAGGCTTACGAATCTCATGCAACTCACGGTGGACACGAGCTGGTGGACGAGGTACCGCAGCGGCGCGAACAATCCCGACCTTGACTCGGGATTCGCATTCCCGCAGGCTGTGCCGACTTTGAGCAAGGGCCAGCATCCCGCGATTCCCAGGAGCGACGCAGACCTGACTCCTTCCAACCACATCCAGGCGATCGCGAACACGGCCGGCTTTCACTTCGCGTTCATCGAGCAGGGCGGCACCGGCCTTTACCCGGCTCTTGCTCAAAGGGTCACCAGCGTGGATGTGTTACGGATTCTCCTCAGCATCGGGCCTACGGAGGCGATGCACTTCCAAACATGGCAGGACAAGGCTGGCAATGCCCCGCCACTGACCGATGCCGGCTTGGTGTTTCCGGACCTCAACTCTCCACCTTTTGGCGGCGAGTCGTACCAGACAAACCTGATCATGCCGGAGCCCTGTCCATTTCTCGACCGGAAGTTCCCGCCCTGTTCGATCGTTCGGCCGACCAACACAGTGGGCGCTGCCATGGGAGCGGTTAATGCGTTGACCGCGGATGGACTATTCATCGGGCAATCAGACGCATTCCTTCAGGTAATTGGCGAACTGGCGCTGTTGGCGGATAGTGCGGTACGCGGCATGTAGCCCGCTTCCGTGGATTCACCGCGCGAGTATACTCCAGCCTTCGTTATGGCGGCCGGACCTATACTTACGAGGTGATTCCTCTGTGATGTAACGTGTGTTACGCCCAGGTCAAGGCTACGGGCGGGGCGGCATTTCAACTTGGCTCTCTGCCGCCATCGTCGTTAGATTTCAAATAGATCGGGTTTCTTGACCATACGGGATCTCAAGCTCTTGATACCACAGCATCACGGAGTTTTGTCTACGCTACACCCGAGGAATCCTAGCAGAGATGTGCTCCCGACCTCCTGGTCGGTGTCGACGAGGCCATCCCGACAAGATCGACTTTCAGGTACTGCACGGGATCGGCTACTTCGGCTACGCAGGCCGCTCATAGCCGCACCGGCCGGCGCTCATCATAAGATCTCCGCGCCGCGATACCTATGACTACGGCGATCAGCCCGTCGGCTCCCGTCGCAGGGGTCGGCCGGTCCTCGCCGACGGCTTCCACGAAGGCCCGAATCTCGGTGGCGAAGCTCTCCTTGTACCGGTCCATAAAGAAATTCAACGGCAGGTCTCTACGCACTTCGGTCGCGGTGCTGACCGTCGCCTGGTTGGGATGGCAGTTGGCCGTCGCAATGCTGCCTCCGCTGCCCAGAATCTCCACGCGCTGATCGTAGCCGTAGGCGGCCTGACGGCAGTTGTCGATGGTTGCGATGACGCCGCTGGTGAAGCGCAGCGTAATCACAGCCGTATCCAGATCGCCGGTGGCGCCGATCTCCGGGTCTACCATGACGCCTGCCGCTGTATAAACCTCTTCCACCTCGTCGCCAATCAGGAATCGGGCCATGTCGAAGTCGTGAATCGTCATGTCCATGAAAATTCCGCCGGAGACGCGCACGTAGGAGAGCGGGGGCGGCGCGGGGTCGCGGCTGACGATGTGCATTAGCCGCGGAGTGCCGATTTCGCCGCTGGCCACGGCATGCCGGACGCGCGCGAAGTTGGCATCGAACCGCCGGTTGAAGCCGATCTGCAGCTTCACTCCAGCTTGTTTCACGGCCGCCAGCGCTTCTTCGATCCGCGTGACGCTGTGCGCGATCGGCTTTTCACAGAAGATGTGTTTGCCGGCGCGTGCGGCGTCGACGATGAGGTCCGCGTGGGTATCGGTGGATGAGCAGATCAGGACCGCTTCGATCGCGGGATTCGCCAGAATCTCCGCGCTCGATTCGGTGACGCTGGGGATTCCACAGCGTGCGGCCAGGCGCTGGGCGGCCTCGAGGTTGACGTCCGCGATGGCAAGTGTGCGGGCCTCAGGGACGCGGGAGGCGAGGTTTTCCGCATGTACTTTCCCGATTCGCCCGGCGCCGATGATTCCGACGTTCAATCGATTTGTGCTCAAGGTGTCCTCGTCAATCGAAATTCGATTCAATGGAACGCAGGTACTCGCGATTACGCCGGGCGCTCTCTTTCGGGCTGCCCATTCCCGGCAAAATGTCCTGCTCCACCAAAACATAGCCGTCGTACGATCGCGCCGCCAGCCGCCGCAGGAGCGCCGCGAAGTTGACGCAGCCCTTGCCCAGTTCGCAGAAGACTCCGTGGCGCAGCGCTGTGAAGTAGTCCCACTGCTCCGCCCTCGCGCGTCTGGCGATTTCGGGATGACAGTCCTTGCAGTGCACGTACCAGACTCTGGCGCCGAAGCGGTCGAGCGCTGCAGCGACATCACATTCCCCTCCGCCGGCGCCATAGCAATAGTGGCCCGTGTCGAACACCAGGCCGAGCCTCTCGGGATCGGTCAATGCCAAAAGGGTGGCGATCTCGTCCGGCGTCTCCACATAACCGGCGCAGTGGTGGTGGAAGACGGTGCGCAGCCCGGTCCCCTCGTATACGGCGCGCGCGATGCGGTCCGCGCCGCCGGCGAAGATTCTCCACTCGGCCGGCGTCAGGCCTGCCTCCGGCGGAACGCGTCCGGCCAGCCTGGTTCGTTCCTGCACGGTGCCATTGGCATCGGCAAGCACCAGGTACGGGGCCGGTGCTGCCGCCACAGCCGCCAGCAGGCGAGCCGTCTTCACGGCGCTGGCGATGCCGGCCTCGTGCGCCCCAGGATCCTTCAGCGCCACCGGCACGAACGCGCCCAGCATGACCAGGCCGCGTTTATCGAGCTCCGCCCTGAGCGCTCGCGGGTCGGTAGGCATGTAGCCCCAGTCGCCCAATTCGGTTCCGGTGTACCCGCCTTCGCCAAGCTCGTCCAGCATCCGATCGAACGGGATCTGTTCTCCCTTTACTTCGTCGAATTCCAGCGTTCCCCACGAACACGGGGCATTTCCCACCAGTAGCTTTGCCATAACGGTTTGCTCGCGATCAGAGATGATAGCGCTCCTTCTTGCGCGCTTCTTCGTAGCGCGCCCGCGCCTGCCGCACGCTCTCGGACTCGGCAACCTCGGCCACTGCGACGTCCCACCAGGATTCGTAGCCCGGCACTCCTACGGAAGGATCCGTCTCCACCACGATGACGGTCGTGCGATCGAGAGTCTTGGCCTTCTCCAGAGCCGCCTTGAGCTCGGCCAGCGTGGCCGCCTTCAGCGCGTGTGCGCCCAGGCTGCGCGCGTTGGCGACATAATCCACCGCCAGGCAGTCGCCATCGAGCAGTCCCGATTCCCGGGACCGGAAGCGATAGCTGGTGCCGAATCCTCCCTGCCCGAGCGAACGGCTCAGGCCGCCGATGCTGGCGAAGCCGTGATTGTCCACCAGCACGACGATCAGCTTCACACCCTCCTGCACGGAGGTCACGATCTCGGTCGGCATCATGAGGTAAGTCCCATCACCCACGAAAACATAAACCTCGCGCGAGGGATCGGCGAGTTTCGCTCCCATGGCTCCCGGGATTTCGTACGACATACAGGAGTAGCCGTACTCGAGGTGATAGCCGTTGGGCGTGCGCGTGCGCCAGAGCTTGTGCAGGTCGCCGGGATGGCTGCCCGCGGCGGAGAGCAGAACGTCGCGCGGGCCGGAAGCCTCCCACATCGCGCCGATCACCTCGCTCTGCGCCGGGCGGCCCGGATTATTGAGATGGAATAGGCGATCGACTTCCGCTTCCCATTTCTCTTTGAGCACCGCAGCCTGCGACGCATACTCCGCGCCCACCCGATAGTCTGCGAGCGCTTCCGCCAACTGCTCGACCGCGATGCGGGCGTCCGCCACTAAGGGTATTGCGGAAACCTTGTAGGCGTCGAACTCGGCGGTATTGATGTTGACGAACCGCACGGCCGGGTTTTGAAAGGCCGTCATCGAAGCCGAAGTGAAATCGGAGTAGCGCGTGCCGATGCCGATCACCAAGTCGGCATCGTGCGCCAGGCGATTCGCGGCCAGAGTGCCGGTGGCCCCGATAGCGCCCATGCACTGCGCATGATCGTAGGCCAGCGAGCCCTTACCGGCTTGTGTTTCCGCCACGGCGATGCCGGTTCGCGCCGCAAAGGCCGCCAACGCCTCCGAGGCCTCGCTCATCAGCACGCCGCCGCCGGCGACGATCAGCGGTTTGCGGCTGGCGCGGATTGCCTCGATGGCGCGCGCGAGTGAGACCTGGTCGGGCTGGCCCCTGCGCATCAGCCACACGCGCTCGCGGAGTAGTTCTTCGGGAAAGTCGAATGCTTCGGCCTGCACGTCCTGCGGCATTGCCAGCGTCACCGCGCCGCAATCGGACGGAGAAGTGAGCACGCGCATCACCTCGGGCAGCGCGGTGATGAGCTGCTCCGGTCGATAGATGCGATCCCAATAGCGCGAGACCGGCTTGAAGCAATCATTCACGCCGACATCCTGCGTGGACGGCGACTCCAGCTGCTGAAGCACGGGCGCCACGTTCCGCCGGGCGAAGATATCGCCGGGCAGGAGCAGTACCGGCAAACGATTGATGGTGGCCAGCGCCGCGCCCGTGATCATGTTCGTGGCGCCCGGCCCGATCGACGACGTGCACGCGAACGTGCGCAGACGGTTGCTCGCCTTGGCGTATCCCGCCGCGAGGTGCACACCCGACTGTTCGTTACGCACAAGTATGTACGGAAAATCGGGATTCTCCTGCAGCGCCTGGCCGATGCCTGCGACATTGCCGTGGCCGAAGATACCCAGCATGCCGGCGAAGAACTGGTGCCGTTTGCCGTCCCGCTCCACGTACTGCTTCTTGAGAAAACTCACCAGTGCCTGAGCCACGGTGATACGACGTGTTGCCATGCTCCACCTCCTTCACCGAAAACGCGACAGCCGATCCATATCGCGTCCGCGGCTTGCCGCCATCGATTGCAATGCTGCGTCCACGGGCCAATTTTCATGAACAATCCCGCCGGCCGCCTCGGCCATGGCCATCGGGTCTTCGTCGCCCGGGTAGAGCACATTCCGGCCGACCAGCGCGCCGCGTACGTTGGGCCCTGCTGCCATTGCCGAACCGAGCTGGCGCAGGAACGGCGACGAATCGCCCGCCGACTCCCCACCCAATAGCAGAATGGGAAGCGTGGTGGCGCGGGCCACCGTCTCGTAGCCATCGCAGTGCGGCAGTTTTAGCCACAGGTAGCGGCTGCTCTCGCCGAGCGCGGACGCTACACCCGCCAGGCGCGCCAGCGCGTCGCACGTCTTTACCACCACATAGCCTTTCTCCGTGCGCGTCACAGGCAGCGGCTCCAGAAACAGGGGCAGCGCCCGCGCGCTGCACTCGTTGATGGCCTGTGCGCAGGCCGTCAACGTCTTCAGTGAGGCGGGCTCGCGTTCGTCGACGCGCAGCAACAGCTTGGCTCCGTCGAGGCGCCATTCCTGGCAGACGGCGGCGGAGGCGCCGGTCACCGGGTCGTCCAGTTCCCAACTGCTTCCCGCCAGCCCGCCCCGGTTCATACTCGCGATCAGCACACGGCCGTCCAGCAGCACAGGCGCTCCGGCAGCGCGAAGAAATCCGTCGATGGCCAGGAGGTCTTCGAGAATGTCCATGGTCCCCATGACGCCATCCACGCGCGCGCTCGCGAGCACGCGTAGAATGCGGGCGAGATAGTCCCGGCGATCGGCCATCGCCAAGGGATCCGAGCCCACCCGGGTGACATTGCGCGCCGGATGATCGGCAGCGAGAATATTCAACCGGCCGGTGGGCGCGAGGCGCTTGCGGCGCGTCCGCTCCCCGGCGGCACGCAAGGCGAAATCCGGATCGCTGACGCGGGTCTCGGTCAGGCGGGCCAAAAGCGCGTCGGGAAAATATTCTCGGCTGGAAAACACTTACGCCTTTCTTTGTTGCCGCATCATCTCTTCCACTTCGGCGAGCACCGGCATGGCCTCCGAGCAGCTCAAACGGCTGACCACGATCGCGGCCGCCGCATTGCCGTAGTGGAGGCATTCGATAACCGGAAACCCTTTCAGCATGCCATAGAGAAATCCGGAGGCGAAGCCGTCTCCGGCTCCGATCGTCGTGCAGACATCCACCGAGTAGGGCGGCAGGTAGACCGATTCCCCGCCCGTGAGCACGCGCGTTCCCTGTTCGCCGAGTTTGGAGACCAGCATGGGCACGCCGGCGGAGACGAGCTTCGCCGTGGCCTTTTCCAGGTCCTCCACACCAGCCACGAGTTGCAGCTCCGGCTGATTACCGATCAGCACATCCACGAAAGGCAGCACTAGCCGCACCGCGAGCCCGGCCTCCTCCGGCTTTCTCCACGACATGGAGCGATAGTCCACGTCCAGCACGACGCGGCAGCCGGCATTCTTCGCGAGCTCCAGTGCCCTGTACGCCGATTCGCGCGATGGCGATGCGCAAAGCGCGGTGCCGTTGGTGACGAACATGCCGGCCGATGCCGCGTAGTTCAGGTCGTCATCCGTGGCGTCCAGCATGGTGTCCACAGGATCGCGGCGATAAAACACCTGCCGGAACCGATCGGGCGGGCAGACCTCGGTCAGGCACAGAGACGGCAGAAATCCGGGCGCCGTCTGCACGTGCGCGGTCTCGACATTTTCGGCCCGCAGGAAGTCGATGAGGAAGCGGCTGAGCGCGTCTTCGCCCAGGCAGCTCACCATACCCGTGCGGGCTCCGAGGCGGGACAGTCCCACCGCCATATTGGCGCTGGAGCCGCCGAGATAGCGGGAGAATCGCCGCACCTCGGCCAGCGGCACGTGCGGCTCCTCCGAATACAGGTCGTATCCGATTCGCCCCAGGATGACCACGTCGAGGCGGCTCACGCTCTTACCATCGGCAATCTCGGATCCTGCTCGCGCCAGGTGCCGCGGACCCACGCATAGTCCGGGTCGTCGGAGGCGGCCATGGAGCGCGCCGAGCCGGCCAGCGCGTTCAGATAGTAGACATCGTAGCCGTGCGCCGCCACCACCGGGTGGTAGCCTTCCGGAATCAGGACCATCTCGCCGTCGCGAACCGAGAGCGTCTCGTCGATGCGCCGGTCGGCGGTGTAAATCTTCTGAATCGCGTAACCTTCCGGGCGCGCCAGGCGGTAGTAGTAGATCTCTTCGAGGTCGACCTCTCCGGGTGGGTTGTGCACGTCGTGTTTGTGCGGCGGATAGCTGGACCAATTTCCGGCCGGCGTGAACACTTCCACCACCAGCAGGCGATGCGCCGGAAACTCCGGGGTCAGCATGTGGTGTATCTGGCGGGTGGCATTACCGCCGCCGCGGATCTCCACGCGGACCTCCTCCGGCGTCACCAGCCTCGCGGGATGCCGCTCTTCGGCGCGGCAGTAGCAGAATGCCAGGTCGCAATCCGAATCGGCGATAACAGAAAAAGCCGTCTCCAAAGGAAGGTACAAGGTGTAAGGCAGGCCGGCGAAGACGTTGCTTCGCCCGCCGATCCGCGGCCACGCATCCTGCGCCGTCGAAACCGAGCACAGCCCGCCGAGTACGACGATGGCCAGCTCGTTGCCGCCGGTTGCCCCGCTGTATTGGGCGCCGGCCGTGAGTTTGCGGTTCTCGAAGGAAAGGAATTCGTAATCGAAACCTTCAATACGATTGGTAAAAACCTCCGGGCGTATTAGTAACTTACTCATTGGATCTCCCTTGGTGACGCCGCGCCCGGCGCGACGCGGCGTGCCGCCCGGCGCCGGACAGCCTCGAAGTCGGCGATCATGTGGCTAAGCATGGACAAATACCTCGACGCTTGTCAACAGAAATGGGTACGCAAGATTCATACCCTTCGTCGCGATCGATCCGGATGTCCGATTCCTCGCCGAATCAGGAGGTAAACGGCAGCCGAAGCCAGCCAGGCCAGTCCGGCCGCCCTGGCCTCCTCGCGCGGCCTCGAACCGATACCAGGGGTGGTGCGTCGTCGAGCAGGATATCAAGTTCGGTGTGAGCCCGGTTGCGCCGAAGGAGAGCATAGCCGCCCAGTCTGCGAATATCTGCGGAGCGTGGTGCAAGCCGCAGCGTCGTCCCGCCATCGGCGGGACCTGACCCGAGCGGTATCGCGCCGAAATGCTCTCGAAGCCAGGCCGGCCGTGCCGGGCATCCCTAATATAGCAGCGACTTGGGATCGATCACGTTGTGCGGCAACGGGGTCTTCCCCGATGCGGCTCGGCCGCCGGCGGCCGGCCTGCGCCGAACCGCCGCCGAAAACCATACGCCGCTCACGAGGGTGAGGATCAGCGGCAACGCCAGGAAAAGGAACGAACCCGGATGGAAGCGGTGAAACACTCTCGACTCTCCTGCCATGGAATGCCCGGAGGGAGTTCGATTTCGAAAAGAGTCATTTGAGTTCGGGAACTCCGGACTGATTCCAGTAGAACAGGAGCTGCGCGGGCGAGGAAAGCCTGCAAATGGGGGGAGCCTGTTGGTAATGGGCGGGGTTACTGCAGGAACTGGGCGGCGTTCTCGCTCGTCACCAACGCCTCGCCCGTGTCGATCCGCTTAGCCACCGTCTCGCCACGAGCCGCTTTGATGGCGGCCTCGACGGCGTACCGGCCCAGCAATTCGGGGTGCATGGCCACGTCGGCCGTAAGTCGTCCGGCCTGAACCGCGCGCACCGCCTCGCTGGTCGCATCCACTCCGACCACCGCCACTTTGCCGCTGAGGTTGCGCGCGGCGATGGCCTCCACCGCGCCGAGCGCCATCTGATCGTTGGTCGCAAAGACCGCGCGCACATCCGGATGGGACGTCAGAATATTTTCCATCACCGACATGCCGAGCGCGCGCTCGCTGTTGGCCGGCTGCACCGCCACACACTCGATTCCCGGCGACTTTACGAGCGCGTCGCGGAATCCCGCCAGGCGGTCCTCGTGTGTGGCGACTCCGAGTATTCCGCGAATCACCGCGACTTTGCCCTTGCCGCCGAGCAGCTTCCCGATAAATTCGCCCGCCAGCCGGCCGGCGTGCTGATTGTCCGCTCCGATGTAGCTCAGTTTGGATGGCCAGTTGATGTCGGTGTCGACGATCAGAACCGGGATGCCGGCGGCCTTGGCGTGCTCCAGGACCGGCAGCACTTCGGAGGCTCCCGCGGGCGCCACGGCCAGAGCCGAGACACCCTTGGTGACCTGGTTCTCCAGAATCGACACCTGCTGGTCGATGTTCACTTCGCGTTCCGGTGCCAGGACTGTCAGTTTCACCCCCGGAGCCGCACGCGCCGCCTCTTCGGCTCCCGACTTCACACGCTGCCACCACTCGCTGTCGAGCGCCTTGGTCACGAACGCGATCTCGATACTCTTGGCGCCGCCGCGCCCGCAGGAGACGCCCGCTACCGCAATCACCGCGACCATCGCCGCTAGCATTGTTTTTCTCTGCATGGTTCCTCGCGTGTCAGTGTTTCGCCGCCACGGCCATCTCGCCGATATCGACCGGCCGCTTCTCCTCATACGACGCGTTGGCCGCCAGGCTGATTTTCATCGCCGCCACGGCGTCCGCACCGGTGACCGATGGCCGCTCCGACCTCCGCACCTTGTCCACGAAATCCTGGATCTGCGTGAGGTAGGCGCTCTCGAACCTCTCGAAGAAATAGGGCACGGCATCGTGCGTAATCCCTTCGTGGGTCATCATCAGAATGGGCGTCTGGCGGAAATAGCCGATCTGGATGGAGCCCTTCGTACCCCAAATCTCGCCACGGATGTCATAGCCGAAAACCGAATTGCGGCTCAACTGCACCACGCCCAAACTCCCGCTCTCAAAAACCATGTTAATGATGGCGTTGTCTATGTCGCCGACTTTCTTCATCTCGGGGTAAGCCAGGGTGCCGCCGACGGCATGCACGGTTTGGACATCGCCCATGTACATGCGGGCCGCATCGAAATCGTGAATGCCCATATCTGCGATCAGGCCGCCCGAGACCTTCGGGTCGCAGAATTCGAGCGGCGGGGGAAACGGGTCCCGGGAAATGGAAGTGAAAACCACCGGCGTCCCGATCGCCCCCGCTTCCACCTTGCGCCGCGCGCCGGCGTAAGCGGCATCGAAGCGTCGCTGGAAACCCATTTGCAGGAACGCGCCAGTCTCCTCTACTACGCGGAGTATCTCGACGGCGTCGTGGAGCGACAGCGACATCGGCTTTTCGCAAAACACCGCCTTGCCGGCTCTGGCGGCGTCGATGATTATTTCCTTGTGCGTGCTTGTGGAGGTGATCACTGCAACTGCGTCGATATCGCGGTCTTTGAGCAGGTCGTGGTGGCTCTCATAGGATCGGTCGATGCCGAATTCCCTGGCGAACGTTGCGGCCAGCCCGGGCTTGTGGTCCGCAATCGCCACCAGGCGCGCATCGGGCACGCGCTGGGCCAGGTTAGTCGCGTACACGCGACCCATGCGCCCGA
>Ga0126378_10003619_pt1 | contig 11709 bp, 6 predicted proteins | sample PanSoiMetPlot_23_FD_92587 | JGI IMG/M metagenome (GOLD analysis project Ga0126378, IMG submission 92587) | Tropical forest soil microbial communities from Panama - MetaG Plot_23 | ecosystem: Environmental > Terrestrial > Soil > Tropical forest > Bulk soil | place: Panama | collected 2016-02-17
CGCGGTGGCGGAGAAGAACCCATTGGGGTGGCGGGCCCGAAGCCCCCCGTCGCCCGCGTGAAGATCCCTGAGACATGTCTGACCACGCTGTCGCCGGAGGTAACTCGCAGAGCCGGCGGCACTATGTGGCACCGTGGCATCTGGCTTATCTGATCCTCGGCGTGATCACCTCCGGATTGCTCCGGTTCCTGCTGCCGCTGATGGTGGCGACGACCACCCACGACCTCGGCCATATCGCCTATATCGTCGGCGCCTACAATCTTCGTCTGTTGCCGGCGCTTTGTTGGGGCTGGTGGCAGAGCGCTATCAGTTCTTCCGCCCGGTCTTCTTTGGCGGGTTTATATTGCTCGCCTTGAGTCTGGGCGCAGTCACCGACGCTGCGGCTATTGGCGTATGGGTTTGCCTCGCCATGCTCTGTGGCCTCGGCGCGGGTGCTGTTGCCACTGTCGCACCGCTTTTCGTCGTCGATTGGAACCCGCGCATCGGATGGCTGCAGAGTTTCAGCGGTGCCGGACAATTGACTGGGCTCCTGATCGCGGGATTGATCGCTCGGGGGCCGCTAGCCTACGGCTTCTGGCTGGCCGCTGCTTTCTCGGTCCTAGCAATCGTCGTAGGTCATTTTGGTCTGCCATCGGACACGCGCCCACACGGCATGCCCCTTCCGCCCCTTGCATGGCGCCGCTTGATGGGCGGTTTTCACTCTGGCCCGCCAGTCGGGGGCTTGCTGCACCACTCCCACCACCTGCAAGGCGAGGGCTTGAGCCTGTTGCGGAAGGCAGCCGGCGGGGCGTTCGGCCGTTTCTTATCAGCTTGGGCCGCGATCAACTTCGGTGTCGCGCCGTTTTTTGCTTACTACCCCTTAATGATGAACGATGGTTACAGCATTGTCCCGGCAACTACCGCCCTGCTCTATGCCCTGGCGGCGGCTGTCGGCATCGGACTGTTCGTATTGGCAGGTCGCGTAGCGCGGCAGCACGGGCCCGGGCTCGTCTTCCGAGTAGGGCTCGCGGTGCGGTTGGCCGGCTTCGGGACGTTCGCGGCTCTGACCCTGTTGTCGCCCTCGGCGATACCAGCCCTGGCTATGCTCGGTTTCATATTGGTAGTGCTTGCCTGGCCCGTTATCAGCGTGTCCGGCACCGGACTCGCCGCGAGCCTGACCCCGATCGGCGAAGGTGCCGCAATGGGTCTTCTGGCCGCCAGCAGCGCGATGGCCACCTTGGCGGGTACCATTCTGACGGGGCCGTTGATCCAGGCCGTCGGCTACCAAGTTGTCGCGCCGATTGCCATCGTCGGGCTTTTGAGCGCGGCAGTGTTAACCGGCCAACTCCATGGCGAACTGAGCCCTGATGGAGCGGATGACGGCGGCGGCGGAGGCCTCGAGACGGCACTGGTACGACCCGATGCGGTGCCGGGTTCGTCCCCATCGTCCGACATCTCCACTGGTAACCCTGAAGCAAGCGCACGCTAATACCGAGCCGTCTCGGGGTTCTTGATCTAGATCAAGGCCGGTGGAGGGACCAAGCAGCAGCATTCATCACCAGGATTTGCGTCGAGCCGAGAAATGCCCAATCCCGACATCCAGCGCGTTGTTGCCGAGCCGGCCGCTCCGGCTCCGCTGCCCCAGGGCAAGAGCGTCCCCACAGGCCAGCAGCAGCTGCGCCTTGCCCCTACTCCTCCCGCCAAGGAGCCCGACGCGAGGCTTCCCTCGGCACCGAAACCGGTAAGAAGGCGAAAGTTTCCGGGTTGGCTACTGGCTGTGGCGGTGATCGTGACGCTCGGCGGCGCGGGCGCGTGGTACTGGTGGCAGCAGCAGCTGAACGCGCTGCCCGCGTATATTGCGCAGGCCAATGGCCGGCTCGAGGCGGAGCAGGCCGAAATCGCGACCAAGTACTCGGGCCGAATTGCCGCTGTTCTCGCCAAAGAAGGGGACATGGTCCAAGCGGGCGCGGTCCTCGCGCGGATGGATACGGTCGAACTCGAAGCGCAGCTGCAGGCGGCCAAAGCCCAGGTCAGAAAGACCGAAGCCGAAAAGGTGGCGGCGGAGGCGCTGATCGTTCAGCGCATCAGCGAGCGGACGTTCCAGGAGCAGGAGTTCCAACGGACCAGCACCCTGAACAAGCAAGGCTGGGCAACGGGCGAAAAGCTCGACGATATTTCCAGCAGGCTGAAGAGCGCACGGGCCGCCTATGATACAGCGGTGGCCACCCGCGATGCCGCTGCAGCGGCGATCCTGGCGGGGCAGGCCGAGGTGGCGCGGCTGCAGTCGCAAATAAACGACTCAACCTTGGTTGCTCCGGCCGGTGGCCGCATTCAATACAAGCTCGCACAACCGGGCGAGGTTCTCTCCGCGGGCGGCCGGGTCCTGACCCTGCTCGACCTAGGCGATGTCTACATGACGATCTTTGTGCCGGCGCGCGTCGCCGGCCCGCTCTCCGTCGGCGACGAGGCGCGCGTCACACTCGATCCGCTCCCAGGATATGTGTTCCCCGCAAAGGTCACGTTCGTCGCTACCGAGGCGCAGTTCACGCCGAAGACGGTCGAGACTCCCGAGGAGCGCGAAAAGCTGATGTTCCGGGTCAAGCTGACGATCGATCCCGGGCTGCGCGAGCGATACGCGAACCAGGTCAAAACCGGGATACGCGGTATCGGATATGTGCGGACCGAGCGTGACGCCGCCTGGCCCGACAAGCTGGCCGTGAAGTTGCCGTGATGACGACGAATGCGGCATGGGTGCGACAGGTGTCGCATCGGTATGGGCGGACCGTCGCGCTCGACGACGTCAGCCTTGCGATCCCAGCCAATTGCATGGTCGGGCTGATCGGACCGGATGGCGTCGGCAAGTCGACGCTGCTTGCGCTGATTGCCGGTGTGCGCCGGATCCAGGAAGGCGACGTGTTCGCGCTCAATGGCGATATGCGCGGGGCCGAGCATCGCCGAGCGAGCCTGCCGCGTATCGCCTACATGCCGCAGGGACTTGGGCGGAACCTCTATCCGACACTGACCGTATTCGAGAACCTCGACTTTTTCGCCCGCCTCTTCGGCCAGGCCAAGAGCGAGCGCGAACGGCGCATTAACGACCTGCTGAGTTCGACCGGTCTTGATCCGTTTCCGGACCGGCCAGCGGGTAAGCTGTCGGGTGGGATGAAGCAGAAATTGTCGCTGTGCTGCTCACTGATCCACGATCCGGACCTCTTGATTCTCGACGAACCGACGACGGGGGTGGACCCGCTGTCGCGGCGGCAATTTTGGGAATTGATCGACCGCATCCGCATGCGCCGCCCGCAAATGAGCGTCATGGTCGCGACGGCGTACATGGAAGAAGCGGAGCGGTTCGATTGGCTCACCGCGATGGATGACGGCCGCGTCATCGCCACCGGATCGCCCGCGGAATTGCGGGCAAAAGGCAACGCATCGAGCCTCGATGACGCGTTCATAAACCTTCTGCCCGAAGCCAAGCGGGCCGGCCATCAAGCCGTCATCGTCCCTCCGCGCGTCAAATTCGAGGGGCCGCCCGCAATCGAGGCGGAGGGGCTTACCCAGCGCTTCGGCAAATTCACCGCGGTCGACCATGTCAGCTTCCGCATCGAGCGCGGTGAGATCTTCGGCTTCCTCGGCTCCAACGGCTGCGGGAAGAGCACGACGATGAAGATGCTCACCGGTCTGCTCGCGCCGACCGAAGGAAAGGCGCTACTCTTTGGTCACCCGCTCGACGCCGGCGACATGGCGACACGCGAACGTGTCGGCTACATGACGCAGGCGTTCTCGCTTTATGGCGAATTGACCGTCCGGCAGAACCTGGAGCTGCATTCCCACCTGTTTCATCTGCCGGAAGACCGGCGAGAGGCTCGGGTTAAGGAAATGCTCGAACGGTTCGGTCTGTTCGGCGTTGCCGACAGCCAGCCCGAAAGCTTGCCTCTCGGCATGAAACAACGTCTGCAACTCGCCGTCGCGATCCTGCACGGTCCAGAGGTGCTGATCCTCGACGAGCCGACCTCTGGTGTCGACCCGGTCGCCCGCGATTCCTTCTGGCAGTATCTGATCAGCCTATCGCGTGACGACGGCGTGACGGTCTTCCTCTCGACCCACTTCATGAACGAAGGGGAACGGTGCGACCGCATTTCGTTGATGCATGCCGGCAAGGTGCTGGCCGTCGGCCCAGCCAAGGAGCTGTCAGAGCGTCGCGGTAAGGATAACCTCGGGGATGCGTTCATCGCCTATCTCGAAGATGCGGCCGGAAGCGAGTCGGGAGCGAAGCCGAGCGAGACCGAAGCCCTTCCCGAACCGACCCGGTCTGCGGTAGCGCGGGCCTCTCAATCCTCGCGGTTCGATTTGCGGCGCCTCTGGGCCTATGCGCGCCGCGAGACGATGGAGGTCCTACGGGACCCGATCCGGCTCGCCTTCGCATTGCTCGGCCCTCTGATCTTGATGGTGACTGTCGGTTACGGCATCTCGTTTGATGTCGAACACCTCGCCTACGCCGCCTTCGACCAGGACCAGACGACCGAGAGCCGGGAATTTCTTGAGAACCTAGCGGGGTCCCGGTATTTCACCGAACATCCGGACATCGCCAGCCAGCCCCAACTGGAACACCGACTGAAGAATGGCGAGCTTAAGGTCGCGCTCGAGATCCCGCCGAACTTCGGTAAGGATCTAGTGAGCAACAAGCAGCCCGAGCTCTCCGTTTGGCTGGACGGCGCGATGCCGTTCCGCGCCGAGACGGCAGGCGGCTATGTCGAGGGGTTGGCGCTGACCTACCTGACCGATCAAGCGGCCAGGGGCCGTATCGGGGGCCTCCGGCTGCTGCCGGTCAATGCCGAGGAGCGCTTCCGTTACAACCAGGCGTTCAAAAGCGTTTATCAGACCATTCCCTGCACCATCATGGTCGTGTTGATCCTCATTCCGGCGATGATGACGGCGGTCGGCGTCGCGCGCGAAAAGGAGACGGGATCGATCGCCAATTTCCGCTCGACGCCGATCACGGGCATCGAATTTCTGCTCGGCAAGCAACTTCCTTACGTCGTCATCGGGCTCGTCAGTTTCCTGACGCTTCTGTTGATGGCGACATCGCTGTTCGGCGTGCCGGTGAAGGGATCGCTTGCGGCATTGTTTGCCGGGGTCTTCATCTACATCGGCGCGGCCACCGGCTTCGGCCTGCTCATCTCCTGCTTCACGTCCACTCAGATCGCCGCCATTTTTACGACAACGATCCTGACCATGGTCGCCGCGATCAATTTCTCGGGACTTCTAGTCCCTTTTTCCTCGCTATCGGGCGTCGGCCGCTGGATCGGTCTCGGCTTCCCGTCGGGATGGTTCTCGCAAATCAGCCTGGGAATCTTCACAAAGGGCCTCGGCTTTGCCGACGTCTGGACCGACATGGTGATGCTTGTCTTTTTCGCGCTCGCGTTTGTTGCCGTGTCAACGGTCGTCCTGCGCAAACAGGAGGCCTGATATGGCCCTGCGGCTTGCCAACGTTTTCAGGCTTGGCGTGAAGGAGCTGTACAGTCTGCGCGCCGACCCGATCCTGCTGATCATGATCGTCTATGCGTTCACCTTCGCGGTCTATGCGCAGGCGACCGGGGCGAAGACGGAGGTGGAGAATGTGGCGGTCGGCATTGTCGACGAGGACGATTCCGAATTATCGCGCCGCATCGCCGGCGCCGTGCTCGAACCGCAGTTTAAGCGCGCGGTCCACTTGACGCCCAACCAGATCGATCCCGGCATGAACTCCGGCCGCTTTGTATTCGTCCTGGAGATCCCTCCGAAATTCGAACAGGACATTCTCGCCAACAAACGCCCGACGATGCAGATCAATGTCGATGCGACCGCGCTGACGCAGGCCGGTGTCGGCGCCAGCTACCTCCAAACCATCGTCCAACGGGAGGCTTTAGGGTATCTGCAGCGCCGCGAAGTGACGGCAATCCCGCCGATAAATCTCGTCACCCGGACCGCATTCAACCCCAACCATTACTCCGAGTGGTTCCTTGGAATTATGGCGGTGATCAATAACATCACGATGTTGACCATCGTCTTGACCGGGGCGGCATTGATTCGCGAACGCGAACACGGAACCGTCGAGCATCTGCTGGTGACGCCGGTGAGGCCAGCCGAAATCATGACCGCAAAGATCTGGGCCAACGGTCTGGTGATAGTGGTAGCCGCGCTCCTATCGCTGTGGTTTGTCGTTCACAATGTCCTCCGGGTGCCGCTCTCGGGATCTGTGCTGTTGTTCCTTGCCGGTACGGTCCTTTACGAAATCTCGGTTGCGGCTCTCGGCATTCTGCTCGCCACCTTCACCGCCACGATGGGCCAGTTCGGGTTGCTAGTGGTCCCGGTGCTGGTCATCCTGAATTTGCTCTCAGGCAGTGCGACACCGCCGGAGAGCATGCCGGACTGGCTGATCGAGGTCATGAAGGTCACCCCCACCCCGCACTTCGTCAGTTTCTCCCAGAACGTGCTGTACCGCGCCGCTGGTCTCGACATCGTCTGGCCGCAGCTGGCCGCTCTCGCCGCCGTTACGACAGTGTATTTCGGCGCGTCGCTGATGCGCTTCAGAAAAACGCTCGCGAGCTTCGCATAGCGAGGCTTCGGGGCACCAGGCGGGTGGCATCCGATGCTTTCGGGAGGGGAAAATCGCGTGGTAACCCAATCTGGCGAGGCCGCAGCGAGCGATCTGGAAGCCGCGGGTGTATGGCCGGTTGTCCCGAGTGAGGCCACCGCGCCGAGACCGCGCCAATACCAAGAGTTTAGCGAAGAAAGAGCTGACGGGCCAATTCGGTCTCATGGGATCTTGTAGGCACGCCGACCCCGTTGCCTAAACCCCTGCTGAGCGGTTCGAAGCCTTCGTCAACTCACGCAGCCATTTGATTTCCGGTGCGGACAAGTAGTTTTCGGGACAGCGCCAGCGCCAGTTGCCCTCGGGCCGCCCAGGCACGTTCATCCGGGCCTCGGCTCCGAGGTTGAGCACGTCCTGCAGCGGCACGATCGCGAGCGCAGCTGCCGATGACCACGCTAGTTCTATCAAGGCCGGCGCTACATCGATGTTGCGGCCTTCTGTCCGCTTCAGATAGCGCCAGAGAAATTGCCGCTGCGAGGCGGGCAACTCGTCGCACCATTCGCGCGTCGTGGGATTGTCGTGTGTGCCGGTGTACACTACTGTATTGGAGTTGTAGTTCTGCGGCAGGTGCGGATTATCCGGCTTGCCATCGAAAGCGAACTGCAGCACCCGCGTTCCGGGCAGATGAAACCGGTCGCGCAGCGCGTGTACATCCGGCGTGATCAGCCCCAAATCCTCGGCGATAAAGGGCAGTCCGCCTAATTCTCTCCGCGTCACCTCGAAGAACTCGGCATCGGTGCCGGGCACCCATTGGCCCGATTGCGCCGTCGCCGCGCCGCGAGGCACGTGCCAGGCGGCGGCGAAACCGCGGAAATGGTCCAAGCGCACGGCGTCCACGTAATGTAAAAGCGCGCGCAGCCGATCGATACACCAGCGGTAGCCGGTACGACGCACAGCCTCCCAGTCATAGACCGGATTGCCCCAGAGCTGCCCCGTGGCGCTGAAATAATCCGGTGGAACACCCGCAACAAAGCGCGGTCTGTGAGTCTCATCCAACAAGAACAGCTCGGGGTTGGCCCACACATCGCTCGAATCGGGAGAGACGAAAAACGGCAGATCGCCGATCAGCCGCAAGCCTGCTGCGTGGGCATACTCCTTCAGGCGTTCCGCGTGGCGAAAAAGCAGGAATTGGGCAAAGCGGACCTGATCGATCTCGCTCGCCAGCTGGCGTCGCGCATGCTCCAAAGCCGCCGGGAACCGTCGCACCAACTCGGTTGGCCATTCGAGGTAATAGGCGTCGTTGTGCCTAACCTTAAGCGCTCGGAACAGAGCGTAATCTTCCAGCCAATGCCGATGCGTGCTGCAGAACTGCTTATACGCGGTCTGCAGTTCTCCGAACGCCCCCGTACGGAAGTTACTCCAAGCCTTTTCGACAATCCGGCGCTTGAACGGGATGACCGCGGCGTAATCGATCGCAGAGGACGGAAGGAACTTCGGCTCGCAGTCGGCTGCCCGGAGCAATCCTTCCTCGATCAGGCGCTCCGGGCTGATCAGCAATTCGTTGCCGGCGAAGGATGACAGCGATTGATAAGGCGAGTTGCCATACCCGGTCGGGCCTAGCGGCAACGCCTGCCACCAGCTCTGCCCTGCCTCGTGCAAGCGGTCGACCCACGCCAGCGCAGCTGGCCCAAGATCGCCAATCCCGTAACGGGAGGGCAGCGACGAGACGTGCAAAAGTATCCCTGAGGCGCGGTACTCTGGCAGAAACGGCGGCAGTGCCACTCGCCGGCTGTTGCTATTCATATCGATTTCTCGCTCTCGCGAGCTCAGCTGGAGGCGAGCGCAGCGTTCACCATTTTCTCTGCCTCGCCGACGATTGCATTAAGGTGTGCCTCGTCCTTGAAGCTTTCGGCGTAGATCTTGTAGACCGCTTCGGTGCCGGACGGCCGGGCAGCAAACCAGCCGCTGGGCGCGATCACCTTGAGACCGTCGATCGGAGCGTCGTTCCCCGGGGCGCGGTTGAGCTTTGCTATAATCGGCTCACCGACCAGATCAGACTGTTTAACGGCCTCGGGCGACAGTTTTTCAAGCTTCGATTTCTGCTCGGCTGTCGCCGGCGCGTCAATCCGTGTGTATAGTGGCGCGCCGAACTCGGCTGTTAGCGCTTGGTAATGCTCGCCGGGGTCTTTCCCGGTGCGGGCTGTGATCTCGGCCGCCAGCAAGTCCATGATCGGGCCATCCTTGTCGGTCGTCCACACGCTGCCGTCATGGCGCAAGAAGCTGGCACCGGCGCTCTCCTCCCCACCAAAACAGCACGAGCCGTCGAACAGCCCCGGCACAAACCATTTGAAGCCGACCGGGACCTCACTAAGGCGACGACCAAGTTTGTTTACGACCCGATCGATCATACTGCTGCTGACCAATGTCTTGCCGATCGCAACATGGGCGGGCCAGTGCGGACGATGCGTCAAGAGATAAGATAGGGCGACAGCCAGATAATGGTTCGGGTTCATCAGCCCGGCCGACGGCGTGACGATGCCGTGCCGATCGGAATCGGGGTCATTGGCGAAGGCGACCCGGTATTGGTCCTTGAGCCCGACCAGCCTTGCCATTGCGTAAGGACTGGAGCAGTCCATGCGGATCTTGCCGTCGTGATCGACGGTCATGAAAGAGAAGGTCGGATCGACCTTCGGGTTCACAACAGCGATGTCCAGCCTGTAGATCGTGTTGATTAGCTCCCAGTAATGCACAGCAGCGCCGCCGAGCGGGTCGACGGCGAGCTTGAGATGGGCAGCGCGAATGGCATCCATATCGACGACATTGCGCAAATCTTTCACATAGGCCGGCACGAAGTCCTGGAGATGTGTCGTGTCGGCGCGATAAGCTTCTTCAAGCCTCATCCGTCTCACGCCGCGATTGCCATCACGCAGAAGCTCATTGGCCCTGTTCTCGACCCATTGGGTTACGTCGGTATCCGCCGGTCCCCCATGCGTCGGATTGTATTTGAACCCGCCATCCTCGGGCGGATTGTGCGATGGGGTGACGACAATTCCGTCCGCGAGATGCTCTCTGCGCTTGCGGTTATGGACGAGGATGGCGTGTGAGATGACTGGCGTCGGGGTCACACCGTCGCGTTGCTGGATAACCGTCTGCACTTCGTTGGCCGCCAGCACTTCGAGCGCAGTCCATTGAGCCGGTCCGGAAAGCGCATGCGTGTCTTTGCCCATATAGAGCGGGCCATCGGTTCCATGGGCTTTGCGGTAGTCGCAGATCGCTTGGGTGATCGCGAGGATATGAGCCTCGGTGAACGAACCGCGAAAAGGCGAGCCGCGATGTCCGCTGGTTCCAAACATGACAAGTTGCTCGGCATCGTCGAGATCGGGCCGCCGGGCGAAATATTCACGCTCGAGACGGGTCAGATCGACCAGCATCTCTTTGGGCGCCGGCTTGCCGGCCAGGGGCGAAACGGACATGGCTCGAACCTCCTCACGGCACCGGACAAGGGGTTGCATTCCAGATCTCGGCGGCATATTGGGCAATCGTGCGGTCACTCGAAAATTTGCCGGAGCCGGCAATATTTAGGATGGCCTTGCGCGCCCAAGCGTCGGCATCGGCGTACAGCTCAGTCAGTCTATGGTCCGCCTCGAGGTAGGGTTTCAGGTCTGCCAGGTGCATGTAGTGGTCTCCGTGGGTCAGCAGCGCATCCCTTATCGGAGTGAAGATGCCGGGCTCGTTGCGGCTGAAATAATCGGAAAAGATCAGATCCAGCGCGGCCCGGGTCTCAGGCTCGTTGTCGTAATGCCACTGCGGATTGTACCAACTACGGCTCCCTTCCACCTGATCCGCCGTCAGCCCGAATAGAAAGAAGTTCTCTTCGCCGGCTTCTTCGGCCATCTCTATCGTCGCGCCGTCGCGCGTGCCGATCGTCAGTGCCCCGTTTATCATAAATTTCATATTGCTCGTACCGCTCGCCTCGTAGCCGGCAGTCGAGATCTGGTTCGAGACGTCGGCGGCCGGGATCAGCCGCTCAGCCAGCGAAACGCAATAGTCGGGAAGAAACACGACCTTGAGGTGCCCCCGCGCTGCGGGATCGCCGTCGATGGTGCCGGCGAGGTTGTTGATGAACTTGATGATCAGCTTTGCCAGATGATAGGCGGGCGCCGCCTTGCCGGCGAAAAAGAACGTTCGCGGCGTTATGTCGAGGCCTGGGTTCTGCCGCAGCCGGTTGTACAGGACGACGATGCGCAGCGCGTTGAGCAATTGGCGCTTGTATTCGTGGATGCGTTTGACTTGGCAGTCGAACATCGTGTCCAGGTCGACGGCCAGGCCGGTCGAGGTTTTCAGCCAATCGGCAAACTGAGACTTCGTCTGCCGGGTGGCCTTGCGAAAGGTGTCGCGAAAAACCTTGTCCTCAGCAAGCGGCTTGAGGTCGCTCAACTTGCTGAGGTCGGTCACCCAGCCGTCGCCGATGGCCTCGGTGATCGTTGCGGCAAGTCCCGGGTTCGCCAGCAGCAGCCAGCGCCGCGGGGTGACGCCATTGGTCTTGTTGTTGAAGCGCTCCGGAAACATCTCGGCCATGTCTTTGACCGTCATCGTGCGCAGCAATTCGGAGTGAATTGCCGCCACCCCGTTGGTGCTGTGTGTGCCCACAATGGCCAGATTGGCCATTCGGATTTTGCGCTCGGCGCCGTCCTCGACGAGGCTCATGCGCCGCCCCCGCTCCTCGTCCCCCGGAAAACGAGTACGTACCGTATCGAGGAAGCGCCGGTTGATCTCGAAGATGATCTCCAAGTGACGCGGCAGCAGCATCTCAAACCAGGCAAGCGGCCATTTTTCGAGTGCTTCGGGCAGCAAGGTGTGATTGGTATAGGCCAAACTCCTTTGCGTGATGTCCCAGGCTTGGTCCCATGTGAGATGGGCGTCGTCCAGCAGGATACGCATCAGCTCCGGCACCGCCATTGTCGGATGCGTATCGTTCAACTGAATCGCGACCTTATCCGGGAACGCGCCCCAGTCGGGATGAGAGCGGCGAAAGCGCCGCACAAGATCGGCGAGCGAGCAGGCGACAAGAAAATACTCCTGAACAAAGCGCAACGCCTGCCCCATGCTGGTCGAGTCGTCGGGATAGAGCACCCGCGTCAAGGATTCGGCTGCGA
>Ga0126378_10003621_pt1 | contig 11709 bp, 15 predicted proteins | sample PanSoiMetPlot_23_FD_92587 | JGI IMG/M metagenome (GOLD analysis project Ga0126378, IMG submission 92587) | Tropical forest soil microbial communities from Panama - MetaG Plot_23 | ecosystem: Environmental > Terrestrial > Soil > Tropical forest > Bulk soil | place: Panama | collected 2016-02-17
CCTGGAGGCCGAGGGCGTCGTGTCGGGGAAGAGTGTCGATGTCCTTCGGCGCGCAAGAATTAAAACAAGGCCTGACAGGACGGCAAGCCCCTTATGGTGAAGTCTCAAGTACTTTATTCCGGCCTTAGGTGTCATTGCCTCTGGCCTCCTCAATGAGGGTTTCCCGCGGTCGCCCTTTCAGCGGCCTACAGCCTGGTCGTCTCGCGCCGGGCATGCATTGACGAGCTGCAGGGCGCGAGCGTTGCCGATCGAGTCGGCGATGGCGAGATACCGCGGTGTCTCCTCACCCCGCACGACGGCGTGAATGTGGCGCAACGCGGCGGTGAAGGACTCGCGATCCTTCGTCGGGTACTCGATTGCGCGTTTCCCGCCCGCGACGATTGCGAGTGAGTCCAGCGGCTCGGGATGAAACGGATTCGTCAGATGGATCTGGCCCTGGGTGCCAAGCAACCGCGTGAACGTGTCGTACTCGCGGCGGAACCCGCAGGACAGCAGCAGCCTCCGCTCGCCAGGGAAGCCGAGTATTCCCCACATTTCGACATCCACGCCGCTCGAACCCCAGACGGCCTCGGCGGTGGCGGTCTCTGGCTCTTCGCCGAACAGCAGCCTTGCAATCCGCACCGGGTAACATCCGACGTCGTTCAGGGCACCGCCGGCGAGCTCGCGCGAATACCGGATGTTCTGCGGCCTGGTAAGCCGGAAGTGAAAGCTTGACTGGATCTCTCGAAGCTCACCGATCACGCCATCGCCGATGAGCGCTTGCACGCGTGCGATCTGCGGGTGGAAGGGAAATACGAACGCCTCCCAAAGCGGCCCCTGGCTCTCCCGCGCGGCCGCCAGCACCTGCTCGGTCTCCGCCACCGTCGCGCATAGCGGTTTCTCGCAGAGCACCGCCTTGCCCGCACGGAGGGCCGCGATGGTCCACTGCGCGTGCAGCGAGTTCGGCAGCGGAATATACACGGCGTGCACCGAGGCATCGTCCAGGATCGCCCGATAGCCCGGTACGCCGCGAGAAACCCCGTTCTCGGCGGCGAATCGCTCAGCGACCTCCGCGTCGCGGCTGCCCACCACCGCCGCCTCAGCGTCACCCGCCTCCCTTAGCGCGGGGAGGAATGCCGCCCGCGCTATGTTCGCGGTCCCGAGAATCCCCCAGCTGACCCGCGCGGTCATTCGCATTCCTACCTTCCTGCCGCCAGAATTCCCGTAGCGGAGCTGGGCGCGTAGCCGAGTCGCGTCGAAGTCTCGTCAGCTACCCGGCACGTATGACGGAGCGTCTCGTCGAAATGCTCGCCCACAAGCCGAAACGCGGGGGCCGAAGCGCTGATCGCGGCGATGACCTCCCCGGTGTGATCCCGGATCGGGGCAGCCACGCACTTGACGCCGACGATCCGTTCCTCATCGTCGAGCGCGTATCCCTGGCGGCGGACGCGAACCAGCTCATCCCGCCAACGGGAGATGCTCGTGATGGTGTTCTTCGTGTGCGCACGCGGCCCGCCGCTCGCCAGGATCGTGCTCGCCTCAGCCCAGGGCACATGCGCAAGGAGCACTTTGCCGAGGGCAGCGCAGTGCAGCGGGTGCCGGCCTCCAGCAACCGACAGGACGCCAATTTCCTGCTGGCCACGCGCTATCGCGATATAGAGGACGTCATCAGAATCACGGATACCAATGTTCGCGGTCTCACCGGTAAGTTCTGCCAAATGCTCCGCGATATCGGATGCGGAGCGCCACAGCGACGCGCCGCGCAGAAATGAGCTCCCGACCTCGAAAGCGCGCACATCAATGCGGTAGGTTCCGTCGCCATTCTCGGCAAGAAAACGCCGGGCTTTCAGCGTCTGCACCATCCGGAACACCGTAGCCGGATGAAGATGCACCCTCCGGGACAGCGACGACAAATCGAGGTCAGTAGGCGCTGTCGCGACGGCAAGCAGGACGTCGAGTGCCCGCGCCACCGCCCTGATGACATACCGATCGACTGCGGGGTTCAGCCCCTGATCAGCAACGTCACTCAGGCTTTTCATGCTATGAAAATCCTTTGCATGATTTGCCTCCGATGGTAGTTACCACCGCATCTCGAGGCAAGCATGGGTCAGTCCTGGCGATTGCGCTGGAGCACCCCGCGGCCGCGGGACGTGGCCAGGGCCCTGATCACCGGCCAGCCTGAGCCGCTCGCGCGCGTCGGCCGGGGCCGGCCTGCGGCCTATGGACGGCTGATGCCGTTGCACGCGCCGGCATATAATCCCTGGCTATGCGGCTGACCGAGCACGAGCGGGAGCGGTTGCTGATCACTGTGGCGGCCGATGTCGCTGAGCGCCGCCGGGGCCGCGGCCTGAAGCTCAACTACCCCGAGGCCGTGGCGATCCTGACGTCCTTCGTGCTGGAGGGCGCCCGCGACGGGCGGGCCGTAGCCGAGCTGATGTCCAGCGGCCGCGAGGTGCTCCGGCGCGGCGATGTCCTGCCCGGCGTTGCCGAGATGGTGGACTCCGTCCAGGTCGAGGCGACGTTTCCGGACGGCACGAAGCTGGTCACGTTGCACGCGCCGATCCGCTGATGGAGCAGGGTGATGATCCCGGGTGAGATCCTGACCGCCGGCGACTCGATCGAGCTGAACCCGGGCCGGAACCGGGCCCGGATCACTGTCGAGAACGGCGGTGACCGGCCGATCCAGGTTGGCTCGCACTACCATTTCGCCGCGACGAACCCGGCCCTGTCCTTCGACCGGGCCGCGGCCCGCGGCTACCGCCTCGACATTCCCGCCGGGACATCCATGCGGTTCGAGCCCGGCGTGTCGATGCAGGTGACTCTCGTCGCGCTGGCCGGCGACAGGGTCGTGCCTGGACTGCGGGCGGAATGGTCCGGCCCACTCGATGGCTGAGGTCTCCCGCAGCCGGTACGCGGCGCTGTACGGACCGACCACCGGTGACCGGGTCAGGCTCGCCGACACGAGCCTGCTGCTCGAAGTCACCGAGGACCGCTGCGGTGGCCCCGGGCCACTAGCCGGGGACGAGGCGGTGTTCGGCGGCGGCAAAGTGGTCCGGGAGTCGATGGGGCAGTCGATAGCCACCCGCGCGGAGGGCACCCCGGATCTCGTGATTACCGGAGCCGTGATCCTCGATCACTGGGGCGTGATCAAGGCCGACGTCGGCATTCGCGACGGGCGGATCGTCGCCCTCGGCAAGGCGGGCAACCCCGACACGATGGACGGCGTCACGAAGGACCTGGTGATCGGGCCGTCGACCGAGGTGATTGCCGGCAATGGCATGATCCTGACGGCCGGCGGGGTGGATTGCCACGTCCACCTGATAGCGCCGCAGCAGATCCCGGTGGCGCTCGGCGCCGGGATGACCACGCTGATCGGCGGCGGCACCGGGCCCGCGGAGGGGACCAAGGCCACCACCGTCACGCCCGGCGCGTTCTGGCTGGACATGATGCTGGCTTCGACGGCGGAGTGGCCGGTCAACATTGCCCTGCTGGGCAAGGGGAACACGGTGGGCGCTGCCGGGCTCTGGGAGCAGCTGCGCGCCGGCGCGGCCGGCTTCAAGCTGCATGAGGACTGGGGTACCACGCCCGCGGCGATTGATGCCTGCCTCACCGTCGCCCAGCAGGCGGGCGTTCAGGTGGCGATCCACACCGACACCCTCAACGAGGCCGGCTACCTCGAGTCGACGCTGGCCGCGATCGGCGGCCGGCCGATTCACACCTACCACACCGAGGGCGCCGGGGGCGGTCACGCGCCGGACATCATCAGGATCGCCGCGCAACCGAACGTGCTGCCGTCATCGACGAACCCGACCCGCCCGTACACCCGCAACACGCTGGACGAGCACCTCGACATGCTGATGGTGTGCCACCATCTCAAGCCGTCGATCCCGGAGGATCTCGCCTTCGCCTCCTCACGCATCAGGCCCTCGACGATGGCCGCCGAAGACGTGCTGCATGACCTCGGCGCGATCTCGATGATCGGCTCGGACTCGCAGGCAATGGGACGGATCGGCGAGACGATCATCCGCACCTGGCAGACAGCGCACGTGATGAAGCAGCGCCGGGGCACATTGCCGGGCGACGGTGCCGCTGACAACAGGCGCGCGCGGCGGTATGTCGCCAAATACACCATAGCCCCGGCGATCACGCATGGCCTCGACAGCGAGATCGGGTCGGTGGAGCCAGGCAAGCTGGCTGACCTGGTGCTGTGGGAGCCGCCGTTCTTCGGTGTCCGGCCGCACCTAGTGCTCAAGGCCGGGGTGATCGCCTGGGCCAACATGGGCGACGCGAATGCCTCGATCCCCACCCCGCAGCCGCAGCTGCCGCGGCCGATGTTCGGCGCGTTCGGGGCGATGCCGGCCCGGCTCGGCCTGCATTTCGTGTCGTCGGCCGCGCTCGAAGACGGCCTGGCCGACCGCTGGGCCAGCGAGCGGCCGCTCGCGGCGACAAAGGACGTCTCGACGCTGTCAAAGGCAAGCCTGCCGGAGAACGATGCCCTGCCCGCGATCGACGTCGACAGCGAGACGTTCGCGGTGCGCGTCGACGGCGAGCTGATCGAGCCGCAGCCAGCTCAGGAGCTGCCCATGGCGCAACGCTACTTCCTGTTCTGAGCCCATGAACCCGCTCCTGCTGCTGCTGCTCGACTCCAGGGCACCGACCGGCGCGCAGAACCACTCCGGCGGGATGGAGGTGGCCGTCCGCCAGGGCCTAGTCGCCAGCCTGGCCGATGTCGAGCAGTTCTGCCGCGGGCGGCTGCGGACCTCTGGCCTGGTGGCTGCCGCCTTCGCCGCCGCAGCCTGCCGCCTCCAGCAGGGGGTCGCACCGCCCGATCTGGCCGGCGCGTGGGCGTGCCTCGACGCTGAGTTGGACGCACGCACCCCCTCAGAGGCGATACGCACAGCGTCACGCCAGCTCGGCGCGGGGCTGCGCCGCCTGCTGCGCTCGATCCTGCCCGACGCCGACCTGCTAACGCCGTGGGCACAGTGCGCCGACCCTTCCCCGCACCATCCGCTGGTCCTCGGCGCCGGGCTAGCGCTGGCAGAAGCCGCTCCTGAGCTGGCAGCGCGGGCCGCGGCGCTCGCGGCCTGTACCGGGCCGGCCAGCGCGGCGGTCCGGCTGCTCGGTCTGGACCCGTTCGCCATCCACGCCATGCTCGCCAGGCTGGCGCCAGACATCGACGGGTGCGCGGCGCTCGGCGCGCAGTCCGCGGCAGGACCGCCGGCGGCGCTGCCCTGCGCCGGGGCGCCGGCGCTCGATCTGCTCGCCGATTTCCATCTCACTGCGGAGGTGCGTCTGTTTGCGTCCTGACTCCGTCCAGCCGGCGCCAGGCGGCCAGGTCGCGCACGACCATGTGACCGCACCGGCAAGTGGGCCGCCGGGAGCGCGGGTGCCGCGCATCGGCATCGGCGGGCCCGTTGGCAGCGGCAAGACCGCGCTGGTCGCCGCGCTGTGCCGGACGCTGTCCGGCGAGCTGACGATCGGCGTGGTCACCAACGACATCTACACGACCGAGGATGCTGACTTCCTGCGTCGGGCCGCGGTGCTGCCTGACACGCGCATCCGCGCCGTCCAGACCGGCGCCTGCCCGCACACCGCGATCCGCGATGACATCAGCCTGAACCTCGACGCCGTCGAGCAGCTCGAGGCCGACCACCCCGACCTGGAGCTCATCTTCATCGAGAGTGGGGGTGACAACCTCACCGCCACGTTCTCGTACGGCCTGGTGCACCGCCAGATCTTCGTCCTCGACGTGGCCGGCGGTGACAAGGTACCGCGCAAGGGCGGGCCCGGCGTTACCCGCTCCGACCTCCTCGTGATCAACAAGACCGACCTTGCCCCGCTGGTCGGGGCGGACCTGGAGGTGATGGCCCGCGACGCCGCCGCGGTGCGCGGCGAGCGCCCGACACTGCTCATCTCGCTCGCGACCGACGCGGCAGCCACCGAGGTGGCGGCCTGGGTCCGAGCCGTCCGATCGGCGCTCCACCCGCCGTGATCGCGGCGACGACTGCCGTCGTCGAGCCTGGCGGGGTGCTCGGCGAGCTGGCCTGCGCGCCGCCGCTGACGGTGCGGCAGGTGCACAGCGACGTTCCAGAACGCTGCGAACTGCGGCTGGTCGGGACGGCGGCCGGCCCGCTCACCGACGACGAGCTGTCGCTCTCGCTGTCGCTGCGAGTCGGCGCCAGAGCGACCCTCCGCGCGACCGGCGCCACGCTGGCCCAAGGCCGGAGCGACGGCGGAGGCGGGAGCGCGGCCACGCTGCTCATCCGCGCCGATCTCGCCGACGACTCAGACCTGATCGCTGACCCGGGGGCGCTGATCATCTGCCAGGGCAGCCGCGTCGACGTCCGGATCGAGATAGCGCTCGGTCGTCGCTCGGCGCTCGAATGGCGCGAGCTGATTGTGCTCGGCCGCACCGGCGAGCCGCCGGGCGCGGCGACGCTGCGCTGGGATGTGAGCCGCCTCGGCCTGCCGGTGCTCCGCCAATACGTCGACCTTTCCGATCCGGCACTCACCGCCTGGGCCGGGCTCACCGGTCACCACCGGGTGCTCGCATGCGCCGTGATCGCCGACCCGGTCGGCGAATTGCGGACGCTCGTGGCCGCGCCAACCTCGGTCGCCCAGCTGTTGAACGATGGGACCCTGCTGGTCACCGTGCTGGGCGACGACGCCGCGACAGCGTCGAGAGAACTCGACGATCTCTGCGCCAGGGCGCGCAATTCGCCCCGCTAGTTGGCACGCCGGGCTCCTAGCCTGCCTTCCGCGACCAGCGTGCCGAGGACGTCCATCACGACCCGGCAGCCCAGCTGCGCGGTCATGTCGCTGACGTCGTAGGGCGGTGCGATCTCGACCAGGTCAATGCCTCAAAGGCCATGCGTGGCGATCATTCGGACCGCCTTCAGCGCCTCCCTGGGCAGCAACCCGCCGGGCTCGGGCGACCCGGTGCCCGGCGTGAACCCGATGTCCACGCAGTCGATGTCGAAGGACAGGAACACCGCCTTGGTTCCCTTCCAGGCCACCTCGAGCGCGATCTCTGCGGCGCGCTCGATACGGATGCACACGAGCTCCCGCTGGAGCGGGTTCCGGCCGTCTGGATGTCGATGTGCCGGTCGAAGTGGATGACGCCGAGATTGCCGTCGATCAGCGGCGCCATCCAGCGGATGCCTAGGTAGGAGATCGAGTGGTCGCCGCCGACCACGGCCGGGAAGCAGCCGCTTTCAGCGATGTGCCGGACGCCGCGGTCGATCTGGTCGAACGTCTTCTCGATGTTCGCCGGAATCACGAAGATGTCGCCGGCTGACAGGTCCTGACCCTGTGGCCCGTCGACGTTCTCGGCCGGGGTTACGGACGCCTGGTCGCCATCAAGGTGCCCGCGGCTTCGGCGGTGCTGCGGGTGACAGCGTTCTCGGCACGCGCCGAGCTTGGCTATGCCGTTCCGTTCACGCGCGGCGGCGCCATCCAGCTCGTGCGCTGGCTACGTCCTGCGCAGCCTGCCCCGGCGAGCCGGGTCAGCTACCAGGTCGGCTCGGGCCAGGTCAATGGCATCGCCTGGTCGGCACGTCTTTACGCCGGCCCGTGGGGAACGTGCTGGCAGATCGGCGCCGGCGGCCTCGCCAACTGCTCCGCCGCGCCGCCCGGCCGGCTGGGCACCGCAGCCGTGGTGAGCCTGATCGACGTGATCGGCGTGCAATACGGGAGCTTGTTCTGCTTCGGCCGGGTCAGTCACGACGTGAGCAAGGTCCAGGTGACTGGTGGTCGCACGGTCCAGGCCCGCCTGGTCCGGGTCGGCGACAACCGCTTCTTCGTCGTCCCGGTCTCCACGATGCGCCACTACGTGCACTGGACGGCGTTCGATGCGGCAGGTCACCAGCTCGGCACGGGCCAGTTCAATCTGCGCTGACAGAGCCAGTTCACCGTCCCGGCCTACCACTGGCTGCGGATCCCGCGGTAGAAGTACGTGGGTGCTGGCCATCTACCCGAGTCGTGCCGCGACTCGATTAGCGCAGCGCTGCCCGGCACGCTGAGCAGTGCCCGAGAGACGCCGCTTTAACCTCGGGCTTCAGACCGAGAATGTGCGGTGGCGTGGCTTGCCGCCGAGCTTGCCCGCTGTCCCCGGAATGACGGGCGGTGGTATCCCGGTGACCGATGCTGCCAGCAGCTGGCCCGCGTCTCCGCAAGCGGAGTATTCCGCCCGCGGCGTGGAGGCCGGCGATGCCTTCGGACTTCCTTGACCGGCACCGCGACCTGCTGGCCAAGATCCACGCCCTGGAAGCCGCCCCGCTCGCCGCCGGCAACGACACCGGGCCAGCAGTCACGAGACCCTCACTGCAAGCCGACCTGACCCAGCTCTTCGCTCCAGAGAACGATGCCGAATATGGATGTCTACTCGATTAGTAGGTTTCCGGCGCTTCTCGGATGCAGTGTCAGTTCGGCGCCCGTGCGCGGGCCGGCGTTGTGGCTGTGGCTGATGAGTCCTGTGCGCCGACGGGTCGTGCGGCGGCATACGGGTGAGCAGCAAGCAGTCACGTACGATGGCGGCCGGTTGCCGCACTGCGCGAGGGTCGCGGCTCGGTTTCGCCGCGGTTGTGGGGCGCAACGCCGACGGCCGTATACGCTCGCCTTCAGGGGTCTGTTGACAGCCAGGTACGACATTGGACGAGATCAATATCGGTCCGAAGAGGGATGTCCGGTGGCCGTCCCGGCGCTGGCTCGCTGCGGCCGCGGGGGCCGGCCTGATCGCTGCGGCGGTGGCGCTGGTCGTGACCAGCGGAGGCCGCCGTCATGCGCCTCGCCCGCCAGACGCGCCCGCCGTGGCAGCGGCCCCGTCGCCGTCGCCCGCCGCTGCGCCCGGAACTCTCCTGCTCACCTGCGATTCCGCGAATTGGGGACAGCTGCCATCGGACTGGCGTGCGCATAGTTTGCGCGCGGGCCCGTTGTGGTTCGTCTCGTACGGCCGCTCGCCCGGTTACGTCCGCCTTGGCGGGCCCCACGGCCGCTGGCGCGCCGCCGGCCGGCGCGACGAGCTCGGAGGTGGCGTGATGATCGTTGAAGTCACGGACGGGTCGACAGCGGTCATGAAGCCAGCGGCCGCAGCCCGGCCGTATTTCCGCTTCCTGGACGGCTTCCACTCAGGCGGCGGTAATCCATTGCCCCGCGGCGACACAGGCTTCACCTTCAGCTCCTGCCCCCGGGCACAGCAGGGACCTAATGGCCAGGTCACCGACTTCTACCTCGGCTTTACCATTCAGGTCGGCCGCATGGCTCCGGTTGACGTCCGGACTGCGGCATCCTCCCGGCCGATCCGGCTGATTTTCATGAGCCCGGACAGCAAGGGCGCCGGGTGAATACACGGTATTCGTAGCAAGCCATCTGCTTCGGTCCACTCGTTGCCGAAACGGCAGGGCGTTGACCTGGCATTTTCATGGCCGACGGAGATCGCCGTCGCCAACTGCCTGCGGCGACCAATTGAAGTGGCCCGGCGAGCAACGACCGCTATGCGTTGCCGAGCCGGACGGGTGGATCTGACACCGCAACAGCGCAATGCGTGATGGCCCGCTCTACAGAACGGCTATCGGGCTTCGTTGAAATCTCCCAGGGTGACGCATATACCGCGCCAGATCGAGCCCAATGGTTGCCTGCACCGGGGTGCAGGTCAGCGGCCGCCGTTGCGCTGGCATGCAGGCGCGACGCGCGGTGGCCTCTGATGACCTGGTGACCATGGGCCAGATGCGCGCCGAGTTGAAGGTCGCCCGTCGACATTCGACACCTGGCGCGTGCCGGGCACCGAGCCGGAGTGCATTAAATGCCAGAATGGGCAGATCCGCGTCGGCGGATCGGCTTTGACCGCCTGGCTCGCCGCGCCCTGCTCGCTGGAGTGTCGCCGCCGGCCGCGGGCAGGCAGGCTCGGCCAGGATGGAGTTCTTCAGGGGGCAATCGGTACATAATCATTCAGTCGTCTGGGCGGGGTGACGTCAGCCGGTCTCAGGGCCGCTAAGGGAGGTGGCCGGGTTGGTGGCAGCGGGTTCGCCGCGGCGGTTGAGCGGCCGGGCAGCGGTGGCTGCGTGGGCGGTCGCGTGCCTGCCGGCGGGCCTGGCCGGGTGCGCCGCCTCGCATCCCGGCGGCCCGCCGCCGGGCCGTGCCCGGGTGTTCGTGGCCGGTCCCGGCCGCAGGCGCCGCGGTCTGCCGTCCCGTGGCGGCGGGTCGGGCCTGGCTGGGCGCTGGCGGAGGACCTCGCCGTCCCGGCCCGCCCGGCCCGGTCACCGCGCGGCTCGGTGATCTTGTACCTGGTGGACCCGCTGGGAGGCAGGTACCGGCTGTTGGCCTGGCCGGCCACGGGGCCGGCGCCGTACGGCGAGCTGGTGGACTGGTCCGGCGACACCCGGCGGGCACTGTTCGCCTCGATCCCGGCCGGCAAGACGCCGCGGCAGCGCGTCTGGCAGCTGGACCTGCGGACCGGGCGGTTCACCGGCTTCACCTTGCCGTCCCGCGCGCTGGCCATCGGATACACCCGGCCGGCCGGCAGATCCTGGTCCTCGCCGGCCTCAAGCCAGGTGCCGGAGCCGGCACCGTGACCCGCGTGGACTTCCGCGGCCACCCGCTGAACAAGGTGTGAACCGGGTTCACCGACGCCGCCAGTGACAGCCAGTCCCCTGACGGCCGCGAGCTGGTGATCGGCACCGGCCGCGGCCTGGTGCTGGTCGCCAGCGGCGGCCAGGTCATCCGGCACCTGCCATCCCCCGGGGTGGGCACACCGGTCCGCTGGCAAGACCCCCGCACCGTGCTGATCCAATGCGGCATGACACCCGCCGGCAGCGCGAGCAGGCTCTGGCTCGAGCCGGTCAGCGGCGCCCGGCCAGCCCCGGTGACGCCGCCGCTGTCCTCCGGCCAGGCCGACTACAACATCTGGCACCTCGCCAGCGGCAGCTACCTCGACGCGCTCGGCCGCCGCTGCGGCAACCATGTCATCGCCCGCCAGGAACACCATGGCGCAGTCCAGATCTACTCGATCCCCGGCGCCGGGAACACTGACATCGTTGCGGCGACCTCCCGGCGGCTGCTGCTCCAGGAGAGCCCGGGCTGCACCTCCGCGTTCCCGGTCTCGCTAGCCTGGTACAACCCGGCCACCGGGGCGCAGACGATCGCGGTGCCCGTCAGCCGCCACGACGCCGGCGTGGTCGACGTGACGCCCTACTACAACGGGCGCCATCGGGCCTAGCCGCGAGATGCCGAGCTGTTGTCCTGGCCCGGCCGTCCCTGCTAGCTCGCGCCTGCCTGAGTGCGCACCAAGTTGGCCGGCTCAGGTCACAGGCCCGCCGCCCCGCGGCATGCTCTCGTCCGGCTGCTGTCACAGTGCGTGGCACACCTGATGACATGCGGGAATGCGGATCGCCGATTACGCGCGTGCGGTTGAGGGCTTCGAATCGATGTCGTTGGTGCGCAGATGGACCAGTTCGGTGCGCGCTGCAAGCAAGGCGGGTGGCGTGGTTACAGCCGGTGGCGCAAATGGAGATTCGCGGGTCGGCCTCGACCGGCCTCGGGCCCTGACGCTTCGGGCCGGAGGGAAGGCAATGGGCGGGCGGGATTGAGACAAGCATTTCGGCGAGGCGCGAGGGACGGGAAGCGCGGCCCGCTCGGCGACGCCGGCGACTTTATCGCCTCGCAGCTGGCTGATGACGGTCGGGCTGCTGTCTCAGGTGCCTACCGACAGCTGAGGCGCTAGGACCTGCGATGAAG
>Ga0126378_10003622_pt1 | contig 11704 bp, 9 predicted proteins | sample PanSoiMetPlot_23_FD_92587 | JGI IMG/M metagenome (GOLD analysis project Ga0126378, IMG submission 92587) | Tropical forest soil microbial communities from Panama - MetaG Plot_23 | ecosystem: Environmental > Terrestrial > Soil > Tropical forest > Bulk soil | place: Panama | collected 2016-02-17
CTTTGGCACGCGCTACGCCAGGGCGGAGCTGCTCCGCCGGGTCGGCCGGCTCGACCAGGTCGCCGGCGTGCGGCTCGTCACGCTTGGCGACGGCCCTGAGCGAGGCGTTCGGCTGCTCGAGTTTCGCACAGGTTCGGGCTTCGCCTTCGACGTCATTGTGGACCGCGGTTTCGACGTCGGCCGATGTGAGCTCGGCGGGATGCCGCTGCACTGGCAGTCGAACGCCGGAGTCGTTGGGCCTTGGTATTTCGAGCCTGAGGAATGGGGCTGGTTTCGCTCATGGGGCGGAGGCATGGTCGCCACGTGCGGCCTCGATCACACGCTTGCGCCCGGCGAGGACACCGCCGAGCACTTCAGCCAGCCGCACATCCGCGCGACGGTCAGGTACGGATTGCACGGCCGGGTCGGGGCTTTGCCTGCGCGCCTTGTCGGCTACGGCGAGCGTTGGGACGGCGACGAGAGCGTGCTGTGGGCCGAGGGTGAGGTCCGCCAGTCGGCTGTGTTCGGCGAACATCTCGTCCTGCGCAGGCGGATTGAGGCGAAGGTCGGCGAGACCAGCTTCGCCATCCGCGACGAGGTCGAGAACGCCGGCTACGCCAAGACCTCGCACATGTTCCTCTATCACTGCAATGCCGGCTTTCCCGTTGTTGACGAGGGGTCGGAATTGCTCGTTCCCAGCAGGGAGACGACGACGGGCTACGGCGTTCCGGTCGACGGCTACCATGTAATGTCCGCGCCGATCCCGAACGCCACGGAGGCTTGCTTCGAGCATCACGTGATCGTCGAGCCCGAGGGAACGGTCCCGGTCGCTGTCGTCAACCGGGCACTGGGCCTCGGCGTGTACCAGGTGTTCCGCGCCGACCAGTTGCCGCACCACACAGTGTGGCGAATGCCGGGCGAGGGGACCTACGCGCTCGGGCTTGAGCCAAGCACCAATCGCGACGCCGGCCGCTGGGACGCGGCCAGACGCGGTGAGCTGGCCTGGCTTGAGCCTGGGGAGGTACGGCGCTATGACCTCGTGGTCGGCGCACTCGCGGGCGCGGCGGCCATCAGCGATTTCGCCGACCGGGTGTCGAGTGCTTGCTCATTCGGTGCGGGCCAGTAGCCGCATCGCGTCGTCCACACTCGCCCCATGCCGGATGACGGCGATCACCGCCCTCGCCATTGCGACGGCGTCAGCTGACTGCCAGATCTTACGGCCCATCGCCACCCCGCAGGCGCCTGCGTCCATCGCGCCGCGCACCATCTCGAGTACGGCCCGCTCGCTGTCGGCGCGCGGGCCGCCCGCCACGACGACAGGAACCAGGCTGTAATCGAGCACGCGGCTGCAGGAGTCAGGATCGCCCGTGTACCAGGTCTTGATCATGTCTGCTCCCTCCTCGGACGCGACCCTGACCGCCATGCGCAGGTCATCGACCGTGTAGGGCCCGTTGTAGGGAACGGCCTCAGGGCCGCCTTCCGGGAATACCTCGGCAAGGAGCGGAATGCCGAGGCGGTCGCACTCGTCGGCGATCGCTCCGAGTTTGGGCAGCAGATAGCTCTCGGTTCGCGGGCCGATGAAGAACGTCGGCACCACAGCGTCTGCGCCATTGTGCAGCGCCTGCTCGATGGCGGCGATCACGAGCTGATCATGGCGCAGGTCCGCGGAAAGCCCGCTCCGGCCGGTGATCCGCTGCACCCATGCGGCCCGTCCTGCGATGGCACTCGCGGCATAGGCGGCCAGCCCGCGGCGGAACAAGAACGCATTGACCCCGGCTCCCGCGAGCCCGGTGATCAACTCGATCGGATGCTCAAGCTGGACGTAGTCGGGTTCCTCGTTGGCGTGGTCCATCGGCAGCATCACGGACGTGCCAGTGTCCTGGTCGAACAGGCGGGCCAGCCGAAGTGTCTTGCCCATGCTCGTCGTCATGTAGGCGATATTGCCAGGCGGCCGGACCGCAGGACACAATGCGCCGGTGAGCCTGGTCGGCGTCGACGTCGGATCGAGTGCCGTGAAGGCGGCCGCATACCGCGCGGACGGGAGAGTGCTCGCCCAGGCGGCTGAGGCAGTTCCCTCGCTGCATCCCGCTCCAGGAGCGGCGGAGGTAAGCGGAAGCGACGTCTGGGCTGCGCTGGTCCGGGTGGTGCGGCGAGTGGCAGCCAGCGATCGGGTCCGGCATGATCCGCCGGTCGCGCTGGCGGTCTCGGCATCCGGGCGGGAGGGCTTCCCCGCGCGTGCCGACGGTTCCCCGCTCGGTCCTTGCCTGCGGACCGCAGATGCCAGGCGACCGGCGACCGAGGTTGCCGTCGCTCTGGAACGGCCCGAGGAGCAGTGGATCAGGGACTGCGGCCACGTCCCCGATCACATGGACCCGACCAACCGCATCTTGTGGTGGACCGAACAGGCGCCCGCAACAATGTCAAGGGCGCGATGGTTCCTCGGCTGGCATGAGCAGGTGTCGCTGCACCTGGTTGGGTACCCGACCATCGATCCCGCACTTGCCGCCGGCTTCGGGATCTTCGATCTCGCGACGAACTCCTGGTCGGCCGAGCGCGTGACCGCGGTCGGCATCAATCCGCGCGTCCTGCCCGAGGTCGTGGGCTGGGCGACCCCGCTCGGCCGCATCAGGCCGAAGGCAGCCGCCGAGTTGGGCGTGCCGCGCACCTGCGCGTTCGTGACGGGAAGCTGGGACGGATCATGCGCGGCGGTCGGAACCGGGGTCGTGGAACAGGGCGCCGTGCTTGTCGCGGCGGGAACCTGGGAGTCGGCCGTGGCGCCGCTGCACCGACCGCGGCCTCGGCAAGTCGCGGCGCGGCGGCTGGCGCTGACGCCCCAGCCGAGCGCCGTGGGGCGAGCTCTGTGGGCGAGAAGCCCCAATGGCACCAGCGTCCTTGACTGGGCCCTCGGCGTCACCGGCACCCGGCTCAGGCAGCTCGGGCCGGCGCTTGAGGCGGCCGGCACCGACCCTTCGCCGGTCCTCATGGTGCCGCATCTGTCAGGCGCACCTGGGCCATGGCCGCAGGTACCCGGTGCCGCCGGCGCGGTGCTCGGCCTGACCTTGGCCACATCGGGTGAGCAGATCGTCCAGGCGGCGCTCGAGGGCATTGCGATCGAGCTCACGCTGGCCATCGAGGCGCTGCGGGCAGGCGGCTGCACGATCACTGTCTGTACGGTTGCGGGCGGCGGAGCGCGGTCGGCATGGTGGATGCAGCTGAAGGCCGATCTGCTCGGGCTGCCTGTGCACGTTTCTGCCGTCGCCGAGCCAGGAACGCTTGGTGCCGCGCTGCTGGCCGGCGTCGGCGTGGGTACCTACGGTTCGCTGACCGAGGCCGCGGCGCACGCGCGCGTCGCCAAGCGGTTCGAGCCTGACCGGCGGCGCGCGTCGAAGTACCAGGACAAGGTCGCCGAGCACCAGCGGATCGCCAAGGCACTGTTGCCGCCGCGGACGGCCAGAAAGGAGCGGTGATGCACGCGGGAAACTTGCTGGCAGGCATGCTCGAGGCGGCCGGGGTTTCGCACGTCTTCGGCCAGCCGGGAGGCCAGACCGCTGCGCTTTACGACGGCATCGCCGCGCTGGCCGGGATCCGACATGTCCTGGTCAGAGACGAGCGCTCTGGTGGGTACGCGGCGGATGCATTCGCCAGGCTAACGGGGCGTCCTGGCGTCTGCGACGTCACAGTGGGGCCCGGCACCACCAAGCTGGCCGACGGCCTGGTCGAGAGCCTGAACGCGTCGATCCCGGTCATCGCGATCGTCGGGGAGCTGCCGGCAGACTGGGAACCGCTGCGCGAGAAGGGGGTGGCCTCGCAAGGCTTCGACCAAGTCGGCTTCCTGAAGTCCATTACGAAGTCGACGCTGGTCGTGCCGAGCGTCGCCGCCTTGCCTGATCTCGTCCGGGCGGCGCTGCGGATCGCGACAAGCGGCCGTCCGGGTCCTGTGGCCGTCGTCATCCCGCACGACATTCTCGACTCAGCGTGGGACCCCGGCGACGACTCGCTGGACTTCGCCGTGGACGAGCGCAGTTCACGTGCTCCGGCACTTCGGTGCGTGCCCGACCAGGCCAGCATTGCCGACGCTGCCGCGCTGCTCGACGCGTCGGCCAGGCCGCTGCTCATCGCCGGCGGCGGCGTCCACACCTCGCGCGCCTGGGCCGAGCTCGCTGACCTCGCCGGCCTGATCGACGCGGTCGTGGTCACCAGCTTCACTGGGAAGGGCGCCGTCGACGAGACCGCGGCGCTGGCGGGCGGCGTGCTGAATCCGCTTGGCAGCCCGGCCGCGCTCGAACTTGCGCGAGAAGCGGACACCGTGTTCTGGTGCGGCTGCAAGATCGGGCAGAACACGAGCCACAACTGGCAGCTGCCGCTTCCTACCCAGGCCACCATCCAGCTGGACATCGACCCGGCCGAGCTCGGGCGGACCTTCCGGCCCAGCGTGGCGCTGTTCGGGGACGCTCGGGCAACGCTGTATGCGCTGGCCGGAGCCGTCACGCAGCGGCATCGGCGGGCGTGGCGGCAGCGCGCCGCGCGGGCGGTCAGGAAGGCGGCGGCCGCCAGGGCAGCAGAAGAGACGTCGGACAGCGCGCCGGTCGCCCCGCAGCGCGTCATGGCCGAGCTCGCATCCAGGCTGACTGAAGGCGACGTCGTCGTCAGCGACGCGAGTTTCTCTGCTGGATGGATAGCCGCGCACGTGCCCGCACGGCGCGGCTCGAGGGACTTCCTGTTCGCCCGCGGTCAGGGCGGGCTCGGCTACGCCGTGCCGGCCGCGATCGGAGCGTGCGCGGCGCGGCCGGCCGACCGCGTGGTCACCGTGAGCGGAGATGGCGGATTCGGTTACGCCATCGGGGAACTCGCCACGCACGCGCAGCTCGGCACCCGGAGCACGCACGTTGTGCTGAACAACGGGACGCTCGGCTGGCTGGCGATGTGGCAGCAGCTGTATTTCGACGGGCTGCGGGAGTCGGTCGATCTGGAGGGCCCCGCGGCGCGGCCATCGTTCGCGGCCGCAGCGCGCGGCCTCGGCTGCGCGGGCTTCACGGTCGACAGCCCAGGGGAGATCGCCGACGCGCTCGATGCCGCGCTTGGCTGCGACGGGCCGGCCGTCGTCGACATTCGCATCGACCCGGCCGCGACTCCCATTCATAGCTTCCGGCGGCGCCTGGCAGAAGGCGGCCATTACGCTCGCCCGGGCACGGTGTACCAGCTTCCCGGCTGGCATTGCAGTCCGGAGGCGCCAGACCGGCATTGACGAGGCCAGAAAAACCTGCATACAGTTCCGGCTGAGCGCAGTCGCCGGCCCGCATCACTCCGGCATGCGCGGCTGCCGCGCGACCCGCCAAGGGAAGGCCGGACGATGGCAGATGTGCGCGTGCGCGAGGCAGGATCGATCCGCGTCAACGTCGGCGACCGGGTCGAGGATCTGGATACACCGCTGATCCTGGCCGACATGGACCGCATGGAGCGGAACATCAGCGACTGGCAGTCGTGGATGGACGACCACGCGGTCAAGCTCCGCGTCCACGTCAAGACGCACAAGGTTCCCGAGATCGCGCTGTTGCAGCTCGCGGCAGGGGCGGGTGGGATCTGCTGCGCGAAGGTCAGCGAGGCTGAGCCGTTCGCGGCGGCCGGCATCACCGACATCGCGCTCGCCTACCCGATTTTCGGCGAGCAGAAGTGGGCGAGGATCGCCGAAATGGCCGCGTCGGGCGTGCGGATGACGGCGAATTGCGACAGCGAGGAAGGGGTACGCCAAGCCTCCGCTGCCGCGGTGACAGAGGGAGCCGTACTGAATCTGCAGATCGACGTCGACAGCGGCATGGCGCGCGGTGGAGTCCCGCTGGCGGACATCGACAAGATCGAGGCACTCGCCCGCACGATCATCAGCCTGCCAGGCGTCGAGTTCGACGGGCTGACCACGCACCGCTCCTACTTCTTCGCCGACAAGCGCAGCCGGGAGGATGAGGGTCACACGGAGGGCGCGCAACTCGTTGCGGTCGCGGACGCTCTTCGCGCGAAGGGCATCGAGGTCAGGGAGGTCAACGCCGGGGGATCCTTCACGGGAAAGTATGTCGCCGAGGTGCCGGGAATCACCGAAGTCCGCGCAGGAACCTATGTGTTCTATGACGTCATGCACGTCGCCGAAGGCAGCTGCTCCGAGGACCAGCTTGCCCTGACAGCCCTGTGCCGCGTGGTCAGCCGGTGGGGTGATGACGGCCTGACCATCGACGGGGGATCGAAGACGTTCTCGGGAGATCGCGGTGTCGTCGGCGCGGGCAACGCGCAAGACGCCCCGCCGGCCATGACGTACTCAACCGACGGCCGCATCGTGATCGAGCGGCTGACCGAGGAGCACGGCATGGGGCACCCGGCGGGTGACGCGGTCGTCGCGCTGGGCGAGCGGCTCCGCTTCTACCCGTTCCACGCCTGCACCTGCTGCAACCTCACCAACGAGATCATCGGCGTGCGCGACGGCCGGGTCGAGACGATCTGGAAGGTCGCGGCGCGCGGACTTCGCACGTGATCCGCGTCAGAGCCAGCCATTGGCACGGCCAGTGGCAATCCCGATGCCCGCAGCGTCAGAAAGGAACCCGACATGCCGAAACATGTGATCCACGCTGACGGCGGAGCCCCGCCGCTCGGCGCGTACTCGCACGGATGGCGCGCCGGAGGCTTCATTTACGTCACTGGCACGGGGCCGATCGGGCCGGACGGCAAGGTCGCCGGCGACACGATCGAGGAGCAGACGCATCTCGCGATCGACAACGTCGAGGCCGTGCTGCGCGCTGAGGGCGCGACGCTCGCGGACGTCATCAAGGTGAGCGTGCACCTGGTCGACACCAACCTGTTTCCCCGGTACGACGCGGCCTACCGCGAGCGATTCACGCCGCCGTACCCGGCGCGGACCACCGTTGGCAGCGACCTGCACCAGGTGCCGGGGATGATGATCGAGATCGAGGCGGTTGCCTACGTCGGCGACTAGCCAGGAGAAGCAGAACCTGCATACAGTTTCTCTCAGCGCACAGCGCTGGCGGGAGGTGTTCCTGATCCCGCTGTGACGGAGGCGTTCTGGATGCTGGCGGCTCGGCTGCACGGGAACCGGGATCTTCGCGTCGACGACATGCCCGAGCCCGGCGCTGTCGGCGCTGGCCAGGTGCGGGTGCTGCCGCAGTGGTGCGGGATCTGCGGCACCGACCTGCACGAGTACGCCCACGGGCCGCTGTACACGCCCGCCGAAGATCTGCCGCAGGTGATCGGCCACGAATTCTCGGCCGTGGTCGCCGAGACCGGCGCGGGCGTTGATGGTCTGCATCCAGGCGACCGGGTGGCCGTCCTCCCGCACGTGTTCTGCGGGACTTGCTACTACTGCCTTCGCGGCAGGCAGGGGCTGTGCACCAGCCTGAGGCTGACCGGGGTGACATGGCCGTGGGGAGGCCTCGCGGAGCAGGCGATCGTGCCCGCGTCCCAGGTCGTACGACTGCCTGACGAGGTGTCCTTCGAGCAGGCTGCCGTGCTCGAGCCGCTGGCGACCGTGATGCACGGAGTCGAGCGTTCTGGGCTCAGGCCGGGTGACACGGTGCTCGTCACCGGCGCCGGCCCGATCGGTCAGCTGGCGATGCTCGCCGCTGCCGCGGCGGGCGCCGGTGCCATTTTCGTCTCAGAACCGCAGGCTGCGCGACGGGCCGTCGCCGGCCGCAATGGCGCCGCGAAGGTGTTCGACCCAGCTTCGGCAGACGTAGCGGCCGAGGTGCTCGAGCGGACCAGCGGCCTCGGGGCAGACTGCGCCATCGAATGCTCGGGCAGCCAGGCCGGCCTAGACGCCTGCATCGCCGCGGTGCGCCGGGCCGCGACGGTCGCGGTCATCGCGCTGCACCTTGGCGAGCGGACCATTCAGCCCGAGGAGTGGGTCTGGCGCGACCTGACGGTGGCCGGCGTGTGGTCGTTCAAGATCTGGGACACGCCGCGCGTCCTGGCGCAGATCGCGGCCGGAGCGCTGCCGGTCCAGAAGATCATCACCAGCCGGATCGCGATGCGCGACGTCGTCCGCGACGGCATCGAGCGGCTCGCGGATCCCGCGGGGGACCAAGTGAAGATCCTCGTCAGGTCGGCCGCGGAGGTATCAGGGTGAATAGGTTCGAGGGCAAGACCGTGCTCGTCGTGGGCGGGGCGCAGGGCATGGGATTGGCCAGCGCGAAGCGATTCGCCGCCGAGGGCGCGAACCTCGCGCTCTTCGACATCGAACCCGACACCGTTGAGGCATCCGCGGCAGGGCTGCGAGCAGGCGGCCACCAGGTCGAATCGATGAGCGGGGATGTTTGCGTGGCCGCCGATGTCGAGTCGGCGGTCGCGGCCACGGTCGCGAGGTTCGGCGGCATCGACGTTCTCGTGCATGCCGCAGCAATCGTCGAGCTCAAACCCATACTCGAGTTCGAAGAGAAGTCCTGGCGGCGAATTGTCGATGTCAACCTCACCGGAGTCTTCCTCACCACGCGGGCGGTCGGCAGGGTAATGGCGCAGCGCCGGAACGGCGCGATCGTGGTGTTCGCGTCCACGAACGCGTTCTTCGCCGAGGAATCCAACGCACCTTACAGCGCTACCAAGGGCGGACTTGTGATGTTCGTCAGGAACGCCGCGATGGACCTGGCGCGCCACGGAATCAGGATCAACGCCATCGACCCCGGGATCATCGACACCAGGCTGTCGGCTGCGCTGATCCACGATCCGGTCGCCGGGCCCGACTACCTCAAGCGGATCCCGGCCGGCCGGTACGGCACGCCCGACGACATCGCGAAGGTCGTCCTGTTCCTGGCGTCCGACGACGCCGCCTATATGACAGGCGAAGACGTGATCGTCGACGGCGGGCTCACGCTCGGGGCCACGCTCGGGATCGACGACCTTGGACTTGAGGGCCCTGGCGACTGACGAACGCGCACGCGACCGAAAGGCAAGGCGATGACCGGACATCCCGGCAGGCTCAGCGGGAAGGTTGCGGTCGTCACGGGCGGTGGCTCGGGCATCGGCAGGGCGGTCGCGCTCAGGTTCGCGGCCGATGGCGCGGCAGTCCTCGTCGCCGACATCGCGGGGGAGAGCGCGGCGCAGGTGGCGCGGGAGATCACCGACTCAGGCGGTCGGGCGGTCGCCACGGCCGTCGACGTCTCCGACCCTGGCCAGGTTGAGGCGATGGCGGCGACGGCGCTCGCCGAGTTCGGCAGCGTGGACATCTTGATGACGGCGGCCGGCGTGCTGTCATTCGGCTCGGCGACCGAAACCGACCCGCAGGCCTGGAACCGCGTGATCGCGATCAACCTGACCGGCACGTTCCTTGCGGCCAGGGCGGTAATAGGGATTATGGCCAAGCGCGGCGGTGGCTCAATCATCACCGTTTCGTCCTCCACTGGGGCCCACGACGCTTCGCCGGGAAACGTCGCCTACGTGACTTCCAAGGGCGGCGTGGCGATGCTGACCAAGGCGCTGGCGATCGACCACGCGGCCGAGGGCATCAGAGTGAACGCGCTGGCCCCTGGCCCGACAGCGACGCCGATGCTCGGGTCGGTCATGACAGAAGACGAGATGCGCCGGTTCGGCGAGGCGATGCCGATCGGCAGGCTGGCCAGGCCGGACGAGCTGGCCGCAGCCGCTGCCTTCCTCGCCTCAGACGACGCGTCATACGTCACCGGCGCGGTGATCGCGGTGGACGGCGGGCAGACGGCCAAGGTCGGGATGACACTCGCCGACCTCGGCACGATCGCGCGGCAGAAATAACCTGAAGATGGGAGGCAGTAAATGAGTACTCAACCACAGCAGGCGAAACAAGTCGGGATAAAAACGGACCTACGCGAGAACGCAATGGGTCTCCCAGGCGTGCTCATGCAGGGCATCGCAACGATCGCCCCGGCCTTCTCGATTCTTGCGGCATTCGTGTTCACGGTGAGCCTCGCGGGCCTTGTCACCCCGTGGGCGTATCTGATCGCTGCGATAATCCTCGCCATTCAGGCACTGTCTACTGCTCAGGTGGCGAAGGAATTTCCCTCGGCCGGCGGGTGGTATACGTGGATCGCCCGGACCCTCGAGCCACGGACCGGGTTCCTCGCAGGATGGGTATTTACGATCTGGCTGCCACCGGTCGGTGCGCTGACCTTCGCGTTCCTCGCGAAGACCGTCCTGGAACCTGCGATCAAGCAGTACTACGGAGTCACGATCTACTGGTGGATCTACGTCATCATCGGGCTGGCCCTGGTGACATGGTGGGCCTTCGCAGGTATCAAGGTGTCTGAACGGCTCATGATTATTACCGGAGTCATCGAGATCGTGCTGATGGTGGCCCTCGCTATTAGCGGGCTCGCGCGCCCAGGGCCCGGCGGCTTCAATGCGTCATCGTTCAGCTTCTCCAACTTCTCCCACGCCCCGAATATGTTCCTGGCCATCGTGTTCACGATCTTTGCCTACAGCGGGTGGGAGGCTACCGGACCAATCGCGGAAGAGAGCAGGAATCCGAAGAAACTGATCCCGCTCGGACTCATTGGATCGGTCCTGGTCCTGATGGTGTACGAGGTCTTCGCCTCATGGGGTTATCTGGTCGGCATCGGGACCAGGAAGGCTGGAAGCATCCCGACGGCCACCGCGTGGCCGGTGGCCACTCTGGCTCAGCACCTGTGGGCGGGAGCATGGATTTTGCTTTTGTTCGCCCTGCTCAATTCGACGATCGCTGTGTCGATCGCCTGTTTCAACGGCGGGACCAGAACCTGGTACGCGATGGGACGCTCGGGGGTGCTGCCGGCATGGCTGGGGAAGGTGTCCCCGACAAGGAAGACCCCTGACAACGCGATCACTCTCGAGCTCCTGGTCAATGTCGTGGCCTTCGCGCTCGCCATCATCTTCGGCGTTGCGAATGTCTTCTTCACATGGGCCCTGACCATCACACTCGGTCTAATCCTGATGTACATCCTGTCGAACATCGGAGTCATGAAGTACTACCTGGGTGAGGCCCGATCCCGATTCAATCCCTTCCTGCACGGCGTAATTCCAGTAGTCGCAACGGTGGCCGTCGGCTATGTCGGATACAAATCTGTGGTACCACTCCCTGCGGCTCCGGTGAAGTGGGCGCCAATCATCTTCGTCGTGTACATGCTGATCGGCATAGTCATCCTCATCTACCTACGGATCCGTGGCAGAGACGAGTGGCTGGGCAAGGCGGGACTAGCCATGGCGGAGCCGGACGTGGCGGCGCCCGAAGAGGCGACATGACCAGCACGCGGCTCAGGTAGCAACCCGCCCGTCGGGTCGGCTAGGGAAAGGCAGCAAAACGGATGACCGTAGTCAGGCCGACTGGACCGGCAGTCTCGGCGGCCGAATTCGCGCGCGTCTACGAGGCATGCAAGAACTGGGGTCGCTGGGGAACGCAGGACGAGAAGGGCGCCCTGAACCTGATCACGCGCGAGCGGGTCGCACAGGCCGCGCGGCTGATCAGGTCAGGGCGCCGGGTGTGCTGCTCGTGGGCACTCGACACGCGAGCGGGTCCTGACAATCCGAAGCCAGTGCTGCATCACATGACGATCCTGCAGGACATTCACATCGGCGACGCCGGTGATCTGCGCTTCACCGGCGATTTCATCGGGATCGAGTTTCACGGCGACGCCCACTCGCATCTCGACGCGCTCTGCCACATGGCCTACAAGGGCATGCTCTATAACGGGATGCCTGTCGATGAGGCCGTGAACTCCCTCGGCGCAAC
>Ga0126378_10003625_pt1 | contig 11699 bp, 8 predicted proteins | sample PanSoiMetPlot_23_FD_92587 | JGI IMG/M metagenome (GOLD analysis project Ga0126378, IMG submission 92587) | Tropical forest soil microbial communities from Panama - MetaG Plot_23 | ecosystem: Environmental > Terrestrial > Soil > Tropical forest > Bulk soil | place: Panama | collected 2016-02-17
ACGTGGCCCGCGCTGCTGAATGCTGCGCTGTTGTTCCTGTGTTGCTCGATGTATTTCGGCACCGGCTGGTCGATGGGTCTGTTCTCCTTCCCCATCCGTCCGCAGATCACTGTCGAGAACTACTATCTGCTGTTCGTGCCTGAAGTCACGGCGGCGACGAAATTCTTCACCTGGATGACCTCGGTGATGCTGCTGAGCGCCGCCGGCATGATCTGGACGGAATGGGGCAGCGCTCTCGTCTGGGCACCCATAGTGGTGCTGGTAGCGGTGTCCATCTCCACGCTGCTGACCATCATCGTCATCCTGCCGATCAACAACCGCATGTCAGCCGGCATCACCGACCCCACGGAACTTAACCAGGTGCTGGACAAATGGGAGACGCTGAACTGGATCCGCATCTCTTTGTGGTCGGTGCAATGGGCTGCGATGATCGTCTGGTTCGTGGACAAGGCCCATGGCGCGGTTGGTGCCGCATGAAGCGCGGCTGGCTGTATTGGCCGCTGCTGGCCATTGCGGCGATCACGTTGTTTTCGGGCTGCGTGCAGATCCTATGGCCTGCCCCGATCCTCGACGTACTCGCCGCGCCGCAGTCGCCGGCCGCGCTGCATTTCTTCGGGCTGGTCGGCATGTTCATGGCCCTCTTTGGCGGCGCGCTGCTGCACGCAATGCTCGCGGCTCAGCCTAGCCCTGTCACTGTGCTCTGGGCCGGATTGCAGAAGTTCGCTGCCGTGGCCGGGGTCGGCATCGGCGTCGCGCACGGGATTTTTGCACCGCTGGCACTCGCGGTCACCGTGTTCGATTTCGTGTCCGGCGTGCTGATCTTGGCCTACTGGTGGGGCATGCGGGCATGGTGGTAAGGCGGATCACTCAGGTCTTCTATTACGGCTACACGCTGATGCTGCTCGGCGTCGGCGGATCCGGCATCCTGATCGCGCGATGGGAGTTGTCCTCCATCTTCTCCATCGACCTCGCGGCAATGGGCCCTGAACCGGCAGCAACGTTGCTCAACCAGTACCGCTTCCTGAAATCCACCGAGCTGGCCTTCGGCCTGTTCTGCTGGGTGTACCGCCATCGGATCTGGGCCGGCGGCGAAGCGCGCATCCTGTTCCTCGCTGGTGTGCTGGGCGGTTGTGCCGCGCGAGCGTTGTCGATTGTGGTGGACGGCGTTCCCAACTGGCCATTCCTGGTGTTCCTCGGGCTGGAACTCATGTGCGCGCTTCTGATGGCAATCCAGCCATGGCGGCTGGCATGAGCCACGTGCCTGCCTTCGCCCAGCCGGACACCTATGCCGGACCGAAGCGCTCGCTGATCCTGGCTGGCGGCGGCATGCGTGTCGCCTATCAGGCCGGCGTCTTGCTGGCGCTGGAAGAGGCCGGACTGTGCTTCCATCACGCCGACGGCACGTCGGGCGGCACGATCAACCTGGCCATGCTGTTGTCCGGCCTGACCCCGGCCGAGATGGTGGCGCGGTGGAAATCGCTCGATCCGAAGAACTTCATCGGCTTCATGCCGCTCGCGGACTATCTGCGCGGCCCCGACCTGCCGGCCATGGGCAGCGCCGATGGCATCGTGGACAAGGTGTTCCCGCATCTCGGCATCGATCTCGCACGCATCAACGACGCGACCGGCATCGCCGGCACCTTCAACTTGTGCAATTTCTCCCGCAAGATCGTAGAAACGATCGAGCATCCCGCGCTGGCGCTCGATCTGCTGGTAGCCGGGATTTCGCTGCCGATCTTCATGCCGGCCGTGCAGCACAATGGCGCCTTCTACACCGACGCGGTCTGGATCAAGGACGCCAACCTGACCGAAGCGGTGCGCCGCGGCGCCGAGGAGATCTGGCTCGTCTGGTGCATCGGCAATTCCAGCCGCTACCGGGACGGTGCCTTCCGGCAATACGTCCACATGATCGAAATGAGCGCCAATGGCGCCCTGTTCGAGGAACTGGCGCAGATCGCCGCGATCAATGCGCGGATCGCGGCCGGCGAGACGGTCGGCGGCCGTCAGCGCCCCATCGTGCTGCATGTGATCCACCCGGACTACCCGTTGCCGCTCGATCCCGACTACGTCCTCGGCCGCATCGACGGCGGGACGCTGGTGGCGCTGGGCTACGCCGATGCCAAGCGCTACCTCGCCACGCGCGATCCGCAGGGCCTGCCGCTGACACCGGAGGTGACACACATGCCAGACGAAACCACCGGATTATCGTTCCGGGAGACCATGGCGGGTTGCTTCGCGTTGGGCGAAACTGATCCCGAAACCGGTCGTCGGAAAGGGGAAGCCAACGGCACCAGGCTCACCTTGCATGCCACGGTCCTGATCCGGGACGTACACAATTTCCTGGCGCAGCCGGACCATCCCGGCACCCTGGCCGGCTCGATCGATTTCGCGCCGTTCGGCGGCACGCTGGAAGGCACCCCCGGCGTCTTCAACCTGTTCAGCCCCAGCGGCCAGCCGGGTTTGAAATACATGGTCTATGAGCTCGGTTTCCAGGACGACGGCAAACCGTACTACCTCGCCGGCCGCAAGGAAGTCCGCGACGACCCGGCATTCGACATGTGGAAACAGACCACAACACTCTACACCGTGCTGCACGAAGGTCTGGACGCGACCGGCCCGATTGTCGGCGCCGGCGTGCTGTCCTTGGGCATCGCCGACCTGATCCGCATGCTGGGCACCGTTAGCACGCCGGGTGCGCCCGATTCGGCCCAATCCGCCGTGGCGATTGCTCGTTTCGGCGGCTTCTTCCTCGGCCAGTTATGGGACAGTTACGGCGCGCATCTTGGCCGCGGCTGACGGCGTTTCGCGGATCCGTCGGAGGGGAGGAGCCATGGACTACGAGGCCATCGTCATCGGCAGCGGCTTCGGCGGGTCGGTCTCGGCCTGCCGATTGTCCGAGGCAGGCGCGCGCGTGCTGGTGCTGGAACGGGGCCGGCGCTGGGATCGCTCCACCTATCCCAGCGTCACCGGCAAGGATTGGCTCTGGGACCAGCACGATCCCGCCACGCATAACGGCTGGATCGACCTGCGCCTGTTCGAGCATATGGCGGTCGCCCAGGGTGCCGCGGTTGGTGGCGGCTCGCTGATCTACGCCAACATCTCCGCCGTGCCCCCCCGCAGCGTGTTCGACGCCGGCTGGCCACCCGAGATCACCTATGATGCCCTGGCGCCGCATTACGCGACCGTCGGCCACGTGATGAACGTCCAGCCAGTACCGGCCACGCAATGGACGCCGCGCATGCACCTGATGCGCGACGCGGCCGAGGCCATCGGCGTCGGCGCGCGTTTCCGCCAGCTCGACCTCGCCGTGACCTTCGATCCGGCATTCGACAATACGAAATCGCCGATCGGCGATCTCAGCCGTGCGGCCTGGCACCAGAATGCGCAGGGCGTGCAACAAGGCACATGCGTACATTGCGGCAATTGCGATATCGGCTGCCCCGTGGATGCGAAGAACACGCTCGACCGCACCTATCTCGCACTGGCCGAGATGAAAGGCGCCGAGATCCGTCCCCTGCACCTGGTGACGGCGATCGAGCAGGAAGGCACCGGCTGGCGGGTAAGCTGGAACAATCTCGCATCCTCACAGCAAGCGGCGCAGGCAACCGCCGGCATCGTGGTATTGGCCGCAGGCTCGCTGGGCTCGACCGACTTGTTGCTGCGCTGCCGCGATGTGCTGCACACGCTGCCGAACATCAGCCAGCGCCTCGGCCTCGATTGGAGCAGCAACGGAGATTTCCTGACTCCCGCGATCTACGGTGCGCGCAAGCCGCAGCCGTCCAACGGCCCCACCATCACCTGCACCATCGACTTTCTCGACCGCAGCCGTGGCGGGCAATCATTCTGGATCGAAGATGGCGGCTTCCCCAATCTGCTGGCCGGCATCGTCGCCTCCACCGCCACGGCGCATCCCGCGATGCAGGCGTTTTTCGGCTGGTTGCAACACGAGGTGCTGACGCATGCCCCGCTGGACGACGTGATGCCATGGTTCGCCCAGGGCGTTGATGCCGCAAACGGCCGGTTACGTCTGCGCCGCCGCTTCGAAGTGGCGGGCGACTGGGAACTGGCGCTGGACTGGGACATCGACGAGTCGCGCAAACTGATCGACACCATCGTCCGGACACATCAGGACCTGTCGCACGCCACCGGCGGCACGCCGCTGGTACCGCCGAGTTGGAGCTGGCTGAATTACCTGATCACGCCGCATCCCCTGGGCGGCTGCGGCATGGGCACCGGCGCGGACACCGGCGTCGTCAACCATCTGGGCGAAGTCTTCGGCTATCCAAACCTGTTCGTGCTCGACGGTGCGATCGTGCCGGAAGCCGTCGGAGTCAATCCCTCCCGCACCATCGCGGCGTTGGCGGAACGCGCCATACAGACCATCGCGGCGCGCCAGCGATAGGAGACACGTCCATGCCGCTCGAGCCGCAGACCTTCCGCGACCACACGCTCTCTCTATTCCAATCCGCCATAGAGGCGGTCGCGCGCGCCAAAGCCCAGCCTGGCGCGGCACGTCCGGGGCTGGAGAACAATATGGTGCGCGCGGCCACGCAAGTGGCCAGTTTCGCGGCTAACAACATGCCGCTACCACAACAGGCACCCCCCAATATCGCCGACGATGCCTGGCAAACCGCGCGGCTGGTGTTTCAGTACCTGCAGGCGAGGCTGGCTGGAGACGACGCGCAGGCGGACGCTCTGAAAGCCCAGTTCCAGGCAGGTCAGTTCGACCCGAGCTGGCTGGAGACCGTCGAACAATATCTCCAGTATTTCGGTCCCGACGGCAAACGCCGGGCGCCGCAATACCGTCCGCCAACCAAGGATACGCCCATCCTGACGTTTCGGCTCGGCGCGGTGGTCGGATTGATGGCGGACTGGGGCACCGGCACCGCGGCCGCCATCAACATCGCCAAACAGATGGCGGCATTCAATCCCGACGTGATCATCCACCTGGGCGACATTTACTATTCCGGCACACCGGATGAATGTCAGCACAATTTTCTCGGCATTCTGGGGAGTGTCTTCGATCTCACGCGTGTGCCGGTCTACAACCTGACTGGCAACCACGACATGTATTGCGGCGGCGTCGGCTATTACGGCCTGCTAGACAAGATGAACCCGCTGCCCCTGGCGCGGCAGCAAACCAGCTTCTTCTGCCTGCGCTGCCCCGACGCCCGATGGCAATTCATCGCCATGGACACCGGCCGCTTCGATTACGACCCGTTCGGCGTGCAGAATGTGCTCGTGCGCATCGGCGAGGAGGAGCAGGCCTGGCTGGCGTTACGCATTGCGGAATTTCCGGGCAATACGATCCTGCTGTCGCACCACCAGCTATTCTCAGCCTTCGAGCAAATCGGGCAGGCGGCGGCGGATGGATCGTTGACGCCGTACAATCCGAACTTACGCGCCACCTACACGGCCTTTGCCGCCGCGGCGGCGCAGGGGCGTGGGCGGATCGCCGCGTGGTTCTGGGGCCATGAGCATGCGCTGAGCATCTACGCGCCGTATCTGGACGTGGAGAAAGGCCGCTGCATCGGCCATGGCGCGATCCCGGTGCTGATCGCGGACGGCAATGACCCGCTGACCAGACTGGTTGATCCGCCGAAGCTGGCGGCGCCACCGCTAGGCGGCATCGGTGCGGTGCATGCGCACGGCTTCGTCATCCTGCGCTTTGCGCATGATGGGACATGTTTAGCCGAATATTACAACGATACTCAGGTTCAGCGCCCCTTTTATAGCGAGACGCTGGGCGGAGTTTGACACGCAAGATTGCCCTCGCTGCGCGGCACCTGGTCCGATCTGGTTGAGCTGGGGAGTCCCGGTCGCCGGCAAACTAGTCGCCGAGCGCTAGCCGACCTGCCTTAGCGCCGGCCGCGCAGATGGTAAATGTCGGTCGGCCCCTTGCCCTTGAGATCCACCCTGCCGCCGGACTCTATAAGGAAAGCCTTGTCGAGGCGCTGCCGGATACCGGCGGAGACGTTCAGCGTGCCGACGGCACCATGGGACTCTAGACGGCTCGCCATGTTCACCGTGTCGCCCCAGATGTCGAAGATGAACTTGTGGGTGCCAATAATGCCAGCGACGACGGGGCCAGCATGGAGGCCGATGCGCAGCTGTAGTGGTTCGTCAAGATTCAAGCTCGCCTGGCGCGTTGACTGCAGCATCGCTAGACCCATATCCGCCGCCGCGGAAGCATGGTCGCGGGCATAGTCGCTACTGGCCTCGAGCACGCCGCCGGCGACCATATAGGCGTCGCCGATAGTTTTGATCTTTTCGAGGCCGAACTGGACCGTCAACCGGTCGAAATCTGTGAACAGCAGGTTCAACAGGCCTACTAGGCGCGTCGCCGGCAGACGAGCCGAGAGCTGGGTGAATCCCACCAGGTCGGCAAACAGGATAGTTGCATCTGAAACGCGGTCGGCGATGACCTCCTCGCCGCCTTGGAGGCGGGCCACGATCGGCTTCGGCAGGACGTTGAGGAGCAGGACCTCCGATTTCTCCTTCTCCCGACGAAGCTGCTCGGTGAAGACCTTCTCCCGGTCACGCAGCCGCTTTCGCTCCAGGCAGCTGTTGATGCGAGCGCGCAGCAGGACTGCATCGAAGGGCTTCGGCAGGTAGTCCTCCGCGCCGGCCTCGATGCAGCGCACCACACTGTCGATCTCGTCGAGGGCGGAGATCATGATCACCGGCAGCCCGCCTAACCGCGAGTCGCTCTTCAGACGGCAGAGGACCTCGTAGCCGCTCATACGCGGCATCAGGAGATCGAGCAGGACGAGATCGAAGGTGCCGTTCTCGGCCAGATTCAGTCCGCGCTGCCCGTCTTCGGCGGTAACGACAAGATGGCCATCGCGCGCCAGGTGCCGGGCGAGCAAATCGCGGTTGGACTGGTGGTCGTCAACGACGAGGATGCGGCATGAATCGATAGTCGCGACAGGACCGCCTTCAACAGGCACCGGACGGATGAGATGGGACAGACGATCCAGCGAAGGCCCCGGCGCGCTCACCGCGTCCGCTGCCGCGAACGCGCCAGACTTGGCCAAGTCGACTAACGAGTCGATGCGTACCAGCAGTCGCTTCGCGGCCGCTAGCATCTTCTCCAGATCGCGGACGAATACAACGGCCTCCGCCGCGAGAACATCCTCCAATAGCATCTCGCCGTATCCCATTATGGCATTCATGGGCGTGCGCAGGTCGTGGCGCAGGCGGCTGCGGAAGGCCTCATCATTGCCGGCGTCGGCGAGGGCGGCGAGAGAGGGCGGATCGAGCAGGCCGTCGACCAGTCGTTGCAGCGCGAGGGCGGCCGTGCGAATCCGCTCGAGATCCGGGACAAGCCGCTCGAGGCCATTACGCGGCGCCTCCTCCAACAGTATCTCGGTGAAGCCGACGACCGCGCCGACAGGGGCGCTGAAGTCCTGGCGGACATGGGCGAGGAGGGCCCGCCTCAGTCGCTCCTCGGAACCGGAATCAGATGCCGCCGACATGCTCGCTCCGCTCCCGCTGCTGTCGGATGCGAGCTCAGGCACTGCCGCGGCCGAGCGCGGCCGTCATTTTCTCGAGCAGGCGCGGCAGGTCGATCGGCTTGGTATCATAGTCGTCGCACCCGGATTCGAGCGCCTTCTCGCGGTCGCCCGACATGGCGTGGGCGGTCAGCGCGATCACCGGGATCCCCTGAGTCTCCGCCGCCGCCTTGATCCGACGCGTCGCCTCCCAGCCGTCGAGGACTGGCAAGCTCATATCCATCAGGATGAGGTCGGGCTTCTCCGCTGCGGCCATCTCCACCGCCTGCTGGCCGTCTAGCGCCATCACGACCTCATAGCCTTTGCGCAACAGGCGGCGCGACAGCATGTCCCGGTTCATGTCGTTGTCTTCTACCAAGAGAATCTTCGCCATGGCTCACAACCCCGCCAACGATCTGGGACCTGAACTGGTGCTGCCTGCCGGCGGCTCGTTGGCAGCGGGCTTCCGAAGGCATCGGCCAATCGCTTCCGCCAGCTCCAGGCCGGAGGTCGCCTCCTTGGCCAGGACCTGCGCCGTGCGGCCATGAAGCGTGTGCTTTTCCTCGGCGCTCAGCTCCTTTGCCGTCAGGACGACCACGGGGACGGCGCTGAGTGCCGGCCGCCCGTGCATGGCCTCCAGGAAGGCGAACCCGTCCATCACCGGCATCATCAGATCGAGCAGGATTAGCAAGGGTGGCGAATGGCTGTCGAGCCACAGTAGCGCCTCGTTGCCGTTCGCCGCCTCGGCCACCGGGTAGCCTAGCCGCTCCAGAAGGCGGCGCGCAGCCTCGCGGGCCGCGGGGTCGTCCTCGACCAGCAGCACCGGACCGGCCGCCGTGCCAGGGCAGAACCGGCGGAGCATAGCTGCCAGGCCAGCACGGTCGACCGGCTTGGTCATGAAGTCAGCGGCGCCGAGGGTGAGGGCCATGCCGCGGTCCTTCAGAATGGTCAGCACTACGACTGGAATGTCGCGCAGCTCCGGGTCCGCCTTCAGAGCTACTAAGACTGCCCAGCCGTCCATGTGCGGCATCAGGATGTCGAGGGTGATAACCTGCGGGCGCTCTGCGCGGGCCTGCGCCAGGGCCTCCTCGCCGCTCCCAGCAAGGATAACGCGATAGCCCTCTTTACCGAGAGTGATGCCGAGCAGGTCTAGCACCGCCGGATCGTCGTCGACTACGAGAACGGTTGCCGCTCCCTCGGGCGCATCCGAGACACGCGGCAGCCGCACTGGCGTGGGCACGGTCTCGGTTCGGTCGGGCAAGGTAATGACGAAGGTCGACCCTCTCCCAGGCTCGCTCTCGACACTGATGTTGCCCCCGAGGACTGTGCAGAAATGCTTGGTGATCGCCAACCCCAGGCCAGTGCCGCCGAAGCGCTTGGTCGTCGCTGTGTCGGCCTGGGTAAATGCCTGGAACAGTTTCGCCATCTGCGCCTGGGTCATGCCGATGCCCGTGTCACTGACCCGGAATCTGACGGCTCCGCCCGTCGGCACCGACAATCGCGTTACCTCGAACGTCAGCCTGCCGTTGGCGGTGAACTTGCTACCGTTGCTCAGCAGGTTCAGCAGGCACTGCTTGACCTTTGTCAGGTCGGAGCGCATGCGGCCGATATCCGGCGGGCATATGACCTCCAGCCGGTTATTATTCTTCACCACCAGTGGCCGGGCGATGGACTGGACCTCCACGATCAGCGCGGCAAGGTCGATGTCCTCCAAATAAACATCCATCTTGCCCGCCTCGATCTTCGACAGATCGAGGATGTCGTTAATGACGCTGAGAAGGTGACGCCCGGCCCCCTCGATTCTCTCTAGGTCAGGAAGGAATAAATCGAGACCCCTGTCCGCGGCTTCCTCCTTTAGGATCTCGCTGTAGCCGATGATCGCATTCAGAGGCGTGCGCAGCTCGTGGCTCATGTTAGCGAGGAAGGCGCTCTTGGTCCGGTTGGCCTCGGCCGCCTGATCGCGCGCGATCTCCAGCCGGGTGACGAGGTCCGCGAGTTCGAGCTCCCGGTGCTTGAGGGTGGAGATGTCCGCCAACGTCGTGACGATGCCGCCTTCCTGGGTGCGCTGTGCGGCGACCCGGAGCCAGCTTCCATCGGCAAGCTGCAGCTCCTCCGCGCTCTGCCCACCGCGATGGATGACAAGCTGCCTAGCGATCCAGGCCACATCGTCGTCGGTCTCCGGTGCCCGCGCGCGGCTTTGGGCGAGGCCGCGGAGCAGAGTATCGAAGTGCGCCCCGACCGTCAGCAGATCGGGAACGTTCAGGAGCTCCCGGCAGCGGGCATTGAAGGTTACCAGCCGGTCGCTATTGTCCCAAAGCGCAAAGCCGTCGGAGATGCTTTCGATGGCGTCGCTCAGCCGGTTGCGCGCGAGTTCGATCTGGCTCTGGGCGTGCTTCTGCTGGGTGATGTCGGTGTACATGGTGACGAAACCGCCCCGCGGCACGGGGTTGCGGCGCACCTCCAGCACGGTGCCGTCAGACCGGGTGCGCTCGCCGACATAGGGCTTATCCAGGCCGGCGAGTCGCTTGCGAAGGTGGACCTCGACGCTGCCTGCACCGAAATCGCCCCGTGCGGCCAGGTAGCGGATGAACTCTTCGTAGGTGGTCTGCCTGTCCAGAAGCTTCGGCGGCAGGTCGAGCAGGTTGCGGAATTGTCGGTTCCACGCGACCAGTTTGTGCTCGCCGTCGAACATGGTGACGCCTTGCGCCATGTGGTCGAAGGTCGCCTGCAGTATGCGGTTTGCCTCCGTCGCCTGGTCGCGCGCCACCTGCAGCCGGGTCATTGCCTGCTCTCGCTCGTCGGCCAGGCGGTTGCGCTCGATCAGCCCCTCGCGGAACAGCTCCAGCGTCCGGGCGATGGCGCCGATCTCGTGCTCTCCCGCCTCGGGCACGTCGATGTCGGTCTGCCCGCTGGTTAACGCGCCGATCGCCTCACCGATGCGGCGCAACGGCATGACGATGGAGCGGAGTATCACCACCGTCAGCGTCAGCGCGCATAGTCCGCCCGTGACCAGGATGATCCAGGACATGCTAACGGCCCGGGTCGAATCGCGCTGCGCCGTCTCGCTGGCATTCGCGGCCTCGTCGCGCAGCTTGGCGACGAGCTGCGAGAGCCGCTGGTCAATGGCGGAGATATGGACCCGTGCCACCGACATCAGGGAGTTGCCGATCACTCGCCGGTCGTCGGTATAGGCATCCACCGCTTCCATCGCGCGGGCCATGAGCTCGCCCAAGTCCTTGCGGATGGCCGCGATCGCCGCCGGATCGTAAGGCTCTAGGGCGGTCAGCTGCCCATCCAGCTCACGCTTCGCCTCGTTTGCCCGCTGCTCCGACAGGTTGAGCAGGCTGACGGCGAGATCGGTCAGCCAGTACTTCAGGTCGCCGAAGGCCTTTTCAGCAGCGCTGGCGGTGCGCAGGACCTCGACATAGTGAGCTTCGGCGCGCAGCGCCTCGGCGTTTTGCTCGAGTTTGCTGCTAAGGTAGAGGCTGGTGCCCGCCAGAATCAGCAGGAGAATCGACGACAACAGCACCAGCCGGGCGGAGATAGAGAGGCGGGATATTCCTGTAGCCAGCGGAAGCTTGGGCGACTGGGCTGCCATCATCCGCTGGTACGGAACAAGGTGATGCTGATGACGCCGCCGAGATCTCCTTCGCTGGCGCCTTCCTTTGGATAGCCTGTGATGTCCATGTCGCCCTTCTTGGGTCCATGGCAAGACAGGCAGGACGCTGAATAGTATTCGGGCACCATGACGCGAAAGGCCTCACGCCCCTTGCTGGTCGCGAGCTGCCAGAAGAGCTGGCCGCGAGGCCAGCCGGGCGTCAAGAATTTGCTTTCGATGATGCTCTTTTCCCAATCGTCCGGCCGGGATTTTCGGTTGCGGACGAGGTTAGGGGGTGCGGTTACCTTGATCTCGGCCACATCGCCGATCTTTTCCTGCAGCCGCTCCGTCACCAGCCGCGCGAAGGTCGCGGGGATGAATCCCTTGAAGCCGGATCCCTTCTCGTTGATGAGAGTCTGGTTCTCGTCCATTACCTCCTTGATCGATGCCATTTCGGCCTGCAGCAGTCGTCCCTCGCGCGATGCGGGATCGATCGAGGCGGGGTCGACCCCGGTGAGTTTCCTGTACTTCTCTATGGTGGCGGCCAGCACGACGTCGCCGGTAAGTCCCTTGTCGCCACGATCGGGATCGTTGATCAGTGCCTGACT
>Ga0126378_10003628_pt1 | contig 11698 bp, 6 predicted proteins | sample PanSoiMetPlot_23_FD_92587 | JGI IMG/M metagenome (GOLD analysis project Ga0126378, IMG submission 92587) | Tropical forest soil microbial communities from Panama - MetaG Plot_23 | ecosystem: Environmental > Terrestrial > Soil > Tropical forest > Bulk soil | place: Panama | collected 2016-02-17
GGAGCAGATTCAGGGATTTTATGAAATGGAGATGAGCGGGCGCAAAAGCCAGGGGGCGGGCGCCATCCTCTCCGATCCGAGCCGTCAGCAATTTTTCGATGAGGTAGTGAAAGAAGCACAGAAATTCGACTACCTGTGCCTTTACAGCCTGGAACTCGACGGCAAGCCCATTGCGGCGCACATCGGTTTCACCTATGGGGGACGATATTGGGCGGCCAAGAGCGCCTACGATGAAAAGTACCGCGACTATGCTCCCGGGCACGTAATCGTCAAAGCAATTCTTCGCGATTGCGTAGAACGCGGGCTCTCCGAGTACGTGATGGGAATTCGCGAAGATTGGAAAATGGAATGGACCGATCACACCCGGGAGAGAACGTTCCAGTGCATTTTCAATCGCGGAGTGTGGCCGCACGTACTCTACGCCAGCCGATTCGGGATGCGTTCCCAGAAAGCTCGTTTGAGGGCTGCCGGAAAAGCAATTCGAAAGATGCTGAAAGTCTTTTCCAAGTCCGGCTAAGGCTTCTTTTTCTCCCGATTCCTGCCGAAGGTGTTCACGGTATGCAAGACCTTCCAGGCGCCGGCGGGCAGGGTTCGGCGCAGCCATTCTTTCGCATTGCGGGAGTCATTTTTGACCCGGAGGTACAGTGAGCCTTGGGTGCGTGGCGGCGCAAATTGAATGTTCAAATATCGGGTTTCTCTTCCGCCCCAGCGCCCTTTGTACGATTGCATGCCGGCCAGGAAGTCATAGTGAGGGATTCCGGATTCTACGAGTTGCTTCAAGACATAGCCGCGCAAAGCATAGCCGATATGCCCTGAAGCCATGGCGGTGTCAAATCCGCCTTGCAGGCAATACACGGTATCGTTCCAGAGAAAGTCGTATTCAGCACCCACGTTGACCCCATTCAGTTCGAGCATCCATAGCTGAAGCCAACCACGCTCTAAGAACAGGCGGGAGAGGTCGCGATAGAACTGACGTCTCGCCGGGGAGGCGAAGCTGCCCGGCTCGCCCTGGGTGATCCAGCGCTTCTGATGAAGATCGAAGAAGGATTCCAGGCAGGAGTCTAGGTCTGAGGCGGACGCGGCATAGAATCTGACCTTATATTCGCGCTCCAGCCGGCGCATGTATTTCCCCAGCTGACCGCGTTCGTTGTAGCTGAGTTGCTTTCGGTACGACTCCCAGTCCTTGGGAAGATCGATGACGCACCCCAGGCGCTCGGAAGTGAAATAAGGCCATTTTCGCAGCTGGAGTTGGGGAAGCAGAACCTGTCCCACCGGAGAGTACGAGGGCAGAGTGTTCAGTGCACAAAAATCCCAACTTTTGCGGGATGATTCGAGATGTTCCAGGAGCGCTGCGGCCACAAGGTGCTCGCATCCCGGGCGCGCGATTATGTCCAGATTATCGCTGTCCTGGGTTCCGTCGCCCATCAGCCGAAGCTGCCGAAGCCGATATCCCGAAAAAACTCTGTAATCGGCAAAATAAAGGGCGGCGAATCCGGTAAGTTCCTGGCGCGCATCGAAGAAAGCGACGAAATGCATTTTTCGATCCGCCGCAAAAGCGCGCCACCATGACAAGAGCCATTCCCATGTGGAGAACGTGCTCGCGGTGGGAACTTCTTGTAATAACTTGTTCCAGGCCGCCAGCAGGGGCTCCAGGGAAGAGAACGAGTCATAGACGCGCACGCGCGGTGTCTTTTTTTCCATGCCCGGCAAGGTCGCGCTCAGAGTGGTCGAATCCGTCATCAAAAAAAGGCCTTCTTTTTGGACGCTAATGGGAAGACAGAAATTCTGTCAAATCGCTTCATTGGGTGCACTCCATCACGACTTCTTATGGCGGACAGACTTGGCCAGCCGCCAAAAATTCATCGCCCGATCCCGGTGCAGGAGCATGATGGTCCCGGTGTAGAAGATTGCGCCGACCGCTATTTCCGGAACGAGCCGCAGCAATTTCGGAATTCCAACCGGCATCAACCACTTTATGGCAAGGACGGCTGCGGTCATGCACAAGGCGCCATTCAGAGCGGGCCGTAGCGCTCGTAGGTACTCTCCCAAGTTCATGTTGATGGTCTGAAGGGTTTTGCGATAGAGAGGGATGACCACGATGGGATACGCCGCTACCCAGCCCCAGGCGATGCCCCCGACGCCCCAATGGCTGCCAAAGTAGAAGCTGATGGGCATGATGACTAAAGCCGCCAGATCGTTCCACATAACGTAACGGGCGTTGCCAACGGATGTTAAAACTTTGGAAAGGAGAGCGACGATGGAGCGGAATGCGGCATAGACGGCCAAAACCTCGAGCGGCCGAATGATGCCGATCCACTTTTGCCCGAAGACAAGCGGCACCATGTCGGAGGCAACAAGCCCCAAGCCAATGGTCAACGGAAAAGTCGCCAGAGCAACGCCCTCAGTGATCGCTCGTACGTAGCGTCGCAATGCCTCCTCATCGTGCTGCACGGCGGACAGATAACTCGGTATCACGGTGGTGACGAGCGAGGTCACCTTTTCGAGGGGCACGTTGGCAAAATTCCAGGCCATGGCATAGATGCCGAGGGCAGATTGCCCGAGCACACGCCCAGCAGTAACGTTATCCAGCATCTGATACGAGTTCATCGCCACCAGTGAAACCAGAAGATGCCAGCCGTACAGCAACTCCTTTCGCAGGGATGCCAGGCGGGGAAACGCGAAACGATGCGGTCGGGCGCACAGCAATATTGTGTTTCGCACCAGCAAGGCGAGAACATTGCCCCAGACGATTGCCCAATAACCGAAATGGAGAAATGCCAACACTAGAGTGATGATTGCGGTGACGATCGAGTACACAGCCTCGACCAGGGCGATGAACTGAAACTTCAGATCCCGGGTAAGCAGGCCTTCCGGAACTGCGCGCACTCCCCACAAGATCAGCGCACTGCAGGCAACCATGACCACGGGAGTGAGCTGCGGAGTGCGGAAGAAGGCCGCGACTGGGCGCGAAATCAGGGCGGCAACGCCAAATCCAGCGGAACCAAGGAAGACGGCAATGGTATTCAACTGCGAGATCTGATCATCGTCGAGCTCGCGGAAGGTGACAATGATTCGAGTAATTCCGAATTCGCTGACCCAGCGGAGGTAGGGCAGAACTACGACTGCCATGCCGGCGATGCCGAAGTCTGCTGGGGAAAGCATGCGCATGATGACCAGCAGAGATGCCCAACTGAGGATCTGACTGGTCCAGTCCGCGGCAGCCCTCCACGCCAAGCTTCGCGCCAGCGACCCGTCCATTCGGGCTGGGTTGCCGGAAGGCTGGCGAGAAGCGAGGGCAGGCGCTTTTTCTTCTGGACTGTTCGCTACGACTTCAGGAGAATCCAAGATCCCATTCCTCTTCGCTTACAGGTCGTGGAAGCAGAATGCATTCTCTAATCGGTTTCCTTGGAAGCCACACCTGATGTCTTTACAGACGTGAACGTGAACTTCCAGATGACGACGACTCTAGGCGCCAACACGCTTTGTTGTTGCCTGTACCGGGGCAGGAATCAATTGTATTGACTATGCCATACCGGGCACCATGCACTCAAGAAGTGTGGCCGGAGCCGCATCGCTTTCGCAAACTCCTGGCCTCCTGGAGATGTCACGGGGTGAATCAGTAGCAGTCATGGAACGGAAAAGGCGGCGCGATGGCGTATCCCGAAAACCAAAAAAGGCGCGGCCCAAAAGGCCGCTGCTTGTACTTGTGTGCCGAACCGGTTCGACAGCTGGAGGGGCAAACTCCCCTTGACAACCTGATGGAGGTGAAGTCATAGCGAAGCGCAAGGGTGAAATGACACTCGCCGTGAGGCGGGGCCCGAAAGAAGCGTGGCGCAAAGGTGCGAGCCGATGAACCAGAACCGGATACGAGGCCCTACGGTGGCGGGCGAAGAGGCAGAGGATGACGAAGCCCATATCCATCAAGCGCACTGCTGGTAAAGCCGGCAGTTGTGCATCGAAAAGGCAGCCGAACTTACCTCGGGAGATCTGCGATAGGTCACAGAACGTGACTGAGGAGGAAGCGATTCCTCCTGACCGTGTCGCAGAAATCGGCACAAGGGAAAGTAGGTCACCCAGTCGGCGGGGATATTGAGGCACTCCATAAGCCGAAAGGCGGAGAAACAGATAGGCCAAGCCGGGAACGGTGATCGAAGGCCCGAACGGAGGGGAGTGGCGAGTAAATCGCGCCATCTCAGAAACGACCAGCGGCCGGAAAAGCCGATAGTTTGGCCCTCCGGATTCCAGGCGGAGTGAAGCTCCAAAGGGCATCTACGAACGGACCGAATCGTTCTCTGGCGACGTGTAGTATCGAAAGCCCGGCTATTCACATTAGCTCAACCCGCCGAACCGCCGGATGCGGACCCGGATGTACGGTAATGTGGGAGGGGGGACGAGTGTCCCCCCGATCCCGATTGGACGAGCGGAGGGCATCATCATTGAACGCCCGCAATCGCGGCCTGAATAGCGATCGAATCCGCTCCCAGGTCCTTGCCGTCGCTCCCCGCATTTTTATACGGACTCGAGGCCGACAGCGCGTAGTTCCTGGTGCCGTAGTCTACGAACCCTGTCGCCTCGGTGCTGGGGGGGAAAAAGTTGGCTCTTGGCCAACGAGACGGCGGGAAAGCTTGAGGACTTGCCACCAGTGCGTTGTGGTTGAACGCGTAAGGGTTGAAGCAGCGACTAAAAGTTTCGACCGGGATATTGGAATAGGCGCAGCTGGTCGTTCCGCCGGCCAGATTCCAGACTGGGTAACGTCCAGCACCGAAAATATTGTTGGTGATGACGACGTTCGACATCTGTGGATCGGTCAGATAGTCGGAGATATAGAACAGGCTCCCGGTGGGATCTGGGAATCCGGTGATGTGGTTGATCGTAACGTTATTGAGTACATTGCTTGGCCAGCCATTGGCAATCACCAGGAGATTGCCATCGCCCTTGTAAGCCTCAGAACTGACGTCATCAATGATAATGTCGTGCAGGCTCCAGCGTGCTCCGGCCAGCGCTTGGGCGCCGTCGGTTCCGTTACCTGAGATCGAGGTACCCATCTTGATGCCGCCGCCGACATGGCTGATCGTGCTGTAGCGGACGGTGACATCGGTTACCTGACAGAGCGGACAGAGATCGCCAGTGGCGGAATGCTGATTCTTGGGGCAGAGCAGAATGGAATGGCCCTCTTGAGTGAATCCGCCCCAGTTGTTCTCCAGGATGTTGCCTTCAAACAGAACCCGCTGGGCGTTTTTCAATTCGAAGTGATTTTTGACGATGAAAGCATATCCGCCCTGGCCACCCACGAAACCGGGTTGTCCTGGTTGCCAGATCAGCGGCTTGAAGAAGTGGTTGCTGCGGATCTCAATATCAGCGGGTGTGGTAGTGGCTGCGCCACCACCAAAAAATACGTTCTCACCGGAGGCTTCCAGGAAATTGCCGACAATCTTGTAGGGGCCTCCCGGCAAGGAACCGACCCCGCCGCTAACTGCGTGGGCGTCAGTACATTGTCCCTTGATCGAAGTGCAGTGAAAGTCGGTGAAGAAAGAGCTGACCACAGCCGTATTCGTCATGCCGCTGAGCTCGAAGCCAATTCTAGTGTCGTCGGCAGGAGCGCCATGTATCCAGACGCGATCGACGACGATCTGATCGGCGGAGCTGCCTTTACTGCCGACGAGCGGGCCCACAATTCCGCTTCCCGCCGTCCGCGTAATTTCAAGTCCGAGGAGGCGGTAATGGTTCGCGCCACTCGCGAAGACGATCGGACCATCCTCCCCGGCGCCGGAGGAAATGATTCTCACCAGCACATTGGCCGTCGAACTACAGTTCAGAGCCGGACGGCCGGGCAGGGAAGAGACCCCGGCATAACACGGAGTCATGCGGGTGCCTTCCGCGGGAAGGCTGCCATCCGGGGCACTGGTGCGGATGATGATCCAATGGGCGGCATCGCAGGACTTCGCCGGCAACGTGTATGAACCGGTGAAAGTGGCTCCCGCCTGCAATTCGATTGTGTCCCCGCAACTCGCATTATTCAGGGCAGACTGCAGATCGTCACCCGCCTTCACCGTGACCGTCGATCCGGGCGCTGGCGTATCCGTCATAGCGGTCTGCAAATAGGTGCGGGGTAACTCTGCGGGTCCATCGAAATTGCCCGCAGCTCCCGAGATCGTGAGACTCAGATTCTGGGTGGCCGAATTTGAGGCCGCGTCCAACACCTTGGCGGTGAAGGAATTCGTACCGGCTCTGGTAGCGGTGCCGGTCAGGGCTCCGGTGTATGCGTTTAGGGTAATTCCGGGCGCCAGGGTTCCGGCGGAAATGGTCCATTTATACGGGGGTGTCCCGCCAGCCGCTGAAATGGTCGCACTGTAAGAGTTGTTGACCGCCGTGCCCATCAAAGACGAAGTGGTGATGGCCAATGGCCCAGCGGGCTGAACCGTGACTAGGGCGCTGGCCAGGACCGAGTGGGCAACACTGGTTGCCATAACGGTGACGTGCTTGCTTCCCGCCACCTGGGGCGCAGTGAAAAGGCCGCTACTGGAAATAGATCCAGCCGACGCGGACCAAGTGACCGCAGTTTTGTCGGTGCCTTGAACGATTGCGATGAATTGCTTTTGCGCGTTGGGCGCCACCGTAGCCGTCGCAGGCTCAACCATCACACGCACGGGCTCAGAGGTTGCAGGAGGAGTAGCTGGCTTTGCATTCTGTGATTGACCCATTCCCATCGAACAAGCGACGGTGGCCATCAAAAGCAGCGGAATTAGGAGCTCGACGCTTACGGCAAGGTTCGGACGAGTACATCTGAAGCTGGGGGATTCAGCTGTAACCATGAGTGACCTCGATTAATGTTGGGGGACCTTTATCGTTCGGTCCTATGATTCAGGTCGAACTGTAGTGGAACTCATTGAGCTCGAACAGGTACCCATGGCTGTTGTACCTAGTGCGACCAGAAGTACATCTCGTGGGGCGCGGGGACAGGACACCAACAGACAGGATAGGAGATGAACTACCGGGCAGGCTGCTCCCAGCCGGGCTTTCGGGCTCTCCGAATCCCTGTCAGCTGCAACCGTCCACACGTTACTGGGAATTACGGGAAGTAGCCCTCGGCTCGCGGGCACGAAGATTCCGTGGTAGGTTGGATTCAGGGATGAGACTCTGTTGGATCAAAGCGGGCGGATTTGTTCCTCTTGAATTCGGCGGCCGCATTCGCAGTTTTCAGATGGTCAGAGAACTGGCCCGCCGCCATGCGGTCACGGTTCTTACTTTTTATCCGGGCGTCGCCGACGATCGACACAGCGAACTCGCCCCCCTTTTTGAAGAACTGATCACGGTTCCGCTGAATCTTCCCCAAAAAAGGTCCCGGGCCGAATATCTGGATTACCTTCGCCTGTTGCTGGCACCGCACGCATATTCGATGCAGAAATACTATCGACCAGAGTTGCGCAGGGCGGTGTCGCAGCTGTTTTCCCGAAAATCTTTTGACGCGATTATTTGCGATTTCGTGTATCCAGCCGGCGTGCTGGACTGGGAAGCGAAAACGCCCACCATACTGTTCACGCACAACGTCGAGGCGGAGGTATGGGAGCGTCAATACCAGGTCTCGAGCAATCCGTTGAGCAAGCTTGCATTCTGGCTGGAATACAAACGCCTCTTGCGGGCCGAACGCTATTACGCGCAGCGGTCGGCGCACGTGCTCGCCGTTTCGGAAAGCAATCGGGAATTTTTCGGGCGCTATGTCGGAGGCGCGGAGAAGGTGAGCCTTATACCCACGGGCGTGGATACCGACTATTTTCACCCCGCACCGGAAAGTCCGGAACAACGAAGCCTGGTCTTTACCGGTTCGATGGACTGGGTGCCGAATCATGACGCAATGGAATACTTTTACCGGGATATCTTTCCATTGATCCGCCGGGAAGAACCTGACGTGGATATGTGGATGGTCGGACGAAATCCCCCGGCATCGCTGGTCCGGCTGGTGGAGAACGATCCCAAGGTGCATGTCACGGGCCGGGTGGAGGACGTGCGTCCGTTTATGAGCCGGAGCAGCGTCTTCGTGCTGCCGATGCGCACGGGCAGCGGCACGCGTTTGAAAGTACTGGAAGCAATGGCTTCGGGCAAAGCGATCGTTTCGACTCCGATTGGAGCCGAAGGACTTCCGGTCACGGATGGGGAGAATATTATCTTGGCCGATTCGCCGCGAGAGTTTGCCCAGTCCGTGGTCACACTTATCCGCGATAGCGCGTCGCGACGCCGGCTCGAGATAAACGCTCGCGCATTGTCCGAGAGTGGGTTGAGCTGGCGAGCGGCCGCCGTAAGGCTGGAAGCGGCTGTGCTTGCGACGTTGAGCGAGTCCGCAGACCAAGGCGGTGACCGCTAGGTAAAATGCGGCGAGCCGAATGTTCTCCAAGCCCTGCGCCCGCCGGTTCCTCCCTTCCATCACCCATTTCCTCGCCGGGAGCTATGAATTTCCCCCGCTCTGGTGGGCAACGGCGTCTGGAGAATTCCTCGCATGTCGCTCAAGGAGGCGGACCAAGGCGACGACGGAGTCGCCAAGGCTGCAGAATAAAAACGTGCCGCTGGATTGCGCAAGCTGGCGCGATGCGCTTCGACAGGATTCACCCGCATTGAGCTTGTCAAAGATCCAGCCGTTTGCGCATTGCTATCTGGGCGCGGGTGCGGATTTCATCGAAGCGCATCGCGGCGACTCGTCGCGCCAGCGCTAGGGGACTAGCCCAGCCGCCCATCCTCGCATTCGAGCTTCGTAACAGGAAGACACAGGTTGCAGTGTTCGGGATATTCGAGCAATGCAGAAGACATACCAGCGTCGTGCTGGGCGCACATCAGCAATGTCGGCTTCCCGCGCAATCTCCATATGGACGGCAGAAGACGGCAGAAACAGTTCTTATTTCAGCTCAACCACGAAAACGTCGTGCCGATGACCCTGCGGTCGGCTATCTCCCAATGTGTTTTCCCAGTCCGAGGTGAAAGCGTAGAAGCGACCGTCCTGAGAAACATTTCCTCTTGGAGTCGACCAGAAGCCGTTCTTCGCAGAGCTGTAGGTATGGGCAAATCTCCAGACCTTGGATCCTTTTCCATCCATCTCGATGCAATCAATTTCGTTGACCCACGGCCCATCCACCTTCAACGGAGCACCCTTGGTCGTGGGATTTGCCGGTGTCGAGCTGGAGAGACAGACAGGATTCTGGTCCTGGGGATCGGCGTTGTTCCAGGAATAGTGCTTGTCATACCAGACGACGTGATCCCGAAGGTCGGGAATGAGTTGCGTGAGTTGATCCAAATGATTCAGCGGCCGGGATACGGTTTCCATGGGGTGGTGTGCTTGCGTCGGATTCACCATGTGGGAATAGCCAATGGCGTGGTGTCCGCCGCAAGCCATAGGCTGGCCGGGAAAGCAGGGAGCGGCATGGAGCGTGGCCACTTCCCATACCACTGGCCCCTTGCCTCCCCCTGTGATTACGACGAAGTCGCCGCCCTTGGAAATGCGGGCATCATGAATGGTGAAGCCATCGACTCCGGAGATCTTTCCTGTGGGTCCCCATTTTCCGCCAACCTCGCCAGTTTGCGTGTTGTACCAGCGGCAGCCTTTTTCCCGATCGTAGGTATAAACGATGTAATTGTCATTCTGCCGGGGCCCGAAGACTCCCATAAAACGTTGATCATCAGCGGTCGCGGAAATGTCGGCGCCATGCTCGGTGGAAGGCAACTTTAAGCATTCCTTGGAATTATGAATGGTCGAGACTTTCTTGCGGTTGAGGTCGTATTGCTGAAAGGTGGGATCGTCTTTGGTGAGCCCGTACAAAATGTTAGGTTGCTGATAACTGAATTCAACTTCCGGGTTCCAGGGTAGGTTGGGAGCGTCGCTCTGGCGTGATGTCATTTTTTCGGGATCAAAATCGTAGAGGATGAGCCGGCCTCCGGTCTCGATGACGTAGAACTTCGTATCGTTGGTGTTCCATATATTAGCCTGGGCGGAGCTGGGGGTATGGAAGGATTGGTCCGATCTGCCGGGGTCCGCCTTCTCATCGGTGATGCGGGCCATTCTCGACCCGAAGCTGGGATCGCTGAAGATCGATCCTGCTGGCCCTAACCGAGGCAGCGTATCGGGGTAGGCTTCCATCTTACGATCGGTTCGGGCGGCATAGCTCGTCACTGCGGCGGGCCTTTCCGGAGGGCTCCCTGAGCTGGAGCCCTCGGTTCCGGCGATGCCGGGGACGGATGATGCGAGAAAGATTCCTGCGAGCCAGACCGCCAGAAATCTCCTGCCCGAGACGTGTAGAGCGGAGCCGTGGAGAGTGCCTTGACAAGACGAAAACATTTCTTAATCTCCTAGAAGCGGCGAGATCCGGTTCAAAATGGAAGGAACTGTTTGCAAAGAATATAAGAACCCGGTACAGGCCTGAAGGTTTCGTGGCAAAAACGAGACGGATGCTACCAGCAAATCCCCTCATAGGCCGTGGAGGTTTGCAGGCGGCGGGATTTTTCCAGATTTACCAGATCGATGACCTTCTGTTCGGCGCGCAGCAAAGACGTCAGAGCCTTGCGGTCGATGCCACGGGTCGCAAGTACGACAACCTCGGATTGCTGAACCACCTGCTCCAGGCTCGAATTGAGTAACGAGCCGATATGCGGAATGACCTGCTCGATGTACTCGCGATTGGAGCCGATCAGACGGCCCAAAGCGACGTTATCGTCCCAGATCATCAACTGGCAGCCTTCGCCGAGCAACTGCTTGGCCAGTTGTACCTGAGGGCTTTCGCGAAGATCATCGGTGGCCGCCTTGAAACTGAGGCCTAGGATCGCAATTTTCTTCTTGTCGGTGGCGAGAACCATTTCCAGAACTCGCCGTAAATGTTCCTCGTTGCTGGGCATGATGGATTCGAACAAAGGAAGCGTGAGGTCGAGTTCCTTGGCGCGGTAGTTAAGAGCTCTGACGTCTTTCGGTAGGCAAGACCCGCCGAAGGCAAACCCCGGCTTGAGGTAACTGGGAGAAATGTTCAATTTGTCATCGGCACAGAAGATCTCGACCACCGATTCGGCGTCCACGCCCAGCGACTTAGCGAGGGTACCGACTTCGTTGGAAAAGCTGACTTTCACAGCGTGCCAAGCATTGCAAACGTACTTCACCATTTCCGCGGAGCGAAAGGAAGTTTCAAATACGCGGCCGGGCGCCCACGCATAGATTTCACGCAGCAGGGCGGCGTGTGGGGCCTCGGCGGCGCCGATAATGGTGATGGCCGGTTCGAGGAAGTCGGCGACAGCTGTGCCCTCCCGCATGAATTCAGGATTCACGCACACTCCGAAGTCCTTGCCGAGACGTTTACCACTGGCTTTTTCGAGGGTTGGGACCACGATGGTTTCCGCAGTTCCGGGCAGGACGGTGCTGCGCAGAACCACCAGGTGAAAGGAATCCTTGTTTTTCAAAGCGGTCCCGATCTCGCAGCAAAGCGGTTCGATATGGCCAAGGTCAAGCTTCCCATTGCGCAGGCTGGGAGTGCCAACACAGAGAAAAGAAATCTCGGTTTGGAGAACCGCAGCTCGGGCGTCCTGAGTGGCATGCAAGCGGCAAACTTTATGCCCTTCGGCAATCATCTCACTGACGCCGGGCTCGACAATGGGGCTGCGCCCAGCCTCCATCGCTTCCACTTTGGCTAGACTCAAATCCACCCCCAGCACCCGATGCTGATGGTGAGCAAGA
>Ga0126378_10003629_pt1 | contig 11697 bp, 10 predicted proteins | sample PanSoiMetPlot_23_FD_92587 | JGI IMG/M metagenome (GOLD analysis project Ga0126378, IMG submission 92587) | Tropical forest soil microbial communities from Panama - MetaG Plot_23 | ecosystem: Environmental > Terrestrial > Soil > Tropical forest > Bulk soil | place: Panama | collected 2016-02-17
CTGGCGGACGCCGTACTTCTTGGGGATCTCGAAATCCTTCAGGGTTGACTGATACCCCCCGACCTGGATCTCGTTGATGACGTAGTTCGCGCCCTCCACGGCGGGTCGGCGCTCGGCGCTGGCTTCCACCCGGTGTCCGGCCCCAGTGCGCCGCACGATCGACGCCGCGGCGCGTTCGGCGTAGGCGAGACGCTCCGGGTTGATGTCGTGCAGAGCGATGGTCACGAGCCCATTGAGCTCCGGAACCGAGCACAGGTCGGCCACCAGGTTGCGGGTGAACTCCACGCTGCCCGCACCGATAATGGCGATCCGGAACATGAGCGGAAGTGTTCCATGGCTGTATCAAATGAGCAAGTGCGAGCACAGACTGCAGGAGACCGGGCTCGCGGGCATCGCTGTGGTCAGACCTTGGTGTGGTCAGACCTTGGTGACCCTCACGCCCGCATCCGCGAGCCCAGCCAGCGTCTGTGGGTCCGCGGCGTCATCGGTGATTAGCTCGTCGACCGCGCCGATTTCGCAAATCCGGGCGAAGGCCACAAGTCCGATCTTCGAGCTGTCGGCCACGACCACCACCGAGCGGGAACGCTCAATCAGTGCCCGGTTCGTGTGGGCCTCCACCTCGTGATGGGTCGTGAGGCCTGCCTCGAGGGAAACCCCGTCAGCGCCGACGAACACAATGTCCAGGTTGAGCCCTGCAAGGCTTGCCTCGGCCAGCGGCCCGACCAGCTCGTAGGACTCTGACCTGGCCACTCCGCCTGTCACGACAAGCTTGAGGCTTGGGCGCACGGCCATTTCTGACGCGATGTTCAGCGCATTCGTGACCAGCGTGAGGCGCTGCTGGTCCACAAGCGCCCGCGCCACCTCCGTGGTGGTGGTTCCGCCCGTGAGCCCGACCGCATGACCTGCGGCGACCCGCGTCGCCGCCTCGCGGGCGATCCGGAGCTTCTCCTCCTTGTGCCTGCCGCCCTTGTATCGCAGCGGGAGTTCGTAGAAGACCCCCTGCGCGACCGCGCCGCCATGCGTCCGCGCGAGCAGCCGTTGACGTTCGAGCAGGTCGAGGTCACGGCGGACGGTGGCGGCAGACACGCCAAGCTCGTCGGAGATCGCGGCGACATTCACGCTGCCATTCCCGGACAGCCATTCCAGGATCGTCTCCAGCCGCTCCGCCTGGCGCATCGGAACCGTCATCAGGTTCCCGCAAGAGGCTGGTAGGCGAGAGACTCGGGCATGGCTATCGCGTCGCCCGACTCGGCGTCGAAGAGGTGCACGTCGTCGAGTGACATCGCAAGAGTGATCGTCTCGCCCACCGAGGGTTGCCGGCGCGCGTCAAGCCGCGCGATGACGACCGCACGCTCGGAGGCCAGCGACGGGATCCCGGCACTGGTTGAGCCGGTCGCTACGCGCTGGCCGCGAATGCTCCCGTAGACGATGGTCTCGTGGCCGAGCAGCTCCACGACTTCCACGCGCACCGGCATGGCCTGCTCTCCTGTGGCGCCCGTCGCCAGGCGCAGGGCCTCCGGCCGGACACCAACAACAAGGTCGCCAGCCGGGGCGCCAGAGACCTCAAGCACGAGATCGCCTGCATCAAGGCGGCCGTCAGCCGCGGTGGCGCTGAGCAGGTTCATCGGAGGGCTGCCAATGAAACCGGCCACGAACACGTTCGCCGGGCGCCGGTAGATCTCCTGCGGCGACCCGAGCTGAAGCAGCTTCCCGGCAGACATCACGCCGATTCGGTCACCGAGCGTCATAGCCTCGACCTGATCGTGCGTGACGTAGATAGTCGTGGTGGCGAAACGCTGATGGAGCTGCTTGAGGTCGGCCCGAAGCTGGGTCCGAAGCTGCGCGTCTAGGTTGGAGAGCGGTTCGTCGAGGAGGTAGACCCGGGGCTTGCGGGCGAGCGCACGCCCCATCGCCACGCGCTGTCGCTGGCCGCCCGACAGCTGCGCGGGCTTGCGATCAAGGAGCTCGTTCAGGGTCAGGAGCGAGCTCACCTCCCTGACTCGTTCCGAGATCTCGGCAGCCGGAACCTTGTGCTGCTGGAGCCCAAACGCGAGATTCTGCAGGACGGTCTTGTGCGGATACAGCGCGTAGTTCTGGAACACCATGGCGATGTCCCGGTCTCGCGGAGACACGCCGTTCACGACCTCAGCGCCAATGGCGATCGCCCCGGAGGTCGGCTCATCAAGGCCCGCGACCATCCGCAGGGCGGTCGTCTTTCCGCAGCCGGACGGGCCGACCAGGACCATGAACTCGCCGTCGGAAATCGTGCAGGTGAGCGTGTCAACCGCCGTCGTCCCGTTCGGGAAGACCTTCGTGACCTCGTGGAAGGAGACCTCGGCCACGATCACGACCTCCCGCGCGAATAGCTGCGCCTCACGGCAGCACGACCGATCGAGTCAGGTGCTTTGGACGATCGGGATCCAATCCTCGGGCCTCGGCGAGCTCGACGGCCATCCGTTGGACGAGAACAAGCTCAGCCATCGGATCTGATCCACCGTCGACGATGGTGGCCCCTGTATCGGCCGCGTCGGCGAGCACACCGGGGTCGACGGGACCGATCGCCCACACCAGAGTTCTGGGACCAGCCACGCTGATCGGCCCGTGGCGATATTCCATCGCTGGGTACGCCTCGGTCCAAGCGGAGGCTGCTTCGCGCAGCTTGAGCGCCGCCTCATTGGCGAGCCCGACAGTCCAGCCCTGCCCAAGGAACACGAACTGCTTGAATCCCGCGGGCTCGACCGGCAGCGGCTTGGCGAGCGCCGCGTCCCCGTCGGCGATCGTCGCCTCAAGCCGATGCCCGAGATGGGCGCGCAGCAGAGCGAGCGCCGTGGTGGCAAAGCGTGTCTGCACGACCGACCGCTCGTTCGCGAAGTCAAGCAGGACCGTAGAGTCTGCGGCCGACGCGACTGGAGAGTCCGCCGCAGCGGTGACCGCGACTGTGGGGATGGTTCCCCTGAGCCATTCGAGCGCGCGCAGGACCTCCGTCGTAGTGCCAGAGCGTGAGATCGCGACCACGCGCCCGTAACTCCGATGCGGCGATACCTCGGAGGCGATCGCGGCGTCAGTCGTGCCCAGGCCGCTTGTTTCGCGGAGCGTGGCGTAGGCCAGTGCGATGTAATAGGAGGTGCCGCAGCCGATCGCGGCGGCTGACTCGCCGCGCGGTGGAAGCAGGCCACTGATCGTCGGAGCTATGGCCGCGGCTTTCCGCCATAGCGCAGGCTGACTGGCGATCTCACTCGTGATGGCCCGCATCCAGGTGAATCTACCGTTCCGGTCGCTCGTGCAGCAATACTAACGACCAGAAGCAACCTTGCAGAGCGCACGACTGTGTTCTAATGCCCGCCCATTCGAGCGAGAACGAAAGCGCAAGTCGCTGTCCGATCGACTTCGCATCGGGGATGCCGCGAAGAATGGCCCGCTCCGAGGTGGTGCTGCCACGAGTAATTCCGTGCGGTAGACCTGCTTGCCTGCTGTCGCGGGCCAGGCAAGAGTGAGGTGCGGCGCTGGAGGTATCGAGATGAGAGCTCCTGCGGCCCGGTGGGTGGCCAGCGGCGTTGCGGCGGGAACGGTCGCGCTGCTGATCGCTGGGGCGGCGCTGGCGTACGTGGACCGTAATATGCTGCCTCCTCGGCTGACCGGGTGGGACTTCACCGACATCTCAGGGAACGCGGTGAGCCTGGCAGTCCCGGCCGTGGGCTTGGTTCTCGCCTACAAACGGCCCGCGAACAGAATCGGCTGGCTGTTGCTGGCGGCGGGCCTGGGCGCAGGGCTTTGGGACTTCTGGGAGTCCTACGCCCGCCACGCCCTGGTCGCGGCGCACGGGTCCGTCCTGGCGGGCCGCGCGTTCGCCTGGCTGGCCTCATGGTTCTTGGCGGTCGCGGTCGGCCCGCTCGCGTTCGTATTCGTGCTCTTCCCCGACGGCAAGCTGCGTTCACCGCGGTGGCGCCCGGCCGCGTGGTTTGTCGGCGGCGCGTTCACGCTCGCCGCGGCGGCGCTGCTCGTGAACGCCACCCGATTCTGGTCTGACCCGTTCAGCACAGCGCAAGAGGGAAGCCCGCTTGACGTGTGCGCGGCCCTCTTGATGCTCGCGGGGTTGCTGGTCAGCGTCGCCGCGGCGGTGGTGCGGTTCGTCCTGTCGGCAGGCGACGAGCGACAGCAGCTGAAGTGGTTCGCCGTAGCTGCGGTGCTCGTGCTAGTGACGTTCGTTCCTACCTTCACGTCGAATTCGGCGGCCGCGAACGCGCTCAACAGCTTGGCGCTGCTCTGCCTGTTCGTGGCGATCGGCGTGGCAGTGCTGAAGTACCGGCTGTATGAGATCGACATCGTGATCAGCAAGGCGTTGCTGTATGCCTCGCTGGCGGCGTTCATAACCGCGGTCTATATCGGCCTGGTCGCCGGGGTCGGGACGCTGGCGGGGGATCGGGGCAGCCCGGTGCTGGCGGCCGTGGCGGCTGCGGTGGTGGCGGTGTTGTTCCAGCCGGTGCGCGGGTGGGCGGGGCGGCTGGCGAACCGCGTGGTGTACGGGCGACGGGCCACGCCATACCAGGTGCTGTCGGACTTCGGCCGGCGGATCGGCGGCGCATTCGCCAGCGACGAGGTGCTGCCGCAGATGGCAAGGACCGTGGCAGCGGCGACTGGCGCGGAGCGGGTGGTGGTGTGGCTGCGGGTCGGCGGGGAGCTGCGCGCCGAAGCCTCGTCCGACGGCAGCTGGCGGGGCGGCCCGGTGCCTGTGGGTGATGACGGCGGTGGGCTGCCGGTCCTGCCAGGTGCGGGGCTGAGCGTGCCGGTGCTGCATCAGGGAGTGCTGCTGGGGGCGGTCTCGGTGGCGATGCCCAGGGGCGAGCCGCTGCGCCCGGCTGGTGAGCAGCTGGTCGCGGACGTGGCATCGCAGGCCGGGCTGGTGCTGGCGAACGCGGGCTTGTTCGAGGACCTGCGGGCGTCGCGGCAGCGGCTGGTCACGGCGCAAGACGAAGCCCGGCGACGGCTTGAACGCAACCTGCACGACGGCGCCCAGCAGGACCTGGTCGCGCTGGCGATCAAGCTCCAGCTCGCCGACGGCGCCGTCGAGGACGACCCTGCGCAAACCAAAGAGCTGCTCGGCGAGCTCAAGGCCGACGCCGCAGGGGCGCTGGAGAACCTGCGTGATCTAGCCCGCGGGATCTACCCGCCGCTGCTCGCCGACCTCGGCCTATCCGCCGCGCTCAATGCCCAGGCCGTCAAGTCCCCGCTGCCGGTGACCGTCTCGGCCGCTGGGATCGGCCGGTTCGCCCAGGACATCGAAGCGGCGGTGTACTTCTGCTGCCTGGAAGCTCTGCAGAACACCGCCAAGTACGCCTCCGCCGCCGCCGCCCGGATCTGCCTGCACTCCGAGGACGGCACGCTGCGGTTCACCGTGTCTGACGACGGCGCCGGCTACGACACCCGCGGCACCCCGATGGGCGCTGGCCAGCGGAACATGGCCGATCGGCTCGCCGCACTCGGCGGCCGCCTCGACATCCACTCCGCCCCCGCCCGCGGCACCACCATCACCGGCCAGCTCGCGGCCGCGCCCATCCTCACATCGGGGTAGCCGGCCCGGTGCGGTCCACGCCCCAGGCGCTCGCGGCGCTATCTCAAGCCGGGCCCAACATCAGGTCAGCCAGCGATACTGACTTGATGGCACGGCCTGGACATCCGCATGAGGACGAGATTCCGCTGTCTGGCGGTCGCATGACGAGCGGGATCGTGCGGCGAGGCGAGCGGCTGCTTAGGCCGATGGGCCCGTGGTCGCCGGCGGTGCATGAGTATCTGCGTCATCTGGAAACGGCCGGATTCGAGGGCTCGCCGCGGATGCTGGGGATCGAGGGTAACCGGGAGGTACTGACATTCCTGGAGGGTGACGTCGCGAACGATCCGCGCTGGGAACCTGGGCATGGGTTCCTGCTACCGCCATACGCCAGGACCGCGCGAGCCCTTCACGGCGCGGGACGCCTGATCCGTGCACTGCACGACGCGTCAGCTGGTTTCCGGCCCGCAGTCACCACCTATCGCTTCTCCCCCCATCCGCCGAAGGACGGCGAGATCGTCTCGCACGGCGACCTCGGTCCGTGGAACACCGTCTATCGGCAGGGGAGACCTGCGGCCTTCATCGACTGGGATGCCGCCCAGCCCGTCGACCCGCTCGTCGAGCTGGCCGAAGCCGCGAGCAGATTCGTGCCCCTCGAGCCACCTCACCGGTTGCGCGAGGCAGGATTCGACCCGATCCCGGACCTGCCGATTCGGCTGCGCATATTTGTCGATGCATACGGGCTGCCTCACCGCGAGGCGATCTTGCCCGCCCTGCAGGGCTGCATGACTAACGAGCCGGAACTGCTGCGCTGGCTCGCGGACGCCTTGCCCGACCTCGCCCGCGCGCTATGAACAGCCAGGACGGTGCCGGCGCGATTGCCTCATGATCATCGCGCGTGCGCCGGTGTCAGCTCCTCGGCCTGCTTCGTGACCGGTTCAGCGCGTCTCGGGCGCAGCAGCAGAACGATCACGATGCCACTCGCGCCGGCCAGGGTGATCGCCAGTCCTGGCCCGGCAATCCCGGCAACCGCGCCTGCGAGCGCGAAGCCGAACGCCTGCAACGTGAGCAGGCCCGCCGTATTGACAGCCATCGTCCGCGCGAACATGTGGCCAGGAACCGCCTCCCTGACGAGGCCGTCGAGGCCCAGCGCGTACATGCTGCCAGTGCCCGCGATGACGAGCAGCGGTAGTGCGATGGCGATCGGCGGGGTCGCGAAGAAGGCCAGATATGGCGCGAGCGAACAGATCGCGGCGAGCCTGACTACTCGCCGCTGCCGTTGCGGGCTCACGAACCAGACGCCCGTGAGGTCGCCGGCGATGAGCCCGACCGGGAGCGCGGCCAGCCACCAGCCAACAAGCGCCGGCGAGCCGCCCCGCCCAGCCACGTACGGCGCCGCGAGGGCTTCTGGTGCGACCGAGAACATGGGGACGAGCCAGCCAAGTAGCAAGAGCCGGCGTATCGGCGCCTGCGAGAGCACGGCGCGCACGCCGCGCAGGGAATCGCGGAGCAGCGTCGTGCCTTCGGCCTGCCCGGCGACCGGGTAATTGCCAAGCCCGAATCGCGACAGGATCGCCGCCGCGAGCAAGGCGCCGCTGCTGATCAGGAACGCTCCTGTCGGCGCGAGGGTCACGATCAGCAGGCCGCCGAGAGGGTTTCCGCCGACCTGAGCTACCTGCGAGGCGATCCGGATCAGCGATCGCGAAGGCACGTAGGAGTCATCTGGCACGACCGACCGGACGAGCCCTCCCTGCGTGCCGCTCGCGATGCCGCCCAGGGTGCCGGTGCCGACGAGCAGTGCGAGCAACGCCGCTACGGGCATCCGCGGCACCGCCATAACCGCGGTGAGAACAGCTGATCCTAGATTGCACACCGCAAGGAGGCGCCTGGGCGGTACGCGATCGACGATTCCCGACAGCAGGGTTCCCGCGAACACGTACGGCAAGAAGCCGAGCGTGAAGGTGAGCGAGGAGAACAGCGGTGATCGCGTCCGGTCGAAAACCAGCACCGTCAAGACGACCGCAGAAATGACCGTCCCCGTGATCGCCAGCACGGACGCGGCGAACAAGGCCCGGAACTCGGGCACCGCGAGGGCGGCGGAGTAGGAGGCGCCGCTGGATCTGCTCACAGCAACCACGGTCCGGCCTGGAGCGGGCAACCGCAAAAGATTCGCTCCTGGGCGTATCTTGATGCGAGTGACCGCGTTCGCAGCGCAGCAGCAGGATCTCGGCACGGTTCGGTTCGCCTGGTCGCCGGCTTGGGAGACGCTGGCGGCTGTCCGGATGTTCATCGATCCGCGAGGGCGGCCCTACCATGAGTCCTGGCGGACCGCGGTCGCCGAAGAGGCGTCCCGCCTCCACCTGGCTCCGCTGTTGGCGATCAACCCGCTGCGCGGATCGATCCCCGACTTCCTCACGCCACCACCCCGCGTGCCTGGCCCCAGAATTAGCGACCAGCTCGAGGAGATCAGGTCCACGCCGCCCGACCAGGTCAGCGAGGAGCTGAGGCGGTGCCGCGACACGCTGCCTCGCACCGCGCAAAGTGCGGTCGACCAGATGCTCGCCGATCCGGCGGCCGCGCGTGATCTCCTCGCCCGCGAGCTGCAGGCCGCGTGGGAACGCCTGGTCGCGCCGTACTGGCCACGCATCGTCGCCGTCCTCGAAACCGATGTCGCTTACCGGTCTCGCCAGCTCGCCGACCAGGGCTTGCGCCCGATGCTCGACGGGATCGACTCCCGCATTGCCTGGGGCGATGGCGCGGTGCTCGTCGACGACGGCATCGACCTCACCGTCGAACTCCGCGGCCGCGGGCTCGTGCTGATGCCGAGCGCGTATATCTGGCCGACCGTCGTGGCAATCGTTGACGAGCCTTGGCAGCCCACGATCGTCTACCCGGCACGGGGAATCGCCAGCCTTTGGCAGCAGGCGGCTCCGCCTCCAGATGCCCTGGTCCGGCTTCTCGGCAGGACCCGCGCCCTCCTGCTCGCCAGGCTGGAGAGGCCGGCGTCGACCGCTACCTTGGCAGCGCTGCACGGACTGAGCCAGAGCGGCGTTTCGAAGCACCTGATCGCGATGCGCGACGCAGGCCTCATCACGGGCAGCCGACGCGGCCACGAAGTACGGTACTCCCGCACGCAGCTCGGAACCGCTCTCAGCCGCGCGGCGGGCAGCACAGCGCGCGCGGCGAGGCCACAGGTCAGGCGCCCGCCCGCAGGCGGCTCACCCCGATGACACGACGAAGGTCATGTGCCGGGCAGGGTGCACGCTTCCGCCCGTCCCTGGCACCGCCGACCCCGATAGGTAAGCATCGATGTGCACGCGATCGGCGCCAGGCCGCTTGGCGTCGTCCCACGCCTTGACCAGCTTGGCGAGCCGCGTGGCCTCATCATCGGCCGAGCCGCAGGCTCTCACCGCCAGCTCAAGCATCGTCACCAGCCCGGAGTCGCCGGTGACACCATCACGGCGGACGACATCGAGCACCGCGAAACCGCCCGCGCCGAGCAGGCACGGACTCGACAGCTGGACGTTCCCGCCGACAGAGATCTCGACTACCGGCGGCACCCCGCTGGCTCGTCCGCCATCTTCGGGCCCGCTATACAAGAGCGAGGCCGCCGCCCGGTCGCGGAAGGCGAGCCACCGTCGCAAGCTTCCGAACGCCTCGAAATCCGACGCCGTGACACCGACCGGCACTGCCGGTCCCCTCGCCTCCAGGCCGCCTGCGATCAGCTCTTCGTCCACCTCGGTCCCTGGCGCCGCCACCACGTGCACGCCGGGATGGCCGGGCACGGCGAGGCGGACATCGGCGTTGGCCATAGCGCCAGTGAGCGGCATGAAGCCGGCTTCGCACACAGCGATGCTGCGCAGGTGGCCATCCGCTCGCGCGAAGGTCACGCATTGCTGGACGCCCCTGATCGACAGCGGTACCACCAGACGGCCCGCCGGAGCGAGCTGGCTGAGCCACGCGGGTGCGAGATCCGAAGCGCCGGCGGTGACGATGATTGCGTCGTAGGGCGCGCGCTTGGGCCAGCCAGAGGCGCCGTCACCGCAGATCACCTCGACGTTTGCGGCGCTCGCCTCGGACAGATGATTCTCGGCTTCAACGGCCACGTCGGGGTCGATGTCGATCGTGACGACTCGCCCCGACGGCCCGACCAGAGCTGACAGCAGTGCCGCGTTATACCCGGTGCCGGCGCCGATTTCGAGCACAGACCCGCCGATCGGCGGGTTGAGCTGCTCGAGCATGACGGCCACGATGGCCGGCTGCGATGCCGAACTGACTGGCAGGCCCTCTCGATAGCGGGTGACGACGGCGTTGTCGGCGTACGCCTCGGCCAGGCCAACCCCCGGGAGGAACACGTGCCTGGGGACTTGGAGCATGGCCGCCCCGACTCTCGGGTCCTGGAGCCCACGCTCTTCGGAAAGCCGCTCGACCATCTTCGCGCGCAACATGGCGCCGCGGTCGTGTCCGTCGCTCATTGCAACATAGTGTCGGCGGAGAGGTCGCGGGTTAGCCAGGCGATACTGCTGTGATGAGCGAGCGGAACGTTCTCGGCGGAGAGCTTGAGCCGTGCGGCGACGACCCGGTCACCGGGTTCTACCGCGACGGCTGTTGCAACACGGGTGCGGAGGATCTCGGGAGCCACACGATCTGCGCGGTGGTGACTGCCGAATTCCTCGAGCACCAGCGCCGGATTGGCAACGACCTGATCACCCCGATGCCCCAGTTCATGTTTCCCGGGCTGCGGCCGGGCGACCGGTGGTGCGTGACGGCGATGAACTGGCTCCGCGCGCACCGCGACGGAGCGGCGGCATACGTCGTTCTCGCGTCCACGCATGAGCGCGCCCTTGACATCGTGCCCATCGAGGCGTTGCGAGCACACGCGATCGATGTTCCGGCAAGCCCGGGGTCGCTCGGGGACTGAGCGCGGCAGTCACCCGAGCGACCCGGCGTGCGAAGTCGGCCCGTGCGCTGTCAGGTGGCGGAGAAGCCTGGGATCCCTGCCCGCGGGTGGACAGCGTCGACTGACATGACGGACCTGCTCACGCATTGCTCCGTCGCCAGCGGCAGCTTTTGAGCGTGAAACTGACCTGGCGGGAAGACCCTGATCTGGGCGGCACTCACCGGGTGCGCGCAGATCAGCGGCGCGCTTGTGATTTTGAGGACGAAATGAGCGGTCGCGCCTGGGGCCAGCGTGACGGTGATCTTGTTGCCAGCGTGCCTGGCCGGCTTGCCGACTTCGGTCCCGCTGGAATTCAGCGCGGATACCCCGGGATAGCCGAAGAGCGCGCATGTCGAGCGACTGATATTGCTGAGCTGGAACTCAACGTAGGAATGGCCGGCCGCGACGCCCACCGGCTCGCCGTACCAGACGCGGGTATGGTTCGCCGCGCAAGTGGCCGCGCGGTGGCTGGCCTGCGCCGCCGAGCCTGAGGATGCCAGGGCCGCCGTCGGCAGCAAGATGGCCGCGACGGCCAGGCCAGCGCCGGCGGCGAGCCGGGGCCTCAGTTGTGGGATTCGCTTCATGGGGCACTCCTTTGCCAGGTCCTGCAGATCGTCTTTGATTCAACGCACCTTCTTCGACGTCGTTAGCGGTATTCCGGTTGTGCCAGAATCGTCCCCGTGGCCAGATCCTGGGATGAGATGCGGACGTCCATTGAGGACCGCCTGGTCCGCCAGACCGGCCATGATGTCGCGTGGTGGAACGACGCGATCGCTGCCGGGCAGTGCGCATCAGACGAGTCATCGCTCAGGACGTGGCTCACTGAGCGTGGCGTCACCGGCTACCAGCAGATGCTGCTAGTCAGGGAGACCTTCGGCTACCCCGAGTACCTGCTCGCCTCCGCTGGCGAACTCATCGACGCCCAGTACGCCGATCGGCAGGCCCTGCGGCCGATACTCGATGCCGTCGTCGCGGTAGCCTCCGGCTTCGGCGAGGTCGAGATCCAGGCGAGGAAGACCTACACGACGCTTTACGGCCCGCGCCGCGCCTTCGCGGCCGTGCGACCGACCACGAAGACGCGAATCGACCTCGGCCTGCGCATGGATGGCATCGAACCAGGCGGCCGGCTGCTCGATGGTAGCAAGACCGCGGGCGGGACCATCAACCTGCGCCTGCCACTGCACAGCGTCGATGACCTCGACGAAGAGGCCGA
>Ga0126378_10003630_pt1 | contig 11696 bp, 11 predicted proteins | sample PanSoiMetPlot_23_FD_92587 | JGI IMG/M metagenome (GOLD analysis project Ga0126378, IMG submission 92587) | Tropical forest soil microbial communities from Panama - MetaG Plot_23 | ecosystem: Environmental > Terrestrial > Soil > Tropical forest > Bulk soil | place: Panama | collected 2016-02-17
CGGCCCCGACTCGGAGATCTTCGTCTGGACAGGAACCGGGCCGCCGTCTGGATCGCCCAGCAGCGACGCGCGCTGGATGGAGCTGTGGAACCACGTGACGATGCGATACCGCCGGCTCGCTGATGGCAGCCTTGAGCCGCTGCCGCAGCGCAGCGTAGACACCGGCATGGGCCTTGAGCGGCTGCTGATGGTTATCCAGGGCAAGGATTCAGTGTTCGGCACGGATGTCTTTGAGCCGTGGATGAGCGCGCTGCACGGCCTTTGGCAGCCCGACGGGCATTCGCTGCGCCTGCTGGCAGATCACTTGCGCGCGAGCATCGTGATAATCGCCGACGGGGTACAGCCGTCGGCCAGCGGTCGTGGCTACGTCCTGCGCAAGCTGATCAGGCGCGCGCTCACCGCGCTGTGGCGCGAGGACCGGACCAGATCGCTTGACGACCTGCCTGCCACGCAGATCACGCATACCGGGACGCGGTTCGGCCAGGCCGCTGAGGTCGCAGCCGTGCGCGCGCTGCTGCACGACGAGGAGCGGCGGTTCGCGGGGCTGCTTGGCCGAGGGCGCAAGGTGCTTGCCCGATTCGGGCCGGACCGGCTGCCAACACCTGACGACCTGGCGTATCTGCACGACACCTACGGCCTGCCGCCTGACCTGGTGAGCGAATTGCTCGCCGGGCAGTGACCGGCGCACGGAGCCTGCGGCCCGCTGGCCGGATGCGCGCGATGGTCGCGGCCCCACAGGGAACTTGCAGGGCCGGCCAACCGTCTTGCTGATTGACGCGGGTCGTGCGCAGCCGAGTCCGCCGTGCTCGGGTAACGGCGCCGGTCCGCTGAACTGCCGGCCGGCCAGGCGTGGGCGACACCTGGCCGGCCGGTGTTTTTGCGCCACCGCCAGCGGCGCCAGCCGTCAGCAGCGATGCCTGAGGACGAAGAATACGCGGTCAGCGTCATCGCTGACCGGCTTGCCGTCCAGGCCCGACGCCTCGAGCAGGTCGAAGATAGGGGCCAGCGCCGCGCGGATCGTCGCCAACGGCAGCCCGAGCTCCGGGATCGTCTCGCTGTGCAGCCTGAACTCGTCTCCCGTGATCCGCTCGAAGATCCGGACCGTCCACAAAGACAGCTCGCCCGCGCCCGCGCCGCCGCGGCCGCCTGGCATGACGTCCATGATCACGGTGTGCTCGCCGAAGTCCGCGGCGAACGCGGGGCCATGCCAGAGCCTGCGTAGCCTGGCAGCGGTATTGACGTCGAACACGAACAGGCCGCCCGCGGCGAGGTGTTCGTGGACCCGATCGAACAGGGCCCGCCAATGCTCCAGGCTCGGCAGGTGGTTGATCGTGTCGAACATGCAGATCACCACGTCGAACGTGGTCCCGAGCGCGAAGCTCGTGATGTCCGCCCTGACCAGCCGTGCGGACGGCACGCTGCGGGCTGCCGTCGCCAGCATCTCGTCGCTGCGATCAATACCGGCAACGGAAAGCTCCGGCGCCATCCCGGCGAGGATGGCGCCTGTCCCGCAGCCCAGCTCGAGTAGCGACCGGGCGGCCGGGTGATAGCGCGCGACGAATCGTTTCACCCGCTCGATGTCGACCGTCCGGTCGCCCATTATCTGGTCATAGAAGGCCGCGAACTTGGAATAGGCGGTCACGCCGCCATCATGCCAGTGCGGCGGCGAGGTACCCGCCGGTCCTGAGCGCGGCGAGGTCGGGCTCCGTCCCGATCTTGCCGCGCAGGTCAGGGTTGAGCGAGACCGTCTGGGCGACGCTGGCTGCCGCTTCGTTGAGCCGCCCGGCCTTCGCCTGCGCGCACGCCAGGTTGTAGGCAGCCATCCCGCGCGCTTGCTCGGGTGCCCGCAGGTAAGTCGACGTCGCGAGGCCGTGCGACGCCAGCGCGACCGCGCGTTCGGCCTGACCGTGCGCCTGGTAGTAGTCGGCCAGATGACCTGACGGGTGCCAGAACCCGCGGACGACGACCTGCAGCCAGAGCTGCCGGCCCTTGAGCCAAGGGTTGCGCGACGGGTCGAGCAGATCTTCGGAGCTCACCAGGGCGAGCCCGGCGATCAGCTCCCCGCTCACCCTGTTGCTGTCGGCCGCGACCCGGCCGGCGGGCTGCGCCGCGTAACCCAGATAGAGCTTATCGGACGTGTGATCGATCTCGGCGAACTCGGGCGGCACCCGGCCCTCGGCGATCGCACAGAGCCTGGCGGTCTGTTGGGCCTTGAATTCCGTGTTGTGCGCGACGATGGGCGCCGCCGCCCATTGCAGCGCGGTGCCTGGCTGGGCCTCCGGCACCGTGGACGTCGCCATCAGCAGAACCTGCTCCTCCGCTGCGGCGAAACCGATCAGCCCGGCTATCGCGCTCCGCAGGTTCCTCGTGTCCGCAGCGCCGCCGGTCACCGCGATGCCTCGGGTTCTTCTGCCTGCTTGTGCGCGACGAGCATCAGCACGTCGTTCACCATGATCGTGAGCCTGGCGAAGCCGATCGTCTGGAGCCTGCTGACGATCGTTCCGGGCTCGAGCGGGTTGTACGTGTCACCCTCGTGGAAGTGATGAAGGCCGTCGCTGGGCACGCTGTCCGATGCGATGAATACGCCGCCCGGCCTGAGCACGCGCAATGCTTCGGCGAAGATCCTGTTCTGCAGCGTCTGCGTGGGCACGTGATGCAGCATCGTGAAGCAGCCGACCGAGTCGAACGCCGCGTCGGGGTAGGCCATGCGGGTCGCATCGCCGACTGCGACTTCGACGTTGCGGCCGGCGAACCGCTCGGTCAGCAGTGCCGCGGCCTCGCCGTCGATCTCAAGTGCCGTCAGCTGCTTGACGCGGTTGCACAGCCACTCGGTGGCTGCGCCGGGCCCAGGACCGATCTCGAGCATCTCCTCGCCGAGAGCGGCGTGGCTGGCGAGGGTCGGCAGGATCTCGCTCTGGATGTACTCGGCCCACTCCGGGCTCGGGCATAGGCTCGCGTGATTCTCGTTCATGGGCCCGACGCTACGGATGCGACCGGTTCTGCCCAAGGGCGTAGGCTGCCATCTTGTGTCGCGGGATGGACAACATGCTGCGGACGAGCTGTGCGGCGGGCCCGAGTCCGCTGCCGCCGTCATCGTTGTCACTTTCCCGATGGCCGCCGGCAAGGTGTTTGACTGGCACACCCACGACAATCATCAGCTCGCGTGGGCGGCCAGCGGGTGCTAACGGTCAGGACGGACTCGGCGACGTGGGTCCTGCCGCCGTCCAGGGCGTTGTGGATCCCGGCAGGCCTGCGGCACGAGACGCTCTCCGCGTCGTCGGCAACGATGCGGACGCTGTACATCAGGCCGCGACTGTGCCCGATTTCCTGGCCGGACTTCACCCCGGTCGCCGCCAGCCCGCTGCTCGGCGAGTTGATCGGCTACCTGGAGCAGCCCGCCCTTGCGGTCAGCAGGCGTGAGCACGCCGAAGCGCTGCTCGTTGACCTGCTCCAGCCGGTGGCGATGACGACGATCGACGTGCGGATGCCGGCCGAGGAGCGGGCGATGCAGGTGGCGCAGGCGCTCGCCGCCGATCCGTCCGATGGGCGCACGCTTGCCGAGTGGGGCCGGCACGTCGGAGCTAGCGCCAGGACCCTGGCCCGAGGCTTCGTCGCCGGCACCGGCCTTCCGTTCGGCCGCTGGCGGGCGCTGGTCAGGCTGCAGGCAGCTATCCCCGCGCTCGCGGCGGGCGAGCCGGTGGGCAACGTGGCACGGCGAGTGGGGTACGAGACGCCCAGCGCGTTCGTCGCGGCGTTTCGCCGCGAGACTGGCATGACTCCCGCGGCGTATTTCCGCACGGTCACCAGCCGCGGGGCGTGAGATGGCCAGGCCGGTCGTGCTGCTCGACGGCAGGACGGTGAGCTGCGCGCAGGTGGCTGACGTCGCTCGCGGAAGTGCTGTCGCGGCTGTTTCCGACGAAAGCATCGAGCGCGCTCAGGCCGCCGCGCACACGGCCCGCGAGGTCGCGACCCGGAGGGAGGTGTACGGCAGGACCACCGGCGTCGGCGCCAACCGTGACCAGCCGGTCAGTGCGCAGGACCTGGAGACGCACGGGTTGCGCCTGCTGCGCAGCCATGCGAGCGGGATCGGCCCGCTCGTGCCGGCCGATGCCAGCCGGGCGATGCTCGTTGTCAGGGCCAACCAGATCGGCGCGGGCGGCTCCGGCGTGGACCCCGGGGTGCTCGGCCCGCTGCTCGAGAGCGTGAACGCAGGGCTCTCCGTGCCCGTTCCACGCTACGGCGCGATCGGCACCGGCGATCTCACGGCCCTGGCCGTCGCAGCGCTCTGCCTGCTCGGGGAGCGGGAATGGGTGCCGGCAGAAGTGCCACGGCCGCCAGCTCAGCACGGCCAGGCCAAGCGGTCATCACGCGAAGTGGCCCGGCAGCCGCGTTTCCCGCTGGACTCATCCGACGCGCTCGCGTTCTTGTCAAGCAACGCGGCTACGGTCGGCGAGTCCGCGCTCGTCTGTACCGATCTCGCGGAACTGCTCCGAGCGGCCGTGGCGGCGGCGGCGCTGTCGCATTGCGCGGTCAGTGCGTCGACCGAGCCATACGCCGCGCCGGTGCACGAGGCGAGGCGTTACCCGGGCCAGCGGGCTGTGGCAGCCGCCCTGAGGGAACTGCTGGGGCCTGCGGCCGAGCCGAGGTCCGGCCCTGGCCCAGCCTCGAGGATCCAGGACCCTTACGGGTACCGGGCGTTGCCGCAGGTGCACGGCCCGGTCGTGGACGCGGTCGGGCAGGCGGAACGCGCGGTCGCCGCAGAGCTGAACGCCGCGGCCGAGAACCCTCTTGTCGACGTCGCGGCGGGGACCGTCTGGCACAACGGCAACTTTCACACCGCGTACGTGGGCCTCGCCCTGGACGCCGTCAGGGCCGCGCTGTTCCAGACCGCCGCACTGTCGGCCGCCCGACTCGGGACGCTGGTCGAGCCGGCTTTCACCGGGCTCGCGCCGTTCCTGGCCACCGACCCGCCGCCCAGCTCCGGCATCATGATCCTGGAGTACGTCGCGCACTCCGCGATCGCCGACATCCGCAGGCTTGCTGCCCCTGCCGCGCTCGGCAGCGCGGTATTGTCCCGCGGCGTAGAGGAGCACGCCGGGTTCTCGACGCAGTCGGCGCGCGCGACGACGGATGTCGTTGACGCGTACCGCGTCGTCCTGGCCTGCGAGGTTGTCGCCGCGGTCCGCGCGCTGCGACTCCGCGCGGTCACGCCCGCCGCGCCCGTCTTGGCCGAGGCGTTCGAACTCGCGGCTGAGGCCCTGCCTGGCAGCACCGCCGACCGGGCGCTCGACGACGACCTCGCGATCGCGCAGACCCTGCTGCCCGCACTGGCCAGGCTGACGCCGCTCTGACCAGGCGTCGAGGCGTCAGCTGCCGAAACCGAGCGCGCGGTGCAGCGCGGCCGCCAAGGTCAGGGGATCAAATTCCGGCAGCACCGCGGCGAGGTGGCCGTCAGGCCGCACCACGTGCACGCTGTCGCTGGTGGCATCGAGCGCGCTGGCAAGCACGTCGCGGGTGTCGATCTCCTCGAGCGCGTAGGCACTCACTGGCGCGTCAGTCGCCGCGGCGGCGGCCTTGCGGGCCGCATCGGTTGCCGCGGACCGCGCGGTGAGCAAGACGAACGAGCGGCCGAACAGGCGGCGCAGCCTGGTCGCCGAGCCGTCGGCGACACACGGGCCGTCTGGGCAGATCACGCCGGCAACCGGTGGCCTGACTTCGCCAGGTTCCGTAGGAAAGCCTGTCAGCGACGGCCCCGGCGTTGTCAGCGGGCTCTGCGTGTACCAGTAGGGCTCGGCGAGCTTGCCCGAGTCGATCCGCGCCCTGGCTGCCGGGTCGGCCAGAGCGCGGTCAAGCGTCTGCACGCGCCTGCGCCTGGCCTGGTCCGTCTGCGGCACCAGGAAGTCCATCGTCGCGCTCGTCACGCGGAGATTCTCAAGCGCAGCCGCGCGGCGCTCGGCCTCGTAGCTGCCAAGCAGGGAAGGCGGCGCCCAGCCGCGGCGGACGAATGCGAGCTTCCATGCGAGGTTCTCCGCGTCCTGGGTACCCGAGTTGAGTCCTCGCGCGCCGAACGGCGCGTACAGGTGCGCGGCGTCCCCGGCCAGATGGGCCCGGCCGGCCGAGAAAGCGTCGGCCACCCGCTCGTGGAACCGGTAGGAGGTCGCCCAGACGAGCTCATAGCCGCGGTCGCCGGTGACCTGCTTGATCCGGGCGTCAAGCGTGCCGCTCGCGCGTTCGGCGTCGAGATCGAAACCCGCGGGGACCTGCCAGTCGATTCGCCAGATGCCGCCAGGGCACTGATGCACGAGCACCTGCCGGCCAGGATTCCAGCTCGGGTCGAAGAAGAATCGCCTCTCGTTCGGAAACGGAAGGTCCGCGCGGATGTCGCAGATCAGGAACTGGTCCGCGTAGGACCTGCCGGGAAACCCGATGCCGAGCAGGTCCCTGACAGCGCTCCGAGACCCGTCCGCGCCGACCAGGTGGCTGCCTCGGGCGCTCGTGCCCGCCGCGCCGTCTGCCCTTGTCCTTGCCAGGAGGCCTTCGCCGCCAGCGGCTGCGGCCAGTCCGCTGACGGCCTGGCCGGGGCGCAGGTCGATCAGCGGCTCTGCTGTCGCCCTGGCGAGCAGATAGCGTTCCACGCTGGCTTGCGAGATGTTGATCCAAGGCGGCAGCGTGCTGACCCCCGTGTCGGGGAAGGTGACCACGAACAGCTCGTCTGATCGGTAGAACGTCCGGCCCGTCGTCCAGGTGACGCCCTCAGCGAGCATGTCATCCGCGCAGCCCGCCCGGTCGTAGACGTCAAGTACGTCGCGCTGGAAGCAGATCGCCCGGGACCCGGCATGCGACCTGTGCCGCTGTGCCTCGAGCACGACTGAGGGGATGTCCCAGCGCGCAAGCAGCAGCGCCGCGATCAGCCCGACCGGGCCGGCACCCGCGATCAGGACCGGTTCCACCGGTCAGGCCTGCAGCTGAGCCCAGACCTCGCGGTCCCGCTCGGCCGTCCAGATGACCGGACGCTCGATCCCAGATAGCTCGTCCCACTGGCGGGAGACGTTGAACGGCATGCAGTGCTCAAAGATCGGCCAGCGGCCATAGCGCGGCGCGAGCGCGTAATGCGCGGCCGCGAATGCCTCCCTGAGCGTCCCGCCGCCCGCGTGGACTGCTGCGACCTTGGCCCGCATCGTCGCAAGGAAGTCCCTGGTCTGCAAGATTGCGGCATCCACGGCAGCGCGTCCGCGCGCGACCGCTCCGCGCCCGCCGATCAGCGACTCGGCGCCAAACGCGACGACGGCGTCGAGCGTGCCGCCTGCCCACTCGGCGTGAAACGCGTCGCCGGTGTACAGCGCGGCTTGGGCCTCGACGAGGTCTCCGGCGAACAGGATCTTGTGTCGCGGCAGCCAGGCCACGATGTCGCCCTCGGTGTGGCCGCGGCCGCAATACGCGAGGACGAGCTCACCGCGGGAGCCGCCAAGCTGAATGGTGAGGCGGTCGGAGAAGGTGGTGGTCGGCCAGGTCAACCCGGGAATCGACGCGGGATCGCGGAACAGTCTCGGCATCCGTGCGAGCTCGGACTCCCAGTCCTGCAGCCCGCGCTCGGCGATCAGCGCGCGCGTGTTGTCGTGGGCGATGATCACCTTGGCGTCGAAGGCGCTCGCGCCAAGCACGCGCACCGCGTGGTAGTGCGACAGCACCAGATAGCGGACGGGTTTGTCGGTGTGCTCACGAAGCCTGGTTAGCCAGCCGCGGGCCGCGACCGGAGTCGCCATCGCCTCGAAGCAGACGACGAAATCGTCGCCCTCGATGGCGCCGACGTTCGGGTCGCCCTCCGCGGTCAGCGCGTAGACCCCGTCGCCCAGCACCTCGAGGGTCTGTTCCTTGTCGGCGAGGTCGGCAGAGGAGGCGAATGCCCTCATCGCGCAACTCCAATCGGCGAGCGCTTGTCAATATAGCTCGCCCGGCCTGACCTCCTCAGTGCTGATCGGATCGATGCTGGTGATTGCGCCAGCTCGCAGCCGGTGCCGACGGACAGCGCTGGCCGTCGGCTCCCCTCCTACCGGCTTGCGTCGCTGGCCAAGGAAAGTCAGAACTGATCTGGTGTAGTGACCGCTTCGGTGACCGTCAGCTCAGGCGGAGCTGGTGCGGCACCGATCGAGCCGATGAACACTTGCAGGTCGGGGTTGCTGAAGAACTTCTCGAACTTCTCGACGCTCTCCCACTCGTCGACGATCATGACCATGCCGTCGCCAATTCCAAAGCGATGATGGATCGCGCCGGCCCCTTTCGCCTCGTCCGCGATCTTCACGAACTCGTCGGCACGATCGACGAATGCCTGGCGGACCTTCGCGGTGTCGCCCTGGAATTTTCCGACGATCAATACGCTCACGAACCGACCCCCCTTCGATGACTGCTATGCGCGAAGAAGGCGCGCGCCTTCTCGTAGTGGTACGTCGCGGGCAGGCCGGGCGGATCACCCGAGGATGGCGAAATCAGTCCAGTGCGAGCGCAGCCGCCGCCGCCAGCACGGACGTGGCATGGTCGGAATCGCCAGCGACGAACACATCGAGGTCGGCGGGGCTTATCCGGTTCGCGAACAGGCGGCAGAAGTCGATCACATCGGCGACGATTCCGAGCTCGGCTGGGTCAGGCGACGGCTCACCGACGGCCACGTCCCAGGTGCCGCCGCCTGGCCCGGTCAGGACCAGATGCACGCTGATCGGCTCGTGCAAGTCCGTGAATGCCGCCCCGAACGGCAAAAGCGCGGTCGCGAGTTCGGTCATCGGCCGCAGAGTCGACGGCCCGGGCACCGACGGTGCCAGGCCCGCGACCGCCCGAATGTCGTTCTCGTGTGTCCATAGCTCGAATGTCCTGGCGACGAGCAGGTCGCGCAGCCGTAGCGCCACACCATGGATGGCGACGATGGCGTCCAGGTCGGCCTGGCTCGCCATCGCGAGGGTCCTGTTGGCCGCCTCGCGCCACTCGGCGGTCGTCGCGGCGGTCGCCCGGCCGGCCTGCGCGAGCGCGAAAGGCTGGGTCGACTCGACGTGATTCGCGCTGCCTACAGCCTCGTCACCGCCCATGCACCGCTGCACGTCGCGCTCGACGCCAACGAGGTGGCCGACGAGGCCCTGCACGTCCAGGTCCCTGAGCGCGGGCAGTTGCCAGTCCTCGGCGCTGAGGGTGGTGAGCATGTCGTAGAAGGCGTCGGCGGCGGTGCTGAATGCCTCCATCGGCGAGTCAGGCGTTATCTCGGGAACCGCCACGCCGGCGGGCCTGGCTTGGCGCGAGGCTGTGATGACGCGTTCGCGCAGCCCCGTTGGCACAGCCTGATCTCGCCTGTCCGCGGTCATGAGGACTCCAGCAAATGCCGGTCGAGCACGGTCTCGAGCTTGGCCAGCGCGAGTCTCAGTCTAGACTTCGCGGTACCTTCCGGTATACCCGTCGCAAGCGCAACCTCACGGTAGCTAAGTCCCTGAAAATACGCCAACTCCACCGCCTGCCGCTGATCATCTGGTAGCAGGCTGACTGCGGCGCGGACCGCGTCCGCCGTGTCAGCGGCCGCCACGGCGTCGCCGGGGGAGGGGTCATGGCCGTCAAGGGTCAGCCGGTGGTGGCGCGCCTGCCTGGCGAGCCGGCGAACCTCACTGCGCAACAGGTCGACGGCCCGGTGCCTGGCGAGCAGGTTCAGGTAGGTGCCGAGAGTCCCATTCGCTGGGTTGTAGCGGTCCGGATGGCTCCATAGCTCGACGAACACGTCCTGGACGACGTCCTGCGCCGCCGAGCCCTCACCGAGGACTCGCAGCGCGGCGCCGTAGACGGTCGGCGCCAAGTGGTCGAAGGCCTCCGCGAGCGCGTGGTCGTCTCCGGCCGCCAGGCGCGCCGCCATGAGCGCATCCGTCGGTTCCACGCATCGGAAAATAGCGCGCTCGCTGGCAGCTAGCAACGCCCTCGGCTCCCCAAATGAACCTCAGGGGGCCTGCTCACCGGCGAGGACCCACCCTATGAACCCTTGGCGGGCCTACCTGTTCGGAAGGCGCCCACCCACTGAACCCTCGGGGGCGCTCTAGCACCAGCAGGCGTCCAGAGGGTAGAGGGATGGAGCTGAAATTGCCCCACCAGGGGTTCACAGGGTGGGCCAGCGTGCTCGATAGCGAGGCTCAGCGGCGGCGTACCTGTTCGAGCAGCGCTGGGAGGTCGGCAAGCGGACCGAGGTGACGCAGCTTGTCCCTGTTGATCACGCTGCGGGCGTGAGTCACCTCGCCGTCTGTGATCTCCAGCGTCATCACGCTGATCAGCGTGCCGTCCGCGGCAAGGAACATCGCGCCGGGCTGACCGTTCACGCCGGTCAGCCTGATCGTGCCGCCGATCTGCCGAAGCTGATCGCCGAGGCTGGCGAAGAGCCTGCCGATGTTGTCACGGCCGATGATCGCGTTCGGCCAGGACGGCCGGACGCCGCCGCTGTCGCCAACCGCGACCGCGTCGGCGGCGAGCATCGAGACCAGCCCGTCCATGTCGCCCGCGCCGACCGCCGCGAAAAATCGCTCGGCGAGTTCGGCGCCTTCCCGGCGGGACGCGTCGAAGCGGCGGCGGCCGGTCGCCACGTGCTTGCGCGCACGGTAGCCGAGCTGACGGCACGCCTGTTCGCCCCGTCCTACGATGTCGGCCACCTCGTCGTAGCCGTAGCTGAATACGTCGTGCAGCAAGAACACGGCTCGCTCGACGGGTGACAGCCGCTCGAGCAGCAGCAGGAACGCCATCGATAGCGTGTCGGACTGCTCGGCCAGGCGGCCAGGGTCTGGCGCGGCCAGATCGGTCAGCAGCGGCTCAGGCAGCCACTCGCCAACGTACGTCTCGCGCCTGACCCGCGCCGATCGTGCGTGGTCGATACACAGCCTGGTGGTCACCGCCGACAGGTACGCCTTCGGCGACTCGGGCGCGGACTTCCCGTCCGATGTAGCCCGGTGATAGCGCAGGAACGCTTCCTGCACGATGTCTTCGGCCTCGCTGACGCTGCCGAGCATCCGGTAGGCGATCGCGAACATCAACGGCCGCAGGTCGCCAAAGGCCTCGGCGGTGCTGGTCACCGGGCAGTGCCTCCCTCGCCCGTCGTCGCATACAGCCCGCGCGCGAAGCCGTCTCGCCACGTTGGCCAGGCTGGTGCCCAGCCGAGCTCGCGCTTGGCCTTGGCGTTCGAGGCGCCGCGCACCTGGGTCATCATGCTGACGGCGGCCTCGCCCGCGACCAGCCGTCCCAGCCAGGCGGGAATACGCAGCGGCGGCTTCGCGCCGACGGACCTGGCCAGGACAGGCAGCCATACGCTGACCGGTGCGGGCTCGTCGTCGACGACGTTGTAGATCCCGGGGGTCCCGCGATCGAGCGCCGCGACCGCGGCGCTCGCGGCGTCCTGGACGTGCAGGAACGACCACACCCCCGCGCCGTTGCCGATGACCGGGAACTGGCGGCGCTTCAGAATGTCGACCATGACGTCGGATGAGCCTGGCCCGTACAACGGGCCGTAGCGGAGCACGATCCCCTCAAGCGATGCGGCGACGACGGTGCGCTCCAGGTACTTGATTGCCTCGAGCGCGGAGCGCATCTCCGCTGGCGGGTTCGGGTCGTACGGATCGTCCTCAGTCTTCACCGGGCCGCCCGACCTGATGGTCGGGAATCCCGCGAAGCTCTGCGCGATGATCCGGCGCGCC
>Ga0126378_10003634_pt1 | contig 11687 bp, 6 predicted proteins | sample PanSoiMetPlot_23_FD_92587 | JGI IMG/M metagenome (GOLD analysis project Ga0126378, IMG submission 92587) | Tropical forest soil microbial communities from Panama - MetaG Plot_23 | ecosystem: Environmental > Terrestrial > Soil > Tropical forest > Bulk soil | place: Panama | collected 2016-02-17
ATTCGGTGTCATTGGCGAGAGCGATGGCTTCGGCTTCGGTCTTGAAGCGGAAAAGAGGCGCAACGGGACCGAAAGTTTCTTCGCGGGCGACGGCCATCTGCGGCGTGGCATTGATGATAATCGTGGGTTCGAAGAAGCGGCCGCCGAGCGCGTGGCGATGGCCGCCGGCAACGACTTTGCCACCTTTATCAAGGGCGTCCTTGATATGGCTTTCTACTTTTTCGACGGCGGCATTATCGATGAGTGGGCCCTGCGAAGCACCGGGTTCGAGACCGGAGGCCGGCTTGAGATTTTTCACGGCGGCGACGAGTTTTTCCGTGAAGGCGTCGTAGACGGAATCCTGCACCAGCACACGATTGGTGCAGACGCAGGTCTGGCCCGTGTTGCGGTATTTCGAAGCGATCGCACCCTCGACCGCGTCGTCGAGATCGGCGTCGTCAAAGACGATGAACGGGGCGTTGCCGCCAAGTTCGAGAGAGAGCTTTTTGATGGTGCCGGCGCATTGCGCCATCAGGACTTTGCCGACTTCGGTGGAGCCGGTGAAGGACAGCTTGCGCACGATGGGATTCGAGGTAAGCTCGGGACCGATTTCCTTCGCCGCGCCCGTGATTACGTTGAGCACGCCTTTGGGAACGCCGGCGCGCTCGGCGAGTTCGGCCAGAGCAAGCGCAGAGAAGGGCGTTTGCGTGGCGGGTTTGATGATCACGGTGCAGCCGGCGGCGAGCGCAGGGCCCGCTTTGCGGGTAATCATGGCCAGCGGAAAATTCCAGGGAGTAATGCAGGCAACCACGCCGATGGGCTGCTTGAGAACGACGATGCGCTTGTCGCCCTGATGGCCGGGGATCGTGTCGCCGTAGACGCGCTTGGCCTCCTCGCCGAACCACTCGAGAAACGCCGCGGCATAGGCGACTTCGCCGCGCGATTCGACGAGCGGCTTGCCTTGCTCAAGGGTCATCAAGCGCGCCAGGTCTTCCTGATTTTCCATCACGAGGTCGAACCACTTACGGAGAATGACGGCGCGTTCCTTGGCGGTGCGGGCGGCCCAGGGCTTGAAGGCACGGTCAGCGGCTTCAATAGCGTGGCGGGTTTCCGCGCCGTTGAGTTTGGGAACGTGGCCAATGATTTCGCCGGTTGCGGGATTGTCGACGTTGCAAGTCGAACCGCTGGAAGCCTGGACCCACTGGCCGTCGACGTAGCAGGCTTCGCGGAAGAGCCGCATGTCTTTGAGATTTACAGGAGCGATCGCGTTCGTAGCGGAACTGGACATAAGACACCTCGTGTTTCGAATACCTCGGGGGCTGAAGGCCCTTACTAATTAGGATGCGTTTTCGGCACGGCTGTCCTTCGTAGAGCTCAGGTAAAAAAGCCGTGCCCTCCCGAACAATGGCGGGGCTCAAGCCCAGCACCCCAAGAGCTCTTCAAGCGTGAGAGAGGGCCGCTTGCTTGGACTCGCAGACGTGGGCCAGTGCGGCTCCGAGGACGTCGAGGCCCTCGTCGAACTGCTCGTTGGTGACGACCAGAGGCACGAGAATGCGCACCACGTTGCCGTAGGTTCCGGCGGTGATGGTGATCAGGCCGTGCTCGTAGGCAAATTTGGCGAGTTCCTTGGTCTGATTGCCGGCTGGCTCACGGGTTTCGCGGTTGGCGACCAGCTCTATGGCGCACATGCCGCCCAGGCCACGGACATTGCCGACGATGGGCCATTTCTGCTGCCAGGTTTTGGCACGCTCTTCGAAGCGCTTGCCGATGGCGGTGGAGCGGGCGAGCAAGCCGTCTTTCTCAATGGTTTCAATTGCGGCGAGCCCCGCGACGCAAGACGCCGGGTTTCCGGCAAAGGTGGCACCGAGGCCGCCAGGGATGGGAGCGTCCATGATTTCGGCACGGCCGGTGACCGCGGCGAGTGGCAGGCCGCCGCCGAGGGATTTCGCGGTGATGACGAGGTCAGGCTGCACGCCATAGTGTTCGATGGCGAACATTTTTCCCGTGCGGCCGATGCCGCTCTGGACTTCATCGGCGATGAAGAGGATGCCGTGCTGGTCGCAGATTTCGCGGATGATCGGGAAAAATTCGCGCGGCGGAACGACGAAGCCGCCTTCTCCAAGAACCGGTTCGGCGATTATGGCGGCAACCTGATCGGCGGCAACGACGCGTTTGAAGGTGTCCTCGAGATGCCGCGCGCAGGAGATGTTGCAGGAGGGATAGGTGAGGCCGTAGGAGCAGTGATAGCAGTTGGCGTAAGGGATGCGGTAGATTTCCGGCGCGAACGGACCGAAGCCAACTTTATAAGGATTGGTTTTGCTAGTTAGAGACATAGTGAGCAGCGTGCGGCCGTGGAAAGCGTCTTCGAAGCAGATGACCGCGGGGCGCTTGGTGTAGGCGCGAGCGATCTTGATGGCGTTCTCGACGGCTTCCGCGCCGGTGTTGATGAAGAAGGTTTTCTTCGCGCCGCTGATGGGTGCCAGCGCGTTGAGCTTTTCGGCAAGCGCGAGATACGACTCATAAGGCGTAACACCGAAGCAGGTGTGCAGGAATTTATCGAGCTGCGCTCGCACGGCGGTTTCGACGCGGGGAGCGCGGTGCCCGGAATTGAGGCAGCCGATGCCGCCGGCGAAATCGAGGTAGCGGTTGCCGTCGACGTCTTCAATCCACGCGCCTTCAGCCTTGGCGGCGAAAATCGGCGTGACCAGCTGCGGGCCGCGCGGCACGGCGGCTTCGCGGCGCGCCAGCAGCGCTTTGGATTTTGGCCCGGGAATTTCGGTGCGGAGTTGAATCGTTTTCATAGCGCTCACTTCCCTCTTTCATTCAAAGCAATCTTGCAAAAAACTCAGTACCAGCCGATGGGCGTTTCGTCGAGATTGACGAACACCTGCTTGGTTTCGAGATATTCCTCGAGGCCCCAGGGTCCGAGCTCACGGCCGAAGCCGGACTGCTTGTAGCCGCCCCACGGTGCTTCGACGTAGGTCGGCTGCATGTGATTGACCCAAATAATGCCCGCGCGCATGGACTTCACGATGCGGAAGGCTTTATAGATATCGCGCGTCCAGACGGCGCCGGCGAGGCCATATGGCGTGTCGTTGGCGATCTTGATGGCGTCAGCTTCATTTTCAAACGGAATCACGGAAGCGACAGGGCCGAAAATTTCTTCGCGAGCGATGCGCGCGGAATTGTCCACATCGTAGAAAATCGTGGGTTCAACGTAGAAGCCCTTGCCGAAGGCCTTGGGGCGGCCGCCGCCGATGGCGGTCTTGGCTTCCTTACTGCCGAGGTCCAGATACGAGGAAACGCGATCGTACTGTTCCTTGCTGACAAGCGGGCCCATCTTGGTTTCGCGTTCGAGCGGCGGGCCAAGCTTGATACGCTTGGCCTTTTCGGTCATGGCTTCGACGAATTTTGGATAGATCTTCTTCTCGACGAGGATGCGGCTGCCAGCGGAGCAGACTTCGCCCTGGTTGATGAAGACGCCGAACAGCGCGCCGTCTACGGCGGCTTCCCAATCGGCGTCGGCGAAGAAAACATTCGGAGATTTTCCGCCGAGTTCGAGGGTGACACGCTTGAGGGTGTCGGCGGCCGATTTGACTATGATTTTGCCGACGGCAGCGCTGCCGGTGAAGGCGATCTTGTCAACTTGCGGATGGCAGACGAGCGCGGCTCCGGAAATCTCGCCGACACCGTTGACGATGTTTACAACGCCGGGAGGTAGGCCGGCTTCCTCGAGCCAGGTGGCAAATTCCATCGCGGTGAGCGGAGTCTGCTCGGCGGGTTTCAGCACGCAGGTGCATCCGGCGGCCAGAGCGGGTGCAAGTTTCCACGCGGCCATGAGCAGCGGATAGTTCCACGGGATGATCTGCCCTGCGACGCCGACGGGCTCGCGGAGGGTGAAGCTGAGGGCATTGGCGGGCACGGGCATAACGTTGCCGGTGACCTTGTTGGCGAGGCCGCCATAGTATTCGAAACAGGTGGCCACATCGCCGATGTCGTATTCGGCTTCGACGATGGGTTTGCCGGTGTTGCGGCATTCGAGTTCGGCGAGCATGGGAAGATTCTGCCGAATCTTGTCGGCAACCTTGAAGAGGGTGCGGCCGCGATCCTGCGCGGTAGCGGCGGGCCACGCGCCAGAGTCAAAAGCAGCGCGCGCAGCCTTTACGGCTTTGTCGACGTCGGCGGCATTAGACGAGGCAACGTGAGCAATGACTTCTTCCGTGGACGGATCGAAAACGGGAAAGGTTTCGCCGCTGGAGCTGGCGACCCACTGGCCGTTGATGTAATTCGGATAGGTTTTCACAGCAGGCTTTGCCGGACTAGACATAAACAGTCTCCTTCCAACCTATAAATTCATGCGGCCGGGGAACCCGCGGCCAATCTCCGGGCGGCCTTGCGGCTACCGTAGACAAAAAAGAAAAACGCGGCCATGCCGATAAAGACGAGCGTGCCGCCGACCATCCAGACTTCGTAACGAAAGAGCGATTTGATCTGAGCCGCCGGGAAATACGCCAGGGCGATGCCCAGAATGGTGGTAACCAGGCCGCAGGCACCGGCAAAGATCAATGTACCTTTGCCGTAATGCCCTCGGACGAAATTTTCATGGAGGGCGATCTTCAGGAGCGCGCCGAACATATAGAGAAACGGAACCAGTTGAAGGACTACGGCGAGCGAGAGCAGTGATTGGAAACTTTCCTGCACGCCGCCGGTGGCCAGAAAGTTGAAGATGACCAGAACCAACGAAACCCCCGCGTGCACGAGGAGCGCCGGATAGGGCGTCGCATACCTGGGGTGAATCTTGCCGAGCCAGGCCGGGAGATAGGAGTCGAGCCCGGCGACAAAAGGAATACGCGCGGAGCCGCCTAGCCATGCCGAGCCAATACCCGCGATCGAGAGGCTAAGCATCAGCGCAAACGGAGCGATGATCCAGGAGACGCCGACGCGCGCGGCCATGAGACTGACGGCCTGCACGATGCCCTGCAGGACGCTGATGCTGTCCTTACTGACGGCAACGATTAGGGTAAGCGTGGCGCCGACATAGAGCAGTCCGGAGAACACGCCGCCCCAGGCGACGGCGCCGGGCAGCGTCCTGGCGGGATTTTCAATTTCGTCGCCCATGATGGAGGCGAGTTCCAAGCCGACCAGCCCAAAGCAGATGACGCCGAAGGAGTTCAGGACGAAGCGGGGATTCGCGGGGACCTGGAAATCGCTCCAGTCGATGGTGGTGCCAAATTTGGCGCAGATGATAACTCCAAGTCCCATCAGAAGAAATGCGGCAACGAAGGTGCCGATGCCGCCGATATTGTTAATCCACTTGCCGACACCCAGGCCCATGATGTTGAGGATCACCAAAACGCTGAGCAGGACGACGGAAGCGGCGAGCGCGAAGGATTTGCTGTCGGCCAATCCGGCGTGGCTCGGACCCAGGGCGAAAACAGAAACGCCGACGAAGTAGAGCATGATCGTCGGCACGTACATCATGTTGTTGGTCCAATAACACCAGCCGGAGAGAAAGCCGTGGAAGTCGCCGAAGACTTCCTTGGCCCAGAGATACACGCCGCCTTCGCCGGGAAAGCGGTGAGCCAGTTCGATAACGGCGATGCCTTGCGGAAGGAAAAAGAGGAGCAGCGAAATAATCCAGAGCCAGATGGTGACGCCGCCGTTGGCCGCAACCGACGGCAGTACATTGAGATTGAAAACGGCAACGACGAACAGGAGCACGAGGTCGCGCTTCCCGAGCACGCGCTTTAGACGCACAGGTTCTGGGGAGGCTAGGGCGCAATGACCTCGGTGGCCAAACGAATGGTTCTCCTTCATGAAAAGCCGGCCCGCCTCCCTTTTTGCATAAGGGCAAGGCAGAAGGCGGGCCGTAAAGTCTCTCTCGGCCGGCCCGCTTTCTGAAGCGGGCCATCCCCACACGTCTTGTTCTTAGTGGCCGGCGGCGCCGACAAACTTGGCGCCACGTTCCTGCTGCGCCTTGGCGAGGCCGGGGGCCACTTCCTCAAAAACCGCGAGGTGTTTGTCGATGTCGGCCTCCGTGTGTTGCACGGAGATGGTCCACTGCTCGTCCCACCAATAGGGCATGGCGAGCACGCCGCGGTTGACCATGCTGAACCAGAACTGGCGCCAGATATCGACGTCGATGTTCAGCCAGTCGCGATAGTTGCGAATTTCCTCGGGGTAGAACATCAAAGCGCCGTTGACGCCGGCGCTGGCCACGTAGGCCTGCACGCCGTTTTTCTTGACGATGTAGCGATAGCCCTCGGTGAGTTTCTTGCTGAGCTTGTCCACGTGAGCGTAGTTCTCACGGGTAAGCACTTCGCGGAATGCAGCGAGGCCCGCGGCCATGGCGTAACGGTTGGTGTTGTAAGTGCCGCCATGAAAGACCTTGTGCTGAACGATCAGGTCCATCACGTCATTGCTCGCGCCAAAGGCGGCCAGAGGAACGCCGCCGCCGATGGATTTCGCCAAGGTAATCATGTCTGGCTTGATGCCGAAATATTCGCTGGCGCCGCCCCAGCAGAGTTTTGCGCCGGTTTTCACTTCGTCGAAAATCAAAAGCGCGCCGTTCTTGGTGCAGATGTCGCGCAGGGCCTCTAGGAAGCCAGGCTGCGGCAGACAGAGGCCGACGTTCATCAGAATGGGTTCGAGGATGATGGCGGCGATTTGACCGGGAAACTGCTTGAACCGGTGCTCGACGCTGGCGATGTCGTTGAAAGTGGCGACGCAAACGTTGTCGAGAACGGCCTTGATGACGCCGAGACCGCCGGGAACGGAGTTGGCGCGTGGATGTCGCCGGCGTCTTCGATTTTGGGTTTGACGCTGACGAGCGCCGTGTCGTGCAGACCGTGATAGGCGCCTTCAAAGCGCAGAATTTTGTCGCGGCCGGTGGCGGCGCGGGCGATGCGGCATGCGTGCATGGTCGCTTCCGTGCCGCTATTGCCGAAGCGAACCATCTCGACGGGATAGCGCGCGCAGATTTCTTCGGCGAGCTCGTATTCCATACCGTGGGGCATGCCAAAGGTGGTGCCGCGATCGGCCATGTCCTTGACCGCTTTCACCACGGCGGGATGGCCGTGGCCGGCCATCAGCGTGCCAAAGCAAAGGTTGTGGTCGAGGTATTCGTTGCCGTCGATGTCCTTGATCTTGCTGCCATGGCCTTCGGAAACGAAGATGGGATAGGGATCATAAGCGCGGTAGTTGCTGGCTACGCCAAGCGGGAGGCGCTTCTGCGCTTTCTTATGCGCCTCGGCCGATTTCGGCGTGCGTTTCTCATAGAGAGCGATTTCCTTCTGTAGTGCTTCGTGCATGATACGACTCCATCAGGTGGGCCTTCCTTGTTGGTCACCTGGGCAGGTCTGTTCCCTGCGGTCAGTGTTGGGGCGGCTTTATTACCGCCTCTCGAGCGAGGCAAACGGTGCGGTTCCTGCGGAAAGCTGCACTCTTAATTTTACGCTACTCGCACAGTTCCTGCAGCCACGGGGCGGCCATGGCCGACCTGAACTTTTCCTACGGAAGCGCCCCGGCCCGAGGCGCCTCCCAGGAGAAATTTTCGAACGGGGCGGGTGCCCGGGTTGTCAGCGGCCCAGCCGGTGATCCTCTTCCGCCGTCAAAAGAGAATCTTCAAAGCAAACTGCACAAGCCTCGGGTCGCGCACTTTCAGGGGCTGGCCAAAAGTGGGATTCGAAGAGCCGCCATCCGTGCCGTAAAACTGGGCGTGATTGAAGATGTTGAAAATCTCCGTTCGGAATTCCACCCGGAGCTTTTCTCCAATCGGGGTGCCCTTGAATATGCCGATGTCAAAATTGTTGATCGGCGGGTTGCAGCACAGCGTGCGCGGAGCATTTCCGATGACACCAAGCGCGCTGTCGGTGAAGCCGCCCGTCTCGAAGACCTGACCGTCCTTGCGCGGATTCTGTGTGTGGAACGGGGCGGTCAAGTCGGGTTTTCCGGGGCATTCAAAGCCCAGGGTGCTGCCTTGGAGCTCCTGGTCGTCGCAATTGTTGATTAGGATGGGGAAGCCGCTCTGGTAGGTGTAAATTCCAGAGACCTGCCAGCCATTGAGGAGCTTGCCTTTGGTGCCCTCGTATTTCGGAACGGGCAAATCCCAGACGTAGTTGAAGACGAAGCGGTGACGGGAATCGAACAGAGACGGCCCGTAGGTGGAATTGAAGTTCAGCGGATTGAGGATCTCCTCGAAGCTCGAGGCGTTGTCGAGTGATTTGCTGAACGTGTAAGACGCCTGGAACTGCAGCCCGTGAGAGAAGCGCTTCTCGACCATGGCCTGCAAGGAGTTGTAATTGGAATGGGCCGCGTTGTCTTCGGAGAAAATGCTATTAAAGACTTCCGTGCCGTCGGCCGGGCAGCCGCTGGTGAGCGGGTTCGTGTCCGTGGGGTTGCAATTCGGAGAAGCATACGGGCGTATGCCGACGAGGTTAATCGGCGTGCCGGTTCCACCCGCGCCGGTAAGGGTGCATTGCGGCGTCGTGTGAGTAATGGGGCAAGGAATATTCGCCCCACCCGGGGTCGAACCACCAATGTAAGGCAAATGGAGAACCGCGCCCGGCGGCAGCGTGAATTGATACTGGTTGTCCTCGTTGAAAGGGGCGCAGCCTTGACCGAGATTCGCGAGGTCCAGGCAGGTCTGCGGGTTGGCGGCATTCTGATCGTGGATGGCAAGCAGGCGGTGGCCTTGTGAACCGACATAGCCCACCTGCACGAGGATGTCGCCGGGGAGTTCCCTCTTGATGGTCAAGTTGTATTGCGCCGAGTACTGCGGCCGCAGTTCCGTGGGGAATTGGCCAAAAAGCAGGATGGGACGATAGAGGGCCCAATCCACGGGCTGATTGCGCGGCGGATTCAGGAACGCATCAGACACGTTGGGGAAGGTCGTACCACCCTGGGTAACAAAGGGCGTGCCGAAGAGGGGATCCGTGATGCCGTTGCTGATGCCGAAGGGAGGCTCGGCGCTGAACTGTTCCAGCACGAGTTGCTCAATCGGATTGTAGAACAGACCCCAGCCCATGCTGACAGTAGTCTTGTTGGGGCCGCCGGTAAGCTTGGCGAGTGCGCCATCCTTCCATCCAGGACTCCAATTCAGCCCGAGGCGGGGTGCGAACGCCTTGTAATAGGTGCTGAACAGGCCCTTCGGGACACCTTTGTCTCCGGGCACAACGAGTCCGGTAGGATTGGTTCCGGTGTTCGCGCACGTCGGAGTCGGGGCGCCGGGGCCAGAGAATTGGGGAAGGGATGAGAAGAAGGAATCACTCGGGGAGGGAAACCCGGTCGCGAGATCGCACGGAAAGACGGTAGAGTTCTGCCCTGGATTGAAACGTTGGACCTTTAGCCCCACGTCGGTAAGCGGCGTGTTCATCTCCCACCGGATGCCGTAGTTCAGGGTCACATTGGACTTAACCTTCCAGCTGTCCTGGGCAAACAGGTAGACCGAAGTGCTGCGAACCAATTCTGTGTTGGCAGAGCCCTGCGAATAGGAGTTGGGCAATCCGAACAGATAGTCGGCGAATGGATCAATGGCGCCGGTGTCATTGTTGCCGCCGGGTCCAAAAATATATTCCCCGTTCACGTTGAAGTACAGCTTCTGATCGAATTTCTGGTAGCGGATGTCGCCGCCGAACTTGAAGCTGTGGTTGCCGACAATCCTGCTGTAATTGTCGTTCCACTGGAAGGTGTTGCCGGTCTGGGGCAACTGGCCCTCAAAGTTATTTCCGAACAAGCCCGTGGTGCCGTTCAAAGTGATGAATGGCACACCTTCAAACTTGGAGCCAAGGCCTGGATGTATGCCGCAACCAAAGCCCGGACAGATAGGGGTGTTGGGGGCAGCCGCCGTCCCCAGCGGATTGCCATTGGCGTCGACCAGGGGCGTGTCTGAACTGCCGCCGAAGCACTGCGCGGCTGGAATAGCGCTGCCGCAGGAGGCGGTAACGGCATTGGTGACCGTTGGCGTATAGAACTGGGGTTGCGCCTCGCGGAAATAGGTAAACCGGAATTCGTTTACCGCCGCGGATCCAATGGTCCAGGTATGGCTGGCGTTGACCTGCTGTGCGTGGGTAATGATGCGACCCGGGAAGTTTCCGAGCGAACCACCCGCCAATTGGAAGATGGCGAAAGGATCGAGCGTGTTGTCGTTGTCGTAGTAGTAGTAGAAAGCCAGCTTTTGCGAGGTGCTCAGGTTGTGATCCACGCGGATCTGAAACTGGTCACCGCGTTCCCGGGACTTCACAACCGTTTGCGTCTGATTGCTCGCGCCGCCGGCGCCGGGCATGAAGGGAACGAGGCTCGCCGCCACTGGATCGAAGCATTGTGTGGGTACGGCGGCGCTCAACGACTGAGGCCCGGTCACCGTGGGAAAAACGGAATTCCAAGGCTGCGGACTTCCGTTGATGACTGAGGTCAGGGCGGCTTGACCGCCAGCACTCAGTTGATTTCCGCAGCGGTTTTGAAGAATGGTGGCGACGGTCGGATCATTCAGTGTTCCCGGGAAGACCATTGTGGACGGGTCGCCAACCGGAGTTCCCTGGGGGGGCAACGGAGCAGTGAAGGTACCGGCGAGATCACCGGCTGTTGGCACCGGGACAGGCTGCGAAACGATGCCGCGAACAATGCGACGCCCTTCATACGATCCGAAGATAAAGGTCTTGTCCTTCTTGATCGGGCCACCCAAAGTGCCGCCAAACTGATTCTGTTTGAAAGGGGGTTTCGGGGTGGGCTGAAAGGTAAAGCCGTGGGCATTGAGAACGTCGTTGCGGAAGAATTCGTAGGCGCTGCCGTGGATGTCATTGGTGCCGGACTTGGTGACCACGTTGATGACCGACCCGGAATTGCGGCCGTATTCGGCATCGAAGGTGTTGGAGATTACGCGGAACTCTTCCACACTGTCCGGAGAGGGCTGAACCGCAGGGAGGTTGGCGAAAAGGTCGTTACCGTCGCCGCCGTTCACCGAATAGTTGTTGGACCGTCCGCGGCCGCCATTCACAGTGACGACGCCGGGCTTATCGGATCCGTAGAACAGGTTGTTGCCGATCTGCGACTGCACGCCCGGCTGCAATTGAAGGAGTTGATATACGTCGCGCTCGTTGAGAGGAAGTTGCGTGGAAGAGCGCGCATCGACAACGGCACCGAGTTGCGTGGAAGTGGTGTCGACAACCGGGGGCGCCCCGGTTACTTCCACGGTTTCCGTGGAGCCGCCGATCTGCAATTGCAGGTCGACGCTGACCACTTCGTTGAGATTGAGGGGAACGCCCTTACGGGAAAGTTTCTTAAAACCCGTCTGGCTAGCCTGGAGCTCATAGGTGCCGACGGGGACCTCGAGGAAAATGTACTCGCCGGCGGCGGAGGTCTCGACCTCGCGCGTGGCGTGGGTGGCCTCGTTGATCAATTGGACGGTAGCGCCGGCGATGGCGCCGCCGCTGGCGTCGCTGACCGTGCCACGGATGCGGCCGCCGGTGCTCTGCGCATGGAGTTGAGGAGGAAGAGCGAGAAGGAAGGAGAAGGCCAGCAAGGGCAAACCCAGAATGCCGCGGCGACAAAGGAACAGCACCTGCTTCAAAGACATGGAGTCTTTCATCGTTACTCACCCCTGTTATAGCGAAGCCCTCTTCCCCCGGCAGAAGAGATACTTCGTGGTTGCGACTGCGCACCGAACCTTACTATAATCCTGTAAACTTAGAGAAAGCCGGGACCCGTGTCAA
>Ga0126378_10003636_pt1 | contig 11686 bp, 10 predicted proteins | sample PanSoiMetPlot_23_FD_92587 | JGI IMG/M metagenome (GOLD analysis project Ga0126378, IMG submission 92587) | Tropical forest soil microbial communities from Panama - MetaG Plot_23 | ecosystem: Environmental > Terrestrial > Soil > Tropical forest > Bulk soil | place: Panama | collected 2016-02-17
ATATTTTGGTTCCGAGGTCGGCATTGCTCCTTCGTTTGAGAGTGCAGTTGTATGTTGTGCTTGGCTTCGCTGTGGTTCGTCGTGAAGGCCATCTTGCATCGCTCCCAGTTCTTCAAACGGCTCAAGGAGCTTGACCTCTTAGGGCCAGTCGTTAGCGCGTCGGTGTCTGTGTCGGAAGGTATGAGTTTGTACTGCCACTATCCGTGACACGTGAAGGTGGCGCGCCCGGAGGGACTCGAACCCCCGGCCCTCTGCTTCGAAGGCAATCAGGGTCAAAATCTAAATGCTTGTTATGGTGTCGCTTACGAATCTACACACAATGATACTTAATTGAGATTTAAACCTGGTCCCCTAAGTCGAAACATTTCCTCGCGGAGGACGCATTGAAGCTCAACTTCGAATGTGGTAGGGTACGCGCAATGTACTCTGGGTAATCGTCCATTTTGGGGGGATTTTTTTTCAAGGAGAGAAGATCATGCAACGCAGACTTCCCGGTGCTGTGGCGGCGGTTTTTGGTCTACTCGCCTCGGCAGGTGCTCTGTCCGCCCATCACTCTTTCGCGGCCGAGTTCGACGCCAGCAAATGCATGGACCTAACAGGCACGTTTACGAGCTTCGAGTGGCAAAACCCGCACGGCTATTTTCACCTAGACGTAAAAGATCCCAGTGGCAACGTGACCTCCTGGACTTTCGAGACTGTTTCTCTTTCCACTCTAAAGAGGAGTGGAACCGAGAGAAAGGACTTTGCCGACAATGTCGGAAAGACCGTCACTGTGAGGGCGTGTCTAGCCAAGAATGGTGAGAAAAACAGGGCCGCGGCCGAGACGATCAAGTTTTCGGACGGTCAAGTGCATAGAATTGGGCAGGACGTCGAGGGAAAATTCAGTGAAAGCGCCAAGCAATGAGGAATATTGACGCCTCGGGGCTCTGCGACGAGAAGGAAGGCGCCACATGAAGCGACTCTTCGGCGAGTTCGGGATCAGCAGCGCATTTGCACTGAGCCTCTTCCTTCTTGTCGTCACGTCGCTGGTCTCCGCCCAGGAAGTACAGGAAGGCAAAGGTATCAAACCTGGTGCAACGCAAGCGAAGACCCAAGCCGTGCCGAAGGGTGGACCAGCTCCTCGCACCGCGGACGGACATCCGGACCTCTCCGGAGTCTGGTTTCCAGGTACAGCCGGAGGCTTCACTTTCAGTCCGGTCCTAAAAAGACAGTTCGACCCCAAGGTAACGCCCGAGGAGCCGCCTCCGTTTCAGCCATGGGCGGCCGCGAAGATCAAGTCGATGACCACAACCGATTACGAGTTAGGGCGCGCTTCCGTGAACTGCCTGCCTCGGGGCGTTCCGGGGATGTTCATGATCGACCCATATCCATTCCAGTTGGTTCAAACACCCGGTTTGTTCATTCAGTTGGACGAACTGAACAACAATTGGCGGGTGGTCCACACAGACGGCCGCCCACACAGTGAGGACCCAGACCCATCATTTGATGGCGACGAAGTGGGTCACTGGGATGGAGATACTTTGGTCATCGATGTGATCGGAATCGATGAGCGGACGTGGAATAACTTTACGGGATGGTTTCACAGCGATCAGGAACACGTGATCGAACGGATCACGCGGCCGTCCATGAACTATCTCGTTTATCAGGTCACGATTGAGGATCCCAAGGTGCTGACGAAAGCATGGACCTCAGCTCCTCGGGTTTGGACGCTTGGTCATGAGGATTTGCTGGAGTACTACTGCACTAACAACCAGGATGTGGAGCAGTACAAGGCGCTGAAGGCGAAGGAATCGAGCGGCGACAATAAGAAGTAAGCTTGGAGGGACTATATGCCTCGCGGATTTCGCTGTGGTCTAGCGCTCTGTGCCGGTTTTGTGTTGTTTGCAATCTCCGTGCAGGCCCATCACTCCGCCACGGCGGAGTTCGACACTTCCAAGACGTTTACCGTGAAAGGTACTCTGACTAAACTCGAGTGGATTAACCCTCACGTATACATTTATGCAGACGTGACCGATGAGAATGGAAAAGTGATCTCTTATTCCTTCGAAACGGGCCCCCCAGGAAACTTGCGAAGAGCTGGCGTCCTCAGGAACATGTTTAATGTAGGAGACGTTGTCACCATCGATGCAGCAGTAGCGAAGGACGGCGCCAAACATTTGGGGTTCCTGAAGGCCGTGCACTTCGCCGACGGACATACGATTGTTTTCGGCAGTGCTGCTAATACCGAAGGGAAGAACTAGTTCTCGGAAGCACAGTGCATACGGCGGCCGGAAGCACCGCCGCCTTACGGCAAATGGCTGTTGAGGGGTGGACAATGAGTTCTTGGTTCCTTGGCTATGCCACGCTCGCACTGCTCGGCCTGAGTGCTATTTCCTTATTTCCCGCGTCCGGCGCGGCTCAGAATTCATCTGCTCCCAAGGAAACGAGGAAAGTAGCCGCAGGGTATGGGCTGGACAAGGATCAGACTTTCGTCGGGGCGGACCCAGATGGAACCGGCCTTCCTTGGAAGGAACCTCCTCCAGAGGCGGTCGAAGAGGCAAGGAAGGCGTCGACACCGCACTTGGCTGACGGGCATCCGGACCTAACTGGATTTTGGGCGCCTGCCGGCTGGGGTTACGCCATTACATCGGGAGCCGTGAGCGCTGACGGAAAGACCCACTATACGCAACGTCAACGCGAGGGCCCGACGCAGTCGGCGGAGAAGGTAGCGGAGCTAAAACACCGGCTAGAAGGTCCGAATCTGCCGCCCTACAAACCTGAGTTCATCGAGAAGGTGAAAAAACTGGGCGAGCATCAAAGTCATGAGGATCCCGCGTTTCGTTGTGCACCAAAAGGGTTTCCCCGCGTGGGTCCGCCGACGGAAATCGTTCAAGTTCCAAATGAGATCGTTTTCCTCTACGACACGGTCAACTCCTCGGAACAAAATGCCTTCCGCGTGATCTCGACCGACGGCCGCGAACACGACCCAACCCTCAATCCTTCCTATTACGGAGACTCGATCGGCCATTGGGAAGGCAACACGATGGTCATCGATGTCACGAATTTCGTGGACGACACATGGCTAAGCCAGAACGGTACGATCCACAGCGACGCCATGCACGTCGTTGAGAAGCTGACGCGGGAAGGCTACATGATCGACTGGCAAATCTCCATTGAAGATCCAAAGGTGTTTACCAAGCCTTGGGTCATTGAACGCCACTTGATTCATGGGCTGAAAGGGGGACACGCGCTGGAAGAAGCCCCTTGCGTGGATCACGACTACGGGCACCTGGTGAATGACGATCGTAACTAACGAAGAAGACTTCGGCTTCTTTGTCCCCAGAGTCCTACTATCCCGGCCAGCGAACGCCAAGTTGAGGAGCGTTTGGCGGCATACCGACACTCAACGGATTCACGCATGAGGTAAACCGATATGAAAGTCCACGAGGCAGACATCAACTCTGGGCATTCGAATGCTGCGAAGCTGTCGAGACGCGAACTCCTACACGGAATTGGCGCGATGGGCGCGGCCGCCTTGGTGCCGGACTTCGCCTTTGCTCTGCAGTCAGGATCCGCGGCTGGCGCGCGTCCTTTTCGAATCGACACCCACCACCACTTTTCTATTCCTAAATTGATTGCCGAAGCCACCGCCAAGGGTGTGAACCAGCCTGGCCTTCAAGATTGGACTCCTCAAAAATCAATCGATCAAATGGACAAAGCGAACGTGGCTACCTCCATCATTTCAATTAGCGACCCGGGGGTTTGGTTCGGCGACAACGCCGCGGCGCGCAGCCTCGCGCGCGAGTGCAACGACTTCGCTGCCAAGGTTATGAAGGACTATCCGGGACGCTTCGGCCTGTTCGCGACCCTACCCATGCCGGATGTGGAAGGCTCGCTGCGCGAGATTGAATATGCATTCGACACGCTGAAGGCCGACGGCGCGTGCCTGCTTTCCAGCTATGAGGGGAAATATCTTGGCAATCCAGCATTCGCTCCGTTGATGGAGGAGTTGAACCGGCGGAAAGCGGTTGTATTCTGCCATCCATTCTGCGCCGCGTGCGGAACTCAGACCGTGCTATCGGATGGGCAGAATCGTGGCGTGGAATTCGTCTTCGACACGACCCGCACGATTGTCAGCTTGCTGTCTAACGGCACAGTCACGAAGTGCCCGGACATTCGCTTCATCTGGTCGCATGGCGGCGGTACGGTGCCGTACATTACGAGCCGGCTGAATGGAGTTGCGCAGAAGCTCCCGAATGGGCTCATCCCTGAACTCCAGAAGTTCTACTACGATACCGCGCAGGCTTTTAACTCGTACACTCTGCCGTCCTTCAAGAAGCTCGTTCCAGCCTCACACATCTTGTTCGGCACCGATTTTCCGCTCGGTGGCGGGTCGGCGGTAGCGGTCAGTAAGGGTCTGATCGAGAATGGTGGATTCAGCGAAGCCGAACTGCGCGGAATCGATCGCGAGAACGCCCTGGAATTACTACCAAGGTTGAAAGCTTAGCGATTCTCCCCGCCTGGCGCCGTGAAATGCGTAGCGCGTCAGCGAAGACTCGTACCAGAACCATTCGGCTTACTGAGAATCCACACCATGTTGTTGGTGCCGTCCGCGACCAGGAGATATTTCTGCCGCGGATCTCGCGTTCGCGCTCATTCGTGAGGATGCGGTCGCGCCTTTCCATCCCCATTTTTCAGCACGAATTTTTGAACCCGTTTCCCGGTGTCCACTTCGCCGGTATAAATGTTTCCCTTGGAGTCCATAGCGATCGCGTCGATCCAATGGAATTGTCCGGCCATGCGGCCGTTGTCGCCAATCGAACCGACGACAGCGCCTTCTTTTCGATCGTGGATCCAGATTTTGTCGTTCGTGCCGTCCGCAATTAGGACGTACTTTTGCTGGGGATCGTGCGAAAACGTAAGATTGTAAATCGTTCCGCACATGCCAAACGTTGTGCTGCCGGGGCCGCCACACTCAGGACCTCGAGCCGGAGTCGAGGGGTGCACAAAGAAGCTGCTCACAAATTTGCCCTGTTTGGTGAAAACCTGGACTCTGTCGGAGCCACGCTCGCAGATGTAGACAAGTCCATCCATGGAAATGTGAACACAGTGAAGCGCGGGGGCGAACTGCATCTGATCCGGAGGTGGGCCCGATTTCCAATCATAGGGAGGCGTAGGGTCATTATCGATTTCGCTGAGCGGTATGCCATGACCTCCCCAGCCGCGCTTGAATGCGCCGCTGTTCATGTCGTAAACCAGGACTCGCTTCTGGTCGACGATGTATAACTCGTGTGCATCTTCGTCCAAGTCGAAGAAGAAGACTCCTCCCGGAAAAATATCGGTGTTTTGGTTGTTCTGCTTCAAAGGCTGGGGTTGTTGCCCCGCCGGTGTTCTTGGTCCGCGATGACCAAACTCCCACAGAAACTTCCCATCGCCCGTAAACTTTTGGATACTGTCCCCACGAGCGCTTCCTCCCAGCCACACGTTTCCTTCGCGATCGACCAGGATTGCGTGCTCGGCTCCGGCCCCCGGCTTTTCGATACCCTCGGCAGGCCAGCCGGGTACATAGCCCGGTCCTCCCCAGCCCTTAATGAGGTTACCCGCAGTGTCGAACTCCAATACTGCTGGCGCCGCGATGCAGCAATCTGTGCGCGGCGGCGTCGTCGCAGCCCCTGACTCATCTGGGTTGACGTCACGCGGACGGTTGAACACCCAAATGTGGTCGTCTTTATCCGTGACCATCACTGGAACCCCTTGCATAAGCCATTTGTTCGGTAGGGGCTTCGGCCAAGCAGGGTCTACTTCGTAGATTGGGGGGGGTTGCGCATGCAGGGTTTGAACCAGAGCTAGAGCAAAGAAGACAACAAGGTACATCGCGACTGCGGATTCTCTGTTCCTGCGTTTACCAATCTGCATGAAGAGATACCTCCGTCCGACATAGCACCAAGAATTCGGCGGGCAACTGCGCGGAGTCTAATTGACGAGACAACTTGATGTCAAACAACTGTGCGCAACGAATCGCGGGCTACGATCCTCGATTTCATTGCTAGAGCCATCTCTGCAACGTTGCCCCGGAGATGGCACGACACGTGCCACCGGATCTCAGCGAATGGAAATCCGTGATTCAGAAAATGCGTTTGTTTTGCGCGGAAACGCTCCATTCTCACTGCATGCCGCCACGCCGCGTTTGAATTGTTGTTTGACACGTAACTAAAGCCAGTGAGACAATTCGCGCCAAAGGTGGCTCCATGAGAGCGAAGATTCCTCTTCAAATAGCCCTTTGTATGACGCTCGTTGTTGTAGTGGGCCCGACGTTCGCTCACCACGGCACGGCGGCGTACGATACGAAAACAATTGTCACAATCAAGGGAAAGATGACGGATTTTCGTTTTATCAATCCGCATGTCCAGCTTTATTTTGACGTGAAGAACGACAAGGGCGAGGTCGAAAAGTGGCAAGCTGAACTCACCGCTCCGAACAAACTGACCCGGGCCGGCTGGAGCAAACACACTCTGAACACCGGAGACTCAATCACAGCAAGCGGATACGTTAGCAAGAACGATCCGCATACGATGTGGATCAACAAGCTCATCGGGCCCGACGGTGAGCAGCTTCATCTCTTCGAGGAGTAACCAAAAAATACGCTGAGAAGCCCGTGAGTGAACAGGAGGGCGTAAGTGCGAACCAGCTTGCGTAATCTGGTGCTTGGAATCAGCGCGGTATGTGCCCTCTCTCCAGCACTGCGCGCTCAAGAGGGCGCTCAATCAGCGGATCGGCCGAGCTCAGCGCCCAAGGCCGAGGCAGCGCCTGCTCCCGTGCATGATCTAACTGGCGTGTGGATGATGCGGAATCCGCCCGGCTCACAGCGCGGGTTCACGAACTACACGTTTACCAAGGATCCGCCGGAACTGACGCCTTGGGCGGAGGCAAAGTTCAAGGAGGCCAGGGCCTCCAACGGTGGACAGTACACGCTCAAAACGACAAACGATCCAGTCCTGACGAGATGCGATCCTCCCGGCGTCCCGCGAGTCTATTTCCATCCGTATCCGTTTGAGTTCGTGCACACTCCCAAATACACGCTCATGCTCTACGAATACGATCACACCGTGCGCCGCATTTATACGGATGGCCGCCCCCTTCCGACCGACCCAGACCTCTTGTGGATGGGAACTTCAGTGGGCCATTGGGAAGGGGACACGACTCTCGTCGTGGATACAGTCGGATTCAATGACAAAACTTGGCTCGATCGCCTGGGTCATCCGCATAGCGATCAGCTGCACGTGATCGAGCGCTTTCGGCGCGTGAACCGGGATCACATCGAACTCGACATTACCATGGAGGATCCGAAAGCCCTCGCAAAACCCTGGACGACAACCTTCTACTACGAGTTGAGGCCAAAGTGGGAGCTGGGAGAAATTTCTTGCTCGGGGGATTATCTGGATTTTAACAACTTCGAGAAGTGAGGCGCGGAGGCCAAGCCAATGTATCGGCGAAAGCGTGGCAATCTCCCCAACTTTTTTCCATGCCCGCCTTGGCCGCCGGGCGCTGCTGAAGTTTTCCTTGATGGGCGCGGGTCCTACGACACTTTGTGGCAAGGTCGGCGGCTTTCCACTTTCACTGTTCGGCGCGGACATCCCGTCAAAATACGAAGGGCCTGCCGTGGGAACAGCTTCGGGAAAAGTCCGAGGCGTTATCCAAGGCGGGACTCACATCTTCAGGGGAATTCCTTACGGCGCCTCGACGATCCACGCTATAACGGACGAAATCGGAAACGTAGGCCGTGCTGCCATCCGACGAAACCGCCACTTCATGCGGCCCGCGGCCGGTTGGCGTTTTGCGGGCACTTTCCCGGCTGCCGGGTCGAGCAAAGCCAGATTGAAATCCGATTTGCAGACGACCGCCAGCGTATCGGGCCAAGCGACCGGTGCGTACGCGCATGCCGCCAGCACCGTGCCGAACAAAAACGTCTTCCGAAAACTGCGCATAGAGCGCCTCCAGCGAACGGAACGAAATGGGTTTCGGCCATCTACTGCTCGTGACCGTACTCTTGCCCCGGACCGCTGTCGACGACCTCACCTGTCCGGCATGCGTGTTAGCATGTACGCGCGGTGCCCCTTCCTGCTTGTGGCAGACAACCTCACCATGTGAGTTTTCTTAACAGCGAATCGATACCGATCCGTTTCCTTTTGATCCCCAAGTAGCGCGCTTGAGTACGTTTTGCCGCTGACGCGATCCTGAACCCAATAAAGCTAATTTTCTGTCGCTGGACGTAAGGTTTGTGCAATCTGCGTGCGCTGCATTCTGCTACAGATGCCTCACGGTCTTGTTGATTACCGTACCATCATTCTGGTGCACGAGCGCGGAGCTGTGGCTTTTAGTTTTCGAGAAGCCTGTTCCTAACAAAAAGGGCCAATTCTTGCCGCAGGTCAGTGGTGTAGGCGACCCGCGCGCTGAAAGAGCAAATAGAAAGTAGACGTCAAGGAGGAGGCATGGACAAACTTAACGCGCGGGACAGAGGCTTTGTGCGGAACCGGTTCGACTTCGATCGCATCAGCCGGCACGACTTGGTGCCAGTTTCGCGGCTCCGGTTCAATTCATTAGGGAATGGCGATACGCTCATGTCATGTCTGCCTCTCATTCTGTTTGCGTCTATCTTAGTTATTTTTGCTGCTTCCGCGTTGTCTGCGCAGACTTCCAGCACGGGTGCGCTCACCGGAACTGTGCGGGACCCAAGCGGAGCAGTCGTTCCTAATGCCAAGGTCACCGCAACCAGCAGTTCAACGGGCCAGGCGCGCTCCGTGACCACCAGCGCGGATGGAACCTACACCATGGGCTTGCTGCCGCCCGGCAACTACAGCGTAAGATTTGAAGCCTCCGGCTTCGAGACGCTGGAGGTCCAATCGGCCACTGTGACGGTAACGGAAACTCTGACCCTGAACCAAGCCCTCAAAGTCGGTGCGCCAGCGCAACAAGTAATCGTGGAAGCAACCGCCGAAACGGTGCAGACCACAAGCGCCGCAATCGGAGCAACTATCGCCGGTCGGACAATGACCGACCTGCCCTTGGCGACGAGAAACTACACCAACCTGCTGAGCCTTTCCGCAGGCGCCAACGCTAGTGTCGGTAGCGCGGCGGGGCTCGGAAAAAATACACAGCCAACCAATGTGGCCGGAGCGAACTCCCAGCAAAATAATTACCAGATGGATGGAGCTTCCATCGTGAGCTACACGGGCATCGGTGGCGTAACCGAGGGCGGCAGCCGGGGAGGTTTCGGTATTCCCAATCCGGACACCATCCAGGAATTCAAGATTCAAACTTCGCAGTTCGATGCTGGCTATGGCCGCAATCCTGGCGCCAACGTGAACGTCGTCACGAAGAGCGGCACGAATGATTTTCACGGAACGGCTTTTGAGTACTTCCGCAATACGGTGCTGAATGCCGGAGACTTTTTTGCCAAGGCAAACGGCGTAACCGGAGATGCCACGCGCTTGTTAAATCAGAATCAGTATGGCGGGACCTTTGGCGGACCGATAAAGAAGGAGAAGCTCTTCTTCTTTGTGGCTTACCAAGGAACGGATCAAAAAAACGGGACGTCTGGAATTGGATTGATTTCGACGTTTCTACCGGCTTTGCCCGCCGGCTCTCGTAGCACCTGCCCTCACGGCTCGACGGCAATTTCGCAATGCGATGTGACCGCCCAAGCGTTTGCCGCTAACCTAGGGGCGATGTATGCGGGCAAGCACGGAGCGATTATCTCCGGCGTGTCCATTGCGCCTGACGGCTCGAATATCAATCCGACGGCGCTGCAGATATTGCAAATCACGTTGCCGAATGGTGCTTACTACATCCCTACCGCACCTGCCGGGGGCGGAGTCGCTTCTCCCGGCGTAACCTGCGGCCCAGTGGGAGCTCTGCCTGGATTCTTCCCTGGCAGTTGGGCCGGAGAAGCGCCGTGCACCTCAACGTCACCCGCCACCTATCACGAACGCCAAGGCATGGGGAATTGGGACTACGTCATCAACAGCAAGCATACGTTGAGCGGCCGCTACTTTTACTCTACCGCTCCTTCGATCCAGCCCTTTTATCAACAAGGAGTCAACGTACCCGGAACGCCGGAAAATGCCACTTTCACGAACCACGAGGCAACTTTGAAGCTGACGTCTATCCTCAGCGGCAGTTTCGTAAACGAAGCGCGAGCGTCGTACCAGCGCAACCTCGTAGACTCGAGTACTCTTAGTCCCTTCCTGACTGCATCAAACGTGGGAATGAGCTCGCTCAATGCCGGCATCGGCTATGACGTAGTGCCTCGCATCGATATTGGTCCGTTGGACTTTGGTACAAGCATTTTCGGAACCACATCGAACCACGCTGATCAATTCCAGTGGGCTGATCAGATTTCTTGGACGCATGGAAAACACACCATTCGCTCCGGCGTCGAGGTGGGTCACACCAATTGGAACTGGGATTTCACAAAAGGCCTTGGGGCGGGTCTGACCGTAATCCTTAGTCCCGCGAATTTCCTGCTCGGTCTACAGGGCTGCGCTCCAGGCACGTTCGCTCCAATCCTTTTCGGTGGAACATGTGGTGCGGGTCAGGTCCTTGGCGGCCAAGTCTTTCCGAATAACCCAGGGAGCACCAACGGCACGCCATTCAGCGACATCTTTGTGGAGCCAACGTTTGCAACCAGGTTTGCGCCCACCGGTGGCGATTACCATTTCTGGAATTGGACCTACAGCGCGTTCTTCCAGGATGACGTCAAACTCACGCCTCGCTTGACTGTAAATCTCGGTGTTCGTTGGGAGTACGACGGCTATCCCTCGGAGCGCGACGGGCGGGGAACGAACATCAACACGACTTTAGCGGCCCCCGCTTCTGTGCCACAGACGGCTGCTCCATGCCCAGTGTCCGCGCCAAATCCGGCACCGCCGACACCGTGTGCGGGCGCTTCGCTAGCCGGGTTTACCGTGCCAGCGAACTACGGCGCGGCTCTGCTCGGACCCATACCTGCCGGAGTCGTCCAGAGGTCCGGCACGGTGATGGGTGAACAACACACTCCCCGGAACGATTTTGCGCCGCGTGTCGGTTTTGCATGGCAGCCGTTCGCTACCGATCGGTTTGTGGTGCGGGGTGGAGGCGGTTTCTTCTATGACATGATTGGCGGTGAACTGTACATTCACGGGGTTTTGCAGTCGGTCCCATATGCCGAGACCGTGGGCGGTGCGGCCTCCGGCATCTGGTTTGCTTCCTTGCAAAATCCCTGGGGAACGACTCCCGCCAATTGGATACCTCGGTGGGTAACAGCGTCCGGACAAAGCTCGAACATTAACCAGCCGTTCCTGCCCCCGTCACTTCCGGTGCCGCTGACGTACGAGTGGAGCCTGAACACGCAGTACAGACTGTTCCCCACCTGGGTGGTGGAGCTCGGCTACGTCGGCTCGCGCGGAATTCACCAAAATACCGACACGTTCGCGGCGAATCCAGCGCTTCTGCAAAATGCGGCCATCACAGGGGCCGCCCCCCTGGTCTCGAACGTAAATTTGCGTACTCCACTTTTGGGTTTCTCTCCGCAGTTGACCGGCTTCGCTAACAATACAGACTACAAGTTCAATGCTCTTCAAGCTGGCCTCACGAAAGTGCTCAGCCATGGGCTCGCGTTCAAGGCTGGCTATTCCTATAACCGCGCCTTTCAAAGCACATGGCAAGGAAA
>Ga0126378_10003637_pt1 | contig 11683 bp, 9 predicted proteins | sample PanSoiMetPlot_23_FD_92587 | JGI IMG/M metagenome (GOLD analysis project Ga0126378, IMG submission 92587) | Tropical forest soil microbial communities from Panama - MetaG Plot_23 | ecosystem: Environmental > Terrestrial > Soil > Tropical forest > Bulk soil | place: Panama | collected 2016-02-17
GCCTTACACAATGTTTGGTTCCTATGGTGACTACACGACGAATCTCCCTATGAAAGATGTTATGAACAAGCAGGCCTGGATCGCCTTCAAATTTGACGGCGCCGATCTTGAGCCCGAACACGGCGGCCCCGCGCGGCTTCTCGTTCCTCATCTTTATTTGTGGAAGAGCGCTAAATGGGTGAAGGGTATGAGGCTGATGCCGCACGACAGACCGGGTTTTTGGGAGAACCTCGGCTATCACATCTATGGTGATCCATGGAAGGAAGAGCGGTATTCGGGCGAGTGATGTGGCGTACCGCAACGGTTGTTGGGCTTCACGACGAAACAGCGACGGCGCGGACACTCGCACTTGCAGTGCACGATTGGCCGGGCCATGTCGCCGGTCAGCACGTTGACGTGCGACTGACGGCTGCGGACGGATATTCTGCGGTTCGATCCGCCACTGATCACCATTTTCGTTCGCCACTCTGCCGGCTGTAAGTATGCCGGTGACGATTTCAGTAAGCGATGCAATTGCAAGAAGCATCTCCGCTGGTCACAAAACGGCAAGCAACACCGGATGAAGACCGGCTCAAGATCGTGGGCCGGAGCGGAAGAGAAAAAGCGAGAGCTGGAGGTCCAGCTAGGCGGACGCGCCGCCACGTCACCGGCTACCGCCGGGCCGCACACGCTTGCGGATGCTATTGAAGTCTTCCTAAAGGACAAGCAGACCCAAGGCATCACGGAGGACGTGCTGGGCCGTTACAAGCGTGAGCTGGCCCGGCTCCGGGACTTCGCAGAGCAGAAGGGAATCTTCACGACGGCGGCTATCACGCGGGAGCTGCTCATTCACTATAAGGCCGAGTGGGACACACTCTACCCCTCCGGCAATACGCAAGCCTCCGTCCAGGCGCGGCTTAAGAATTTCTTCCGCTTCTGCTTTGACTCAAGATGGTTGGACCGCGTGCCTCGGCTGTCCTCCATCAAAGCGGATGAGGTGCCCACGCTGCCGCTCACTGCTAAGGAATACGAGCGACTGTTGGACACCGTGCCGGTCAGCTTTCCGAACCCTCAAAAGGCGCTGCGGGTCCGCGCGCTCATTCGCTTGATGCGTCACTCCGGCCTTGCCATCAGTGACGCGGTGACGCTCAGGCGAAATGATCTAATCCATGACAAAGCGAAGGGCTTTCATCGCATCGTTACCGCCCGGCAGAAAACCGGCACTCACGTGTCTGTCCCCATCCCGCCCGATGTGGCGCAAGAGTTGTTGACCGTGCTCAACGGGAATCTGGTCTATGTCTTTTGGACTGGCAAGGGCGAAGGCCGGACGGCGGTGAGCCATTGGCAAAGAGATTTTCGCACGCTCTTCAGAGATGCCAAGATTTCAGCGGGCGGGAGCATGATGAGCCACAGGCTCCGTGACACCTTCGCTGTGAAGCTTCTCGAAGAGGGCGTCCCTCTGGAGGAAGTCTCTAAACTGCTCGGGCATCAGAGCATCAAGACAACCGAGCGTCACTATGCAAAGTGGGTGAAGGGGAGACAGGACCGGCTGGACGCGCTGGTAAGTGCCACGTGGACGAAATAGCGCGGAAGGAATCGAATCCGCACTTAAACGTAGATTCAACAACATGCAGGTAAGCGGATGAAACGTGAGTGAGTATCATCTGAAACGGTCTGGACGGATCGTACTTGCCGGGGTTTGGTTCTACGTCCATGCACGGAGCATAGAGGCGAAGTCGTACGTGCCGCGGTAGGCGGCCCTTGCGCCGAGAGCGGGACCCTAATGCGTGTAACCGAGCGCTGGCATCAGCCGGATTGAGAATTCGCTGAAAAGAGTACAACGACCACAGGAACTCGAGTGTCAGGAATGAGCTGTCTCACTTAGAACCGCTCGAGTAGCTGACTGTTCCCTTCGGGATCTCTCTAGGGAATCGACGTAATTAGCGCCGAACGCCAAAGGGATGCCAGGCCGTGGCTAGTTATCAAAGGGAGTTGCCAGTAACGTGTCTCTCCTGTGCAGCGGAACGGCGTCTGAGTACGATTCGAACAGTACTACCCGTCAGTTGAGGAATGTTGAGCGACCCATAATAGCTGGCGTCTGGCACAAACATATCATCAATTTGTGCCTTCACCTGGACCAGCACTTGCTCACCTGAACATAGCGTGACTGCTTCGGGATCAAAGACAAACGATGGTTTGATCTCGTTGCGGGAGGCATCAAAGAAGGCAGAGGGCACAATGCGCGTCGAAATACTGTGATCCAAGTGATTTTCAATCAGAAACACACCGAGCGCCTCTTTGCCCGATTCTGCTTCCAGAACCATTACCGGAGACTGCTGGGTTTTTTGTGTCGACAGATGAGATTGTGCGCGGGGGGGCGTCGCCTGTGTCTGGGCCGTGGAAAGGTCGGAGAAGGTCATTACCAGATCTTTGAAATACGTAGCCATCAGCTGACCCATTGCGCTGTAGTAACGGACGTTCAGGTCCACTGCGCGCTTGATCAGTTCGTCAACTGGAAATCCGTTTGCCATCATTCGCTTCGCTTTTGGGACGTACAGGGTCGGGCACAGTAGAAGTGATCGTACCAGTGGTGAACATAATCGGGGCAGTCGTCGACAGTGATCTCGTGGCAACAGGCAGCGCCGCGTTTGACCGTCTTGATGGTCCATCGGACAAAGTGATCCTTGCAGCCGCGAACCCAGACCAGAGCAGTCTGCTCTCCTCCTTCACACCCACTTGACGAACTGGACAGAGTCGCAGTTACCACATCTGTTTCCATCGGACGCAGGGTAAGAGCATTGGGCTGAAACGTCACCGCGTTCTTCCCCGCATCATCAAAGTCGATCGTACGGTTGACAGGCCCACAGTTTGTGATCCGGATACACAAGGTTGCGGGACTTCCGGGGCAAACATGGCTCACGACACAACCGGCACTTTGCGGCATCCAACAGGGAGGTGGAATCTTGCACGAGCAACTTGGTACTGTCGGCATCTTCATCGAGGACAAGTCGAGATTCGGGATAGCCGGCATCTTCATCGAGGAGAAGTCAAGGTTCGACATGTTGCTTGAAAGCGTGTTCAATAAATCAACGCTGAGGCTGGCGCTTTGCTCGACGAGGCTGGCAAAGGTCGCCATTGTCTGCTGAAGCAAATCGCTTGCGTTCTTAAAATTATCGGCAGCGGTTGTGCCGGTCATTTCGCCTCCTTCTCCTCTTTCGTGTTTTTGGCGATGACGCGTATCTGGTAGGCAAGATTGAAAAGGACCCAGGTTCCGGTATATGTCCGGCCCGCCTTCATGTCTGGAAGTGTCAGGCGGACGCGTAATTGATGGATCTCGCCGGGAGCAATCGGGCCGCCTCCCTCATCTACCGCGACCTTCACTACTCCGGGATGCTCCGCCGCGAAACTGTCCATCAGCCGATCCAGCTTGTCGCGACCCCGCGCCGCTGCATCACGCAATGCTGCACCCACGGCGCGTTCAGCGCCCTCCACATCGAATAATCCAAAGACGTGTGTCTTTCTGATATCGCAGACCACGTTTCCGGTGTTCGCCAGCGTAAGATCCGCGGTTACCTTCGCAGAAGGACTAGCAACTACGTTCAGCTGAGGAGGAGACAGAACCAGCCTCTCACTCGCGTCTACGCTTACTGCAATAGGAAAGTGAGACGCCCCAATTCTTACATGTCCGCTATAGGAACCCGGCGGCGTGTAGGGTGGCAGGGAAAACCAGAGCCGCACAAGTCCGGGAGATAATCTGAACACCCTTAAAGCCCGTCCTGCAGCTTGAACTCGGGGGAGTTCGAGGAATACCTCGGCAGACGGAATTTCGTTTCTGTTCGCTCCCAAGTCTACTGGGGCGATACACTCCACACCCTCGATTAGGCCGCGAAACTGCAGAACCGTATGGGTTGTCTCGAGCATCGACATACGTCAACCATTGGTAACCGAGGCTCCGCGCGTAAGCGTAGCATCTCCACAGCGCTCGCACGGGTTAGGCACGTAAGGTTCGGTGATGACTTGCGCTTCGCCGCAGAGCCGAAGCGAAACCAGTTCCATACCCATAATGGAGAGTCCAACACAGAAATCTGCCGGCAGATGACCCCGTATACTGGGAAGCTGCTTGATGCTGAGATTCACATCAAGCGGCTTGATCTCTAGCGGATCAATACCGAGCTGAATTTTGGGGAGTTTATCGATATCGATGTGGATGTCGGGAAACTTGTCGATGTTTATGTCGTACGTGTTCGGGATGCCAGCCACGGTGACGGGACCGATTGCACCAAGAGAGCCGCTGATATCAGTGGGAATCGGGCCGTTGCCTGGTCCGGAGATGTTGTAGTTAGTCGGGATTGTTACGCCCACGGCCACCCTCCGGTTTGAATGTTAGCCGCTATGATGTCACTGCGGTCATGGCATGTCAATCTTGTTCCGATTCGGAAAGCATTCTGGTATCCTCTTGGCCGGTGGCAGCTCACTCATAGGCCGGAAAGCGATTGGATCGCTGCCGGACGTCTCGCTCACAACTGGCGTGTGCGGTGGCGTGGACCGAGAAGGCAAGGCCGAGGTATGGCAGGTCATGCTTGCTTGGACGATGTTCTCGTGCCGTTTTGGGGTTCCTGTTCGATCATACGAACGCTTGTCCGTTTGAGGAGGGCGTTGACGTGACTGCGCCGACGAGTCATCAGGACATAGCGATCATCGGAATGGCGTGCGTCTTTCCGGGAGCGGCCGATGTATCGACCTACTGGGACAACATCCTCGGCAAAGTGGATGCCGTCACCGATCCGCCAAACGACTGGGAAGGGCTAGCGCACTACGACCCGACCTCGACAGCCAACGATCGGATCTATTGCAAAGCTGGAGGATGGCTGAAGGACCTTTCCTTCACACCCGCCGAGTTCGGCGTGATGCCAGTCGGTATCGACGGAGCCGATCCCGATCATTTCCTCGGCTTGGCGATCTCACAACGCGCGTTGGATGACGCAGGGCTCTCCGACAGTACGTTCGATCGCGCACGTGCGGAGGTCATTGTCGGACGGGGAACATATATCAATCGCGCATATACGAACCAGCTTCAGCATTGCCTTGTCATCGACCAGACGCTCCAGCTACTTAAAGAGTTGCATCCCGAGCATACCAACGAGGAGATGCAGACCATCAAGCGCATTCTAAAAGAAGGACTCGCGCCGTTCTCTACGGACACAGCGCCGGGGATTGTTCCGAACGTTATGACAGGACGGATTGCGAACCGCCTCGACTTTATGGGGCCGAACTACACCGTGGACGCCGCCTGCGCCTCCTCCCTGATCGCACTGGATTTGGCGATCCAGGATCTGCGCAGTGGCAAATGCGACCTGTCTTTGGTAGGCGGTGCAAACGTTGCAACGGCCGCCCCGACGTTCATGCTGTTCTGCCAGCTCAACGCGCTCTCGCATCGCGGAGAGATCCGGCCGTTCGATCAGGACGCCGATGGTACCCTCCTCGGCGAGGGATACGGGATGGTAGTACTCAAGAGGTATCAGGACGCGCTCAAAAACGGCGATAACGTATACGCGCTGGTAAAGAGCGTCGGCGTCTCGAGCGACGGCCGCGCGCAATCCGTTCTTAGTCCGCGAGTTGAGGGAGAGGAGCTGGCGATCCGCCGCGCCTACGAGGCAGCCGGAGTTTCGCCCGATTCCGTGGGCCTGATCGAAGCGCATGGCACCGGCACGCCAGTCGGAGATGCTGTAGAGATGCAAGCTCTAACACGCGTGTTCGGGATGAAGAAACGCGCACCGACCTGCGCTCTTGGAACGGTGAAGTCGATGATTGGGCACCTCATTCCGGCCGCCGGGATCGCCGGAGTGATCAAGGCGGCGCTCGCCCTGCACCACAAAGTGCTGCCTCCGACGCTGCATTGTGAGAACCCAAACCCGTACTTCGGGTCGCACAGAGGGCCGTTCTACATCATCAGTGACGCACGGCCGTGGATTCACGGTGCACAAACGCCACGCCGCGCGGGCGTGAACGCGTTTGGCTTCGGCGGCATTAACGCACACGCCGTGCTCGAAGAGTGCACATAGCGGTCATGAAGACCCACGGACACCAGAGGAGATGGGATACCGAAGTCTGTATCTTGCAAGCAGAATCTCGCACCGACCTCGTCGCGCGTGCCGCTGATCTCGCCGACTATCTACAAGCTGCAGACAGCATGGACTTGAAGGATCTCGCCTTCACTCTGAATACAGAGCCCTGGCTGACGAATGGCAGCCGGCTGGCGATTGTGGCGGCATCGGTCAGCGAACTTCGCACTCGCCTTAGAGATGCCTGTCATAAGCTCGCTGATCCGGGATGCGGACGAATTCGGGACCCACGAGGCGTCTATTTTTTTGAAGAACCGATCGGCAGTCATGGAAAGATCGCGTTCTTATTCCCAGGGGAAGGCGCGCAGTACCCTCGAATGCTCACCGATATCTGCGTGCACTTTCCTGATGCGCGCGCTTGGTTTGATCTGATGGACCGAGCGTTCGTTGATCACGAGCGTGGATACCTTCCGAGTGAAATGGTGTTTCCGCCGGAGAGGAATAGCAAAGATCTCAGGCTGTGGAATATGGATGGTGCAGTCGAGACCGTTTTCGCAGCGAACCAGGCGCTCTTCGCCCTTATGGGTCAGCTGGGCATACGCCCAGACATGGTCGCTGGGCACAGCTCCGGCGACTACTCAGCTTTGCTAGCCGCGGGTTGCTTGGATATCACCCGTGATGAACACTTAGTCCAACACATTCGAGCGCTCAACGCGGTGTACGAAGAGTTTGCCGCCAGGAAGGAGGTTCCTAAGGCCTCGCTACTGGTTGTAGGTTCTACGAACGTTGAGATCCTGGATGGTGTGCTCAGCGAGCTCGCACCGGATTTGACGGTTGCGCTCGACAATTGCCCCCAGCAGATGGTCTTGTGCGGCACCGAAGTCGCAATCGACCGGGCCGCTTATGTTCTTGGGGGCAAGGGCGCTGTGACGGAGCGGCTGCCGTTCGGAAGGCCGTATCACACTCCGTTGTTTGCTTCCTTCACGAGCCCCCTACGCGCATTCTTTGATCGGCTCATTCTCTCCGCACCAACGGTCGACATCTATAGCTGCGCCACGGCAGCACTATATCCAGCCGACGCGCTCGAGTTTCGAGAGCAAGCAGTTGCACAGTGGACGCGCCCGGTTAGGTTCCGTGAGACGATCGAGGCCATGTACGAGGCTGGCGCGCGGGTTTTCGTCGAAGTGGGCCCACGCGGCAATCTGACGGGTTTCGTCGAGAACACATTACGCGGACGCCCCGCGGTGGCGGTGGCCACTAACACGCTTCAACGCACTGGCCTCGCACAACTCAATCATGCCGTCGGGCTCCTCGCCGCGCAGGGGCTGCCCACGCGGACCGAGTACTTATACTCCAACCGTGCGCCTCGCCGTCTCTCACTTCAGCGACTTAGCGCGCGCGAGGCCAGCGCGAGTGCCGGATCAGTTAAGCTGTCGCTTCGGTTACCACGGCTGCGCCTCATTCCAGGGAATGTTCGTGGCGCTGTTGCGGCGAAGGCGACTAAAGCGGCGCCCACGGCCACGCCCATCGGAACGCCAGCGAGCGCAATGCACGAATACTTCGAATCGATGGAGCAATTCCTGACCGTCGAGCACGAGGTAATCCAGGCTGCGCTCGTAGGAGGCCAGTCTTGGTCGGCGGGAAATACAGCGACGTCGCTCAAGTTGCCTGCCAGCCTACCGTTCATCGACCGCGTCGTCTCGATCGACCGAGGGCGCGCAGCTGTCGCTATTTGCGAGCTTAACCTTGACAAGCATTGGTTTCTTCGTGATCACACGCTTGGCGCCGGCGTCTCGAGCTTCGACCCGGGCCTCGTCGGACTCCCGGTGCTGCCGCTCGCGGTCAGCATCGAGATGCTGGCGGAAGCTGGATCGCTCGTTCTCCCCGGCCTCCTCTGCGTCGGGGCGCGGCATGTCCAAGCGAACCGTTGGGTGGTACTGGAATCTGAATTCCTGACCCTCCGCTTCACCGCTGCTGTAGGTCAGTCGCCCAACGAAGTGCACGTCCAGATGGATGGAGATTGTGCTGACTCAAGTGCAGTAACAGGCGAAGGACCACCTCTCGTCGAAGCCACGATTATTTTCGCCGCTCACTACCCATCAGCTGAGCGGGCCGGCGAGTTTCCGTTGCGCGACGATCGGCCTTCCAAGTGGCGCGCCGGCGAAATGTATGGGCGCACCGGGATGTTTCACGGGCCGGCTTTTCAGATCGTCGATCGGATGGATCGTTCGGGCGCAGACGGGGCTGAAGCGACGCTCGTGGGCCGCACATACGAGATATGGATCCATTCGACGCCTGCACCGGCTTTCTTGATGGACCCGATGGTTCTCGATGCCATGGGCCAAGTCGTGGGCTATTGGGTTGGTGACCGGTTCCAAAGAGGGCTGAGCGTTTTTCCCATTAAGCTCGAGCGGCTCGATGTCTTTGCTGGGGCGCTTAAACCCGCCGAAGAGGCAAGCTGCCGGGTCCGCGTCACACACGTCGACGAAGACTGGGTTCGGAGCAATATTGACGTAGTTCACGGAGATGGAACAGTAATGGTCGGCATGCGCCAGTGGGAGGACCGACGGCTCGATCTACCGCCCCGGTTGTATGCCTTCAGGATCGCGCCGCACGAGGTGGTGCTAAGCGACGAATGGCCGGATGCATTGGTGGGTCTTCCGGGCACCGCCGCGTCGAGAGCTTGCCGTTTGCGGCTTCCGCGGGCTGTGCTCGAAGCACACGGGGGCATCTGGCTGCGCGTACTAGCTCATCTTGTTCTCGGTCGCGAGGAGCGCAGCGAATGGCAGCGGCTCTCCACGGCGCCTCTGCCCCGTCGACTCGACTGGCTGGCCGGCAGAATCGCAGCGAAAGACGCTGTCCGTTTGCTGCTGAAGCCGCAATTGGGGCTTCTGCGGCTTGGCGACATCGAAGTCTACGCCAATGCGATGGGACGCCCCCTAGTGCGGGGTCCGTGGATGCATCCGGGCACCGGTGCGCCTCACGTGACTATCGCCCATTCAAGTGGCGAAGCGCTCGCCGTCGCGATTGATGGAAAGACGTGCGTCGGGATTGGCGCCGACGTCGAGCAAGTGGGACGAGTCAGCGAGACCGTCCGCCGTGGGGCGTTCACGGAGCGCGAGGGACGCTGGCTGGGGACCGTCGAAGCGAACGCGCGCACGGAGTGGATCACCCGTTTCTGGTGCGCCAAAGAAGCGGTCAGCAAGGCGCTCGGATGCGGGTTGACCAACGGCGGCCTTGACCTCGAGATTTGCGACGTCGACCGCGGACGCGGTGTGCTGACGCTGGCTCTTGGCGGTTCGATCGAGGAGAAACGCTCCGATCGATTACAACGACGAATTGCGGCTTACACTATTTTCGATGGCTCCGTCGTGACAGGCGTGGCAGTGGTGTGAGTGATGAAGGCTCAGGTGAACCGAGACGGCTACAGCGAGGTATTGGCATACATGATCGGCGTCCTCCAAGAGATCACGGCCGACTGGGATGTAGGTGAGATCACGGCTGATTCGCGGCTTGCAACGCTGAACCTGGAGTCGATCAATCTCGTGTATCTCATTGCCGAGCTTCAGCAGAAGTATGATCTGGGGCAGCAGCTTTTCTTGCGGATCCGCGCGGCCGATCGGCCCCTCGCCGACCTGCGGGTTGTCGATGTGGTTGATTTGGTGCTGGAACTGCGTGGCGCCTGCGAAAACCGGCCCAAGGAATCCTCATCATGAGTGATCGTCGAGTTGAGGTTGTGCTCATCGGGCTCGACGGCGCAACGTTTACCATTCTCGACGCGATGATGCGAGATGGCGTTATGCCATTCATGCGAGACTGGTCAGCTACCGGTGTCCGCGCTGTGCTTGGCTCGACGGCGCACCCATTGACCCCGATCGCGTGGACCACTCTCATGACCGGTCGCCATCCGGGAAACCATGGCGTCTTCGATTTCGTTCGTGTGGTCGCGCAGGAACCTCAGCCGAGTTACGTTCTTGGTACGTCCGCCGATGTGCGTGTCGAGACGCTCTGGGCGATCGCCAGCCGTCACAGCCTTCGCGTGTCGTGCCTGAACTTCCCGTGCATGTTCCCGCCGCCCGCGATCAACGGGTTTGTGGTGCCAGGATTCGTGCCCTGGCGCTATTTGTCCAGAGCGGTATATCCCCGGGACTTGTATCGAAGGTTAAAGAGTCTACCGGAATTCGACCCGAAGGAGTTGGCGCTCGACTGGGACATCGAGCGCAAGGCATTGCAGGGTCTTCCTGAAAATGAGTTCGAGGAGTGGATCCAGTTTCACACGAATCGCGAGGCGCAGTGGTTCTCGATCGCACGGTTCCTGATGCACGAAGAGCCGTGCGACTTGACTGCCATTCTGTTTGATGGAGTCGACAAGCTGCAGCACCTCTGTTATCACCTGCTCGACCCGGCACTCGCGCTGCATCACACTTCCGAGTGGGCGCAGCGGGTCCGCGGGCTCTGCCTCGATTATTTTCGGCAGCTCGATCGGTTCATTGGGGCAATCATTGATGTGGCCGGCCGTGCGGCTCGCGTGTTTATTGCTTCGGATCACGGGTTCCGCGCAGCCGGCGATCAGATTTTCTACGCCAACGTATGGCTCGAGCAACAGGGATACTTCGCCTGGAAAGAGGGCACCGCCGTAGACCAGGAGGGGCGTCTCACCCTCGACGGGCACGCCGGACCGGAGACACTGATCGACTGGTCGCGGACAGTCGCCTTCGCTATGACGGCGAGCAGCAACGGGATCTGGATTCGGCGAAAGAGAAATGGTCAAGAGGGAGTCTCGAGCGAAGAGTATCTACGGCTTCGTCAGCGGCTGATTGATGGGCTGCAGATGGTTGCCGACCCCGCGACGGGCGGAAGGATAATCGAGCGGGTAATGACACGCGAGGAGGCATTCCCCGGCGTCGCGGTTGAGGACGCTCCCGATCTGACGCTGGTTCTCCGTGACCACAGCTTCCTCTCGGTCCTGCGAGCGGACGTTGTGCTGAGGCGCCGGCGTCTTCCGTACGGAACTCATCACCCTGACGGAATTTTCATGGCTGCCGGTCCGGGTATCCGGCGTGGAGCCGAACTCGCGCCCTTCTCGATCGTCGATATCACCCCCACACTTCTTCATACCCTTGGATTGCCTCTGCCTTCCGATCTCGATGGCGCTCCGAATACTGCGGTATTCGAAGCCGAGTGGATCGCCGCTCATCCCGTCCGGCACGAACAAGGTCCCACGGCATCCGTCCCGCTGTCGCTCAAGTCGATGTCTTCGCTGGGAACGGAGGTCGATGAAGAGGTTCTTCGCAGGTTGAAAGCGCTCGGATATCTCGAATAAGGAGGTACATGTGTCGAGAATTCAGGTGAACGGGGTGGAAATCCACTGCCAGCAGATGGGCGAGGGCGGCAGCGATGCCGTGATGATCCACGGACTGTTTGCAAGCCTCGCATTCTGGTACCTGAGTGTTATGCCGGGTCTGGCCGGCCGCTGTCGTGTGACGGCTTATGACCTTCGCGGCCATGGGTATAGCGATGTAACTGAGTCAGGGTACACCTCCGCAGACATGGCCGGCGATCTCAGCGGACTGCTCGAACAGCTTGGGATCAAACGTGCGCATCTCGTTGCGCACAGTTTCGGCGGGTCTGTGGCCCTCCAA
>Ga0126378_10003638_pt1 | contig 11681 bp, 9 predicted proteins | sample PanSoiMetPlot_23_FD_92587 | JGI IMG/M metagenome (GOLD analysis project Ga0126378, IMG submission 92587) | Tropical forest soil microbial communities from Panama - MetaG Plot_23 | ecosystem: Environmental > Terrestrial > Soil > Tropical forest > Bulk soil | place: Panama | collected 2016-02-17
GAGGGCTACTGCAGAGGGCGGTCTATGATAGGTTTGGCACGTTCAGCGACCAAATGTATGCCGTTTACGCACTCTCGACCTTCAGCAAGGCATTTCAGGTCGAGGAACCGCTCTCCCTAGCCTTGAGCTGCGCAAACTCCATGTGCGCGCTCCAAGGGGAGATGGGGGAGTGGTGGTTCCTCTACGACAAACGCACAGGCCGCGTGGCCAATCACTATCCGGTATTCTCCTGGCATCAAGACGGATTGGCTCCCGTTGGCTTGCTTGCCCTCGGTGAAGCCACAGGACAGAGTTTTCATGAGGCCATCCACAAGGGACTCTCGTGGATTTCAGGAGCCAACCAGCTCGGAAATGATCTTCGAAATGTCAATCGAGGCGTAATTTGGGACTGCATTCAAACGAAAAGAAGAACACCCAACTATTGGGAGGCGGCCGTAAATTTGTTGAACGCGCGGCCAAAGCCAAACAGGGCTCCACTTCGAATTCACCATCAAGTGCGGCCTGACCATTTTGGATGGCTGCTTTATGCGTTTGGGAGGATGGGACTGCCCAAAGCAGACCCCGGCGTCAAGGCCATCTCTGAGGGCTAGAGAGTGGCTCTTTGACGCAACACGGTTTATTTCTTAAGTTGTTTAGTCTGACCTGTTTATTTATGCTTGATCGAGATAGGTTGCCGTCACGGCGACCCGAATGGCGGTAGCCCATCCCAACGAGACGCGAAGACCCCGGAACGACTTGGCTGGTCTCATGAACAAACTGGCTTGGGTGACAGGTACAGAAGGGTTCATCGGATCCCACATGGTCAAATTCCTCTGTGCGCGAGGCTGGAAGGTTGTCGGGTCCTACCTCAGAGAAGGTCCTGCTCCGTTGCGAAACCTTCGGAATTTGCACTTCAACCACTGTGACCTTCGAAACGGCCAACGAGTTTCACAGCTAATGCATCAATATCAGCCCACCCATATCTTTCACTTCGCGGCGCAAAGCCTGCCCATGGTTTCCTGGGCAGATCCGGTGACGACGTTTGAAAGCAACATTATGGGATCCTTGTATCTGTTCGAGGCGGCGCGGCGGCTCAGGAGGCCTCCAGTCGTCGTTTCGGCCTGTTCCAGCGCGGAGTACGGAAACGTAGCCGCGTCCGATATACCCGTCCGCGAAGAGCACCCGCTGCGCCCACTTCATCCCTACGGTATTAGCAAGGTTTGCCAGGATTTGCTCGCGCGCGAATACTTCCTTGATTACGGGATTCCCACAGTGAACATCCGTCTCTTCAATACCACGGGCCCTGGCAAAACGGATGATGCGCCGTCGGATTTCGTGCGGCAGTTGGCGCGGATCAAGAAGGGCTTGCAGTCGCCGGTCCTGGAAGTCGGAAACCTGAAGCCGCGCCGCGCTTTTCTCGACGTCCAAGATGCGGTACGAGGGTTTTACCTCGCCGCAACCAAAGGGAAACGCGGGGAAGCCTACAATTTGTGCGCGACCCGGACTTATTCCATTCATGAAATTCTGCACTCCGCTATCCGTCTGGGCGGAGTAAAGGTGCAGATTCGCCCCGTCTCACGGCTGATGCGGCCCTCCGACGAAAAGATCATTTTTGGGAGCACGGAAAAGATTCGGCGGGACACAGGTTGGAAGCCGCTGTACTCGCTCGAGCAGACACTGAAGTCCATGTTGGAGTACTGGCACGCGGCATCGTGATGAAATCCTGTGAACACCCGGGCGATCAATCAACGCACACTGGAAGCATTCGAGCAGATTCCTGCGGTACTGCTCGTTGGCGGGATGGGAACACGCTTGCAAGCGGTGTTGCCTTCTACGCCGAAGCCACTGGCGCCGGTCGGCAAGGTGCCTTTCCTCGAGCTTCTTGTGCTCCAAGTTCGTTCGCAGGGGATTCGCCGCCTGGTGCTGTGTACGGGTCATCGAGCGGAGCAGATTGAGGACGCATTCGGCGACGGACGGAAGTGGGATGTTTCGATTGCATATTCGCGAGAGCCGCGGCCGCTTGGAACGGCCGGCGCACTCAAATTTGCAGAACGCTTGCTGATGCCCTGGGCCGAGTTCCTGGTTATGAACGGAGATTCGTTCTTGGAGTTTGATTTTCCAAGATTGCAGTATTTTCATCGGGACCACGGCGGGTTGGTCAGCATGGCGGTACGCAGCGTTGCGGATGCCAGCAGGTATGGAACGGTGCGACTCGATAGCGCGCAGAGAGTCATTGGTTTTAGCGAGAAAAAAAACACTGGGGCACCGGGAATCGTCAACGGGGGAGTGTACCTGTTCAAGCGCGCCGTCCTTGAACACATCCCTGAGGGACCGGCAAGCTTGGAGAAGGACATCTTTCCGAGATTGCTTGAATACGGGGTGTACGCCGCCGAACAGGATGGAATGTTTATCGACATCGGGACACCCGAGGATTACGCCCGGGCTCAAGCGCTCCGGGAGAGCCTCTGTCAGGCGGCCCTCCATGACCCTGAGGCCGGGGCGCGGGAACCTCAGACGCCCGAGTGTTGACCCATGGCGAGAGTCACTGCATTTCTGGACCGCGCATTTAGTCGCAAAGCTCCGAAGGCCATTGCCGAAGATGGCGCGACGATTCGAGCCGGGTTGCGATTTTGGAAGGGACAGAATTCGTTCCATCCACTGGATGCTATTCATCAGATATCAGGCCAACGGTGAAAAGGAAAACTAGAGCATGATCATCACTCGTACCCCACTCCGCATCTCCTTCTTCGGCGGGGGCACGGACTACCCCGTCTGGTACCGCGAGTTCGGCGGCGCGGTCCTATCGACAACGATCGACAAATGCTGCTACATCAGCTGTCGACATCTTCCGCCGTTTTTCGAGTATCACAGCCGTATTTCCTATAGCAAGGTGGAAAACGTCACCAAGAACAACGCCATTGAGCATCCGTCTGTGCGCGGGTGTCTCGAGTTCATGGGAGTCGAAGAAGGCGTTGAGGTTCACCATATTGCTGACCTGCCAGCACGGACCGGACTCGGCACGAGCTCGGCATTTACGGTCGGTTTTTTGCTCGGCCTTTATGCGCTGCGCGAGCAGATGAGAAATAAGCAGGCGCTCGCGATCGATGCGATTCACGTGGAACAAGATATTCTTAAAGAAGCGGTCGGCTCCCAAGACCAGATCAGCGCCGCGTATGGGGGCTTCAACCGGATTAATTTCCAGACGGACGGCGGTTTCGAGGTCAAACCGGTCATTTTGCCGGCCGCTAGGCTGGCCGAGCTGCAACAGCACTGCGCCTTGTTCTTTACCGGGTTTTCGCGGATCGCTTCGGAGATTGCCAATGCGCAGATCAAGGTGACGCCGCAAAAAAAGCGCGAATTGGAAACCATTCGGCAAATGGTTGACGAAGCAGAGGCAATTGTCAGCAATCCGAATCGTTCCATTGAAGAGTTCGGCCGCTTACTCGACGAATCCTGGCAGATCAAGAGAACGCTGACGCAAAACATTACCAACAGTAAGTTGGACGAAATTTACGAGGCCGGGTGCAGTGCCGGCGCACTCGGAGGCAAGCTGCTCGGTGCAGGCGGGGGTGGCTTCATGCTTTTCTTCGTGCCGCCGGCACGGCGAAGAGAATTGCGCACACGTCTCAAGAACCTCCTGTGCGTGCCGTTCTCCTTCTCAAATCGCGGAAGTCATGTTCTTGTGCATGAACCGGATGAGGTGTACGACAAATCGCTGACCGTGGAGCGATCTGAGGTATATGCGCAACAGCTTGGGTCAAGCAAGTGAACGACGTTCATAGCCCGATTGTAGACAAAGCCGCCGCTATCGAGAGCGAACTCGTACTCCCGGCGTATGTCCTCATCACGCCGGCTCGGGATGAGGAGAGATTTATCGAAAAACTCATCCACTCGGTTACCAGCCAAACCCTCCTGCCAGTTCGGTGGGTAATTGTGAACGACGGGTCTAGTGATGCTACCGCGAGCATCGTGTCCCGCTACCTTGCGAAACACCAGTGGATCGAGCTCCTAAACCTGCCTTCGAATCGAGACCGCAGTTTTGCGGCAAAAGTATTCGCTGTTAATGCGGGGCTCGAGAGGGTTAGGAACCTGGATTATGAGATCCTCGGTAATCTGGATTCGGACGTATCATTTGATCCAGACTATTTCAAATTTTTGATGAAAAAATTCCAAGAAGATCCGAACCTCGGCGTCGCAGGAACGATCTTTCGAGAAGAAGGCTACAGTTCTGGAGAGGACAGCTTCGAGGGTCAAAACCACGTCGCTGGTGGCTGCCAGCTGTTTCGGCGTCGCTGTTTTGAACATATTGGCGGATACGTCCCCAATAAAGCGGGCGGCATCGATTGGATCGCCGTTACCACGGCGCGTATGAAAGGCTGGAAGACAAGGTCGTTTAGGGAGAAATATTTCTTTCATTACCGAAGTTTGGGCACGGCTGAACGCTCCCTCCTTGCCTCGGCTTTTTCCTACGGCAAAAAAGACTACTATCTTGGCGGCCATCCTTTGTGGGAAGTTTTCCGCGTTGTGTACAGGATGACCAAGAAGCCCTATCTCCTGGGTGGAGTTGCCCTTCTCCTGGGTTACGTTTCCGCTTTCCTGTGCAGGACGAAAAGAGCCGTTTCTGATGAACTGATGCGGTTCCACCGAAAAGAGCAGATGAGGAAGCTGAAAGCGATTTTCAGATCACTTGCATCCTTTAAGAAAGTCGATAACTTCGAAGTTACGCCTACTTAGTCGTTTAGGGATTCAGTTTCCCTTTTTATGGGAGGTCAAGAAGTAACAAGCTCGTATGTGCGGCATATGCGGACAATTTAATTTCCGAGATCAGACGCCAGTTCGTCGTTCGGACATTGAGGCGATGACCCGATCGATGCTTCATCGCGGTCCGGACGACGATGGTTATTTCATCGCCGGACCGCTCGGATTCGGATTTCGGAGGCTTTCCATTATCGATCTGTCCGGTGGACATCAGCCCATGTCAGATCGGGAACAATCGGTTTGGGTGATCTTCAACGGTGAGATTTACAATTTCCCTGAACTGAAACGCGAATTACAGAACTACGGCCATGTGTTTCGCACCAACTCCGACACCGAGGTAATCATTCACGGGTACAAACAGTGGGGGGATGAGGTGCTAAATCGCCTGAACGGCATGTTCGGTTTGGCGATTTGGGACGTTCCGCAGAGGCGGCTGGTGGTGGCCCGCGATCCCTTCGGCATTAAGCTGATCTATTATTGCATCGAGGGAAATACGCTTTATTTCGGTTCAGAAATGCGTCCCATCCGTGCGGTCCTGCCGGGCAAGGCGGAGATCGATACGACCTCACTGGATCTCTTCCTGCGCTATCGGTTTACGCCCGCGCCGTACACCATTCTCAAAGACGTTAAGAAGCTGGCGCCGGGGACCAAGCTGACGGTGCAGAATGGCGTTTGTAAGGTCAGTCGCTGGTACCGCTTCAGACCCGAACCGTTCTCGCCGGTCAAGTCGCCAAGCGAAGCCAAAGAAGAGTTGCTCTCCATCTACAAGGCCGCCATCAAGCGCCAACTGATCAGCGATGTGCCGGTGGGTTTGCTCTTGAGCGGGGGTATCGACTCCGGACTTTTGCTCGCACTGATGAATCTGAACGGAAATTCCTGGCCGACCTACACTGTTGGGTATGGTTCTTCTTTCGCGGATGACGAACTGGCAGACGGTGCAGAAACCGCTCGCCTACTGGGTTCGAAGCACACGAGCGTGAACATTACGAGAGCAACATTCGAGGAAGTGCTGCCCAAGATTGTCGCAGCACTCGAAGAACCCATCGCAACCTCTTCGATCGTTCCGATGTACTTCGTGTGCCAACGCGCCCACCAGGACGTCAAAGTCGCCTTGGTTGGACAAGGGCCGGATGAATTATTTGGCGGCTATCGCCGCCACTTGGGTGTGCGATATGGAGCCATGTGGGCAGGTTTGCCAGAATGGCTTCGAACTCCAATTTCTTCAACCGTGGCCAAGTTGCCGAGGAACGAAACCCTCAAGCGAGGCACGAATTCTCTGGCCATCCCTGATCGGATGCGCAGATATCAAAATGTTCTTTCGCTCCTACCGGGACCGCAAGTCGAAGGGCTGTTCCAGGATGGGCTACTTTCCCCTGAGGCTGGGGACGCCATTCTCAAATGCTGGGAAGACATGGGCGAGCTCATGAGTGGGACGGATGAGCTGGGTGGCCTCCAGTTCCTTGAGGTGCGCTCAACACTTCCGGACGAACTCCTCATGTACGCCGACAAGCTCTCGATGGCCCACAGTCTCGAACTTCGTGTCCCGTTCGTCGATAAGGAGATCGTCGAGTATGTGGAGAGATTGCCCGCCAGTTTTAAGGTGAGGAATGGTTCGAGGAAGTGGTTGCACCGCCAGGTGTGCCGCTCGTTTCTGCCTGAATCGATCGTGAGGCGTCCGAAGCGAGGCTTTGCGGGCAACGTTGTTGATGATTGGTTCCGAGGAGTCATCGACAGCAAGATGGTAGATACGTTGCTCGATGATTGCTCCAGGATCTACCAGTATCTTCGGCCGCAGGCGGTGCGCCGACTGTACAAGCAGCACCTAACAGGGCGGCACGACAATCACAAGGTACTGTTTAGCCTGGTTGTATTCGAAGAGTGCCTACGAACCTATGAAGAGCCGGTAGTCACCGTCAACTGAGGGTGCCGAGGAGTTTGAATACACAAACGGGCTATGAATAACGCAACGTTAAGCACCGCAAGTACCGAGGCTGGCTTTCCATCTAGCCCATCCTCACTAGCTGGGCAGGAGGGTTCTTTCATCATTGCACCCGATGACCAAATTCTTGTAACCGGGGCTGCGGGATTCATCGGTTCCCGCGTGGTTGAGAATCTCTTCGAGCGCGGCTTCCGAAATCTGGTTTGCTTTGGGCGGCCTTCCGGGAAACTTGCCAGTCTGACAGAGGTCGCCAATGGGCATGCGGGCGCTCAAATGCAATTGATCAAGGGCAACCTGGTTTCGCGGCGGGATTGTGAAGCTGCCAGCAAGGAAGCGAAGTTGATCATTCATCTCGCCGCGGGTACGGGCGAGAAATCATTTCCTGACGCCTTCATGAATTCGGTTGTAACGACCCGAAACCTGCTGGATGCCAGCCTTCACCATGGCCAACTGCGACGATTCGTTTTGGTGAGCTCGTTTTCACTGTACACAAACCGCGGGAAACCCCACGGGCAGCTTCTGGACGAATCGTGTCCGGTGGAGAAGCGCGGCGATCTCCGCGGGGAGGCGTACTGCTTCGCAAAATACAAGCAAGAGCAACTCTTAGCGGAATACAACAGGAACTTCGGGATTCCTTACGTGGTGGTCCGACCCGGAAGTGTCTACGGGCCCAAGAGTCAAGCAATTGTGGGCCGGGTGGGCATCGACACCTTCGGCCTCTTTTTGCATTTGGGCGGTTCGAACGCGATTCCCTTCACCTACGTTGAAAACTGTGCGGACGCAATCGTCTTGGCTGGACTGGTCAGAGGCGCAGACGGAGAGATCTTTAATGTCGTCGACGATGACCTCCCGTCGAGCCGGCAATTCTTGCGTGGGTACAAGAAGAACGTTAAAGGCTTTAAATCAATTTATGTGCCCCATTGGGTCAGCTATGTTCTGTGCTATCTGTGGGAGAAGTACTCTGAATGGTCGGGGGGACAACTGCCACCGGCCTTCAACCGTAGACGATGGCACGCTTACTGGAAGAAGGCCCGCTATAGCAACGAGAAATTGAAGACCCGGTTGGGCTGGGCGCCGCGGGTACCCACCGCGGAGGGATTGCGGCGCTTTTTTGAGAGCTGCCGTCAGGACGGAAAGAGTGCTTAGGGTCGCCATCGTCGGATGCGGCAAAATCGCGGACGCTCACGCAACGCAGATCCAGCGAATCAAGGATTGTGAGATCGCAGCAGTATGCGATCGTGAGCCCCTGATGGCCGAACAGCTGTGTGAACGATTCGCGGTCAGTCATCACTTCACTGACGCGCTGGAACTCTTGAATCAGGCCAGACCTGACGTTGTCCACATCACGACACCCCCGGAGAGCCATTTTGATGTGGCCAAGCTATGCTTAGAGAAGGGCGCTCACGTGTACGTGGAGAAGCCATTCACCGTTTATGCGGAACAAGCGCAGGAACTGGTCGATTTGGCCGAAAGAAAAGATCTCAAACTGACGGTCGGACACAACGAACAGTTTAGCCACGCTGCTCGACGCATGAGGGCTCTCGTCGGAGGCGGCTATCTCGGTGGAGCTCCCATTCACATGGAGAGTTATCACTGCTACAGTCTTTCGGACCCAAGCTATGCGCGCGCTTTGCTTGGGGACCGACAGCACTGGGTGCGCCGACTACCTGGGAAATTGTTACAAAATATCATCAGTCACGGAATCGCCAGGGTTGCAGAATTCCTGACCACCACTGCACCTCAGGTGATCGTTCATGGATTTACAAGTCCGCTTCTGAAACAAATCAACGAGTACGAAATTGTGGATGAACTGAGGGTCATTATCAGTGAGGAGGAGCGAACAACCGCCTATTTTACGTTTTCGACCCAGATGAAGCCTTCCATCCACGAGTTCCGAATTTATGGGCCCAAGAATGGCTTAATTCTCGATCAGGACCATGAAATCTTGATCAAACTTCGCGGCGAGAAATTCAAGAGCTACGCTGACAAGTTCATCCCACCTGCAGTGCTAGCCAAACAGTGTATGGAGAATCTGATCATCAACGCCCGACTATTTCTTAGAAGGGATTTTCACACGGATTCCGGCATGGAATACCTGATTCGGTCGTTCTACCGCTCGATTCTGGAAAAAACCCCGGTCCCGATTCCTTATCGCGAAATTCTGCTTACTGCCAGAATCATGGACTCCATTTTCGCAAGGCTAGGGGCCAGTGAATCCCTGGCTCCGATGGATTGTCGGGCCCGGTAAGTAACGTCTTAGGCCGCACTTTCGGCTTGTTGGGTTTACCCATGCCGTTTAGCTGCTGCCGTTTGGACCGGGGTTTGGTTACTCCCCAGAGGATTTAATTGGCTGGGCTACGGAGATCAGAACGGAGGATGAATAAGGATGTCTGGTTTGAGGGCTGGCGGCAAAGAGCTCGTGGTCGAGGGACAACTGTGCCGTGTTGCGCGTCTGGACGGTGACGCCTACAAGTTTCTCGACGATCCCGAACCTGTACTGGCCGACCTGCGGGAGTCTAAGGATCGGGTCGATCTCTTTACATTCATGCAGAGAATGCCCAACACCACTCCGAAACACACCTACACCGTAGAGTGGGAAAATCAAGCGATTCTGCCCGTTTCGACTTTTGAACATTGGTGGACACAGCAAATCCGTGTCAAAACTCGAAATAAGGCTAAGCTAGCGGAAAAGAAGGGGATAACTATCCGGGAGGTGCCATTTGATGACGAACTCGCTCGTGGCATCCGAGAGATTTATAACGAATGCCCCGTTCGCCAAGGGAGACTATTCCCTCATTATGGCAAAACCGTTGAAGAGGTGCGCAAGCTGAGTGCTACATTCCTTGATACCAGTATCTTCATCGGGGCATTTGCGGGAGACAAACTCATTGGATTTATCAAGCTGACGGCGGATGACAGTTGGACGCAGGCCGGACTCATGCACATACTCTCAATGCTCGAGCACAGGGATAAGGCGGCCAACAATGCCCTCGTTGCTCAGGCCGTTCGCTCCTGCGCGGATCGTCACATTCCCTATCTGGTGTACTCGAATTTTGGATATGGAAAAAAGATGCGCAGTAGCTTGAGTGATTTTAAGGAGCACAATGGCTTCCAACCGGTCAACATACCGCGGTATTACGTTCCCCTGACAGGCTGGGGTTCGTTGGCTTACCGCTTGGGACTTCACCGTCGGCTGTCAGAGCGGGTACCAGAGCCGATAGCGGCGAAGCTGCGCGAATGGCGAAGTGCCTGGTACCAACACAAATTTCAGTTAAAATCCGAAGCGTTCTAGGAATCCTAAACTTGCCTGGAATCGTCGGCCTTATCACCAAACGCCAGCCAGCAGAAGCGGAAGGCGAATTGCGCACCATGTTGGAGTGCATGCGCCACGAGCCTTTCTATACCACCGGCACATGGATTGACGTCGCGGAAGGCATTTACGTCGGGTGGGTGGCTGGAGAGAACTCCTTTTCTGCGAACATGCCTCTACAGAACGAGAGGCGTGACGTTACCTTGATCTTTTCGGGCGAAGAATTCCCCGAACCCGGCACTGCAAAAGCGCAGGGTGCCTCGTATCTTGTGGATCGTTATGAGCGAGAGGCCGATTTTCCTCGCCGACTGAACGGTCGTTTTCATGGGTTGCTTGTCGACCGATCGCGCAGGATGGCGATGCTTTTCAACGACCGGTTCGGCTTGCAACGCCTTTACTATCATGAAGCAAAGGAGGCTTTTTACTTCGCAGCCGAGGCAAAAGCGATTCTCAAGGTGCGACCCGAGCTTCGCCATGCCGACCCGCGCGGTTTGGGAGAGTTCATTGCTTGCGGCTGTGTATTGGAGAACCGGAGTCTTTTTTCGAGCATACATGTGTTGCCACCAGGATCGACGTGGCGGTTCAGCGATGGAGCTCTGCAGAAGAAAGCCGCCTACTTTGCGCCGCGGGAATGGGAAGCGCAAGAAGCCCTCGCGCCAGAGGCATACTATGCCGAACTGCGCGATGTTTTTGTGCGCAACCTATCGCGCTACTTCGATGGACATGAGCGTATTGGCGTCTCGCTCACAGGTGGCCTGGACACCAGGATCATCATGGCATGGCACAAGCCGCAACCTGGTTCACTGCCCTGCTATACGTTCGGCAGCATGTACCGTGACAACGAAGACGTAAGCCTGGCGCGACGCGTTGCGAAAATCTGCGGTCAGCAGCATCAAGTCATCACGGTCGGAGAGGAGTTTCTTTCACGCTTCCCCCATTACGCCGAGCGGTCCATCTACCTGACCGATGCCTGCGTGGACCTGAGTCGTTCTCCGGATCTCTATGTGAATGAGAAAGCGCGAGAGATAGCTCCCGTACGGATCGTGGGAACCTATGGCAGCGAAATGCTTTTGCATGCGGTGATGTTCAAGGCTGAATATCCGGCCGCGGGTTTGTACGACGGGGAGCTCGGGCCACAAATTCAGGCTGCCAAGGAGACCTATGACGCCAGTCAGAAGGTCCATCCGGTGACCTTTGTGGCGTTCCGTCAGTCGCCCTGGCACCACTATGGGGTGCTCGCCTTGGAGCAAACACAGGTCGCCGTGCGCTCGCCTTACCTCGATAATGAACTCGTGAAGACCGTGTATAGAGCGCCGGCGTCAGTGTCAGTCGCGGTCAATGAACAGGCCCGGTCGAAGCTCGTCCGAGAAGGTAATCCTGCGCTCGCGAATTTGCGAACCGATCGCGGCATCCGGGGACTTAACAGCGTATTTACGCGGGGCCTGCTCAACTTCACATTCAAGGCTGAATACGCGTATGACTACGGCATGCCCCAATGGGTCGCCCAGGTTGACCACTTGTTTGCGCCGCTGCACCTCGAGCGCATCTGGTTGGGTCGTCATAAGGTGTTTCATTTCCGGGTTTGGTATCGAGATTCTCTAGCAAATTATGTTCGGGAAATACTGTTGGATCGGCGTTCGCTTGCGCGCCCGTATGTGCATGCGGAGTCGGTTCGAAGGATTGTACAAGGGCATC
>Ga0126378_10003640_pt1 | contig 11680 bp, 13 predicted proteins | sample PanSoiMetPlot_23_FD_92587 | JGI IMG/M metagenome (GOLD analysis project Ga0126378, IMG submission 92587) | Tropical forest soil microbial communities from Panama - MetaG Plot_23 | ecosystem: Environmental > Terrestrial > Soil > Tropical forest > Bulk soil | place: Panama | collected 2016-02-17
CGGCCGAGTTCTACTGCGCCCTCTACAACAACTGGCCGATGGGCTTCTATCCGCCTCACGTCTTCACCAACGACGCGCGCCGTCACGACGTCGACGTGCGGGGGCCGGATGTGAACGTGAGCGGTGCCGCGTGCACCGTCGAGGGAGATGCCGTGCGAATCGGCCTCGGCTACGTCCAGGAGCTGGGGAAGGCGGGCGCAGAGGCGGTCGTGGCGGCCCGTGACGAGGCCGGCTCGTTCCTTTCGCTGTTCGACTTCATGCATCGCACGGGCGTGCGGACCAGGGCAGTGGAGAACCTCATCCGGGTGGGCGCTTTCAGCGATCTTGGCCTCAACAGGCGCGAACTGCTGTGGCAGCTCGGCCTCTTCGGCGGGGGCATGCAGCACGGGCGGCTCACTGGCCCGTCGCGCCCACGGCAGCTGCGCCTGGCCCTTCCGACGGGGCAGGACCAGGTGTATCTCCCCGACTTCTCGGCGTTCGACCGGGTCGCCGCGGACTACGAGATCCTGAAGCTGTCGCCCGAGGACCACCCGATGAGCTTCGAGCGGATGCAACTGAGCCTCACCGGAGTGGCCAGCTCTGAAGACCTCCGGGCCATGCAGCCACATCAGTGGGTTGTGACTGCGGGCCTGGTGGTCTGCCGCCAGCGACCTGCCACCGCACGAGGCATCGTCTTCCTGCTGCTGGAGGACGAGTTTGGGCTGGTCAACGTGCTGATCCCCCGCGAGCTCTACGAGCGAGAGCGGGAGCGGATGCTGGTGCGCACGTCAGCCTTCCTCCGCATCGGCGGGCCGCTGGAGGGCCACGCTGGAGCCGTACCGATGCTAAAGGCGGAGCGGGTGGACGGTCTCTCCCCCGCGAAGTCGGGGGAGTACCCGGCGAAGCCGGGGGAGGGGGAGGAAGTCGGCGCTGCCATGCACATGCCAGAGGGCAAGAGCTGGGGCTGATGAAAGCGAGGGAGCGCATGACTCATTCCGATCGCATGACATCCACCACCGAGGACGAGGCGGCCCAGCGAGCGGGCAGCGAGCGGGCAGCAAGGCGCCCCACTCGGTAAGCCGATGGTGATGGAAGCAACGCCTTGTTGATGTCCGCGTCGGTAGCGGCGTTGGTCAGGCGGTACGCCATCACGTAGCCGCGGCCCGGGGTGCCGGGTGGCGCCAGCGCGTCGAGCTGCCCAAGCACGACCCAGGCTGGCTGGACTCCGAAGCTCGGGTAGGGCCCGGAGTCCACGTCGAGAGCCTGGCCTACGACCCGAAGGTTCACCCCCTCAGCCCCGCCCACCTCGACGACCGTGTCCCCGACCTTGACGCCCTGGGCTTCAGCCAGGGACTGGGCCAAAACGATCTCTCCCCGGCGCTGCAGCCAGCGGCCTTTTACCAGACGAAGGCTGTCGACGCCGCCGGGGTCCTCCCGCCCGTAGACGTTCAGCTGGACTTTGGCAGTACCCGCCTGGAAGGGCAGCACGGCGGAGGGCCAGGGCCCGCCGTGCGCCGTGACGAGATGACTCTGGGCTGTCGCCGCAACCTGGTCTGCGGTTGCGAGCCTCGAGTCGAAGCCGGCCGCGACGTGGCCGCCGTTCTGCTTCTCGAACGCGGTTCGGTAGGGGCTGGATGACGCTGTCAGGAGGCTCACGGCCAGGCTCATGACCGCACTTGCCGGGAGCGCCACGCTGGCGACGATCAGACCCTGGAGCTTGCGCCGCCTGATGTCCGCTCACGCCTTCTTCCAGATTGCCTCATGACCGCGCCTCCGTGGTCACCGGCCGGAAGAGGTCGCCGGCGGTGGCCGCTCCCCGCGTCAGCCTGGCGTCGTCTTCGACGCTGCTGTCGCGCCATGCTGATGATCCGCTGCGCGTAGCGGCCGGCCACCTTGGCGTCGTGGGTGACCAGGACCACCGTCTGCCCGCCCTGGTTGAGCTCCTCGATGACGTCCATCACCTGGTCGCCGCTCCGGCTGTCGAGGGCGCCGGTCGGCTCGTCGGCCAGGATCACCGCCGGACGGTTGATCAGTGCTCGGGCGATCGCCGCTCGCTGCCGCTGGCGCCCGACAGACGACCGGGGTAGTCATTCTGCTTGTCTGCCATCCCGAGCTGGGCCAGGAGGTCCCGCGCCTTCGCGTTCGCCTCGCGCGCCCCCGTTCCAACGAGCTCGGCCGGCAAGAGCACGTTGTCCAGGACGGTCAGATTGGGGAGCAGGTTGAAGAACTGGAAGATGAAGCCCAGGCGCTCTCGCCGGAAGCGGGCAAGGCGCGCCTCGCTCAGCTTTCCGATGTCGATGCCGTCCACGACCACCTGGCCCTGAGTCGGTCTGTCGAGGCCGGCGATCAGGTTGAGGAGTGTCGACTTCCCGCTGCCCGAGGGTCCCATGACCGCCGTCAGCTCACCGGCCTCGATGGTCAGGCTCACCCCTTGCTCACGCCGGTGAGCTCAATCAGCTTGTTCACGTGCTCCTCCTCGGTCTCGCTGCTCGAGGAACCCGAGTCCCTCCGCGCATTCGCCCATCCATATGAGGTCTGCCTCCGTGTGGTGAACGGCTCCCCTGACCAGCAGCACAGGGTCCTCGCGCCCATCGCGCCGCGCATGCTTCTCGAGTTCTCTCAGGTCGTGAAGGCGCTGCAGGTAGACGCGGCGCTGCCGGGCCAGCAGTGAAGCCAGGTTGCCGTTGGACTTGCGACCAGCCAGCAGCAGCTTGAGGTAGATGCCTTCGCGCAGCTGCTGCGGCTCGATCTCCGGTTCGGCCAGCCATTGATCCAGCCCCCGCTGCCCAGCTGGTGTCAGCTGGTATGCGAGCTTGCTTCGGCAAAAGAGGTGAGGTCCCACCGCCGGCAATGCGACGTGTGCCGAGCACCTGAGAGGGCGTTCCGCCGGCAGTACTACGTATCGCGGGGCCTCATAAGTTCCGGTTGGCGACCAGTCGTGGCCCAGTTGTGGGACTACCGGGGCGCTCGGCCGCTCTTGTCCGCGTAGGCGCCGCCCGATGCGCGCTTGTACGTCGCCGACTTGAGGTGGTTCTCCGAGTCCTCGATCAGAACCGCCAGCCGCTTCTTCCGTGTTGCCTCTTGCTTGGGGCTGACGACCCACCAGATGCACACGCGCCGGTACGACGGTGGCTGGGACTCGAAGAACCGCCAGGCGACATCGTTGGCCCGGAACAGCTTCTCTTCGCCCTCTGTGAGAGTGGCCGGCTGAGTCTCGTACGAATAGACGCCCGTTTTCGCCGGTTTGCGTGCCTGGAACGCCGCGAGGCCGGCTGGGCGCATACGACCCTCTTCGATCAGCTCCTGTACTCGTTTGACGTTGACGCTGCTCCAGATACTGCCAGGCCTGCGCGGCGTGAAGCGGATCTTGTAATCGGCGTCGTCGATGCTCTTGCGGATGCCGTCGATCCAGCCAAAGCTGAGTGCCTCATCGACCGCCTCCGGCCAGGTGATGCTGGGATAACCGGAGCTGGTCCTGTGAAACCCCACCCATAGCTGCCGGCGGCTGTCGTGATGCTGCTCTAACCACTTGCGGAACTCTTCCGGGCTGACGAAAAAGTGAACGTCGTCTGAGTCCACGGGCTCCACTCAGTAACGGTCGGCTAGCGCCCTTCGAAGACGGGCGAGCGCTTCTCGAGGCGCGCCCGGGAAGCCTCCCGTGCGTTGAGCGTGATCGTCGCCAACGCGCGACTTACGGCGTTCCGCACAACCTCGTCCATGCCAGCCTCCTTCGCGATGATTCTCTCGCACAACTGGGTAGGCCGGACAGAGGAGGTAATCGGATTGGGCACGAGGGGTGGTCGAGGATTCGAGGTCGAAATGCGCGCTTCGGGAATCGCGCTGATCACTTTCAATCAGCCAGACCGGCTCAACAGCATGACGCAGTCGCTGAAGCGGGACCTGGTGGAAACGATGCAGCAGGCGCAGCTTGACGACGCGGTGCGGGTGGTCGTCGTCACGGGCAGCGGGCGTGCGTTCTGCGCCGGCGACGACGTGTCCGGAGGGTACCAGGCGCACGGCGAGCCGGCGCAGGTGCCGGCCCTGGCGGGAGATCACCGGACGCCGATCGGTACCTACGACGCACTGCGCGTGATTTCCCAGTCGGTGAACCTCGCCGTGCGCTCCCTGGACAAGCTCACGGTTGCGGCAATCAACGGGTACGCCATCCAGAGCGGACTCTCGCTGGCTCTCGCCTGCGACTTCCGAATCGCGTCTGAGGAAGCACGCCTGGGAAGCGCCACGCTGCGCTTCGGCCTCATGCCTGACGAGGGTGGGCAGTATCTCGTGGTCCAGCTCCTCGGGGTGGCACGGGCGATGGAGTTCCTGACTCGCAAGCGCATCGTCACCGCGGCGGAGGCGCTCGATCTCGGCCTCGTGCACGAGGTCGTCCCTCCCGCCGAGCTGCTGAACCGAGCCATGGTCCTGGCACAGGAGCTGGCCGAAGGCCCGCAGGTAGCGACGCGTTTGCTGAAGCGCTCTATCTACGTTGCGGCTGAGACGTCGTTTCTGCACGCGCTCGAGGACGTTGCGCTGCGGACTGCCGTCTCCGACCACCACGCTGATGCGAGGGAGGGGGCACAATCGTTCCGCGACAAACGGGCGCCGGTGTTCAACCGCTGGCTGGAGGATACAAACGAGGCCCCAGAGGGCTGAAGGACGTGTCCGTTCATGAAAAAGTGTATGCTCCAATTGGTCATGGCGACCAAAACCGTGAGGACTTAATCATGGGGTCACTCGGGCCGAGATCGACCGCGTTCCGCACTGACCAGTACGAGGTCGGCAACCTTCAAGGCGCCCTGCACTCGGGTGTGGCGAGCCGGCGGGCGGTCTTCGAGGTCTTCGCCCGGCGGCTTCCGCCGGGACGCCGCTATGGCGTCTTCTGCGGACTGGGCCGGGTCCTGGACGGTCTGTCGCGCTTTCGCTTCACCGAAGCCCAGGTCCGCTGGCTGGCGGAGACCGGCGTCGCTGACCGCCGCACCCGGCACCAGCTCGAGGGGCAGCGCTTCTGTGGCGACATATGGGCCTACCGCGAGGGTGAGATCTACTTTCCCCACTCGCCGGTCATCACGGTACGGGCGACGTTCGGCGAAGCCGTGCTGCTCGAGACGATCCTGCTCAGCATCTGTAACTGGGACTCCGGCATTGCCTCGTCAGCCACTCGCATGGTCACCGCGGCCCGCGGCCGCCCCATCATCGAGATGGGCACACGCCGTACCCATGAGGACGCCGCCATCGATGCCGCGCGCGCCGCCTACATCGCAGGCTTCGGTGCCACCTCGAACATGGAAGCAGGCTTTCGCTACGGAGTTCCGGTCCGCGGCACCGCCGCTCACTGCTTCACGCTGGCCCATCCAGACGAACTGGCGGCGTTCAAGGCGCAGGTCGCAACGCAGGGTCCGGGCACCACGCTGCTCGTCGACACCTACGACGTCGAGCGGGGCATCCGCAACGCCGTGGCCGCGGCCGGTCCCGGTCTGGGGGGCATCCGGATCGACTCGGGTGAGCTGCTCCGGTTGGTGCCCTTTGCCCGTGAGCTCCTGGATGAGCTCGGAGCGACGAAGACCCGCATCATCCTGACCGGCGGCCTCGACGAGTATGCGATGGACGAGCTGAGCCTCGGACCTGTTGACGGTTTCGGGGCGGGGGAGAAGTTGATCCACCATCCAAGTCCGGGATTCGTCTACAAGCTGGTGGCCATCGCCCAGAGCGACGAGCCCTCCGCTCCGATGCGCCCCGTAGCCAAGACGGCAATCGGAAAGACCAACATCGGCGGTCAGAAGTGGGCCTACCGCGAATACGACGCCCAGCGTATCGCGATCGCGGAGCACCTCGTCATCGGCGACGCTCCGCCACACAGCGCGCCGCCCGGCGAGCCCCTTCAGACACAGGTCGTCGCAACTGGCGAGACCGTCCAGGCGCAGTCGATCGAAGAAGCCCGCGCCTATCATGCCCGGACCAAGGCCAGGCTCCCGCCGCACCAACTCAGCATCCAGGCAGGGCCGCCGGCCATGGTGGCCCGGCGCTGGTCATCGCGAGTCAGGAACGTGGAGGTCGCGCACCCATGACCGACCCGGCGAGCATGACCGAGAAGGAGTTCCTCGCCAGTTACGACCCGCACGGCTTCCCGCCAATCGGCGTCACCGTGGACGTGGTGGCACTGACGGTGCGCCGGGGCCGCTTCAGCGTGCTGCTTGTCCGACGTGCGAGGCACCCCGAGCTCGGGAAGTGGGCGCTGCCAGGGGGCTTCGTCAACCCGGAAGAAGACATCGAGGACGCAGCACGCCGCGAGCTGGCCGAGGAAACTGGGCTATCGCAGCTGCCGGCGGCTATGCACCTGGAGCAGCTTCGCACCTACGGTAGGCCTGGTCGCGATCCCAGGATGCGTGTGGTCTCCATCGCCTACGTCGCATTCGCGCCAGACGTACCTGCTCCGACAGCCGGTTCGGACGCCGACCTGGCCCGCTTCTGGCCGGTGGGCGAGCTGGGCAGCCGCGAGGGCCCCGAGCTCGCCTTTGATCACGCGCTGATCATCGCCGATGGCGTCGAGCGAGCACGGGCCAAGATCGAGTACACGCCACTGGCGGCTGCGTTCCTGGAGGAGCCATTCACGCTCTCCGACCTGAGGTCGATATACGAGGAAGTCTGGGGGATTCCGCAGGATCCCTCGAACTTCCGGCGCAAGGTTCTTCGACTGGAGGGCTTCGTGACTCCGGTAGGCGAGATCGCTCCGCCCCGCGGCGCACAGGGGGGACGGCCTGCGGAGCTGTATCGTCGGGGCCCAGCCAGGCTGCTCTGGCCACCCCTTCGCCGGCACGAGCCCGAGGACGTGCCCGGGGAAGAGGAGTAGGGGCGCTGGTGCTGTGGCGCGTGATGGCGAGCCGACTGCATGGCCCCTGCCGGGGCGCCAGCTGCGGGTCGCCATGAGAATCTGACGATGACGGTGGCCGTGCCGTACACTCGCGGCCTCCACGACCTCACCAACGGTCACTATGCGTATCTCCAGCCGGACGGGTCGTGGGGACTCAGCAACGCCGGCCTGGTGACCGACGCCGGGCAGTCGCTGCTCGTCGACACGCTCTTTGACCTGCGGCTCACAGCACAGATGCTGGACGCCATGCGCCAGGCGACGCGGGCCGCCGCCAGCATCGGAGCGCTCGTCAACAGCCACTCCAACGGCGACCATACATTCGGAAACCGGCTGCTGGGCGGCGCCAGGATTGTCGCCTCGCGCCAGTGTGCCGAGGAGATGGTGGGCGTCGGGCCGGACCGGCTCACAGCGATGATGCGCGGGGCGAGGGACGGCGCCCTCGGCCTGACCGGCACCTACCTGGAGCGCATCTTCGGCCGCTTCGACTTCGCGGGCATCGACCAGTACGTGCTGCCGACCGAAACCCTCGACGGCAGCCTCGAGCTGCGGGTGGGTGAGAAGCTTGTCCGTATTGTCGAGGTTGGGCCTGCGCACACGGCCGGTGACGTGATCGTACACGTGCCCGCCGACCGCGTCGTCTACACCGGGGACATCCTCTTCATCGGCATTCACCCGGTCGTGTGGGCCGGTCCGGTCGCGAACTGGGTTCGCGCCCTCGACCTGGTCCTGGACCTGGACGCCGAGGTCATCGTCCCCGGACACGGGCCCATTCCCACCAGGCAGCAGGTGATCGACCTCAGGGCGTACTGGGAGCACCTGCTGCGGGAGTGCCGGTCGCGGCTTGCCGCGGGGGAGCCCGTAGCCGAGGCGGCCCTCGACCTGGCGACAGGGCCCTACGCAGACTGGGGCGAGGCGGAGCGGCTGATCATCAACGTGCAGAAGATCTACGGTGAGCTGAGCGGGCAGCCGGTCCAGCCCACGACACCGACGGACTGGTTCAGGACCATGGCGGAGTTCGACCGGACCCTCCGCGCTCCGCCATCGGAGTAGAGACCCCGCCCTTGGGGGGAGCGCTGCAGACTCCGCCGAATGGATCCCGGGACGGCCGGGCAGCCTGGGTCGTGGTCGCTGCGGCCTTCGTCTCGATGTTCGCCGTATTCGGCGTGGTTTACAGTTTCGGGGTCTTCTTCGACCCGATGGCGCGCGAATTCGGGACTGGCCGTGGCCTGACGTCGGTCGTCTTCGCCGTGACTGCCTTCCTGTTCTTCGTGCTGGGAGCGATGACCGGCCCACTCGCCGACCGCATTGGACCACGCCGAGTCGTGCTGGTAGGCGCGGGCGCAACAGGCGGGGGCCTGATCCTCACCGCTGCCGCTCCCAGCATCTGGCTCGGCTATCTCACTTTCGGGCTCGGGGTCGGCCTGGGTACCGCCTGCGGCTACGTACCCATGGTGGCGGCCGTCGGCGGCTGGTTCGAGCGCCGTCGCGCTCTTGCCATCGGCATCGCCGTCAGCGGCATCGGGGTTGGCACGTTGGCAGTGCCTCCGGCGGCTGCGCTTCTGGTCGGCGCCTTGGGCTGGCGCAAGACCTACCTCGTGCTCGGAGTGGCCGCTCTACTGCTGCTGTCCGCCTGCGCCCTTGCGGCCAGGAGGCCACCCCCGAGTCCCAAGAGGACACGCCACTTGGGCCGAGTGGTCCGCACGTGGGAGTTTGCGGAGCTCTACTGCTGCGGACTGCTCAGCTCATTCGCGCTGTTCCTGGCGTTCGTTCACATCGTCCCTTACGCGATCAGGCTGGGCACCGCTCCAGTGGCCGCCGCCGGCCTGGTCAGCGTGATCGGTGTCGGCAGCACGGCCGGCCGGTTGGGCCTTGGCGGAGCCGCTGGACGCCTGGGCGCTGTCCGAACGTTCCAGCTCTCCGTCGGGATCCTGATCGCGAGCTACGTCCTCTGGTATCTGGCCCCCGGCTACCTTGCGCTTGCGGGCTTCGCGCTGGTGCTCGGGCTAGGCTACGGGGGCTGGGTTGCCCTCTCACCATCGGTGATGGCAGACCTTTTTGGCTGGGAAGGCCTCGGCGGTTCGCTGGGGCTGCTTTATACGTCGGCGGGTGTCGGAGCGCTCTTCGGCCCGCCTTTCGCGGGCTTCCTGGTGGATGCTACGAACAGCTATCGGCCGGCGATTCTGACCGCGCTCAGCCTCGCCGTCGCAGCCGGGCTTGCGATCGCCCGGCTCCCGGCCTGCCGTGTAACCTCGGACGCAGAAGCTGAAGTTGAGACGAGGAGACGAGTGAGTTGATCCAGGTGCAAGGCGTGGACATCCGGGGTCCGGTCGAGGGCCGGCAGCACGAGATCCTGACGGCCGAGGCGCTCACGTTCCTCGCCGAGCTGCAGCGGCGGTTCAACCCGCGCCGGGAGGAGCTGCTAAGCGCCCGCGAGGAGCGCCAGCAGAGGATCGAGGCAGGGGAAACGCCTGACTTCCTCCCGGATACGCGTGAGACTCGTGAGACCGACTGGACCACCGCTCCACCACCGCCCGACCTGCTCGACCGCCGCGTCGAGATCACCGGGCCCGTCGATCGCAAGATGGTGATCAACGCCCTCAACTCAGGAGCAAGGGTCTTCATGGCGGACTTCGAGGACGCCAACTCGCCCACGTGGGCCAACAACCTCGATGGCCACGTCAACCTGGTTGACGCCATCGAAGGCACGATTCAGTTCACCAACCCGGACGGTCGCGAATACCGCCTTGCCGACAAGACCGCCTACTTGCTGGTCCGCCCGCGAGGCTGGCACCTACCTGAGAAGCACCTTCACATAGACGGTGCTCCGGTCGCCGGCGCTCTGTTCGACTTCGGCTTGTACATCTTCCACAACGTCCAAAGGCGGCTGGCCAGGGGGCTGGGCACCTACTTCTACCTGCCCAAACTCGAGAACCACCTGGAGGCTCGCCTCTGGAATGACGTCTTCGTTTTCGCCGAGCAGGCGCTGGCCATCCCACGGGGGACCATCCGGGCCACCGTCCTGATTGAGACGATCCTGGCCGCTTTCGAGATGGACGAGATCCTGTTCGAGCTGCGTGATCACTCCATCGGTCTCAACGCGGGGCGCTGGGACTACATCTTCAGCATCAACAAGAAGTTCAGAAACCGGCCCGAGATGGTACTGCCTGACCGTGCACAGGTCACGATGACCGTCCCCTTCATGCGGGCGTACGTCGAGCTCCTGGTTCAGACGTGCCACCGGCGGGGCACGTTCGCGATGGGCGGCATGGCCGCCTTCATTCCCAGCCGGCGCGACCCCGAGGTCAATCGACTGGCCCTCGAGAAGGTGCGTGAGGACAAGGTGCGCGAGGCCGGCGACGGCTTCGATGGGACCTGGGTCGCACATCCCGACCTGGTTCAGCTGGCCACCGAGTGCTTCGACGACGTCCTGGGCCAAAGGCCAAACCAGATCCAGCGTCCATCCCACGAGGTGCACGTCGATGGGCGGCAGCTCGTGGACATGGCCATTCCCGGCAGCACCATCACCGAGGCAGGGCTGCGCCTCAACGTCAGCGTCGGAATCCAGTACATCGAGTCCTGGCTGCGTGGCAACGGGGCCGCCGCAATCAACAACCTTATGGAAGACGCCGCGACAGCCGAGATCTCACGCTCCCAGGTCTGGCAGTGGGTGCGCAACCGCGCCCGCCTGGCCGAGGGACCCGTGATTGATCGTGCGCTGGTGAGGCGGATCGAGGACGAGGAGATGGCAAAGGTCCGTCAAACATATGGAGAGGACGTCTACCGGTCCGGGCGTTTTGACGAGGCCAGGCGCATCTTCGATCAGGTAGCGCTCGCCGACGATTTCGTTGATTTCCTGACGCTGCCCGCCTATGACCTGATCGACTGAGGCTGTTCACGCCGGCGCCGGGGAGGCTGGAGGACCCGAGGGCGCTCCTCGTTGAACTCTCCCCCGCCTAGTCGGGGGAGTACCCGGCGAAGCCGGGCGTGGGGGGCAACTCTCCCCCGAGATTCCGCTCGCTCGACCCCTTACACCGGTTTGGGCGGCTTGCCTGGAAGGCGACGCCACTGCCGGGGACCGACGCCCGCGCTGGGGCTTCCCGGCACGAACGGGACCGCTCCTTCTTCGACCATGCACAGCTCCTTACGGACCACGCTGCGCTCTGTATTCGCATGCTCCACCACAACTGTGCGCTCGAGCACGGCGCGGACGCGTACAGGCTCGCCGGCGACGACGGCATCGAACCCCGCAGCCACTTCGTGGTTGAGCGGCGGAACAATGCTGGCGAGCGGAACCAGTTCTGTGGTTCGACTCATTCGAATCCTCCGAAGGCTGGCGCGGCAACAAAAAAGCGCCGACCGCAACCGGGAAGCCCCATTCTCAAAGTCGGCGGGAAACGATGTTATCAGAAGCCGGACAACGAAAAGCGCCGGTGCAGAGACCGGCGCCGTCGTTGTAATGGGGGATGATTACGTCAGGCCGCGCGCGACCGGGCGCCAGCGGCGCGGTTGCGCCGAGCCGCTTCGCGGCCACGCTTCGCGGCGTCACGCGCCGCTACGTAGCCGAACCGAATCTCAGCAGGGTTGACAAGGCACTGTTGCCTGCTGACAAGTACTTTTGGCTCACCAGGGGCGGGCTCGATCACCGCAGTCCGCTCCAGAACAGCCGTCACCCACACCTGCCTGCCGTCCACCACCGCAGGGAAATCCGGGAGGATAACCGCCTCGTTCTCGGTGGTCACCCGGTCAAGTGGGATCAGGCGCTCCGACTGCTTCTCCGACATGACACAAATGGTATCACATCTTAGCCGTTCGGCCTTCGGCTTTTGACGGAAG
>Ga0126378_10003641_pt1 | contig 11680 bp, 12 predicted proteins | sample PanSoiMetPlot_23_FD_92587 | JGI IMG/M metagenome (GOLD analysis project Ga0126378, IMG submission 92587) | Tropical forest soil microbial communities from Panama - MetaG Plot_23 | ecosystem: Environmental > Terrestrial > Soil > Tropical forest > Bulk soil | place: Panama | collected 2016-02-17
TCGCCACCGAATTCGTCGGCAGCTCGATCTCCTCGTATGGCCCGCCATACGATCCGATTGCGAAGGTGCTGCCGGACAATCCCATGTGCATTTTTTTCGACAGCCGGCGGCGCGGTTATGTCGTCGTCGATCTGACCGCGGACGCGATGCAGGTGCAGATGCGTGTGGTTTCCGACGCGCACGACCCCAAGGCTGCAATCTCTACGTTCAAGACATTCGCAGTCGAGGGCGGCCGGCCGGGCGTCATCCAAGCCTAGTTGTTGTCGGCGCCGCAAACGATAAGCTCGCAACGAGGACTGGCGCGGCATTGCCTCGATCGGCAATTCAAAAAGCACGCCAGTTTCGACACCACAGGCGCCGCAAGTCCGGGCGACCTTAAGAATAAGAGAATCTGATGACTTCGATCGTGGTCACCGGTGGCGCAGGCTACATTGGCAGCCATACGTGTAAGGCCTTACGCCGCGCTGGATTCGATCCAATCACCTACGACAACCTGATCCGCGGCAATCCGGAATCAGTCAAATGGGGCGCGCTCGAAGTCGGCGAACTCACCGACGAGATCAAACTGCGAGAGACGCTCGCGCGCCATCAGCCCGCGGCCGTTGTTCACTTCGCCGGGTTGACTGACGTCGGCCAGTCAAACCTAAATCCGACCCTTTATTATCGGATCAACGTCGGCGGCACGGCGACACTGCTCGCCGCGATGCGCGAGTGTGGCGTTGACAAAATAATATTTTCTTCGAGCTGTGCGGTCTATGGTGTGCCGGCCGTTGTTCCGACCCGGGAAGATACGCCCTACGCCCCTATCAATCCCTACGGCGCCACCAAAATGATCTGTGAGCGCATGTTGACGGAATGCGCTTTGGCTTTCCGGTTGTCCTTTGTGGCGCTCCGTTACTTCAATGCCGCCGGTGCGGATCCGGAGGGCGAGATCGGGCCATGCCACGTTCCGGCGACGAATGCGATCCAACTCCTGCTCGATGCGGCAGCCGGCCAAAGCCCGGGCTTCACGATTTATGGTGACGACTATTCGACCACGGACGGCACCGGCGTGCGCGACTATATCCACGTCACCGACCTGGCGGATGCGCACGCCAAAGCTCTGCGCGCGTTGCTCGCTGGCGCTGCAAGCACGTCACTCAATCTCGGCACCGGTCGCGGGTGGTCGGTGCGCGAGCTCGTTGCCGCCGTCCGAAAAGTCACGGGTTCCGAATTTCCTGTGCAGGTCGGTGCGCGTCGGCCCGGCGATCCGCCGGCCCTGATTGCCGATGCTTCCCGCGCGCATCACCAACTGAACTGGCGTCCTCAATATTCAGATCTTGTCACCCAGGTGAGACATGCTTGGGCTTGGCGGGAGGGTGACTGTCGAACCTGGCAGCGGATGCGAAGCGGGCTAGCTGAGAAAAGATTGGAACAATGATGAATTGGTTTCTGCAGGGCGGAGCCAATTTGAGCATACGGCTCGTCTGTCCCGCCTGCGCGTGCCCGACTGCGCATCGAAGATTATATTCAAAAAACTCGTGTGACATTCTGCAATGTGCGCAATGCGGTCTCGGCCGCGCCGAATGCGGCGGTTTTGACATTGAGAGCTACTACACTGAAGATTATTTCTCCGGGGCGCGCGCGGACGGTTACGCTGACTATCGCGGCAGCGAACGGGTCTTGCGACGTGAATTTGCGCGCACTGTGCAATTCATTCGCGGTTTTCGCAAGGACGGGCGCCTCTTGGAAATCGGGTGTGCCTACGGATTCTTCCTGGAAGAGGCTCGCCGCTTTTATGATGTAGCCGGAATTGAAATCGCGGACGCAGCCGTTGCGTTTTGCCGGGCCCGCGGTCTTTTCGTGATTGACGGGGTTGCTGAAGAGTCGGTTTTGGCGCAATTCGGCGTTTTCGATGTCATCGTATTGTTGGATGTCATTGAACATCTTCCCGACCCGCAAAGCACCTTGGCTCTCTGCCGGAAGCATTTGAATCCGGGGGGAGTGGTCGTGATTACAACGGGGGATTTTTCCTCGCTTTATGCTCGCCTGGCTGGCCGGAATTGGCGGCTGATGACGCCGCCACAGCATCTGTGGTTTTTCACGCCGAAAAGCATCCGGCGCCTCTCGCATTCACTCGGGTTTCAACTGGAGAAATGCGATCACCCGTGGAAAGTCGTACCGCTTGGGCTGATTGAGTTTCAAATGCGCCGTTTGCTCGGAGCAAACCGCGACCGCTCAAGCTCCGTCGCAAACCGATTTGGCATGCCAGTCAATCTATTTGACGCGATGCGATGCGTGCTCCGCAACCCCGGATCTTCGCACACCTGAGACTCACCCGCCGAACGGGTCGCTGTGGTGTCAGGCAGGCAAACAAGTAAGGCTCGGCGGCGGCATATGACCAATCCGCTGCACTATGCCGCCCCGGCTGCACCCTTCCGATAAGTACTTTTGGACTGACCGTCCAAAGCTCTGTGCTATCGTTTCGTGGAACCAATGTCGCTCGGTGCCGTTGTCGATATCGGCCTCGTCGTGAGAATCGTGGTGCGCTGCTGGATAAGGCCGAACCGTGACTTCAAAAGATCATAAAAAATCCAATACGCAGTCGATTTGGATCGTTATTGCGGCTTTCAACGAGGCCGCAGTCCTCAGCCCCATCGTCACCGACCTGATGCGACGTAGCTATCGCGTGGTGGTCATCGATGATGGCTCCCATGATGCGACGGGGCAAATTGCGTTCTCCGCCGGTGCCACCGTTGTCACGCACACGGTCAATCTCGGGCAAGGCGCAGCGCTCCAGTCCGGCATCAAATTCGCACTGCAACAAGGTGCCGACTACGTCGTGACTTTCGATGCCGATGGACAGCACCGTCCGTCCGATATCCCGCGGCTGATCGACGCTTTGATCGACCGCGATGCTGCCTACGCGCTCGGCAGCCGGTTCCTCGGCAGCTCCCGCGGCATGCCGCTGGGGCGGTGGTTCCTGCTGCAGGCGGCAGTCTGGTTTACCCGGGTTACGACGGGCCTTCGCCTCAGCGATACGCACAACGGCTTGCGCGCCATGACCCGTGAAGGTGCGAGCCGCCTTTCATTGCGGCAAAATCGGATGGCGCACGCGAGCGAGCTCCTCGAACAAATTGCGGCAAGCGGACTTCGCCATGTCGAGGTGCCGGTGACGATCGATTACACCCAGTATTCACTGGCCAAAGGACAACGCTTGAGCGATTCCTTGGCTATCCTGTTTGACCTATCAGCACAAAAATTGCACCGATGATCGCTCAAGTCGGCTTATCGATTTTGCTTGCGGGTGTCTTGGTCTACGCCTGGGCCGAGTATCGTCGGGCTCCCATCATCTCGATCTTGTCAATGCTCGTGGCGACGGCAGGACTTTATTTTGTGTGGCTGCCAAGTCATGCGACCAGGCTCGCAACCCTGGTTGGCATTGGCCGCGGTGTCGATCTCATCATTTATGTCTGGCTCGTGATCAGTCTTATCCTGTTGCTTAACCTTCATCTGAAGCTTCGCTCACAGGCAGAGCTGATCACTATCCTGATGCGAGAGATCGCGCTCGCCAACGCGCGTACGGCAGGGCCGAAGAAATGATCCACGCAGCGCCGACCGAATAGGGGCCGATCAGGATTAGATTATAGCGTGTGTAGTGGTTGGCCACCGCGGCGTGCAAGCCAAGCATCAATACCGCCGGCGCCGCATAGAATATCAAACTGGGCTCGCGCGCACACACGGCCTGGCGCACCGATATCAAGAATAACGGCAGCAGTAGCAGACTGACGATTCCGCCTGGCCACATACCGCACCAGGCGAGGGGAACATGGACGACCAAATAACGCCACCAGTTGCTCGCCATTTCCTCGTGCACCAGTCGTCCGATTAATGGATCGATCTGCCCATTCTGTTCAATCAGGGCGCCACGCCGCTCCCGTCCGGCATGAAAGAAGCTTCCAGGGGTGTGATACATGAAGCGGTGCATGGAATCGGCGCCATTGACTTTATCAAATAACAAATCGCCTAGCCCTGGCGTGCAATACGGAAAGGCAAGGAAAAATTCTTGCGCGGTCATGTCGTCGTAGGCGAAGCGCTCGACCAGTACTGCGGAAGCATATTCCTTCGTAAGCCCGAATTTCCCCAGCGCGACGTAGTTGCGCACCATCCACGGCGCAACGATGCACATGAAAACGGCGGCAAATGTCAGCGACTGGACGCCGATTAGATTTGGGGCAGTCTTTTTAATCCAGTAACCGAAGGCAAAAACGATCGCCAGAGCTGCGGGCAATAGCACTGCGAAAGATGGTTTGGTGAGGGACAGCACTCCCAGGGTCGCGCCCGCGATAGCGAAGCGAGCGACGGCCGGTTGCATTAAAGCGCGCAAGAACGTCCAGGCGAAAACGCTGTAAATCGCGAAGATTGCGCTCTCCGTCATGACAAACGAGAAGATGTGAGCTTCATTCGCCAGAGCGGCGGTGCCAAAGACCACAGCCAACAGGAATGTCCAAGGTGGCCGCCGAAAGATCAGGTCAGCCGCGAACCCGATTGCGGCAGCGCCAATCGCGAGTAGCACGGCATTGAGAATCCGAATTGGCACCTCGTAGGCCTCACAAGTTGATTCGTCTCGATGGCCACGGTTTGATTCGACGCTGCAGCGAACCGCCTGCGCAAAGCGGTGATCGAGTTTCATGACCGCGAGCACCATCGCCGGAAAAACGGGGCCGAAAAACATGCCGGGCTGCGCCAGCTCGACCGAACTATCGACGGGATCGAAAATCCCGTCGCTGAATATGCCGTAACGGTCCAGGTCGTAGGCGATCGTGACGTAGAAGACCTGATCGAAATCGCGGAGCTTCCAGTTGGGGCGGCTGAGAATACTCAGTCCGATAGCAAGCAGTGACGCGGCAACGATACCGAACTTGACGGCTCGACCCACAAGAAGAGAACGATCAGCCATGCCTGTTGCCCAATTCCCCCACGCTACACGTGATGCCTTAATCGGCGTCCAGCCGGCAAGCCTTCTGTTTGTGGCAGGAAAGGACATTCTCATTGGCGGGCAGAATTCCGAGTACACGCACTAGTCGCTGGCGACCTTGCCGCCCGGTGCAGGCATGCCGCCGGTTTGCCTGAGCGCTTCGCCGGCGCCGAGCGCGGCGGCGATCGCGACATTGAGCGAACGCATGCCGGGCCGCATCGGAATTAACAGCCGGGCGTCGGCCGCGGCGTGGACCGGTTCGGGTGCGCCGGCCGATTCGCGGCCAAACAGCAGTACATCGTCCGGTGCAAAGTTGAAGTCGAGATAGGACCTGGCCGCTTTGGTGGTGAATAGAATAAGGCGGCAAGCCGCCGCCCGCTGCCAGGCTTCGAAATCCTGCCATGAAGCGTGGCGGGTAATGGTCACCGCCTCGAGGTAATCCATTCCGGCGCGGCGAAAGGCCCGGTCCGTGGACGGAAACCCGGCCGGCTCGATGATGTGCGCCTCAATTCCCAGACAGCCGCATAGGCGCAAAATCGTTCCGGTATTCTGCGGAATGTCGGGCTGGTAAAGGGCAAGGCGCATCCTGAGGCTCGTTTGCGGCTCGGTCCGGCTCTCGTAGGAGGCAAGCTCGTTTGCTGGCCGAAATACGTTGTAGCAACCCGCCGAAAATTTAAATCGCACTATTGACAGTGCCGCTCCCGCTCGCCACGTACCGCGTGTCGGGCCATGTTGCAGTCGCCCGGCTTAACCAAGGCACATCGCCCAAGCACTGCAGCCCCGCTTTCCGAGCGGAAGGCTTTTGGCGATGTGTTTGACCTCCACAAGTCTTTCGTCAGATCGCGGCATTGGAACCCGGGCATTCGACAACCGCCCGGTGAGCTGCCCCGTGCAGCCAAGCGTTGTCTCACTCCCAAAGGAGATGAGAAATGTCTTGCGACAACGCGATTTACCACACCGCCGTTGAGCTCGATCCGTGCTTAAGCCCGAGGCGAGAGCGGGGCGATTACGGCACAACGAGCGAAACGGATCTTCAACACGATAAATCTCGGAAACAGTACCGGCCCGCACCCACTGCCGATCAAGCCAGATCAAAAGAACATCGGCACGAAGTTCAATCGCGCATTATGCCGGATTCCACGCAAACGGAGCCGGAATATGTCTGGGGTGACGAAGGGCCGATCAATGATTGAACAAACAACGGCTTATCGGTTCTGCCAAAACGTCAGGGAGCTCAGACCGGAATCGCTTCCGGTCTGAGACAATCGCAACATGACGCTTGGGTTGCTTGGCCACATCGAACTGCCACCGCATCGGTCCAGCGGCGGTTTCGATCATGCTGACGTTCATTCGCCGACCGATCGTATCTATGTCGCGCATACCGCCAACGACTCGATTGACGTAATCGACTGCGCCAAGGATCGCTACATCGAATCGATTCCTGGGCTAATCGCAGTTGCGGGCGCGCTTGTGTCCGAGGCGCGCGGTTTGATTTTTACGACCAACCGCGGCGAGAATACCGTTTCAATATTTGCTCCTGGAGACGAGCGCAACGCCTTCAAGATTGGCGTTGGCATAAGGCCGAACGGCGTGGCGTTCGACGCCAAACGCGCTGTTCTGGTGGCCGCCAATGTCGGCGATCCTGCCGTTTCGAATTCGCATACCGCGTCGGTCGTCGATCTCGAGCGCAAGGAGCGAATTGCCGAAGTCAAAGTACCCGGCCGCACCCGGTGGACGATCTATGATCCGGCAACCGAAATGTTCTTTATCAATATCGCGTCGCCGGCCCGGATTGTGGCGATCGATGCGCGTGACCCGAGCAAAATATCGAAGGAATATGAGGTGCCGTCCGAAGGACCCCATGGTTTGGAACTCGATCCGGCGACAGGACGTCTCTTCTGCGCATGCGATGCCGGCCTCGTGATCGCGATCGATGCCGCCTCAGGCCGCGTGCTCGCCGAAGCGCCACTCAGCGGCGCCCCAGACGTCATTTTCCTCAATCAGCGAACGGGCCATCTCTATGTCGCCATCGGCGATCCCGGCGTCATAGACGTTATCTATGTCGCCGCGATGCGCCGGGAGGAAGTCGTGCCGACGGAAGCGGGTGCCCATACCTTGGCGCTCGATCGGAAAAGAAGCAAAGTCTATGCGTTTCTGCCGCGATCGCATCGCGCCGCGGTGTTCAGTGATGCGGCTTGACCGAACTATCAGTCAGGCCGTTTGAAATCCGACGCCACTGATTGCCAATTCGACCCAGCGAACCCTTTCGGGGGCGGGCTTGCGGCCGCCTTCATCCTACTCTTTCCGGCAGCGCAATCCGTAGAACACAGTGGGTTACGTCGGGAGGCCAACCCGCCCTTGCGCTGTTCCGGCAAGGATGCCAATAGAACGCCGCCGGAATGCGTCGTCCCGGGCCTTCCCCAGGTCAGGGGCGAGCGGTCCTTCCGCCGCCGAAAAACCCGCTCTCCAGCCAGCCTGGCGAGGGGGCTTGAGGCGGGCGGTCTGCAGCGCGGAAGGGCGATCGGCAAGATGAATGAGGTCGGGCCTGTGACAGCAAATGCAATGGCGGAGCTTACGCACGGCGATTTCTTGTCCAAAGCGCCCGCTGGTGTTCTGACCCATTCGCAGGCGCGTCGCTAGCGTGGTGCTCGATCAGGCAAGCAGGGTTCGATGATGAGCGGAGAATCGATTTATCAGCCGCAAAGCGCGTTCATGAAATGGCTGGAGCGCCGGCTGCCGATCGCAAGCCTGGCCCATTCGTCGTTCATCGCCTATCCGACGCCGCGCAATTTGAATTACTGGTGGACCTTCGGCGGCATCCTCACTTTCATGCTCGGCGTGCAGATCGTCACCGGCATCGTGCTGGCGATGCATTACACCCCGCATGTCGACTTCGCCTTCGATTCGGTCGAGGGCATTATGCGGGACGTCAACTACGGCTGGCTGCTGCGCTATATCCATGCCAATGGCGCCTCGTTCTTCTTTGTCGCCGTCTACATCCACATCGCCCGGGGCATGTATTACGGCTCGTACAAGGAGCCGCGCGAGGTGCTTTGGATCCTCGGCGTGATCCTGTTCCTCTTGATGGTGATCACAGGTTTCATGGGCTACGTGCTGCCGTGGGGCCAGATGAGCTTCTGGGCCGCGACGGTCATAACCAACCTGTTCTCCGCCATACCCGTAGTCGGCAGCTCGATCGTGACCTGGCTGTGGGGCGGGTTTGCCGTCGGCAATCCGACGCTCAATCGCTTTTATTCGCTGCACTACTTGTTGCCGTTCGTCATCGTCGGCGTGGTCGGGCTGCACATCTGGGCGCTGCACATGGTCGGGCAGAACAATCCGACCGGAGTAGAGCCGAAGTCGGACAAGGACGTCGTTGCATTCACGCCCTACGCGACGGTGAAGGACGCATTCTTCGTCGGCGTGTTCTGTATCATCTACGCTTGGTTCATCTTCTACATTCCGAACTATCTGCAGCATTCCGACAACTACATCCCGGCCAATCCGGGCCAGACGCCGACGCACATCGTTCCCGAATGGTATTACCTGCCGTTCTACGCGATCCTGCGCGGCATTCCCAATAAGCTCCTCGGCGTGACCGCGCTGGCCGCCTCTGTCATCGTGCTGGCCTTCATGCCTTGGCTCGACACCTCGCGCGTGCGTTCGGCAAGCTACCGGCCGCTGTATCGGCAGTTCCTGTTCATCTTCTTCGCCGCGGTGATCGGCCTTGGCTATCTCGGCTCGCAGGAGCCGACCGGCGGTTATGTGATCGCGGCGCGCGTTCTCACCTTGTATTATTTCGCGTTCTTTTTCGTGATCCTGCCGCTGCTGGGGCTATTCGAAAAAACCAAGCCGCTGCCAAACTCGATCTCGGAATCGGTGCTGCGGCAGGGCGTTCCAGCCGGAGCATCGGCGCCGCCTCCGGGCGTGCACGCGTAAAAGGAGCCGCTGGCATGAAGCGTCATCACAGGCTGGCCTTTGCTTTGGCGCTTGCGGGCGTGCTGTGCGGCGCCGGCGCCGCCGCGGCGCAAGAGGCCGACGCGCCGCCGCGCCAGCGCTGGACGTTTTCGGGCCCGTTCGGTCTTTATGACCAGGCGCAGTTGCAACGCGGCTTTAGGGTCTATCAGGAGGTTTGTGCGAACTGCCACAGCCTCAAGCTGCTTTCGTTCCGCAATCTCGCCGATCCGGGCGGGCCCAATTTCACCGAAGCGCAAGCGGCGTCGATTGCCGCAACCTTTCAGGTGCAAGACGGCCCCAACGATCAGGGCAAAATGTTCAAACGGCCGGGAAAAATTTCCGATTTTTTCCCGCCGCCGTTCGCCAACGAGCAGGCCGCCCGGGCCGCCCTCGGCGGCAAGCTCCCGCCGGATATGTCCACCCTCGCCAAAGCGCGTAGCTACGAGGCGGGCTTTCCGTGGTTCGTCTTTGACGCATTCACGATGTATCAGGAGGATGGCCCCGATTACATCCACGCCATCCTGACCGGCTATACCGACGCTCCCGCCGGCTTCGCGCTACCGCCGGGCGGGCAGTACAACAAATATTTTCCCGGCAATGCCATCGGCATGCCCAAGCCGCTGAGCGACGGCCAGGTTGAATATACCGACGGCACGCCCACCACGGTCGATCAATACGCACGCGATGTGTCGGCGTTCTTGATGTGGGCTGCCGAACCGACGCTTATCGCCCGCAAACGGTTGGGCTTCCAGGTCATGATTTTCCTCATCGTGTTCACCGGTCTGCTCTATTTCACCAAGAAGCGGGTCTGGCACACAGTCCTGCACGAGCCCGAGGTGGAAAAGCCACGCGCGCCGACCGAGTACAAGGTCTAAGCGGCATATCGGCGGCGGCTTCGACGATGCCTGATGACACGCTTGTAAACGATCTGAAGGCCGCAATTCGGACGATCCCGGATTATCCGAAGCCGGGCATCATGTTCCGGGATATCACCACGCTGTTGGGCGATGCGCGGGCCTTTCGCCGCGCCGTGGACGAGCTGGTGCAGCCGTGGGCCGGTAGCAAGATCGACAAAGTGGCCGGCATCGAGGCGCGCGGTTTTATTCTCGGCGGCGCGATCGCGCATCAGGTGTCGTGCGGCTTCGTGCCGATTCGCAAGAAGGGCAAGCTGCCGTTCAAGCGCGTCAGCGTCGGCTATTCACTCGAATACGGCATCGATGAAATGGAAATGCACGAAGACGCGCTGGTCAAAGGCGAGCGCGTCATCCTGGTCGACGATCTCGTCGCCACCGGCGGCACGGCGGAGGCGGCGGTGAAGCTTCTCAAGCAGATCGGCGCCGAGGTTTTGGCCGCCTGCTTCATCATCGATCTGCCGGAATTGCGCGGCGCCGAAAAGATCAGAAAGCTCGGCGTGCCGGTGCGCACCCTGGTGAGCTTCGAAGGCCATTAGGGCGGGTGCTCATAAATCGCCGGAGTGCGAGATTATTCGATTGCTCGTGGGGCCGGAGACCGCGCGGTTTGCCGTACCGGCTTTGCACCGCCGCCGCGCAGCGACGATTCAAGTTCGCCGATCAGAAGCTGCAATTCCAGCTCGCGAAACTTCGCGAAGACCTCGGCGATCCGGCTATGCACCTCGGTCGGTCCACCGGACTGTTGCGACATATATGCGCCGAAGGAGAAGCCGGGCCGATCGATCACGCCCCGCACGATCGGCGACAGGCGCGGAATGCGGATGGTATTGTATTTCGGCGATGACGGCGGGAAGTCCTGGGCGATGACCATGAACGAGGCGGCTTCATTGTGCACGGGGACGAAAATAGTCTGTTGCAATCGCCCGCGCAGATCGCTGTAGGTTGTGGCGGTGAAGGGAGCCGAGTCGGCGATGAACAATACAACCGGCTGGATCAGCTTTTGCCGCCCTTCATCTTCGAAGCCGATCTCCGTCATGACCTTAAAGAATTGATCGAACAGTCCCTGGCCGAGATCGATGACCGTCGTGCGCCAGTGATCGCTGAGAATGCGATCGAACAGCGCCATCTGACCGCGTGTGTCGGCAATGTCGACCGGCCAGACCAGATTCGGAAAACAACCAGCGAGGGCGGGCTCGCGATCAAGATCGTAACCGTCAGCGGGCGCCAGCCCATCCGCAGGAAATCGATCAACAGGCGGCTGAGCAGCGTTCTCCCGACACGCGGGTGTCGCGACGCGACGATGTAGAGCTGGGTCTGCTGCGGCATGCCAGCGAACTTCCGGTTCGGCTGGATCAACAGTAGAATGGAATCGCAAAGTGCTCTAGGCCGCCGTTGTTGGCTGTGAATTTACCCGCAGGCGCAAGCGAGGCGGCTAGAGACTGTCTACGATCGGCCGCCCGCCTGCGCGCGCGCCGGCGCCGCTTCGGTCGCAGCGCCAAGTAGATCGAGCAATTTCACGCGATCGTATTCGGCCCACACATTGCCTAGCCAGTGTCTGACATAGCCGCGCAACACGAAGGAGTAGTTGGCGGTTTCGGCCTTGCTGTCCTTGTTGGCAACGAAGGTCAGGAACGGAACCGAGGCCAGTTCCACCTGCTCATAGGCCATTTCGTTGAGTTTCGGGATCTCGATGACGACCGCATCCTTCAGCTTCTTAAAGTATGAAGCATGCGTCGCCTGATCCCACTCGAAGAAATTGGTGTTGTTGATGAAGTTCTTGACCAAGAAATATTCGGCGTCGGTGGTGAACGGCGAAGTTTCCTCGATCTCGTTCAGCGAAGCAATCGACGAGCCA
>Ga0126378_10003642_pt1 | contig 11680 bp, 15 predicted proteins | sample PanSoiMetPlot_23_FD_92587 | JGI IMG/M metagenome (GOLD analysis project Ga0126378, IMG submission 92587) | Tropical forest soil microbial communities from Panama - MetaG Plot_23 | ecosystem: Environmental > Terrestrial > Soil > Tropical forest > Bulk soil | place: Panama | collected 2016-02-17
AGGCCGTCTCTGAGGAGGGGCTCTGGCCGACAGATCTTTCTCAACTGAAGCACGGCAAGTTTACTAGCCTCATGCGCTGAGGCATTCTAACGGCCGATCAGAGGATGCGTCGGCCAACCACACTGCGGCGGACAGCGTGATAGACCCACAGAAAGACCACGGCGCCGGCTGTAGCGACGATCACGCTGGAGAGATTCAGGGTCGTCACGCCGGCATAACCGAGCATATGTGTGATCCAGCCACCAATGACGGCTCCTACAATCCCCAGCAAAATGTCCAGGATCATGCCTTCGCCACGATGATTCACCAAGTGACTGGCGATGAATCCGGCCAGCAAACCCAGAACGATCCATGCGAATAGTGACATAAAACTCCAGCCTCGCTTCCGAGGTCTCGACTTACGTCCTCGATCTCTGCAAATATCGGGCCAAGCCCGGATGTCGCGCATGAGATCGAGCGGCCAACCAAGGGCCACATGGGCTACCGATCATGGCTGCTGGGCGTCGTCGATGCCGATGCCGCCTGGGTCCTTGCCGAGGCGTTAAAGGCTGTCCGCAGAGCGCTTTGGTCGACGGCGCTCAAGCGGAAGCGGCGCGTGCCTGTTGCATCATCACGGGGTACGCAGCGCCGGGAAATGCGCTGTCGCCGAGAACTTCGCGAATCGCCATGTTGCCGTCGAAATATACCTGCCAGTAGTGGTCGTTGTGGCAGTACGGACGGACCGCGAGAACCGGTCCGAATGGCGTGAAGCTCACAATCGTGACGTCGGGAGCGGGAGTAGCGTTAACGTTTGGAATTTTGTTCAGCCGGTCCTTCAGGCGTGCGATGGCGAGTTCCGGATCGGCGGCGCCCGAGATCTGCGCGGTCAACTCGACGCGGCGCCAGGGATTCGTAGTGTAGTTCTGAATGGTGTCGGAAAAGATTTTGTTGTTGCCTATGTAGGTACGAACATTGTCCGGCGCGTCAATGGTCGTGACGAAGAGGCCGATTTCGTGGACCGTGCCCGTGACGCCGCCGGCGCAAATGAAATCGCCGACTTTAAACGGGCGTAGCACGAGCAGGAAGGCTCCGGCGGCAAAGTTCGCGAGCAGTCCGGCCCACGCGGTTCCGACGGCAAGTCCCGCAGCGGCTATCAGCGCGGCGAACGTGGTGGTCTGGACGCCGAAGTAGCCAAGAATGGCCACGACCAGAGTGATGTTGAGAATGACCGAAAGAGTGTTCCCTGCGAAACGCAGGACCGTTGGCTCGACCTTCTGCCGCGCAAGCACCTTCTGCACAGCTTTGACGACGGCGCTGATAATCCATCGGCCGATAACGTAGAGAACGATAGCGCCGACGATTTGCAGTCCGACCGAAGCGACGCGCTCCTGGAGCACCGTCACAATAGAATTCCAGCTCATCAGCAGGCCTCCTCTGACCTTCTAACATGCTAAGGCCACCGCCGCGGGGCGTCAGGAAACTCTGAAATCCCGGGACGAGAGTTCCATGTTTCCCACTGGTTCGATCCTTTCTGCCACGTTGTACGGCAGTGTCGGATTCGGGAAACTCCGGTCTGCTGTAGTGACCGGGATGAGCAGCAATCGCGGCGAGCGGTTTCGGGAAGTCTTTTGAAGTGTGGTACACCCGAGAGGATTCGAACCTCTGACCTTTTGCTCCGGAGGCGTCAGCGCATGGAAAATCAGTGATTTAGCGCGGTTGCTAAACTTAGCTTGGGTTTACCAAACACTGTTCGAATCAGCGGTTTACAGTCACCCACAACTAGCGGATGGGTAATGACGGGTAATTCTTCTATGCGCAGGGTGGGCACAAAATCCGGCACACCCACCGCCCTCCGGGCTGCCCATCCGCAGGATTTGCCAAAATCGAATCCGAACCCGATTTGGGTCCCTAAGACATGACAGTGGTGCGGGGATCGAATACCCTAATGGTGTAGCATCTTCATGCATTAGGAGAACCGGATTGGCCTGGGTAATCAATCGGGCAAAAGAACGTAACTTTGCAGCGAACGTTATAACTGCCGAAAGCTAGAAAAATATTTGTAGACTATACCTTAGCGATGGTGCTATCGTTATAGAAGGCTATAACTCAAAGGACTGAGAGTGCTGAATTCTCATCCTAAGGAGGGATGGTCAATGTCTTCATCTTCGTCGGCTTCATCCGGCGTTCCCAATTCAACCTTTTATAGTGGCTCTCAAAGTTCGCTGAAGTCTCTTTTGACTGAGCGCGAGGTTGCTCGCCTGACTGCGATGTCGGTCGCGAGCGTGCGCCGCTGGCGCCTGCTTCGAAAAGGCCCGGTGTATGTCAAAATCGGTTCGGCGGTGCGGTATCGACCTGAAGACATCTCAACATGGCTTCACTCCTGCCCTTCTGGTGGAGAGGTGGCTAATAGAGAATCAACGAAACTGAGTGCCACCTCTGAATTTGTCAAGGGAGGCCGGTAATGCAATCATTGCAGGGTCACCAAGCGATTGAGCTAACTCCCTCACCGAGCACTGGCGGGGTAATCGGCGAAAACATCCCGCTAATCGATACTTTTCAGCTGGCCCTCAAAGAGAACTCGGACTTTTATGCCTCGCGAAAGGGAAAGAAGTTCACTTCGCCGCTCTTCGGTCTGATCCGGCGTCTGAAGTCACATCCAGCCCTGCGTGATCTTCCGGCGGGGGAGGCTTTTAGCCGGTTAAGCAAGGAATGTAACGTTGATTGGGCAAGTACATTTCCGGACGTAGCCATTCCTTCGCTAGAGTTTGTCACCGCGTGGGAACAAGTCAATCTCCCTATGGGCCTTTCGCTGTGGCACTTCATAAAAGAGAGGGTCACTACAGAGCCTTTAACACTTCGGAGGCAGAGCCTTTGCGAAGGCTACGCGTCTTATCTCGGTATCGCTTTTCAGCTTCAGAGGCTGACCCCGACGAAGGACATTCTGCTCCCCGTAAAGCAGATCAGCGAGATGCTGACCGAACTCATGAAGAAAACAGTCAGCGCCCAAAATGTCAGTTATTATTGTCGTCTTGCCAAACAGGACGGCTATCTTCGATTAACGGGCGCAGCATCTAAGCCAGCAGCTAAGGCCGCCCGGTACAGATTTTCCCTATCGCGATTTAGCCGCAGTGGTGTTGAGACTGTCGACGCTGACTTCATCAGTACAGAAGGCTGCTTTTTTAGCCATGGTAACGATGGTTCTTGTGGTATCGCTGGTTTTGAGGGTCTCTCTGGAAAAGGGGTTAGTAGTAGGAGCAGCGTGCTTGCGCACGCGATGCCTTCCGCGGAGACAAGTAAAGCAGAGAACGCAACGAAGGAACAACAGAATAATAATGGTGATGGCAGACCTATAGCGCCTCATTCCATTTCCGATATTCTGAAGGGCGTGACTCCGTCTAAGCCAAAAGCAGTTAAAGCCATGTCTCTACTATCTGTCTGGCAATCCATAATGCATTCGAAATGTGGATGGCAGGAGAAGCTGAGCGATAACGACGCTGACAAATTAGTGGAATTCAGCCGAAGAACTGACAAGTATGGTCCGTTAATAGTGGACTTCGTGCTTAGGAATTGGCCCGGCTTTGGCCGCTATGCCATTGGACCTGATAAGCGGTATCCTACGTCGCCAGATGTTGGCTTTTTCTTTGCGTACCAAGCCAAGGCGTTTCATTTTTGGTCGATGCACGATTTGTCGGAAACCGAAACCGATGCGCTGATCAAAGCATCTGAGGGATCACGTTTCAGCTTTGAAGAACTGGAAGCCAGATACGCTATCGGCGATGACGCTCTCTTTCAAACGGTGGCGGAGGCGCTTAAGTACCAGGGGCTTCTAATCGAAGAAACCAAAGGTTGGAGCATCGGCAAGATGCACTTCGGGAGCCTCGCTGAGCTCGAAGAGAAATACATTCACGATGAGCAGTTTGCGGTGGATTTACGATGCCTTCTCATTGCCATATGATGGCGCGATGGTCCTGCAATGCCTTTCCGAGTGCATAACTACTGGACAAATGGGTAACGTCGTGGTTCTGGTCCAAATGCTATGCAGATGATCACAGAAAGAAGCAGATGATTATGTCTCTAACAGTTTCAACAGAACCTAAAGGGCACGGATCGAAGTTCGAGTTGAAGAAGGACGAGGCAATTGCGGCTCTTTTGATTCACGGCAGCATCGACAAGGCCTCTGAATCAATTGGCATCGGCACGCAAACTCTTCTGCGCTGGATGAAACTTCCGGAGTTTCAGAAAGAGTACAGAGAAGCTCGCCGCACAGCGTTTTCAAATAGTATTGCGGCTCTTCAACAGGCTTCGACACTGGCCGTATCCACATTGATCACGATTCTTGAAGACAAGAAGACCCCTCCTTCAGTTCGCCTCCGAGCCGCTGATGCCATCCTGAACCATGCGAAAAGCGGCATCGAAATTGAAGATTTCGCTCTGAGAATCGAGGCCTTAGAACAGACAACCGAGGCGGCGGCGTGAAGCAGCTTAAGGCCAGAATCGAAGCGCTCGAAAAGAGACGTGTCATCGAGCCGACCATTCTCACGATGCCAAGCGGCGAGGCCGTTGGGCTCTCGGGCCATGGCGACTATTTGCTTAAGCTGCTCGGTGCAGTCTTTGATGAGCCTACTCCAGACCAAAAAAGCCAGTTCGACGTAATTTGCTCCTGCTCTGACATCAAAGAGCAAGGCGGTGGACATATCACAGAACTAATCCGGAGCTTACTTCTCAGCCCTACCCACCCCGACGAGGTGCAGCCCTGATCCCGAAAGGTTTTCAGAGCATTTATCAACAGACCATATTCGTGCAATCAATTGCACTGCGCGAGAGGCGCGTTGCAGGGTTGAAATCGTCGGTGTTCCGCAAAAAGGTATTATCCGTGAACGGACCAACAGACACGGCTCTCGTGTTTGCAAACTATTTGGGGATCAGGGTCTTTTATCAATATTGGCGTCGGGCAATACTCTCCTCTGACTCCAGTAGCGACTTTTCGAGAGTAGGTCACGAAGCTCCAGCCAGTACTCCCGCATACCGCTTTTGCCCTCTGGCCACGCTTCACGCAAAAAGGCCTTTGCCTCGGCCGAATGCCCACCGTAAATCAGATCCACAAGTGATTGGCCAAGCTCTGCCGGAGGTTCATCTGATCCCCAAGCTGGACTCGTTCTGAGACTCTGGGCTTTCCGAGTAAGCGCGCCGGTCCCCGGCACAGGCGTTCTCATAAGTTCTGGTGCGGGCTCATAAGACCCATCGTTTAGTTTCAACACAACCGTCGGATAAGGTGTTTCAGCGTGCGAGCTGTGGAAACCCGTAAACGCGGGATCCAAAACGATGAACTCCGGCACGCCGTCGCCATCGAGATCTCGGAAGGGGCACTTGTCTTCTCCGGTAATAACGTACAAGACAGAGGCATGCAGCCCGAACCCCAACTTGTCGAGTGAAAACACATACCAGTCAGAGGTCCCCGAAGAATTGAACTGCTCATCCTTAATCACCAGCTCTGGATGCCCCGCGCCGGTCACATCCTGCCCGACTTTTAATCGCGCTCCTACAGGAATCTCAGCTTCCGTGCAACCGATGCTCAAATAACTTCCAACCTGATAATGGACGAGCTCTCCAGCCCTGAAAATCTCTAGGCGGTTGGGTACACCCTGCGTTCCTAATTCGCCAAGAGTCGCTCGGAGGCGGATGACATAGTTTCCGACAGTGTGCTGTTCGGCGACTTTCCCGCGCAGATTCACAGTGACACTCTGCCCGCCCGTCTGGCCGTGGGCCGACGATACGACATGACACAGAATCAGGCCGACGCCAAGCACCCTCTGAAGGGCGATACGATTCGTTTTCCCCATAAAGTCTTCGAGACGTTACATTATAGCCTTGGAGCGATCCGAAGTTCGAGTTGATTGGAGTAACAGCAATACGGATCAACGTTTGCAAGCGCGGGCACAAATCTGGGCACAGCCCACCTAGACTCGACATCCTCGGGCCGCCACTTTCGTGACTGTCCTCCTCTGGCCGGAGTCTAGCTTTGGGTTGTCGTATTATCATCCATGTTCAACCCAGAGAGGGAGTGGATGAAGCTAGACTACACGGGTAGAAGTCCGAGACAATTTAGAATTCCAAGATTTGGCGCTCACTTCGTAGCGTCGATGGCTCTAATACAGATCGGATGCAATAAAATGCCGCCGGAGTGTGGCAGCCAAGAGGTATTAAGCACTATGAAGGAGCTAGAGGCACAGGCGATCAGCGACGAGCTTAAGGCAAAAGGCCTGAGCTTCAGCCCTGATCCGAGACGGATCACAGCTTCCTTCATTGCGACCGAGGGGATTGACGAGAAGCTCTACAGACGAACTTGTTCGGCTCAGGTTTCTTATTCCCTGAGTGACGAGGCACGTGGGCTTACCGCATTAGGCCGGGGAAACTCTCCGAATCCCAGGCTGATGGCGGCGGTAAAGAACTATGTGACTTCGTTCGATCTCAACAAGGCGGGAGTCAGATCGGCAGTTCCAGGGTTGGCGCAAATCCGTACTTCTGTGAACCTCCTTCGGTTATCGAAGGAGAGGCAGGATGCTGGTACCGGAGAGACGACTGATCATGAATTGGATAGCGCTCTGACGGAACCGGAGATCGCAGGAGGCCTTTATTTCGAATACTTCACCCTCGTCCTTTCCGTCCCGGAACATCTCGAAAGGCTTGGGGGCATGAAAGAGAATGCGATCTCTCTGTCACCCGGCAAGACACAGTTTACGGTGCGTCGCAACGAGGACAATCAGTCCAAAACGGGCTACATCACCGAGATCGAGGTGCCGAAGGACGCCGCGGCGGTGATCGGTGGCTACGAGTTCTTGTCGATATTTGGTTCGGCGAAGCCAGCGACAGGCTCGCCTTCAGACCAATCCAAAGCACGAGGTAATTCGCACTGCTTCGAGGAATCGAAGAAAGACGCCGTCACTCTCCGCGGAACGCTGGAAAAGCAGAATGCTTATGGCGCTTGGTGGCTATTTGTACCAGAAGAGCCGTTCTGTTTGACCGCCGCCGGGGGAGAGCACGCGGAAACTCCCAATCAGATAGCTAGCATCAAGAGGGCGCAGATCATCCCCGATGGCGAATCGGAGTTCAGGCGGGAAGTGTCGTCTCAAAGCAGCGTGGGCGGTGTGGTTGCAAAGGGGCAACTGGACCAAAGGATTTCTGGTGGCGAGGAGCCAATCTTGTTTTTCGTTACATCTCTCACTGATTCGACAGGGCGTTCACTCTTGATGGATGGAAATGAGGCGAAAGCCATTGAGCGACGGGCCTTGGCATCAATATCGATGCCAAACTCCTACCGCGTTGCAATGGTCGTCGATGAAAAACGGAAATCCCTAGAATTCGTGGCTGAGGATGAGACAAGCGGCCAGAAGTTGGAGCCATCCGCAAGATGGGTGTCAACCTCTTTTAATGCGCCGAAGGACTTAATGCATTTCGGCTGCCGAGACTCGTACAAAATAGCCAATATCAAGGGGACCGATGGGGCTGAGCCAGAACTTGCTATCGAGGAAGGCCATATCTATCGAATCGGCTTTTCTTGCCTATCGGCAACCAAGTGACTACACTCGAACGGTCGGCGGCGAATCCCACCTTCTACAAAAGAGGTAACTCGGCTATTAACTAGACGCGGCGCACGGAACGAGGCGGTCCGGCGGTTAGAGGAGATTCGTCAACCCGCTGCAATTGATTGCACGGCTGATGTCGCCAAATTTGCTAAGTCCCTTAAAATCAATAATGATACTTTTTCTCCAGAATTAGTATTGACTTGGGACGCGAAATACCGGATACTGAAATTATGCAGAAGGCGTTCGCATACCTGAGAGTGAGCGGGCGCGGTCAGATCGAAGGCGACGGATTTAGCAGGCAGCATGCCGCGATCAAGACATATGCAGGGTTACACGATTTCAGAGTAGTGAGGGAGTTCCGGGAGAAAGGCGTCAGCGGAACCATCGAGACAATGGATCGGCCCGCATGGGCCGAAATGATCCAAGCCCTGCACTCCAACGGTGTACGCACGATCTTGGTGGAGAAACTAGATCGGCTCGCCCGTGACCTGATGGTACAGGAAGCAGCAATCGCCGATCTTCACAAAAGCGGATTCACGTTGGTATCGGTTCGGGAGCCAGACCTCATGGCGAACGATCCCACGCGCGTTCTGATGCGTCAGCTAATGGGTGCTGTGGCTCAGTACGACAAATCGCAGATTGTCGCCAAACTTCGGGGCGCGCGCATGCGGAAGCGGGCGAACGAGGGCCGTTGCGAGGGGCGCAAGCCATACGGCTTCTACGATGGCGAGACTGCTGTAATTGGGCGGATGAAGGCACTTCGGGCCGAGGGGTTAGGGTTTGACCGCATCGCGGGACGGATGAACGCTGAGGGGCTGCAAACGCGAACGCGGGGCAAGTGGCACGGAGTCATGGTGAACCGGATTTTGAAGGCACAGGAGAAATAACTTCATGGGAGTTTACAAACGTGGCGATACCTATTGGTTCCGATTCACTTGGAAGGGCGAAGAGATACGCGAGTCGGCGAAGACTCGAAACAAACGTACCGCCGAACAAATCGAGGCGGCGCGAAAAACGCAAATGGCAAAAAGGGAGGTGGGAATCCGAGATCGGGCACCCGTGCCAACCTTTGGGGATTTCGTGAAACGGGATTTTCTGCCATACGTTGAAAACCACTTCGCGGAGAAGTCCACGACACTGAACTACTACCGCGTCCAGTTGGGCCACCTGACCGCGTACCCCGGCTTCGCTGGAGCGAAACTTGACGAGATCACGGCGGAAACCATCGCTGGCTTTATCGAAAAACGAAGGCAATCCCAATACCGGGTTTCGAGCATCAACCGTGCGCTTCAGGTGTTGCGCCGTGTGTTCCATCTCGCTGTGGAGTGGGACCGCGTTGAGAGGTTTCCAGTGAAGGTGTCGCTGGTTCCGGGGGAACGGCGGCGGGATCGTGTTCTCTCCCTGACTGAGGAGGGGGCGTATCTCAAGGCGGCGCGGCAAGTGGGAGACTCGATCATCGAGGCTTACGAGCACGCGCTTGAAGGAATACGAGCCACTCAGAGGGGCCAAGGGCCTATCAAACCGGGAGACCCGTTTCTTCTCCACGATGCTGCCGTGATCCTTCTCGATTGTGGACTCCGACCCGAGGAATGCTACAGGCTCCGGCGTGAGCACTTCCGAGGCGACACCATCTACATACCGCATGGAAAAACGGTGAACGCGCGGCGCGAGATCCCGTTATCGGAGCGTGCTCTTGCCGTGCTCGAAGGACGGCGCAGCGAATCGGGGTGGATCTTTGCGGCTCCAACCGCCAGCGGCCACCTTGAACAATCAACCCTGAAACGGCAGCATTCCAAAGCCTGCAAACTGGCGGACATCCCGGAGTTCGTGCCCTACACGTTTCGGCACACCTGCCTCACACGATGGGCGAAAATCCTCGATCCCTACACGCTCGCCTATCTTGCGGGGCATAGCGATTTCGGCACCACGAAGCGTTATGTCCACCCGAATCTGAACACCGCGCGAGAGGCGCTGGAAAAGGCGCGAAATGCGCAGGGTGGGCACAAAATCCGGCACACTGAGAATGGCGCGGAAACGGTCAAGCCCGAACCGTTACGCGCAACTGCCTGAATTGAAAATGGTTAGTTGGTACACCCGAGAGGATTCGAACCTCTGACCTTTTGCTCCGGAGGCAAACGCTCTATCCAGCTGAGCTACGGGTGCCCGATCGAGGAAATACAGCTTCAGTCTACCAAAAGCGCCCCACCCTTCTACTATCATCGGAACTTGCCGGACTCCCTCGCCGACCGCCTGAACGCCGTCCAGACCCGCATCGCCAACGCCTGCGCGCGCGCTCATCGCGAGCCGGCGTCCGTACGCCTTCTCGCCGTCACCAAAGTCTTCGGTCCCGAAGCCATTCGTGAAGCCTACGCCCTCGGCCTTCGCGAATTCGGCGAAAACTACGTCCAGGAAATGGAGCGCAAAGCGCCTGATATCGCCGATCTCACTGGCGCCCGATTCCATCTCATCGGTCACCTGCAGTCCAACAAAACAAGGAAGGCCGCCCAGTTATTCGCCTCGATCGATACGGTTGATTCCCCCAAACTCGCGGCCCGCCTCAACGCCGAAAACGCCCGACTCGACGTGATGATCGAAGTGAAGCTTTCGGACGAGGAATCCAAATCCGGAGCCGCCGAATCCGACCTTGCAGCCATCGCTGACGCCATCCGGGCCTGTCCCAACCTGACCCTGAGCGGCCTCATGACCGTCCCGCCGTGGTCCGAAGACGCCGAACTCTCCCGTCCCTACTTCGCTCGCCTCCGCGAACTCGCCGCCCTGCACAACATCTCTGAAATCTCCATGGGCATGTCGCACGACCTCGAAGTCGCCATCCAGGAAGGCGCCACATGGGTCCGCATCGGCACGGCGCTCTTTGGGCGCCGGCCGAAGAAAATGCCGTGACGCGCAACTACTACGCCCCTCCGCCGGAGTCGCGCACGGGAGTCGCCGACTACGCCGAATCCCTTCGCCTCGTTCTGGCGCCACGCGGCCCCCTTCCGGTCCCGCTGTATCACCTCGGCAACAATCAACTCCATGTCGGCATTTACCGGCGCGCCGTCGAACAGCCCGGCGTCGTTGTCCTCCACGATGCCGTCCTCCACCATCTGTTTCTCGGCCTCCTCACCCGCGACGAGTACATCGCCGAATTCGTTTACAACTACGGCGAATGGCGCCGTCACCTCGCTGAGGAACTCTGGCGCGATCGCGCCGCATCCGGCGTCGATCCCCGCTACTTCGAGTTCCCGATGATCCGCCGAGCCGTCGAATCCGCCCGCGCCGTGATCGTCCACAATCCCGGCGCCGCCTCCGCCGCCCGCGCCCACCGGGCAGCCCGCGTCACTGTGATCCCGCACTTCTTTGAGCCCGCTGTTGTCCCCGATTCCGCCGCAACTGCGTACTTCCGCGAGCGAATCGGCATCTCGCACTCCGCCACCCTATTCGGTATATTCGGCTTTCTTCGAGAAACCAAGCGCCTCCTGCCCTGTATTCGAGCTTTCGAACGTCTCCATGCCTTGGACCCAAACACCGCGCTCCTGATTGCCGGCCAGCCAGTCTCGCCCGACCTCGCCCGCGTGCTCGAAATCGAAGCCGCACACCCCGCCATCCGTTCCCTCGGCTATCTCGAACCCGAAGATCTCCCCGTTGCGGTCGCCGCAGTCGACTGCTGCCTGAACCTCCGCTACCCCGCCGCCGGAGAGACCTCTGGCATCGCGATCCGAGTGATGGGCGCCGGTAAGCCTGTCATCCTTTCTGACGTTAAAGAAAACGAGGATATTCCCGCCGCCGCGTGCCTTCGCGTCCGTCCCGGTGTTGCCGAAGCCGCGGAATTGTTCGACCATATGGTTATGGTGTCTCGATTCCCGCAAATCGCGCGGGAGATCGGGCATCGGGCGGAGCGGCACATCCGCGAATACCACTCGCTTGCGCGGGCCGCCGAACGGTATTGGGAAGTGTTATGCGCCGCTGGCTCCTGCTGATCGCATTGGCGCTGCCGCTCGGGTCCTTCGTGACCGCGCCTCCGTTGCGCGATCTCGACGTCGGCGTCGTGATGCGCGACGGAGTCCGCCTGAGCGCCAACATTTTCCGCCCCGCCGCGCCCGGCCGCTATCCCACCGTCC
>Ga0126378_10003643_pt1 | contig 11679 bp, 9 predicted proteins | sample PanSoiMetPlot_23_FD_92587 | JGI IMG/M metagenome (GOLD analysis project Ga0126378, IMG submission 92587) | Tropical forest soil microbial communities from Panama - MetaG Plot_23 | ecosystem: Environmental > Terrestrial > Soil > Tropical forest > Bulk soil | place: Panama | collected 2016-02-17
GGGCGGTGAGATCGCTTCGCGGAACGCCGACCGCAGATCGAACTGGATGGTGCTCCAGTCGGTTACCCGCTTGGTGAACTTCGAAAAGCTGTGCACCACCTCCGAGCCGTAGGCTTCCTGGAACGAGCCCAGGTGATCTTCGGTGTTAGGATGTTGCCCGGAAATGCAGACCACCGCCGAGTTGGTGAGCCCCGCCACGCACAGTCCGGTGACCGCGTTGGTGAGGCCGCATCCCGCGGTCACCATGCAGACGCCCGGCTCTCCGCTGACGCGCGCGTAGGCGTCGGCGGCGTAGGCGGTTGCCTGCTCGTGGCGCATGTGGATTAGCTTGATGTCGTGATTGCGCAGCTGCGCCAGGATAGGAAAGAGATGTCCGCCGTTTATGGCGAAACAATATTTGACTCGATTCTCCCGCATCACGCGTGCGATTAACTCGCCGCCGTCTGCCTTTGCCATCTAACAATCCTCCGTCGGATTAAGCCCGCTCCGTTGCCGCCTGCGCGCGCGAATGCGCCGAGCCCGCATGGGCCGCAAGTCTCGGTCAACGAGAGCGGTGTCCCAATTGACCGAATCCTTGCACATTTCAAGCGCCATCGAAAAGCGTGGCGCCGGTAACCGAAGCCTCTCAAAGCGGTATTCTGCTGTGTAGGCGTATTGATCGCACCGCCGAAGCCTGTCAGTTTTGAAGGGGTCCAGCCGTGACCATTGGGAAAATCTCACCGGACGCGGCGCGGAGTTGACCAGGAAAGGCATGAAACGGGGAATCGCGGCAGTTGGGGCACTCGTGCTGGCAGTGATGTGGATTAGCTCCGCGTTGGCCTTCGATGTGACGGACCCCCAGTCATGGCCGTTCATTCCGGTGCCAGAAATCGCAACCGACCCCAACGGCGGCACCACCCTCGGTATCCTGCCGGTGTTCCTGTTTACTGACACCAAGAACCAGATTCGGGACATTTTTGCCCCTGACCTCAACTGGAACCAGACGCTCGGAGTGGGTGGCACCTTTCGCTACCTTTCGTATCCCAACGAGGACACCAACTGGTACGCGACCGCGGGCGGCGCGCAGACCATTGCACGGCAGATCGATCTCGACTACCAGACCCGACGCACCCACCAGGACCTGTTCACCTTCGAGGGAAGGTTCTTCTTCGAAAAAGATCCGACCGATCGATTCTACGGAACAGGCAACAATTCTTCGCGGAGCAACGAGACCACCTACACCACCCAGCAGCTCTATGGCATGGGTTTGGTCGGACTGAATATCAGTGACAAGCTGCAGGTCCAGCTGATGGAACGCCCGCGCTGGGTCCGCATCTACGACGGCGCCTACACTTCCCTTCCACAGATCTTCCAGCTGTTTCCTACTCAGAAAGGAATCAATGGCGGCAGCGAAGTTCTGACCCAGTTGATGATTCAGTATGACGACCGCGATTCCGTCGACATTCCGAGGAGCGGGGGGCTCTATCGGGTGTACGGCTCCGTCGCAGATCGTGCCCTGGGGAGCTCATTCTCCTACACCCGCTTCGGCTACGAGGCGCGCAGGTACTACACCGTACACCCACGTATCACCTTTGCGGGCCATGTGTTCATGGAGTACGAGCCGGCGGGCAACGAGATGCCCTTCTGGGCGCAGGCCAGGCTCGGCGGAGACGAAGCCTTGCTTACTGATCAGCAGCCGCTGCGCGGCTTCGGCACCGGCCGCTACATCGACAACAATCTGGTGGTCGCCAACATCGAGATGCGCAACCGGGTTTACGACGCGAACCTGTTCGGGACTCATGGCACTCTGGAAATCGCGCCGTTCGCCGAAGCAGGCCGGGTCGCGCACCAACTTGGCTACAACCCGGTAAGCGAGCTGCACCCGGTGGGTGGTGTTGGCTTTCGTGGCATCGCGGAGCCTTTCGTAGTGGGCTTCGTGGATGTCGGCTATGGCGGTCAGGGCGCCGCCATCTTCTCGGGCATCAACTACCCGTTCTGAACATTCGCCGGAATTTTTCTTGTGGGTCACCCGGGTACGCGGAGGGGGAGGCCCGCTGTCACACTCCGCCTGCGTCGTTTCGAGTTAATTCCCTCCGCCCGAACTCTACCGAGGAGCGTCAGGCGCGCATTCTCCTCTGGTTCAAGCCGCTCGCCTATACCTTTCCAATCAACTCACGCGAGATATCATCGAGGCATTGGTTGAACCCGTCCAGCGGTGGGTTTAGGAAGATCTGACTTAGCCCGGCCTTGCCGAGCGCGCGCAATTGATCGATTACCGCTTCCCGCTGCCCGACTATCGTGGTTGCGCCAATCGTTTCCGCCGTAACAAACTTTCGCTCCTCCGGCGCCACGAAGCTGCAATGGCCCACGTGCAAGTGCAGGTACCGCTCGCTCTCCGGCATCCGCGCCACGTGCGCGGCATATTCATCGTAGATTTTAGCCACCTCAGGGAGCAGCGAGTTCGGCCGCGCGTAACCCGCGGCGATCGCGTGCATCGATGCCATCACCCACGGACCAGTCATTGCCTTTACCCGCGGCGAATCCAACGCCTCGCCGGGCTTGAGCACGCACACATGGGTCAGCGACACGATTGGCAGATCCTTCCCCGAACGGCCCGCCGTGGCCGCCCCTGCCTCGACATGCTTGCGCACCGTGGCGAGCCGCTCCGGAGTCGCGATGCCAGTAGTGATCACTCCGTCGCCGAATTCCCCTGCCATCGCGAGTGTCTTTGGTCCATTTGCCGCCACATAAAATGGAATCTTGTCATCGAGGTTGATGAAACGATGCTCGCGATGGAGATAGCGAATCTTCCGTTCCAACCCTTCAGAGCGATACAGCGCCTCGCCGCGGAGCAAGTCGTGAATGACGCGTACCTCTTCGCGGAACACCCCCTGCCGCACCGGCGGCAGCCCCATCACCCGCCGCCCGGTGTGCCCAGTTCCGAACCCCAGGATCGTGCGCCCTGGCGCGAGCTGATTGATGGTCGCGATGGAGTGGACCGTTACCGGGGGAATGCGATTGGTAGCAATCGCGACGCCGGTACCCAGCTTGATGCGCTTTGAATTGATGGCCGCAAGCGCCATGCACGCGTAAGTATCGCCCCAGATCATATGGGAATCCGGGATCCACGCGTGCGAAAACCCACGCTCCTCCGCGTAAGGCACGTCCCGCATCGCGCGCTCCGGCTTGGTAAAAATCAGGGTTCCAAAATCCATCGCATCCTCCGTAGCACGCGATAATAGCCAACCACGGATGGTCTCCGTCAAAGCCTCGCCGCTTGAATGGGGGCAGAAGCCTGCCGCTTGAAAGACCACGGGTCACACCCCCGCGCCGCGTGCGAAACCACATTGGTGCACCGGCAGGGCGGGGAGGGTGCGCCCAAAGCACGATGCGGACTTTGCCGAGGCGGCCAAGTGCAGCTTAATGAGAATGGCTTGAGCCACCAGCCCCCCGCCCGCTTCTCCGCCTCGAGGTATTCATGTCAAACTACTGAGCGAAACCCATCGGGAGTCGAAGTGCCAATGTCCGATCCAGAAACCTTTCGCAAAGACACGCGCGCATGGCTGGAGTCCAATTGTCCACCGGAGATGCGGCGCCCGCCCGAAGGTGAGGAAGATACCTGCTGGGGCGGACGTAGATGGAAATTCCAGTCTGACGCCCAGCGCTTGTGGCTTAAGCGGATGGCAGCCAAAGGGTGGACCGTCCCCGAATGGCCCGCCGAGTACGGCGGCGGCGGACTGAGTCGCGCCGAAGCCAAAATTCTGCGCGAGGAGATGCGCGCTTTGGGCTGCCGCTCTCCGCTCGACAGCTTCGGAATCTGGATGCTCGGTCCGGCCCTGCTCAAGTACGGCAACGAGGCGCAGAAGCGTGAGCACCTTCCGAAAATCGCCCGCGGCGAAATCCGCTGGTGCCAGGGATATTCAGAACCCGGCTCGGGCTCGGACCTCGCCTCGCTCCAGACCCGCGCGGAAGATCGCGGCGACTACTTCGTGGTCAACGGCTCCAAAATATGGACCTCTTACGCCGACCAGGCCGATTGGATTTTCTGTCTGGTACGTACCGATACCAAGGCGCCCAAGCATGAAGGCATCAGTTTTGTCCTGTTCGACATGGAGAGCCCCGGCGTCTCAACCTCGCCGATTCTGCTGATCTCCGGCAAATCTCCGTTCTGTCAAACCTTCTTCGAGGATGTGGCAGTACCCAAAGCCAATCTGGTCGGGCAGCTCAACAAGGGCTGGGACATTGCGAAGTTCCTGCTCACCCACGAGCGCGAGATGATCGGCGGGATGGGCATGACCGGCGGACGTCATCGGTCGCTCGGCGAGGTTGCCGCCGACACCGTGGGTATGGAGGATGGCACTCTGGCCGATCCGTTGCTGCGTGGTCAGATCGCGTCTTTCGAGGTCGACTCGTGGGCCTTTGCGCTCACCCTTGATAGGGTCGGCGATCTGTTCAAGTCCGGGCAGGCGCATCCGGCGGTTTCCTCGATGCTCAAGTATTACGGCGCCGAGCTGAACAAGCGCCGGCTTGAGCTGATGGTTTCCGCGGGCGGCTCCGAAGTGCTGGAATGGGAGGGGTCGCGCTCGCGGGATGGCTTCACGGTACGTTCCTGGCTGCGCTCCAAGGCCAACTCAATCGAGGGCGGCACCAGCGAAGTGCAGCTCAACATAATAGCCAAACGCATCCTCAATCTTCCTGGGGCGTAATTTCCCCTGTTTCCGCAAGGTCGGTTCTTGTCAAATGGCGCTGGTACTCACTTCTGAACAGATCATGCTCCGCGACAACGCGCGGAGCTTTCTCGCCAAGAACGCACCGGTGGCTCACCTGCGCAAGCTTCGCGATTCCAACGATCCTACCGGATTCTCGCGTGAGCTCTGGAAGCAATTCGCCCAGATGGGATGGGCGGGAATCCTGGTTCCGCCCGACTACGATGGACTCGGGTTGGGTCACGTGGAAGCCGGCGTGGTCATGGAGGAACTCGGGCACACGCTGACGCCCTCACCGCTGCTGGCGACGTCGCTGGTTGGCGCGACTGCCATCGCGCGCGCGGGTACCGACGCGCAAAAGCGTACGCACCTTTCACGCGTTGCGGCGGGTGAGCTGACCGTGACGCTAGCGGTCGATGAGGCAGCCAAGCACCATCCGGAAAAGACCGCTCTTCGTGCGGCGCGCGGGACTGGGGGATTTACCCTGAAAGGCGAGAAGACCTTCGTTCTCGATGGGCACGTGGCGGACCTCGTGATAGTCGCCGCACGCACAGCGGGCGTCCCGGGCGACCGGCGCGGTTTGACCCTCTTCCTAGTAAACCGCGAGGCCAAGGGACTTAAGGCTGAGCGGATCGCGATGGTCGATGTCCATAACGCGGCGCGACTTGAATTCGACGACGTTAAAGTCCCCGCCGATGCGGTCCTCGGCGAAATCGATGCGGGTTGCGAACCGCTGGAAGGCGCGCTCGATGTGGGGCGCGCCGGTGTTGCGGCGGAGCTGTTGGGCATGGCCGATGAGGTGTTTACCCGAACTGTCAGCTACCTGAGAGAGCGCAAACAATTCGGCAAGCTGATCGGCGAATTTCAGGCTCTCCAGCACCGCGCGGCAATCCTTTACTGCGAGCTCGAAGTTGCGCGCTCCGCGGTGCTCAAGGCGCTGCAGTCCCTCGACGAATCCTTCGCGACGGCCAGTCCGGTCGTGTCGATGGCCAAGGCGAAGGCCGGCACCACGGCCACCCTCGCCGTTCAGGAAGCGGTGCAGATGCACGGTGGCATCGGCATGACCGACGAATTCGATGTTGGCTTCTTCATGAAGCGAGCCCGAGTCGGCCAGGAGCTGTTCGGGGACGCAAATTTCCACGCGGATCGGCTCGCCCGCCTAAACCACTACTAGGTGGAGTGGATCAGTTCGAATTTTCGGGCAGCGGGAGCCCGTGAAGCTTCAGGAACGAGAGCTTGTCCCAATATCCGCGCTGGAAGGCAATCCGTCCGTCAACGATGTGAAAGAACCCGCAGCCGCGCAGCCCTTCCGGATCGCGCCACTCCAGGATGGCCCACTCCCCGTCCTCGAAAAGGTTCTCCGGGATGCAGACCATCCGGGACACGGCAAAGCCGGACGCAAACATGGCTTTAATAGCCTCGCGCCCTTCGACTGGGCTCTCGGCTACCTGATGGTTGATCGCGTTGGGGTGGTAAAAGGCGCACAGCGCATCAAGGTCCGCGCGATTGAAGGCCTCGACCCAGGCTTGCACGACATCACGCGGCCGCATGGCTCAACCTCCTGAATTGCCGATCAGATTTAAAATTTCACACATATTATTGCGCGCGTGGAAGCGATCGCACCGACGCTTCAAGATTTGCCGATTCTGGAATTGAGCCACTAACACAAGCCGAATCTGGGAGCGCTCAGGGTCGGCTGCAGCTTGCGCGCCATGGACCAGCCCGCATCTTCCTAAATTCTGCCCCTGAGGAATTGTCTTCCCTGACCCTTTCCCCTTCATTTCATTTTGCATTGCGGGCCATTGCACCAGCGCAAAGGAAGGCAGCGAATTGCTTTTGCTCGAGGACCCATTTCGGACCGGCTCTCCGATTTTTTCCTTTGAAATTACTGTTCTTTTTCGACTTACCCAAGCTCCACCCCTGCTCCTCCAACTCCACGGGCGCGGGACTTGCTCATACTTTCGATGGAGATCGGCCCGATGTCCAGCAAGTACCAAGCGGAAACCGGGGTTCGCTCGCCGTATGCGAAGGGCGGCGAGGCACCACTTCCGTCTCCGATCCTACTACAGCCGCGTGCGCCCCGACGGAACTCCGCAGACAGTCAAGCGCGCAAATTCCGCGGCGCCTTTTCACCCGATCAAGTTCGACACAACTTTATAATCGAAAGCCTCTCGAAGCCTTCCTGGTACATGTCGCGGCCCTATCTCTACACCTGCGCTCGATGCAAATGGGCCTTCCGCGTCAATGACTCTCCGGGATCGATCGTCCCCCTGGATCAAAACGGTGAGACGTTGCCCGAGCCAGCGCGCTCGCGCCGCATCGACACGTTCATGCGAGGGCCTTGTGGCGTCTTCCCGGATTTCACCCTCGCGCGCGAGAAGGAGCCACGACGACCTGGTTGGATACGACGAACCCTCGCTGACGTTTTCGTCCGCCACTCATAGTCCAGTATTTCGTAGCCGGGCGTCCTGCGGGTTTGAGAACAACGCTTCCGAGTCGGCGCCTGCCTTCGCGGTGGAAACTAGCTGCGGCAGTTCCTCGGCCAAGTCTCTCGCAGCCTCGATAGATCCGGGAGAACGCCGCCAAAGCTGAATTTCATTTCTTTCCTGGCTGAGCGCAACTTCGCACCGACGTATTTGCCCCGGACTGCAGCGTCGCTTCGAGCCCTAACCAAGCCCCGAGGTTCTCAAACTCAGTTTGTCCGAGACGCTTTCGAGGGCGACTTCCTTGACAACGTTTCTGAATATCCGATATTGAGAATCACTATCAATTGATGCATGGCACCCTTAAGACACTTCCTCACGACGATAGCGGCGGCGGCGATTGCGGTCGCGTGCGCGGGCGGGGCGCGCGCGCAGGACGAGCAGCAAATCCGCTTCGAAAACCACAAGTTCACCCCTCAGACGCTGAGTGTGCCGTGCGGCCAGAAACTGATCATCAAAGTCGTCAATGCCAGTCAGGAAACCATCGAGTTCGAGAGCTTCAAGCTAAATCGCGAGAAGGTGGTCACCCCCGGTGAGACCATTATCGTCCGTCTGCCGGAGCTGAGCGCTGGCGCTTACGACTTTTACGACGATTTTCACCAGGACGTACCGGAAGGTAGCATCGTCGCAAAATAGTGGCTGGCCTGCGATGCGTCGAAACCTCCGGCTCAGGTTGCTCTTCTCGATGATGGCACTCTTGGTGGGAATTCAGTTGGTGCCCTCGGGAGTGATAAACCCTGCCTCGAAGGGCGAGGTTTCCGCGCCGCCCGAAATCCACGACACCCTCCGGCGCTCCTGTTACGACTGTCACTCCAATCAGACTCAATGGCCCTGGTACGCTCATGTCGCGCCATTTTCGTGGGCGGTCGCTCGGGATATTGAGCTGGGCCGTCGGCAGCTCAATTTCTCCGACTGGGGTGACTACTATCCCGTCACTCGCAAGCGGAAGCTCCAGTGGATGGGGCGTGCCCTCCAGCAGGGGGTGATGCCACCCCTGTCCTACCAACTGATTCATCCCGCGTCGCGCCTGAGCCGGCAGGACCGGGCGCAACTGGAGCGCTGGATCGATACTCAGCTTGTGTCCGCCGCCAGTTCCTCCGCATCGAAAGCAGGTGATTGACTTGAAGTCGGTTGGTCGCTGGTTATTTTTGGTTGGACCGTTTGCTGCCCTCATCTTGTTGAATGCGCCCCGCGCAATAGCGCAACTGGATGCTTTCGAATTCGAGGTCTATCCGTACAAGACGTTGGATCGCGGGATGGTTGAGCTCGAAACCATGAATTCAGTGGTTGCCAACGGGCACAACTCCGCGGGCGCAGGTACCTCGGCTGGTGAATTCGCCAGCCAGGGCATGTGGCGCAACACATACGAGCTGACTTACGGTCTGACCGATCGCATCGAAGGGGCAGCCTACCTGAATCTTGCCCAGGTCCGCGGTCATGGTCTGTGGTACGCAGGCTCCAAGTATCGGCTGCGGGGCCAGCTCTTCGACCAAGATACCCTCCCGGTCAACCTGGGATGGTACCTGGAACTGGAGTGGTGGAAGACTCCGCAATTCGACGACGCCAACCTGGAAGTTGAGGTGAAGCCGATCATTGAAAGAGACTTCGGCCGCCTGTCGCTCGTCGCGAACCCGCTTTTCGAGAAAGTCTTGTCTGGAGTGGGCCGAAACCAGGGGTTCGAATTCGGCTACCGCAACGGAGCCTACTATCGATGGCTGCGCTATCTGTCGCCGGGTGTCGAATTCTATGGAGGGATCGGTCTGCTCGACAACACCGATCCCATTCAGCAACAACAGCACTACATCTTCCCGGTTCTCTGGGGCGAGCTGCCCAACGGAATCGAGTACAACATCGGTCCCGGCTTCGGGCTGACCCCGAACTCCGACCACGTGGTCGTGAAATTCAACATCGGATTCGAAAAATACCTCGGCGCGCTAGTGGGCCAGTCCCCCGACAACTCGTGGTTCTTCTAGGGGCGGTCCGCCGCGCCCGGAAATCACCGTCCCCACCGAGGTGACCTGCCTCTTTCCGAGTGGTTTTTGGGATGGGAATGCTTAAGCGAAACTGAGCGCGGACCGGGAAAATGAGGCCGCGGTTGCTTTGAATGCGCAGTGTTACCCGCGGTCCACGCCAGGCCGCGGAAATAATTTGCGTTAGACGCGCTTTCCAGCAATTCTTTCGCCAGCACCTTCCAACTGGCCTTTCGCGCCGAATCTGATGCATCCCGAAAAGACCAGAGCCGCCGCTTTTTATGTATCGATGCTGGCCGCGGCTGCGGGAATTTACCTTGCCATCCGCTTTTACGGCGAAACCCTGTTGCCGGAGCAGCCCGCCGTTGCCCTGTCTGTCTTGCCATCGCGAGCGGTTAGCCATCAGCCCGACGTGCTGATGCACGTGTTGCTCGCGCTGCTCGTGGTGATCGTTCTCGCCCGCGCGGTGGGCTCCCTGTTTGCCTACTTTCAACAGCCGCCGGTCGTGGGCGAGATCATTGCTGGAATTCTGCTCGGCCCGTCGCTGCTGGGGCGGGTGACCCCTGGCGTTGCCGGTTACCTGTTTCCGCCGACCGTCGTGCCGGTGGTCGGAGTTCTCGCCGAGATCGGCGTGGTCCTGTACATGTTCCTGGTCGGATTGGAACTCGACACCAGCTTGCTGCGTCGGCGCGGCCATGCCGCGGTTGCCATTTCGCACGCGAGTATTGTGGTACCGTTTCTGGCCGGCGCGTTCCTCGCCCTATACCTGTATCCGCGGTTTTCCTCGCACAACGTTTCATTTACTTCGTTCTCGCTGTTTCTCGGCGTATCGATGTCGGTGACGGCGTTTCCGGTATTGGCCCGGATTCTCACCGATCGTCGCATGCACCGTTCGCGGATGGGCGCGATGACCCTCACCTGCGCTGCAGTCGATGATGTCACCGCATGGTGTTTGCTGGCGGTGGTGGTGAGTATTGTGCAGGCGAAGACCGCCGGTGCGATCTGGACGATCGCGATGGCGCTTGCGTTCATCGCAACTCTGCTCCTGATCATCCGTCCCCTGATGACCCGGCTGGCGACCCTTTACGGAAATCGCGGCCGCCTCACTCAAGGGGTCATGGCGATGTTGTTCGTGGCGTTGCTGGTGTCCGCACTGTTTACCGATCTGATCGGCATTCACGCGGTATTCGGCGCTTTCGCGCTGGGCGCAGTTATTCCCCACGACAGCGGCATGGCACGCGACCTGACCGATCGGCTCGAGGATCTCCTGGTGGTCCTGCTGCTGCCGGCGTTTTTTGCTTTTACCGGTTTGCGCACCCAGATCTCGCTGGTCGCGGGGCCCGCGCAATGGATGATGTGCGTGCTGATCGTGCTGGTCGCTTCGGTGGGAAAGTTTGGCGGCAGCGCGCTCGCGGCGCGGCTCACCGGACTGAAGTGGCGCGATTCGGCGGCGCTCGGAATCCTGATGAACACTCGGGGCCTGGTGGAGCTGATCGTGCTCAATATCGGGCTCGATCTCGGTGTGATCGGACCCGAGCTCTTCGCGATGCTGGTTATCATGGCGCTGGTCACCACCTTCGCCACCACGCCGGTTCTCTATCTGCTCATTACCGGTGAAAGCCGGCGCGAATTCGAAGAGCAACCGTCGTTGCCCGCTGGTACCCGAGCCTTGCCCGCGGCTGCGGAGCGACTCTCCGATGGTCCGGTGGTCGCGGCGGTTTCCAATCCGCAAACCGTCGACACCCTGATCGAGTTGGCGGCCGCGGCCAGCCCGGTAGAGGGACACCCGCTGCGAGTGCTGACTCTGATTCGCCGCCCGGAGGGTGGCGTGCGGTCAGGGTTGCGCGAGATCGAGGAGCGGGTCGCTCCGAAGACTCCGGTTTTGCTGGCCGTGATGGATCGTGCGCGTGGTCTGGGCGTTCCGGTTGAAACCCAGGTGGCGTGGAGCGATGACCCTGGGCGCGATCTGGTGGAGATGGTGCGGGCTGCCGGCGCGGCCTGGCTGATGATCGGGGTACATCAGCCGGTCTTTGGTACCAACGAGATGGGCGGCACGGTCCGCCAGGTGATGAGCAATCTGGCGGGCTCCTCGATCCACCTGGGAATCGTTTCACGAGGCCATCTGCACCATGCAAGCCGCATCTTCGCCCTGGTAGATGATATCGTTGATGGTCGCGCCACCCTCGACCTCGCCACGCGCATCGCGCGCGCGAGAAACTATAGCGTGCATGCGCTCCTGGTTGCCGACAACGGCTTGGAGCCGGCATCTGATCTTACGGCCCTGGTCAGAAATGCCAGCAGGGTATCGGGTCAGTGGCTCTATACTGATATTTTGCGGACGCGCGAATCGGGGAACATTCTCAACCAGGTGCGCGGCGAACTCCTGGTTCTCAGCGCGGGCACCGCCAATCAGATCAATCTGCCCATCAACGTCGTCCCGGAACGCGACGGCTGTATCGTAGTCGTGCAGGGCGCCGGCACCGGTCAAGCCGAGGCACTCGTTCAGTGACCGGGAGTTGCCTTACCAGGTAAGAGATCGCA
>Ga0126378_10003645_pt1 | contig 11666 bp, 8 predicted proteins | sample PanSoiMetPlot_23_FD_92587 | JGI IMG/M metagenome (GOLD analysis project Ga0126378, IMG submission 92587) | Tropical forest soil microbial communities from Panama - MetaG Plot_23 | ecosystem: Environmental > Terrestrial > Soil > Tropical forest > Bulk soil | place: Panama | collected 2016-02-17
CGCCGGCGCTTCCTTGGGGGATCCGCCCGAAATCCGGCGATCGAGGAGGTATCGCTGGATTATGGCCGGCAGGCATGCAGCGTCGCGCGCTGCGACGGGCTCGCCCGCCCAGGGGCGACGACGACGCACTAGCCGGATCGTCGCCGCGCTGGTCGGCGTTGTCGTGTTGGCCGGCGGAGGTACGGTCGCCGCCCTCGCCGCACGATCCAACGGCCATCACAAGCCGGCCGCGGCACCCAACTGCACCGGCGAGGTGTCGGTGCCGGTCGTCGCGGCCCCGAGTGTCCAGGCAGCCGTCGGTGCCGTCGCCGACCAGTGGAACGCATCGCACCCAGCCGTTCAGGGTCGCTGTGTTCGCGCCGTCGTCACCGGGCTCGACTCAGCTGCGGCCACGAAGTCGCTCGCCGCCGACACCACCCCGACCCTATGGATCCCGGATTCCCGGCTATGGGCTGACAAGCTCGCCGCGACCTCGCCGGCGCTGGCCTCCGCGGTGAAGGTGGACGGTTCCATCGGGACGTCGCCGCTTGTTGTGGCGGCGCCACCGGGCAAGGCTGCGGCGCTCGGTGCGGCAGCGCGGACCGGATGGGCGGGGGTTCTGTCGGGTTCCACGCCCGTGACCGTGACCGATCCGACGACCACCGCAGCCGGCGCGCTGCTCATGATCGGTCTGAGCGCACAGAACGGCACAGCCCCGGGAGCCGCGGCGAAGCTGGTCGGTCTGTTCATCCGCCTACAGGCGGCCATGTTGCCCGACTCGGCGGCCGGTCTCACCGCGCTTTCGGCCAACCCTGCTGCTGCCCCAGCGTTCGTGGCGAGCGAACAGGACGTGTACTTGGGCAACCGTGGCAAGACTGCCCCGGTGGTCTCGGCCGTTTACCCCAGCGGCCCGACGCCGATGCTCGACTTCCCGATGGTGCGCGTGGTGCCTGCCGGGTCCGATCCGGTCGTGGCTGCCGCCATGGCCCTGTTCGAGCCACAACTGACGGCCGAAGCCGCACGATCGCGCCTGGCCGCGGTCGGCCTGCGGACTCCGTCCGGCGCACCGCTAACCCCGACCAGCACAACGACGGGTACCTCGCCCCAGCAGGTCACGCCGGCGCCGGCGACAGTCACCCCAGCCCAGCAGGCAGCCGCGCTGCACTTGTGGGCCGCGGCCTCCCAACCCTCACAGCTGCTGGCGGCGATCGACGTCTCCGGCTCCATGGCCGACAACTCCGGAAACGGCAAGTCGAAGATCCAGGTGGTGACGGCCGCTGCCGAGACGGCCATGACCCTGGTTCCCGACGACTGGACAATGGGGCTCTGGACGTTCTCACAGCACGCTGCGCCGGCCACCGACTGGAGCGAACTCGTCCCACTCGGACCGGTGAAGACCCAGCGCAGCACGCTCACCGGAGCGACAGTGTCTCTGCCGACCCGGGTCGGAGGCAACACCGGCCTCTACGACACCGCGCTTGCCGCGTTCGAGGACGTCTCCGCCCACTACGATCCGGCCAGCGTCAACGTCGTGGCCCTGCTCACCGACGGCGCCGACCTCGACCCGGACAGCGTGGGACTACCCGCCCTGCTCAGCCGGCTCAAAGCCGAGTACAACCCCAGCAAGCCCGTGCACATCGTCACGATCGGCTTCGGTGCGGATGCGGACGCCAGCGCGTTAAAGCAGATCTCCGATGCAACGCACGGCCAGAGCTACCTCGTCGGCGACCCCAACCAGATCCTTGGCGTGCTCCTCGATTCGATCATTGCGAACCACTGACCGCGGCGCTCACTAGGAGCTGCGGCCGGCCTTACGACAGCCGTTCGATGATCATCGCCATGCCTTGACCACCGCCGACGCACATGGTCTCCAGGCCGAGCTGCTTGTCGTGCCACTGGAGTGAGTTGATCAGTGTGGTGGTGATGCGGGCGCCGGTCATCCCGAACGGGTGTCCGACTGCGATGGCGCCGCCGTTGACATTGAGCCTGTCGAGGTCGATGCCGAGTTCCCGATGGGACGGGATGACCTGAGCGGCAAACGCCTCGTTGAGCTCGACCAGTTCGATGTCGCCGATCGTCATGCCGGCGCGGCCCAGTGCCCGGCGCGACGCCTCGACCGGGCCCAGGCCCATGATCTCCGGCGACAGGGCCGAGACTCCCGTCGCGACGATTCGCGCCAGAGGCGTCAGTTCCAGCGACTCCGCCTTGGTGTCGCTCATGACGACCAGAGCGGCGGCGCCGTCGTTGAGCGGGCAGCAGTTGCCGGCGGTGACACGTCCGTCCGGCCGGAACACCGGCTTGAGCGCCGCCACCGCCTCGTACGTCACGCCAGGACGCGGCCCGTCGTCGGAATCGACAGTCGTCCCGGACGGGGTAGCCACCGGGGTGATCTCGCGGGCCCAGAAGCCGTCCTTGATCGCCCGCTCGGCGAGGTTCTGCGAGCGGACGCCGAAGTGGTCCATCTCCTCGCGGCTGATGCCCTTCAGCTGCGCTACGTTCTCAGCGGTCTGCCCCATCGGGATATAGATGTCGGGCAGGGTCGCGTCCGTCCGCGGGTCGTGCCACTCGACGCCGCCCTCGGCGGCGCGCGCTGTGCGCTCCTCGGCCGCGGCGAACAGCGGGCTGTGCGTGTCTGGCCACGAGTCGGAGGAGCCGTGCACGAATCGCGACACCATCTCCACGCCGGCGGAGACGAACACGTCGCCCTCGCCGGCCTTTATCGCGTGGAAGGCCATGCGAGTGGTCTGGAGCGAAGACGAGCAGTAGCGGGTGATCGTGGCGCCGGGTAGGAAGTCGTAGCCCAACTCGACGGCCACCACTCGGGCCAGGTTGAAACCCTGCTCACCGCCCGGCAGCCCGCAGCCCAGGTATAGGTCGTCGATGTCTCCTGGATCCAGCGCCGGTACCTTGGCCAGCGCCGCACGAATGACCTGCGCTGTCAGGTCGTCCGGGCGCACGTCGACCAGCGAGCCCTTCCCGGCACGGCCGATCGGCGAGCGGGCGGCCGCCACGATCACTGCATCAGGCATTTCTGGCTGCTCCTCGAACGACAACTAGAATCTCATTCGGTACGATCGCAGGCCCGCCGATGCCACGCAAGAATCGGGGAGGTCGGCCACGACATGAGCTTCAACCTGGCCATCATGCTGCGCGAATCGCGCAATGCCGCGCCTGCCAAGAAGTTCCTGTGTTTCCCGGAGGGCACGCTCACCTACGCCGAAGTCGACACGCTGTCGGGACGGTTCGCCGCAGGCCTGCGCAAGCGCGGGTTGGCGCCTGGCGACAAGATCGCGGTGCAGCTGTCGAACGTTCCTCAGTTCGTCATCGCGTACTTCGGGATTCTCAAGGCGGGGCTGGCCATGGTGCCGCTCAACCCGCTGCTGAAATCGGCGGAGATCGCCTACCACCTGGAGGACTCTGACGCTCGGATGATCATCGCTCACGCGCAACTGGCCGACGAGGTCAACGCGGCGCTGAAGGGCGCGTCCGGCGTGAGCGCCGTTGCTGTGGGCGACGCCACGCCAACCTCCGGCTGGATCGCGTTCGACGAGCTGCTGGACGCGCCGGACGACGGTGACATCCGGCCGACGTTCGCCGATGACACGGCGGTACTCCTCTACACAAGCGGCACCACCGGCCGTCCCAAGGGTGCGGAGCTGTCGCACTTCCAGCTGTACATGAACTGCACGCTCGCCGCCGAGCGGTTCGGCCTGGACGAAAACGACGTCACCCTGGCCGTCCTGCCGTTCTTCCACGTGTACGGCCTGTCGAGCGTGCTCAATGCGGTCGTCCGGCATACCAGGTGTGTTTCGGCGTTGCCGCGCTTCGACGTCGAGGCGGTGCTGGCGGCGATAGAGCGCGACCGCATCACGATTCTCGCCGGTGTGCCGACGATGTACCACGCCCTTGCTGCGGCTGACTCCACCCGCTACGACACGAGCAGCCTGCGTATCGCCAGTTCGGGCGGCGCTGCGATCCCGGAGCCGGTGCTGCGCGCCTTCGAGGCGAAGTACGGCATCCCGATCCTGGAGGGCTACGGGCTTTCCGAATCGGCATCCACCGCGACGGTGAACCCGAGCCCGGACGAGCGCAAGGTGCTGTCGATCGGTAAGCCGATCTGGGGCATTCAGCTGCGGATCGTCGACGAGAACGACCGGCCGCTGCCATCCGGCGCCGATCACGTAGGGGAGATCGTGCTGCGCGGCCACAACATCACGAAGGGCTACTACAAGCGACCCGAGGAAACCGCTCGAGCGTTCCGCGGCGGCTGGTTTCACACCGGCGATCTCGGTTACCAAGACGACGACGGATTCGTCTTCGTCGTGGATCGCAAGACGGACCTCATCAACCGCGGCGGCTACAACGTGTACCCACGGGAGGTGGAGGAACTCCTCTACCTGCACCCGGCAATTTCTGAGGCCGCGGTGATCGGCCGGCCGGACGATCGCCTAGGCGAAGAGGTGGTCGCGGTCGTGTCGCTCAAGCCGGGAGCGAGCGCGCAGGGCGAAGACATCGTCGCCTGGGCGAAGAAACGCATCGCGGCGTACAAGTACCCGCGCGAGGTGCGCATCGTGGCCGAGCTGCCCAAAGGACCGACCGGCAAGATCGCGAAGCGGCTACTGCGCGACGCTCGGTAATAGGCGCGCCGGGTGGGCTCAGCCTGCCGGTATGCCGTTCGCGGGCGCCGGTTGTTGCGCCGTGGTGTACGGCGTGATCGGGCCGGAGCCGTTGTCGGTGGTCAACGGCGTGCCAGTGACGGCGAGCGCGCCGCTCTTGATCGTGCCGATCTGCACTCCGATGAAGCCAGCATGCGAATCCTTGCTGTACCGGTAAGGGACAAGGCCGGGCCCCGTCAAACCGCCTTTCTCCACCGCGTCGACGATGCTCTGCCGGGTCGGGTTCTGGCCCGCCGCCTTCAAGACCTGAAGGAATGTGTACGCGGTGGCCATGCCGTAGAGGACGTTGCCGTCGAAAGGCAGATTCGGGGCGTACTGGTCGCGCACCTTCTTGAACAGCGCGATCCACGAGTTGGACGTGTCGCCGAGCGGAGACAGATAGGCGTCGGACACGACGCCCTCGATCAGCTGGTTGCCGTTCACCGTCGCGCCGCCCTGCTTTGCGAAGGCCTCGAGCAGGCCGGAGAGGGTGAGCGGGTCGGAGCCGACGTTTGAGACGACCATCGTCGGGTTGAAGCCGAGCTTCAGCGACGTCAGCTTGAACAGCGCCGTGTACTGCGGGATCGTGAACAGCGCTACGACGTCCGCCTTCGCCCGCGCGATCGCGGAGACCTGAGCCGTGACGTCCGTATTGCCCGGCTCGTAAGACTGGCGGCTTACTACGAGGCTCTGGGAGATGTACTTGTCCAGGCCCGTCACGCCGTCCTTGCCGAAGTCGTCGTCCTGATAGAAGTACGCGACCTTCTTGCCGGGGTAGGTCTTGGAGATGTACTGGCCGAGGATCTTCCCCTCGACGATGTAGTCGGGCTGCCAGCCGAACGTGTACGGGTGTTTGCTCGGCTGGTCCCAGCACGAGCACCCAGAGGCGACGAACAGGTCAGGTACCCGCTCGCTGTTGAGGAAGTCGACAACCTTCGTGTGCGTCGGCGTGCCGAGGGCGCCGACCATTGCGAACACCTTGTCCTGAAGCACGAGCTGCTTCGTCAGCGTCAGTGTCTGGGCCGGGTTGTAGGCGTCGTCGAGGTACTTGAGCGTGACCTTGCGCCCATACACGCCACCATTCGCGTTGGCGTAGTTGAAGTACGCCTGCGCCGCTGGACTGATCTCGCTGTATCCCGGCGCGGCGGGGCCCGTCAGCGGGTCGGTGGCGCCGATCGTGACGGTTGTCGCGGTGACGCCGGGGGCGCTGGCCTTGTTCGCGCCGGCCGTCGAGCCGGTAGCGCCGCCACCTTTGCTACCGCTGCTGCTGCAGGCGCTCACCACGAGGGCTAGGGCGGCGCCCGCAGCGACAGCGGCGGCGGGGCGCAGTCGAGTAGACATGGACATGTCGCTTGCGCCTCCTACTAGAACGGCATTCTGTTTTCCGGCACTGTAGCCACACCTGAGTGTCAGTGCGAGTCTTTGCGGGCAAGTGGTCGACGAATCGTGACCCAGAGCCACCGGCCGGCCCAGCGCACACCGCCCTGGAGGCCGGATGGGAAGAGGATCATCACGCCGATGAGCACCACGCCGTACGCGACGAGCGGCACATTCGCGTAGACCGACCGCGAAAGGTGCGCGGACTGGGCGACGTCCGCCGACCAGGTCGGCAGCAACGTGACGATGATCGACCCGTAGATGGCGCCCGCGAGGCTTCCCAGCCCGCCGAGGACGGCGGCGGCCAGCAACGCCAGCGAGAGGCTGAGCGGGAACGCGCCCGGCGAGGCCAGCTGGTTCACGAACGCGAACAGCCCACCCGCGAGGCCCGCGGCCGCGGCGCTGATCGCGAACGTGAATACCTGCGTTCTGGCGACGTGCACGCCCGCCAGCGCCGCGGCGTCCTCGTCCTCGCGGACCAGCCGCATATCACGCCCGATTCTGCTGCTCGCGAGATTGGCCAGCAGTACCAAGGTGATGACCAGGCACAGCCCGCAGATCCACGCCTGCCACCGCTCCACGGGAAACGTCTCGCCGAGGCTGAGCGGGGGTGGTGCAGGCGCGACGAGCAGCCCGTTCGCACCACCCAGGACGTTTCGCAGCTCGTGGTAATTGGCCAGCGAAGGCAGGCCGACGGCCAGTGCGAGCGTCGCCCCGGCGAGGTACGGCCCCCGCAGCCGCGCCGCGGCGAGACCGATGACCGCGCCGACCACCGCAGTGATCGCCGTGCTCGCCAGCAGCACCAGGCCGAGCTTCCAGTGCTGGTGCTCCAGCAGCAACGCTGTGGAGTAGGCGCCGACCGCCATCAGCGCGCCGTGGCCCAGCGATATCTGGCCGCTCAGCCCGGACAGCACGGTCAACCCGGCGGCGGCGATCGCCGTGTAGCTGATCTGTGCCAGTTGGAGGTCGTGGAACGCGTCCAGCGATATCGAGAGCAGGTAGTAGCCGGCTAGGCCCACCACCGCGATCGACAGGTGCCGAAGCAGCGTCGATCGGTTCCAGCGTTCAGCTAGTACAGCGCTGAGCGGCCGAGGCGTTGCGATCGTCATACGCGCCGCCCCGCTGGCGCGCCGAACAGCCCGCTCGGCCGCACCATCAGCACCACCATCAGCACCACCAGCGCGCCCAGGGGCACGAGGTCCGAACCGAGATAGCCGGACACGTAGCTCAGCGCGAGCCCGAGGGACGCACCGCCGACGACGGCGCCGGGCGGGCTGTCCAGCCCACCGATGACTGCGGCGGTGAAGCCGTAGACCAGGGTCGCGTCGAACGCCGTCGGGCTGACAAACGTCGTAGGTGCGACGAGAACGCCCGCGAGGGCCCCGACGCCGGCCGCCAGGGCCCAGCCCAGGGTGAGCATCCGCCCGACGCGGACTCCGAGCAGGCGGGCGACCTCGGGTGCGAATGCGGCGGCACGCATGCGCAGTCCGATCGACGTGCGCCGGAACACCAGCGCAAGCACGGCCATGACGCCGACGACGACCAGCACCACCCAGAGGTCGTTCGGGGCGAACAGCAATCGGTGGTTCGCGTTGCCGAAGCCGATGATGCTGAACGCGGGCGGGTACGACCGTGGGGTACCACCGAAGATCATGCCGGCCAGCCCCTGCAGCAGCACCAGCACGCCGAACGTCACGACTACGGCGGAAAGCGGCGAGCGGTTCTCCACCGGCCTGATCAGTACTCGCTCGACGACGGCGCCGAGGACCAGCCCACTCACGATGGCGACAGCCAGTGCCAGCCAGTACGAACCTCCGTGCTGGATGACGGTGTAGCCGATGAACGTCGTGATCATCAGCATGCCGCCCTGCGCGAAGTTGACGATGCGTGTCGCGCGCCAGATCAGCACCAGAGCGAGCGCCACCGCCGCGTAGATCGCGCCGGACGTGACACCGGCGAGGGTGAGATCGATGAAGCGTTCCATTACATCCCCAGATAGGCGTGCCGGACCCGGTCGTCGGCAGCGAGCCGCTCGGCCCGGTCGTCCTCGACCTTGCGCCCGAGGTTCAAGACGATGGCGAAGTCGGCGACGGACAGCGCCGTCGCGGCGTTCTGCTCGACGAGCAGGATCGTCAGGCCCGTTTCGTTGCACAGCTCCCGCAGCGTGGCGATGATCTGGGCCGAGACCAGCGGCGCAAGGCCGAGCGACGGCTCGTCGAGCAGCAGCAGCTGCGGCCGGCTCATCAACGACCGGGCGATCACGAGCATCTGCCGCTCACCGCCGGAGAGCAGCTCGGCGCGCTTGCTGCGCCGCGCCGCAAGCGGCGGGAACAACTCGAACATCTGCGACGTGCCGGCGCGCAGCCACGCGCGGTCGCGCCGCCACAGTCCCCCGAGACGCAGGTTCTCCTCCACGGTCAGCTCGGCGATCACGCCGCGGCCTTCGGGCACGTGCGCCATCCCGAGCCGCACCAGCGCCTCCGGCGGACGGCGGGTGACGTCACGCCCGGCAAAACGGACCGTGCCCTGCTGCGGGCGCAGCAAGCCGCTGATGACCCGCAGCAAGGTCGTCTTGCCGGCGCCGTTCGCCCCTAGCACCGCCGTGATCGCGCCCTGTTCGACGTGCAGGTCGACGTCTTCCAGGGCGCGGACCGGCCCGTAACTGGCCGTGAGCCCGACGACGTCAAGCATCGATCGAGTGCGCCTTCTCGTGCGCGGCGCGTACCAACTCGCCGAGGTACGCGCGCTGGACGGCCGGGTCGGCGCGCACTTGCGCCGGCGTGCCCCGCGCGATCACCTCACCGAAGTCGAGCACCACGATGTGTTCGCACAAGCCCATCACGAACTCCATGTGGTGCTCGACGAGCATCACGGTGGTGCGCTCCTGTAGCCCGCGAATGATCTTCGCGATGTCGGCCGTCTCGGCGCTCGACAGCCCTGCCGCCGGTTCGTCCAGCAGCAGCAGGCGCGGCTCGCTCACCAGCGCGCGGGCTAGCGCTACACGCTTCCGAACGCCGTACGGAAGGCTGGCGCAGGGCCGCTGCGCATCCGCGGCGATGTCGAGTGTTTCCATGACGGCAGCCGCCCGCTCGCGTAGACGCCGCTCGTCCCGGTCCGCCCACGGCGAGCCGAGCAGCGCGCCCACCGGCTCGGTGCGCGAGAAGCGCGTCGCGCCGGCAAGGACGTTGTCCAGAACGCTCAGCCGCGGGAACAGCCCGAGCCCCTGAAGCGTCCGCGCCACGCCCAGCTTGGGCAGGTCATGCGGCCGATGTCGGCGTAGCGGGGCCCCGTCGAGGCGCAGTTGGCCGGACGTGGGTCGGACAAACCCGCAAATGACGTTGAACAGGGTGGTCTTGCCCGCGCCGTTCGGGCCGATCAGGCCGAGCACGCTGCCGGCGTCGACGTCGAGGCGCACGTCGGTGAGCACGGAAAGACCACCGAAGGACACGTAGATGCCGTCGACCTGGAGGAGCGGCTGCGCGCCCGAGTCGCCCACGACAATCACCCGCCGGCATGATCCGAACCCGATTCTGTTGCGAAGGTACCCAACTCAGCGCGTGTTGCCCAGGACGGCGTTGCCGCACGCGGGAGATACCTAAGTGCTACGCCGCCCTCGGTCCTCGACGCCAAAACAGAATCCTGTTCTAATCGAGCGCGGACTACACTCCGGAGGTCAGCGGTGGTCACTCGCATGCTCCAGGTCCGCGGCGCACGGCCGATTACGGCGGTCCTCGCGGTCGCGGCGTCGGCACTCAGCATGACGCTCGCTACGAGCGCCGCCGCCGCGCCGGCCGACCCCAGCACCACGTCCCGGCTGGCAATCGTGACGGTGTCGAACCCACGGCCCGAACTGGTGAGCGGCGACCAGGTGCTGATCCGCGTCGAGGTGCCCCGAAGCATCGACCCGCAGGCCGTCCAGGTCAGCGCCGACGGCCGGGACGTGACGGCAAGCTTCCAGATCCAGCCCGATGGCAGCCTGCTCGGCCTGGTCACCGGCCTCGTCGAGGGCGATAACACCGTGCGCGCCCAGGTGAACGGGCACGGGCCCGATGCCAGCCTGCGCGTGACCGACCATCCCATCACCGGGCCGGTGTTCTCCGGACCACAGCAGGTGCCCTTCTTCTGCGAGACACAGGCGTTCGGGCTGCCGTTGGGGACCCCGCCTCTGTGCAGCGCCCCCACTCAGGTGGCCTACCTGTACCGGACCACCGCCGGGACGTTCGCGCCGCTTGCCGACCCGACCGCGCGACCTGCCGACCTCGCAACGGCAACCGTCGACGGGCGAAGCGTGCCGTACATCGTGCGCCTCGAGACGGGCACGATCGACCGGGCGGTCTACCAGGTCGCTGCCCTCTACGACGGCCGCGACCCGTCCCCCACCGCGCCGGACACCAGCTGGAACCGGCGGCTGATCTACACGTTCGGCGGCGGCTGCAATGGCGGCCACCACCAGGGCGCGTCGACCGGAGGCGTACTCAACGACCAGTTCCTGTCCGGCGGCTACGCGGTCGCGTCGTCGAGCCTCAACGTGCTCGACAACAACTGCAGCCCGATCATCTCCGCCGAGGCGGCGATGATGGTCAAGGAGCACTTCATCGACACGTACGGCCCGGTCGCCCACACCATCGGCTGGGGTCTGTCCGGCGGCGCGATCCAGCAGTACGACATCGCTGACGCCTACCCCGGCATCCTCGACGGAATCGTCCCCGGCATCTCCTTCCCCGACCCTCTGACCACCGGCGGTCCGGTCTCGGATTGCCAGCTGCTCGACCGGTTCTTCGCCGGACCCGGCGCATCGTTCACACCCGCCGAGCGCACCGCCGTCGCCGGCTACCTCGACTACACGACCTGCACCTCGTGGGACCTGACGTTCGCCAACCGGGCCACAGCCACTGGTAGCTGCCCCGCGGTTATCCCGGTGTCCGCGCGCTGGAACCCGCTCACCAACCCGAACGGCGTCAGGTGCGGATCGCTCGAGTCGGTGGCCAATCAGCTCGGCCGTGATCCGCAGACCGGGTTCGTGCGCAGCACGCTCGACAGCGTCGGCGTTCAGTACGGCCTCGACGCGTTACGCGGCGGGCAGATCAGCGCTGCGCAGTTCGTCGCGCTCAACGCCGGGATCGGCGGCCTCGACTTCACCGGCGCGCCCGTAGCGACGCGCACCGAGGCCGACCCCCGCGCGCTGGCCGCCGCGTACACCGAGGACCTCGTCAACAGCGCATCGCTGGGAGTGCGCGAGACGCCGATCATCGACCAGCGCCTCGACCTCGACCTGGCCGGGTTCCCGAACGACATCCATACGTCGGAGTGGTCGTTCGTCATGCGGGAGCGGCTCTTGCGTGCGAACGGGACCGCAGCCAACCAGGTCATCATCGAAAGCTTGCCGACGCCCGCCGTCATCGCCGCGACCAGCCAATACGAACTCGACGCGATGAACCGCTGGCTGGATGCGATCGACGCGGACCAGTCCGGCGCCAGTCTTGCCACCAAAGTGCTGCAGGACCGCCCGGCCGACCTCGGCGACGGCTGCTTCCTAACCCCGACACAGCGCGTCGTCACGCCGGTTACCGACCCGGCGTCGGGGCAGTGCGCCGCGGTCTTCCCCGTGGCGGCGAACCCGCGCCTGGTCGCCGGCGAGGACCTTGCCATGGCGCC
>Ga0126378_10003646_pt1 | contig 11659 bp, 14 predicted proteins | sample PanSoiMetPlot_23_FD_92587 | JGI IMG/M metagenome (GOLD analysis project Ga0126378, IMG submission 92587) | Tropical forest soil microbial communities from Panama - MetaG Plot_23 | ecosystem: Environmental > Terrestrial > Soil > Tropical forest > Bulk soil | place: Panama | collected 2016-02-17
CGGGGACCTTCTCGGCCAAGCTGCCGCTCTCCGATCGCAGGCTAGTACCCGATCCAGACCTGGCGGTGAGGGCCACCGAGGAGGAGCAGACGGTCGTCTATGTGGACCGGGGTGGAGTCATCGTCAGCCATGCCATGATTCAAACCCGGCGCTACGACCTGAGCACGGATATGTTGGAACTGGGCGGCCAAGACCTGTGGTCGTGGATCTCGAAGAGGGCGATCACGGACGATCTCACCTTCACCAACGTTGACCAGTTGGAGATCATGCGCCGGCTGATCGCCTACACCCAAGCCAAGCCCTATGGGGACCTGGGGTTGGAGATGGACCCCACGGTGACATCCGGTGTGCTGCTGACCCGGAACTACCTGTCCGCCCAGGGCACCCAGGCGGCCGGGGAAGGTGCCCAGGACAGCAGCGACATTGCCAAGGCGATCACCAACTTCGCCGAACTCGATGGGGGCTTCGAATTCCGGGCGGCGGCGATCTGGGGCAGTGACAACCGACCCCACCGCATCCTTCAGCAGGCATACCCGCGCTTCGGCATCCCGGCCAGCACGACACAACTCAATTGGCGGGCGCCCAGGGGGGCGATCAAGTCCCTGACCTACGAGTCAGATGCCACCAACGTGGCCCGCCAGGTCTATGCGCTGGGCAATCAGCAGGCCGACGGCTCTCGCCTGGTGGCGGTCTCCTCGGCCGATCCTGGGTTCCCATTGAGTGAGGTCATCGAGAGCTATAACGTCGATGATGTGGCCTCCCTGCAAACCTATGTGGATGCTCAGCAGGCGCTCAAGGGCCAGCCCACCACGTTGCCGGCGATCACGGTGATCGGCCACAGGAACCCACCCTTCGGCAGCTACGACGTGGGCTCGCATGCCCGATACGTGGTTAGTGCAGGGATCGGGAGCTTCCGGCCCCAGGGCATTGACACCATCTGGCGGATAGTGGAGCTTGACGTGAGCATCAATCCGGATGGGACTGAGGATGTAACCCATGTCGTAGCACAGGCGGTGCTGGGATGAGTGGTCCGCCTCCGGACAGGGATGCTCGCAATCTCTACAGCCGGGTCCGCCTGCTGGAGACCTACGTACAGGAGTTGCGGCAGCGAGGCGGTTCCCCTGGTCCCCCAGGCCCACCAGGTCAATCCCTGCTGAGTGGGGAGTATCGCTGGGATACCTCGACCACGTCTGGTGATCCGGGGAGTGGGCGTCTCCGTGCCAATTCAGCGACTCCGACTGCGATCACGCAGCTTTACGTGAGCACGCACGACTGGAATGGGAATGACCAGAGCATGATGCTGGCCACGGCCAGGGCTGGCGATAGGATGGGAGTCTCCGACCCATCCGATACGAGCCACAATTTCAACGGCACGGTGGGGCCTGGCAACCCGGTCAATAACACCGGGTGGTGGACGGTGCCGGTGACTGGGATCACCGCCAGCGGAGGAAGTGCAGGAAACAACGCGCAAGTCCTGTTGCAGTTCGCGACCACGGGACCGCAGGGGCCGGCAGGTGGGCTCACCAAGCTCAGCGAGACGGTAGTAAATACGGCCGGCGTTACGGCGGTCAACATCTCGGTGTCTCCGACCACCTATCGTTTGCTGCACCTTATCTGGACTGGGCGGAAGGCGGCTGGCAGTGTCCCGGATGTGCTCTGGCTTCGTTACAACCTTGACAGCAGCAACAATTACTACGGCCAGACCACCAGCGAAGCCGGTACGGTGTTGTCTACCGCGCAGAGTGCATACGGCTCGGCTCAGACGCGCGTGGGTTCGATTGGCTGCCCGACAGATGCCTGGATGTCCGGTGAGCTTGTGATCTGGCACCCATACAACCCAATGGGCCGGGTCAGCGGTCGCTACTGGCAGATGCGCAACGACGCCAACGTCACCGGGAACATCGGGGCTGAGCGGGGCACGTTCATGTGGATCGGCGCAGCCGCCATCTCCACGATCTCACTGTTCCCGAACATCTCGGCGGATGCCTTCGCGATCGGAACGACGTTCACGCTGCTGGGCATCTTGTAATCATCGGGTGATAGGAGTAGGCTACGACCCTACGGAAGGGGCGAGTTCATTCGGAGGTGTGCTATGGGCGAGTCAGATGCACGCAACCAAGCCTTTTGGGAGCAGTATCAAGCCGAGCTTAGCGAGGACTGGAGTATGGACCTCCCAGACTTCACCGTGTCAGGTCTGAGCCCGGTGCGTTGGCGGCAGGGGGCGGACCCACCGGAGGCGATGAAGGGGCACATAGCCTGGCAAGGTGGATCGCGCAAGGAACCAAAGCGGTGATCCCGACCTATTACTGTCAACGTGACTACTGGGACCAGCTAGGACAGTGCCCCGGGATCACGATCCACGACTACGGCTGCTACGTGACCAGCGCGGCCATGATCGCCACCAAATTCCAGCATCCGATCGATCCGCCAGGGCTCAATCGTGCGTGGTATGGGCAGTACGTGAACGGCTGCGACGCGACCGACCACCTGTTGCCGAATACGTATCCGGACATCACGCTCCAGGGCTCACCATGGGGCCGAGAGCACCTGTTCGGCCTGGACCCCAACACGCAGTCGGCCATCATCCAAATCGACGGTACCCAGACGCTGGGTTATATCACGCACTACCTGGCCTTCGATAAGACCGAGAACGGCCGCGTGCTCGCCGTGGACCCATGGTACGGGGACCTCTGCGATGTGGAGGCCAGGTACGGGAATGTGATTCAGAAGGTGGCGATCTACGGCGGTCCGTCTGCCGTGCCGACGCCAGTGCTGCCAACCGGGCCAGGGTCCGCAGGAGGGAACATGGTAGGACTCGCTTTCCGCCCAGGTGGTGCCAAGGGCACGCCATCGCAGCCGCAGGGGAACCGGTGGGACACTGCATGGCTCTATCCACTAGCGGACGGTAGTGTCAGTGCCATGCATTCCTGGCTGGAGGATGGCATGGACCCAGCCCGCATGCCGCTTCAGGAGTTGGGTGGCCGGATGACCGCTGAGTACGGTATCGGCTGCTCATGGGACCCCACAGGGACGGTGCTCAAGTTCATCGTGGTCGGCGATGGGGGAGGTCTCTTCGGCCTCGACCTGACCTGGCCGGACATGAGAGTGGGTTCCTGGTACGCGATGGGCAATGAGCACGGCCAGTTCGTGCCGGCACACCTGCCGCGATGATCCAAGCACCGGACTCCTCATTCGATCGGCCCAATGCCAGCCAGGCGCAGGCCGCCTACCGCGCCGGCTACCGAGCCTGGGGCGGCTACATCGCGACCATGCCGGGGGTGGGTCTGGCTGCTCCCTGGTCGCGAGCTGATTTCCAGGTCGTGCAGGATGCCGGCCTGCGGGCTCATGCCTATGCATCAGGGTGGGATGATCCGGAGGCGGTCAAGCGGCTGGCGGCGGACTGGCGGGTGCTGCTGCTGCTCGACTGCGAGGACGGCATCAGAGGCGATGGTCCCTGGGTGCCGGACTGGCTACAGCGCTCCGGGGCAGGGCTCTACGGGCCATGCAGCGTGCACTATCACGCAGCCCCATTCCGGGTGGTGGCGCGCTATCCCAACGTACTACCGCCGGCTGCTACATGGGACCCCCAGTGCAGCGCACCCCCAGCCGAGCCGCATGGCTGGCAGGTCAAGGGCACCCACACCGATCCGGTGACCGGGCTCAGCATCGACCTGTCATGGATGGACGACTTCTTCGGCACAGAGACGATCGCAGTGCCGGTGCCACCTTCAGGGCCGGCGTTCGCAGGAGGCAACATGGTAGGACTGAGCTTCCGGCCGGGCGGGGCCAAGGGCACCCCAGCATCCCCGGTCGGCAATCGCTGGGACATCGCCTGGCTCTACCCGACCAACGATGGGGGCTTCAGTGCGATGCATTCATGGCTGGAGGACGGCATGGAGGTCAACCGCATGCCGCTCCAGGAATTGGGCGGGCGGATGACACCGGAGTATGGGATCTCATGCTGCTGGGACCCCAGTGGCGGGACGCTCAAATTCCAGTGCGTGGGGGACGGTGGGGGGATCTTCGTGCTCGACCTGTCCTGGCCGAGCATGCAGGTCACGAGCTGGTATCCACTCGGCAACGAACACGGCCAGTTTGTGCCGGTGCACCTGCCCCAGAGGTAAATCATGCGGCGTCGCCTTGCCATCCTTCTCACCCCCATCCTGGTCCTGGCACTGGTCATCGTCGGAGCCACACATGCGGCGAGTGCGGCCACCTGCCCGACTCCGGTAGGGACCGCCAACCTGCCCCCTGAAGATCCGGAGCCGACCGTACCGATCTGGTGTACGACGACGCCGACCCTGCCCCAGTTCACCGGGGCACAGGATGGCTTCGGGGGCTGGATCGACCAGTTCGACAACACGGTCTCTGGGCTGAGCCCGGCCCACCTGAACGATGGCGAGATCGGATACCGCGCCTTCGAGGGCATCGGGGGCGGTGGAACCACCCAGTCAGCGCATTGGGAGGCGAACGGCTACTTCGTGGCCGACCTCAACGCCAGCGCGCCCGTCAACGGTGATGATCTGAGCCCAAACCTGGCGTTCCATTTCCAGAATCGCAAGCTGGTGATCGAGGGCGATGTGGCGGTGGAGGCCGGCTTCGGCACCAATGGTGACCTGGCCTGGCCAGAGATGGCATGGTCAACCCTGCCTGTGCCGCACCTGGGCGACGCCAACGGGGTCAATGACGTGCTCTACCTGTACGGTTACTTCCCAGGTGGGACCACGGCAGGTTGCCGGCTCCAGGGCTCCAGGGGGCTGACCTGTGCGGAACAGGCGGACCACGTGCTGAGCAGCACCACCCACGATCAGCCACCATGCTTCTCAGACCCGCCGTCCCGCCTCTTCGAGATTTCCTGGTTTCAGCAGTGCGGTAGTACACACAGCGGGCTATCAGTGCTGGCTGGGGCACCATCCAACGCCTGGCGCCAATGTCCGGTGGGCACCGTTGATCCCTGCCTAGACCGCTTCCGTCTGGAGTGGTCACAGAACGGCCTGGTGGCGTATGTGAACGGGATCAAGTTCGGCGAGGACAGCGGCTGGCCGGCTGCCCAGCAGTTCCCGGAGGCGATCGTGAACGGGAGTGTTCCCGTCTATGCCCACTTCGGAGACTTCTCGGACAGCATCGGCAACGTCTACCGCTTCCACTGGGCGCGCATAGCAGTCAACCCGCACAACCCGGATGGGTCAGCCATGGGACCGAGTGCCAGTCCCACTTTTGGCCAGGTCCCACCCACGCCCACGCCAAGTCCCTCCTCGACCCCTACGGCAACTCCCACGGTGACACCCCGGCCCACCCCCTCGATGACACCCACGGCAACCCCGATTCCCAGTCCTACCGTGACTCCGTGCAGCCATCCCACACCGCATGCACACCCACCCAAAAAGCCCTGCAAGGGAACGACAGGGTGATAGCAGACAGCACCTAGCAAATCTGCTAGGGTAGAGGTCCCAGAGTAGGGAGAAGGTCACATCAGGAGATAGCTATGGCGACAGCCAGAACGACCCCGGTCCCCACCGAGGACGATGACGACCTCCGGCTTGACGAGGACGCCCTCGAACCATTCGATCCGACCTGGAATCTCCAGGAGCGACACGCGGTGATCATGCGATCTCTGGCCAAGGTGGGGGTCCCCATCTCCGGTCAGAACCGCTTCCGCAGGCCAGCCCTCAGCATCGAGGATGTCGATGTGCTGCTGGAGCGGCTGATGGGTCGCTACGGTGTGGTCAGCGACTACGAGGTAGTACTGGACGGCGGATGGCCCAAGCTGGTGAGCCTGGACAAGTCCCAGGAAGAGGGGGTCTACGAGCGTTGGGAGATCGCGGTCTGGTCAGTGATCCGAGACACCCGGGCAGTGGAGGAGCGGGAGTGTGAACGGCGGCTCCTCTACGATGTGGGCTCGAATCCCAGTGCTGCGATCAGCTTCGCCCTGAAGCGGCACAAGCGCGAACTGTACCACCTGGGCGCGATCAAGGAAGGGGTGAGCGATGAGCCGACCCAACGGGGCGAGCGTAGGACCCGGCGGGATCTGTCCGGTCTATCCTGCCCACTCTGCGGGAACGTGGGCGCCTTGGGATGGTCGCAGCGCAAGGGCGTGTACTACTGCGAGGCAGGGAAGGGCGGATGCGGGGAGGAGTTCCCGGACCTGGAGACGGGCGGGGCGAAGCCGATCGACAGCGAGCGGGTGGGCACCTTCCAACGACTGCTCCGCCTGGGTGCGATGGTGGGGCAGGTTGACGGACACAAGCGCCAGGGAGCCCCGTTCTGGCCGGAAACCAAGCTGAAGGCCAGGATCAAGCTACTATCCGAATCTCGCAATAGCTTCGACAAGCTGACGGATGCGGAGTGGGCCAAGGGCACCCGCGAGGTCGAGGGCGAGATGATCGCTGAGCACGGACGCTTCTGCGGTCCCGACTGTGAGCACCTGTGATGGCACGGAAGCCCAATTCCAAGGCGGAGACCCTGACCGCCGACCAAGCCCTGGGCCAGAACGGCTACCGGGGCTGCGGGGTGGGTCTGGGTCGCATCTGTTGCGCCTATCTCACGGCAGGTCCCAACGGCTTCGAGTGCGAACAGTGGACAGTGTTGGGCCAGGAGCTTGCCAGGCGGGCCAGCGGCGGCGGGATGGGGGCTAGGCGTCTGCCCAAGAGTGAGTTTCCCAACTGCCAGACCGAGGGCCGGAAATGAGCGGTGTGGACCGACTCATACAGGCCGCAGACGACCTCATGTCCGTATTGGAGAGTGCCAATATGCGAGACCAGGGAGACCTGACGGCGGCCCAGAGGCATGCGCTCTACGAACTCCAGCGGGCGGTCCCAGGGCATACCTCGAAGGATCTCTACCGGGCCTCTCGCATCCGCACTGCGCCAGGGGCCGTGGACATCATCTTCGAGCACGTCTATCCCCGCTTGCTCTCGGCTAGGGCGATCAGCCACGGCAATGCTGAGCTACTTCATAGCGGCCAGGACAGGACGGACCCGCTGTGAGGCCGTTCGACCCCGGCTTCCCATTGCCCAGGAACGATGTTCCCCTGACCCCCAGTGCGGAAGTGAGGGCGATTCGGGCCGAGATGGGGCCAGCACTTCGACACCAGGTCCAGGTACAGGTCTCACAGGCCGTCCTGGCATGGGTGCAGCGTTGGGAGACCTACGAGGCATGGTTGGCCAGGGAGGATGAATACTATATGGGCATCATAGAGGGGCATTGTCGCTGGGGTACCTCGGTGACACCCTGTAAGGCGAACATCTGGTGGCTCCGTCATGCCACCAGCCGGGCCATGGCCCCGATCGACATACTACCGGACCTCAAAGGCAACATCGTCCCCGATCTCAAGGCCGGCACCTACCGAGTCGTCATGGGCGAGGAGCGGGAAAGGCTGGTCTCTCAGGGGGTGAGCCTGCACCTGAATCACTGGGCGACCTGCCCGGTGGCCCAGGCAGAGCGAGAACGCAAGCGGCGACGCGCCCTACGCGATTCCAAGTCCAGAAAGCCAACGCGCTGAGAAGCCCGCCACGGCGGCCAGAAGGCCCCAAGGGGTGACCCTGCCCTATTGGGGTTCTGAGGCCACCTGGCGGCTCTCAGGGCCTCATAGGGGGTAGCTACGGTGAAGCGGCCGGAGGTGCGAGTCATCTGCACATCGTGTGTCCAGGGTGAGCACATGTGCGAGGACGAAGAATGCGACTGTAGGGATCTGTGGTGTTGCCAGCACCGCAAGGTCGATCCAGAGCGATGATTGACCCACCCTGGTCCGTCCAGGCCAGCCCGGATGAGCGGGCGATGGCGCTCTACGAGGAGGTCTGGGGCCTGGTCAACGCTGACGAGATCACGGCGGACCTGGCTCTGAGGTGCCTACCGGTGTGCGATGTGCTGGCGGAGACGGCGGATGGCTGGGATGTGGCAAGGGCATTGCTCCAGGCCATGCGGGTCTCCGCCACCCTCGAAGACCACCTGATAGCTGGTGTATATCTGCTATACACGGAGCATGAGCGGGCGGGGATCATACGTGCTATACAGCAGGGGGCGAGGATCGAGGAGCTGATGGCGCTCAGAGTGAGCCCGACCATGGTCGTGGGGAGTGACCTTCAGTCGATCTCCACCACGGGCCTGCACGAGCGTATGCGGACGGTCCAGTGGCTTCGCAGCCTGGGTCAGCCCTCCCCATGGCTGGCCAAGTATGCGGGCCTGCTGACCAAAGAATCACGGAGGAGAAGGGGCATTGTCGAGGGCTGACCACGATGAAGAGAACTACGCGGCCATGGATCGGGACTTGGCCAGCACACCGGAGCCCGTGGAGTGCGAGGTGGACACCATGGGGGCGGGCTGGCGGCTGACCTTCAGCAGTCAGCGGGTCCTGGTGGAGGTCCCCCGTACCTACTGGCACTCGAACGGCCAGTTGGACGCCACCTGCGTGGTCTCAGCGATCCCGGTGGCGACTGCGGATGAGCCCCGGCGTCTGAACCACGGAACCATCAATCTCTCCTCACCCCTGGTCCGCAGCCGGTGGGCCAAAGAACTCGGTGCCAGGGGCCATGATGCTCCCTGGCCCCAGATAGTAGACGAGCTGGCGGCGCGAATCCTAGAATTGGTCACCGCTGGGGACGAACCCGTGGTACTGACCGATCTTCGTGTAAGCATCATGCCCACCAACCGCCTACTCGGTGAGTTCTGCATCGACGCGGAACCGTCGATGATCTTCGGCGCGGGTGGGGATGGCAAGTCCTATGTCGCGCTCGCATGTGCGGCCTCCCTGGCTGGCGGTCTGGGCCTGCTCGACTTCACCCCGGCCAGGGCCATGCGGGTGGCCTACCTGGACTGGGAATGGCGACCCGAGGAGCATGCCCGCCGGCTCCGCCAGTTGGTGGGCGATGGCCTCCGCCTGCCCGGCCTGTTCCACTTCCAGTGCCGCAGGCCCCTAGCAACCATCATCGACGGCCTGGCCGTGAAGTTCAAGCGCTACGGCATCGAGTACGCGATCGTGGACAGCGTGGGCCTGGCATGTGGAGGTCCGCCCGAGAAGTCAGAGATCGCCACCCAGTACGGGGCGGCCCTGCGCCAGTTGAACGTGGGCACACTATCGGTCGCCCACATCAATCGGAGTGGGGACACGATGATGCCCTTTGGCTCCGTGTATTTCCACAATCTCATGCGCTCCACCTGGTTCTTGAAGCGGGTTCAGAGCCCCAGCCAGACGCTCAGCTTCGAGATGCACAACCGCAAGTCCAACTCGGCGGAGCGGGCGGCCCCCATCGCCTACACGCTGACCTGGGATCGCAGTGGCCGGGTGGCCATCGCCATGGGGGAGGTCCGCCAGGTGGCACCGCTGCGGCAGCGGATCATACAGGCCATGGACAGGGTCGGTCTGCCCATGACGGTGATCGAGCTAGCACTGGCGGTAGGTCCTGGGGCGGATGGTCACCCACCCACGGATACGGTCATCTTCGACACCATGAAGCGAGCCGGCAAGGATGTCTTCGTGGCCCTGCCTGGCGCCCCCACCCGGTGGGTACTACCGGGCTCCGTAGAGGCTCGCAGTGTCCAGGTCGAGGCCGATCTGAACACCGGGACACCGCTCGATCACAGGGCTGGTGATCCGTCTGACCGCGACGATACGCACGAAAAGGAGACACCCACCCCCATGCATGCACATGGGACACCCCACGCCACCCCTGGTGGCAGTGGGGTACCAGACGACTCAGTATCTGAGTCGTCTGGTACCCCACCGAGTAATGGTCTGAGTGGGGGTGAGATTGACCAGCATGTACTACAGACACAACGTAGAGCAAATACCTCCCACGCGCAGGCAAGCGGGCGAGTGCATGCTGGGCAAAACACCCCCGCCAACCGTCTCGATGGAGGTGCGGAAGGTAGTGCGGAAGCTGAACGACTCCCCAGCGGCTACGACATCCTGCACTCGCTGGAGGAACGGGGCATGCATCTGAGCCTGAACCGCCAGGGCCGAGTGCTGGTCGGACCCAAGGAACTCGTGGACGAGACGACCAGAGCCCTGCTTAGCGATCCGGCCGACAGGGTCCTGGTCGTGGCCGCACTCCGGCACCGCCAGCAGTCATCGTAGGCCCGCAGCATGGGCATCCTCGCGGGCCTGCTGATAGGCCAGGGTTCTCATCAGCCGCTTGATGTCTCCGGTCGGGATCAAGTAGCCGGCCGACCCCCCGATGAGGCGGGCATGGGGGAAGATGCCAGCATGAATCCAGCGCTTCACAGTGTCGCGGTTGACATCGAGGATGACGGCCGCCTCCCGTGTGTAATAGCTGGTTCTATCCAGACGTCGAAGCACAGCGATGGGGTCGATCGGGGTGAGTTTCTTGCGTGGCATGCTCGTAGTATATCCGCGGCCGTCTATCAAATGCTGGGCCAATGTGTTACCATGCCTGGCATGCTGGAGTTGACCTCTGCCCGGCGGCGAGTTCTGGTGGCCTTGGGGGACCGCCAGTGGCACAGGTTGCGGCCTGTGATGGCGGCGGTGGGTCACTCCAGCCAGAACACAACCTGGTACGTGCTTGAGCGACTCGTGAAGCATGGCTTGGTCGAGCAGATACCGCAGGCGGGCTGGCGGCTGAGCCCCAGGGTCGTGGTCAGCGAAGAGGGTCGAATCTACCGGGTGGTCTGGACACTACCGAGGCATCGAGATGAAGGCTGAGCCCAGGGAGCGCATCTGCGAGAACCCCCGCTGTGACCGGGGCGAACACGGCAAGGCACGGCGCTTCATGGCCAGGAACCACCTAGCCCGCTACTGCTGTGGCCTCTGCGGTCAGCAGCATCGCTACGACATGAAGCGTGCGGCCCGGCTCCGGGCGTGGGGTCTATGAGCCCCCGCACCGGTCCCCCTGCCCCGCGTGCTCCAGGGCCACCGGATGAAGCCCTGGCCTGCAATCGCCACGAACCCTACCGTAGCCGCCGTGAGGCTTTGCAGGCGGCGGCGATCAAGATGCGTGAGGGTGCCCCACCTCTGGAGCCCTTCAAATGCCGGGAGCGGTCGATCGTGCATGGCCGGCACTGGCACCTACGGCAGGTCAATCGATGAGGCGATGGCTGGCTGGCCTGGCCGCGACCGCATGCGTCAGCTTCATCGCCGTGGCCCCGGTGCTCATCCGCATTGACCAGCAGGGCGATTGGTTGGTGCGAGCCTTCGTGGTCACGGACTATCAGTCTCGGCTGGTGTTCCGGAGCGCACGGTATCTGGCTGACCCCAGGGCGGAGGAGCTACCCGAAGAGTTGTCGAATGCGCTGAAGCTCCATGGGGCGATAGTAGCGATCGCACTCTGGGTGCTACTGCTGGTGGTGTCCCGTGGATAGCCTGCTCATGAATGAGCCCTGGTTCGGAGTGTGTATCGTGTTGGCCATGGTGCTACGAGGGGTGGGTCGAATGCTGTGGAGGCGATTGCGGTGAAAGCGCACCCCGTAGCGGAACTGTTTCCGATGATGACGGATGACGAACTGGCGGAGTTGGCCGAGGATGTGCGGGTCAATGGGTTGCTTCACCCCGTCGTGCTTGACGGCGATGTAGTGATTGACGGGCGAAATCGGCTGCGTGCCTGCGAGATGGCTGGGGTGGAGGCCAGGGTCGAGGAGCTTGGCGACCGGGACCCAGTCGCGCTGATCCTCTCCGCCAACGTGGCCCGCCGGATGCTATCCAAGGGTC
>Ga0126378_10003647_pt1 | contig 11658 bp, 14 predicted proteins | sample PanSoiMetPlot_23_FD_92587 | JGI IMG/M metagenome (GOLD analysis project Ga0126378, IMG submission 92587) | Tropical forest soil microbial communities from Panama - MetaG Plot_23 | ecosystem: Environmental > Terrestrial > Soil > Tropical forest > Bulk soil | place: Panama | collected 2016-02-17
CGGCAGGTGCACCGAAGGCTGGTGCTCCACCCAAGCCGGGCCCGCCCGCCACGGCAGGTGCACCGAAGGCTGGTGCTCCACCCAAGCCGGGCCCGCCCGCCACGGCAGGTGCACCGAAGGCCGGTGCTCCACCCAAACCGGGCCCGCCCGCCACGGCAGGTGCACCGAAGGCTGGTGCTCCACCCAAACCGGGCCCGCCCGCCACGGCAGGTGCACCGAAGGCTGGTGCTCCACCCAAACCGGGCCCGCCCGCGGGGCCAGGACCAGCTCAAGGACAGGCTAAAGTAGTAGGTCAACCTGCTTCACCATCGGGTTCAAACGCGGCGCAAGTCACGGGAGCCAATGCGCCGGGTGTCGCAACGCCAGGCGGCGATCGCTTCTTCCCGCCAACAGATTGCTTGTTTGACCATATAAAGAACCCGGCCCAGCGTGCCGCTGCTCTCAAGACCCAAACGGAGCTGCAGAAGTTGATCAAGGATTTTGGTCCTCAATTTAAGGACATGCAGAAGCAGGTAGACCGAGCGCCGCTTGGATTCGATAAAGATGGCAATCCCACGATACATACGAAGGACCGATCGGTCATCGAGCGCGCCAAGGATAAGGCTCTCGATATGGCAATTGAACACGGCATCGAAAAGGGCGGAGAACTAGTTGTCAAGGAAATTGGTGAGCACAATATTGTTGGGTCGGCGAAGGACGTGGGGCGCATACTCCAAGACGTTCACGATCGACCGCTTCGGGAGGGGACGTCAGCTGAAGCTAAGAAATCGCAAGAGCGCCAAATCGTCGGTTTGGTCGCAGAGGAAATGGCCCCTGCGGTAGTCCAATCAGCAAAGGAAAAGCACCAAGTTGCTCCGTCGCTATCCGGCGCACGAGACAACCTCATCAATAACTATATGCAAATGCAGAAACTCTTGGAGACACATATTAAGAACCTGCCGCGCGTCCGCACCCCCGACCATGACTCTTTGGTCCAGGGTTAGCGGGCGACGAGTGTAGAAGCCCGCGGGGAAAAAGCAAGAAGGCCTTCAAACATAAAGGACCAGAATGATGGGCGCTACAGGCGAGGACTTCTGGCATTCGCCTGAGTTAGTGGTCTGTCCACTTTTGGCTAATCGGGAATTATTCTGCTTACTTCAACCCAAGCTCTCCCTGTAGTCAAGTTTGCTTCATTGCGAATACGAGTTAGAACCGCCACCACCATGCCTGGACGGTCTTGTCCGTTGTCAAATTGTGGATTCGTTTCACTTGGACGAATTGATGCTTCTTCCATCTGCCGAACCCTTCGACCTTATCCCCCTCATTAAGACTGAAACCACGAGCCGCTATCCAGGGGGAGATTCTGATAGGGATCGGTGGGAGACGATTGCCATCATCATCGAATCGTTCGAGGCGGCCACCTCGAAACTCACCCTCAATGCTCACCAGGTTTCCTCTGGATCGCCAGAGCCGAGTCAGAACAAAGACTAGCCAAGTCAGAGCAAACATGGCCAGCGTTATGGAATTGAGCACTTGAGCTAGGACGTCCCCGGCTAGATCTATGTAAACTATGCGTCCAGCAAACAGCACGATAAGAAAACTGACCACGCCAAGGAACACTTTCGCCGATCGATTCCCAGGAACACGTGCAACGTCACTCGTCACGGCCCTACCGTGCCGCCATACCAAAACCAGGGTTAGAATCGCCGCCACGGACAGGTAGGCAAATTTCCAAAGGGCGCTCTCCGCCGCCCGGTAGGCTTGCTGGTAGGCCACTTCTGTGTCGATGTTCTCGCCACCGGTGCGTGAATCGAAAACGTAGTAGAATCTGCCTGTTCGTCGGTGGTCTGCTACGACATGGTAGGACTCGACTGCCCGACCAAACGCATAGGTTAACGATTGCTTCGCTGGTAGAGGGCGACCACCAGAGAAAGCTTCATAGCCCTTTGTTATACCAGACTGAGGCGCTTCGGGGTCTGATGCAATAAAAGTAAGATTTATAAGCAAATCTTCATTGGTTAGATTTGTGATCGAGAGCCTGTCGTCGTGAAGAAGAACAACGCTCAGGATATCAGGACCACGTTTTTGTGTTGGGACGTTGGAGTATGCCTGATTGATTTTACCAGCGTTAAATATGATGACGAGCGAGAGCAAGATCATCAGAGGCACACGTGATCGCGCCTGAAATCTTCCAAATGGACCAACGATCTTGCCGTCGTCAGTCCCAGCTGTGGACTCGGAATTTGGGCTCATAACTGCACAGGTTTACGCTCACCTGCCTTGTGTTGTCAACTCAGCGCCGGTGTAAAAATCTCCGAAGCACCGGTCGAAAATTCCCCACCCCTGGCGTGGTAAACCGGAACCTACTCCGGATGGAGAAGGTTCCGAAACTTGCTAAAGGGGCGAGACGTGAGCTACGCGAACTGCAACGACAAGGGATGAGCATTCAAGGGATCAGTAAACTGACCGGCTGGGATCGCAAGACGGTTCGAAAATACCTGCTGCAATCGAACGCCTTGCCGGAGTACGGACCACCGCGCAAGCAAGCCAGCAAGCTGGATCCATTCAAGCCCTATCTGGAAGGACGAATGCGCGCCGGGGTGTGGAACGCGCAGGTGCTTTTGCGGGAGCTACGGGACCGCAACTACACCGGTGGATACACGATTCTCAAGGACTGGCTGCACCCACAACGGAGCTCGGCACGAGCCGGCTGACGGCGGCGGCACGACGGTTTGAAACACCGCCAGGCAAGCAGGCGCAGGTGGATTGGGGACATCTGGGAACCCTGGAGTGCGAAGGCCAGGAGCGCAAGCTTTGGGCGTTCACCTTCACGATGGGTTACAGCCGGCACATGATGGCGGAAGTGGCGCTGGACCAGAAGATCGGCTCGCTGCTACGGAAGCACGAAGAAGCGTTTCGGCAGATGCGTGATGTTCCCGAAGAGATTCTTTATGACCCGCATGAAGACGGTGTGGCTAGGGAGCGACGAGCGCGGCGGCGACAAGCCAGCCCTCTGCACCTGCCGCCTGCGCCGTCAGGGGCTCCTGGCTTTGGCTTCATCGACAGACCCTTGACGGAAGGAGCAGGCGGCAGGTGCAGGCGTTGCTGGCGGGAAGGCATTGACTCTTAATTCCGAAAATGGGAGAGGTGTGGATGGAGAACATTCGATGGAATTTGCACCACGTGGCAAGGCGGCGTGGCTGCATATCGCACGAACGCTCTTCTTAGATCACCCGCTGAATTTTGCCGAATAAAAAAGATCCCGCCGCCATCACGCTTGGACGGAAAGGTGGGAAGGAGATCGCCAAGCGCGGGCGTGAATACTTCAGGCAGTTGCAGGCTCGACGGAAGAAGCGCAGGGGCGGTCGGCCTCCCAAGTCCAAGAATGGTTTTGCCAGCTGAGCCTGCCTCTCACCAGTGATGTGTAAGCCGCTGATACCACTCGACCAACAGATACCAACGTCCATTTTGGGTCCATTTTATAATCTTCATCCGAGCTGGCCTCTTTTTGTGCCCGCAAATTCAAGATGGTGTTCGCCTGTTTTCAGTGGCAAGCAAACGGAACCATATCGAAATCAAGTGTTTTTGGGCGCCGTAAAGCTTGGAAGTAGGGGCACGCAAAATCAGGAGTTTGCAGAGGCGATTTCAAGTAGGTTTTTGGGCGGGCCCAGAACCGCTCGTTGCGCAGTTCCCTTGGATATCCCCAACGTCTGGCAAATCTCCGTCCACGAACGCCCTTCCTTGCGAAGACCGGCTACTTTCATGGGGTCCACGACCACGCGGGGTCTCCCCAACCGCTTTCCATGCGATTTTGCCAAAGCCAACCCGGATCGGACTCGGTCTCTGATCAATTCCCTCTCAAATTCCGCGATCGAGGCAAATATCCCAAAGACGAGCCTGCCGTTTGGCGTGGACGTATCAACGCCCTCGTGAAGGCTGACGAAGTCGATTCCTAAAGCCCGGAAATCTTCTAACGCGTTGACAAGTTGGCGCAAGCTCCGAGCGAATCTGTCGTATCGATATACGACGACACAGTCAACAGCTCTCTTCCGGCAGTCGGTCAGCAGCTGATCGAGCGATGGGCGCCTCTCCTTTGCCCCGCTGACCCCTTTGTCAACGTACTCCCGAACGATTGTCCATTCACGACGTTGGCAATATCGGCGCACTTCCTCAAGCTGCATCTCCGGATTCTGTCCGTTGTGAGTACTCACCCTTGCATAAACCGCCGTTCGTTTCATGACTGATCTCCAGCTTGTTGCTGTTTTGGGCGTCCACCTAATTTCGCCCAGCGCGACAGCTCGGCGACGCCATGCCGACGCGCTCGAGCTAATCCGCCCATCCGAGCCCACGCTCGGCGTTGCTCTTGCGTTGTCTTAGCCGCCCGGGCCGTACCACCAAGTCTGCCAAGCGCCACGGCATGCTCGTTCTTCTGCCCCATAGATATTATCTTACATAACGGTAAGTAAGATTGTCAAGAAGAAAATGAGTTCAGCGATCAAGTGTTTGAAAATTCGGGAGGCCGAGGTCTTGGCTCTCCGATTCGTTCTAGAAGCGGACAGGTTTCTGACAAACGGGATAACAGCCGAAGGTCAGGATGTTGGCGCTTGTCGGGCCGCCCTGGCACCTAATATGAAAGGCTGGTCCCTAGGAGACTGCTGAACTCTTATCGAGGGAACTGCTGTAGAGCGCAGACTACTCGGAGGTCGCCTGCGCGTGCTCTTGCCCGCCGCATTGCCACTTCACCACCCTAATGCGCTGCGGCTTGTTGGTCGGCGACTGCGACAATTCAAGCACAAATACCGAATTGTTGACAGCGACATAGTCGAGACTACCGGGGGCGTTCGGATGGGCGTAAATTGCTGAAAGATCAGCCGCGCCTTCGCTGTCGGTAGCCGCCGTACCGAACAATTCGCCCCTAGCCTTGCTATATCGGCGAAATTCCAGGGTTGCATTCGCAAACGGCCGATTTTTGTCGTCAATGAACACGACATGCTTCGAGGAAATAATGCGCGGGAGATTAAGCGCTTCGCACACAGTCGGGCTGTATGGGGCACATGGATGGACATCCAGGATGTCCGCTGGCAGTGGGCGATGACCACTTACCGTCCGCACCAGCAAGCGTTGCAAGGTACGGCTGCCGCAGTTTTCGATCTCCTTTGCAGACGCAATGTTTACGCACTGCCGGACGGGATTAGTCAATGGCGAAGTGACCGATAGAAGATGCTGTCCGATGGGGAGAGAAGTTTGAAACTCGCCATGCTCATCCGTCAGTGCTGAAGAGCGGAGTATCTCAGATCCTGAGGCACAATCGGAATACACGACAAATTCAACCGTAGTATGAGCCACCGACCGATCGGCAGCGATGTCATACACCACACAGTTGATCTTGCTAGCGTTGCCCGGATTCTGCCAGGACACCGATGTCGAGAGGCCCATCAGGAACAGCACCAAGATGCTGCGGATTTTCATGGGGTCTTTCTGTGCGCCATTCTACTGAGTTTGCAGCTTGCTGCCATTCTACGGGTCATGCTGGGCGCAATGGCACAGGCAAAGTGTGGCTCACTGAGCACAGAGGCTACCATCGGCGAAAGGAGCAGATTACGATTGTAAATAGTCAAGCCCGGATTACATACCGTGACAACGTACATGAAAAACTTCTCACCACGAGCGTTTGTAGCTCTGCTGTTGATCTTAGCTTCTGTTCCATTGCCCTGCGCTGCCCAAGGCTGCCGCTCATGGGCGGAAGCCCTCGCTAAGAGCTTCTTTCCTCACCAAATCGATCAGAAGGGTTTATACGAATTTGCAAATGTGCCGCCACAGGAGTACTTCCGGGAGGCTGTGAAGATTGAAGAGAAAGAATTCGGTGATTCCATTAAGAACAGTCGTCTTCAAGAGGTTTCCGACGACATTCAGCTTCGACTGAGCACGGCCCTGAAACGATTCTATGGCGTCGGCTCGCAGCTTTACGGAGAGCAACTGAACCCAGATGATGTTGGCGTCATACCGGAAGCTGACGTAAATGCGTTCGCTACAGGCTCCCACATTTTCATGCACGCGGCTCTAATGCAGTATTTTCTGCAACCTGCTGATTACCTCGCCGGAATCGTGAAGGCGAAGAATGGTGAGATTACCTCCGCGCAATACGGCGATATTCACGCCGCCTTTCCGTGGCAGGACGACTGGGACAGCATTTACTTCATCCTCGCACATGAAGCCTCACACAACTTGATGCGACACCGAGATGAGATGACGCTTGGCCCGGTACTGACCATGTTTGCCGACTACGAGCAGTCGGTTCGAAACTATCGCAAGGACCTAGCGAACAGCCACACAGGCGGCGTGAAAAGGTATCTCTGGCAATCAATGAAGAATTTCTCGCAGGAAGTGCAGAATGCCGAACAGCAGCGCAACAGAGAGGTCGAAGCAGACACCGTAGGGTTGCTCATTTTGCAGCGTTCAGGGCTCAACCCGGAAGTTGCCTTAACGGCGGCTGAAAGGATGGACATGCTACTCGGAGGTGGGAACGCCAATGGCTGGCAAGCGGGTATGACCGAAGTGCTGTGCTCCACGCACCCGGACTGGGTCGTGCGAATACAGAAGATGCAGACAAGCCTAAATTGCTTGCGTTCGACTGGGAACCTTTGCGAGAACCACGCGCCATATCCGGTTGAGAAGCTTCTACCGCAACTCCGGGAAGGTATTGCGCGGCTCGATGGCTACCAGGAAGAGACCGTGCGTATCGCAGAGGGCAAGTCATCTTCAGCAGAGGTTTTTGAATCGGAAGTGAACGTTGACCCCAAAGACGCGACGCTTCAAATCGATGGCCGAATCGCATCTCCAGGCAAGGTGCAATTGCCTCTTGGACCTCACACAGTGTCCGCTGCGAAGGACGGATACAGACAGCAAGAGTTACAGATCACGATCTTTTCAGATGTGCAGCCAAAGGTGAAGATCAAACTCAAAAAGTTGTGAGCTCATGCTGGCCCCGCCTGATCCGAAGGCTGCGATGGCTTTTGAAAAAGGCATCTTGTCCCTCGCGGAGGAACTCCGTAGGACCCACTCTGGGGTGGATCACAGGTCCCGCGGTTGAGCATCCATTCCGTCAAATTTGCCCTGCGCCTCGCCGCTACTCAGTTCACGACCGATGCAGTCAGGGATTCTGGTGTCGTATGATGCCGTGGCGGAGAACCAAATCCCGCGGAGCTGCCGCTGGAAATTGCACGCAACGTTGTTCATCTGAAAATGTACCTTCCGCGGGGCAGCAGTGACGGTGACTACCGTATACGTATTCTGGGCCCCAGTGCAAAGGTGCTCTTTGCAACGAGTGGAGTTGCAAACACCCAGCAAGGGATCACGTCGCTTATTGTTGACGTTAACTTATCGTCGGTGCGTCCTGGCCGTCGGTCTTCTCACCGTCAGAAACGAGAAGCCGAGGTGCAGAATATGGAAAAGCGCTTCAAGTCATCCAATCTGCGACAATGAGCTGGTGTGTAACCGATACCGATTGACGCACTCGAAGCAGTATCTTGCTGAACGTTTTCACGCGGCGGATGCTGAAATTGAAGAGCATCCGCGGTTCAACATTGCGCCAACGCAGCCCGTCCTAATCGTCCGCAAGGAACAAGGCAAAAAGATTCGCCGCTTCACGACGATGCGTTGGGGATTGATTCCATCCTGGGCAAAGGACATGAGCATCGGGAATCGGACGCTCAACGCACGGTCCGAGACCGTGACAACGACACCGGCATTTCGAGATCCGATCCTTACCAGACGTTGCCTCATTCCTGCGGATGGATTTTACGAGTGGGCACTATTAATCATGAACGATAGTCGCCACTATTCCGTGTCCCGAACTATTGCCGAGTGATTAGAGAGGCCTTTTGCATTCGGGCCGAAATCACTGCCTAAATGCTGGAGGAGCTCCGGAATCACTCGGAATCGTTTGGAGGCTCTAAGAGCCTGTAACAAAACCTCGACCGGCACACGTCGTGAGTCAGCGCCCTACTCTTTCGTCGGCACGAGGCTTCACTTTCCCGAACTAGCCGCACCACCCCACGCCGCGATCCCATGCGTGTACTCGGGCGGATAGGTAAACAGTAGGCGACTAATCGTTATGTACCTTCCGCGCGCTTGTGCGCTCGATCAAGGAGGATTCGATCACATCCGGTTTGCCGATTATTCGGAGCAGTATTTTCTCACGACGGACCCTTCTCGCTAGCGTGCCATCCCTATGCTCAATTTCGGGGTTCGCCCTTGCGTCGACAGCTCCCAATCGAACGCTACTCGCGAAACGAATACGGACGTGAACAGGTTAGTAATCAAGCCGATGACCAGTGTAGTGGCAAAGCCTTTCACTGCCGGTGTCCCAAAGAAGAACAGAAAGAAACAAGAGACTACGGTGGTCACGTGGGTATCCACCAGAGTGGCAAAGGCTTTGGAAAATCCTGCCGCCAGCGCTGCTGCAGTCGATTTGCCGGCTCGCAACTCCTCACGAATGCGTTCGAAAATCAACACATTGCTGTCAACGGCCATCCCGATTGTGAGAACTGCACCGGCAATTCCCGGCAACGTCAAAACGGCTCGGAAACAAGACAACACAGCGATCAAAAGCAGTCCATTCAACAGCAACGCGAGCGTTGCATTGGCTCCCGCGCGGCTGTAGTAAAGCAACATGGCCGCAACGACCGCTACAAGTCCGACCGCGCCTGCTTCCAGCCCGCGTCGAACAGAGTCCGCGCCGAGAGATGCCTCGACGGTTCGCTCCTGCAGTATTTCGATAGCAGCAGGCAGGGCCCCGGAGCGCAGGTTGACGGCGAGGTCCTCGGCCTCCTCGCGACTTCGGGCACCACGAATCTGTCCAGAGTCGCTAATGACTTCCTCAATTACCGGGACACTGCGGATCTCCTGGTCGAAAACAATTGCAGAACGCTTCCCGATATTGGCTTCTGTATACTGCCGAAAGCGCGTCGCCGCGTCATGGCTTAGCGTGAATGCTGTGACCGGTTGCTCCATTGCATCGAAGGCCAGACGGGCATCGCGCAAATCCGTACCACTTACGATGGGCTTGCTGCGCAACACGAACCAACTGCGCTGCCCATCCGCCATTGGCTTCGTGGGAACCAACTTGCGGTCGTAGGGAATGACTCCCCCGTACGACGCCATGATGTCCGCCGTGCTTGTGTAGGGCCCACTGTCGACGGCGTACCATTGGAGAACTCCCCGGCGTTGCAGCTGATTCTTAATTCGAGACAGGTCGGTAATACCGGGAACCTGCACTAGCAACTCATTGCCCTCGCTGCCATAGGGCTGGATGGGCGCTTCGGAAAGCCCGTAGGCGTTGATGCGTCGCTCCAGTATCTGGCGCGTTTGCTCAAGGACTTCGCGCTGTCGTCCGGCGGACGCGTCTTCGGCTTTAACGCGGAGGACCAGGCTGGCCCCTCCGCTGAGGTCAAGCCCTAGTCGCAACGGGACGCGCGCGACGATAAATACGCTCGCTAGAGTGATTGTAATAATGAACAGAGTCTTCCGCATGAGCGCTCGATTCATTGCAGACCTCCGGCGGGCCAGCAGCGCTCCCAAAAGAGCAAAATGGGACTTGCGATGAAAATCGATGAAAGGGTACCCACAACAATGCCGATCACTAGAACGAGGGAGAAGCCATGCAATACCGGCCCGCCGAAGAGTAGCAGTGAGAGGGCCGTAAGCAGTGTCAGTCCTGAGGTCAGGAGAGTGCGACTAAGCGTCTCGTTGATGCTGCGGTTGATCGTTTTGGCCAAAGGCTCGCGTCCATAAATACGGCGGTCTTCCCGCACACGATCGAACACCACGATTGTGTCATTCATCGAATAACCAATCAGTGTGAGTAGCGCAGCAACTACCGTGAGCGAGATTTCCTGATGTAGCAGCGAGAACACCCCAATCGTGATAAGCACATCGTGCGCCATCGCCAGTGCGGCGGCAACGCCATACGATAAACGGAAGCGGTGCGAGAGATACAGGAGCATGCCGCCGGAAGCTCCGGCAGTGGCCATGAGTGCTTGGCGCCGTAGGTCTGCACCGATCTGGGGACCGATCACTTCGAAGTTGCGCACAGAGTATCGAGTGGTAATGGTGGACAACGCCTGGTCAATGGTTTGACGTAACACCGCCAAATCTTTTCCGGTCGGGAGTTCTGTCGAGATGAGGACCTCATTGGACCCGGTCAGATCGTGTGCCGCGACGACGGATACACCCTTTAAATCGGACGTGATCACCGCTCGGATGCGGTCGATTGGTGGCGTTTCTGGCCAGCGGACCTCCATTTCGGCCCCACCCTTAAAGTCGATGCTATAAAGTAGACCGCCCCTGGCCACGACGCTGGCGAGGCCGGTCAAAATAAGAAGCAGCGATGGCAAGATGAACCACCACTTCTTTGCAAGGAAATCAAAGTCCGTGTTCTTAAACAATTCCATGAGAGGCTCTCCAAAACGATTCTCCAGTTTCTGAGGTCGGGATTGACACGCGCCAAAGACACAACCTAACAGCAAGCTGAACAAGTTCTGTCAAATGCCGCGCCGATTTTGAGAATTGTTTTTAGGAGAAGCTTGGTGGGGGACGTTGATGTAGAGGGCCGTAAACTGGCTTAGCCGCACTAGCAACCTGCTGCGTGTCCTCCACGGCGCGAATGGCCCAGAGGAGGAGCGAGAAATGCGCAGCGCGGAGGGCGTAGCGGTACCCGTCAAAATGCGACAGCACGCCCTGCGAAACAGGCGCTGACTCAAAGGATGCTCTGGGAACTAACGGTGCGGACGCTGAACATGGCCCCACGACAGAAAGGTTAGGACGACCCTGAAACCCCAGCATGACCAGGATGAGGACCGCGCCAAGCGCCCAGAGATAGCTGTTCCGCCAACGCATCAAGCGAAGCTTACCAGAAGATTTGCGATTAGAATAGCGACTCTCACTGTCAAACCGGCGTTACCCGGTAACAAGGGGATTACCGGTAAGGATGAGTTTGGCCCAATGACTTTAGTGGAGTCGAGGTGTGGCGCGGTGGGTTAGGTGCAGCCTATCTGTTGCCGACCCTTTCGTCTGTCGGTGCTTCACGAGCTCCACCATGCTTCCGTTTCCACACCCCGCTCATCGAACCGGACGTGCGGATTTGCCGCATCCGGCTCTCGGAGAAGACTCATGCAATCGCCGAGGCCATTGCATGTGACGCCGTCTGCGACTCTTGAAAACCACCTGGGAGTTGTCAGGCTCATCGCCAATCTCGCTTTCATCGTCGCTTCTTGCGTCCGCCTTCAACTGGGGCCCCTTCCCTCCACCGGCGTTACCCGGCTTCAGCAGTACTACGAGCCCCTCCGCCATCCCAGTCGGCCCGGCCTATCTCTCACGACCTGCCCGTTGATCCAGACTACGATCACCGCTGGGACTTCCCGTGTTGCGTATGGTCCACTTTGCTTGCATGCCGTCGCTATTACCCCGGCAGGACTGATGGAATCTTGTTCGCTCATGCCATTCCGTCAACTGCGGCCTTCCCCGAAACCGGGGCGGGTCGGCTCCTGCATTAGTCGTTTCGAGGCCTGCTCAGCGTTCACTCACGTTACGGCCTGCATGCTCGCCTGGTCGCCTTTGCGACCTTCTGCACCAGAGGCTTCAGCAGTTTCGTTGCCTCCACCGCTGCTCTGATTGCTACCG
>Ga0126378_10003649_pt1 | contig 11655 bp, 14 predicted proteins | sample PanSoiMetPlot_23_FD_92587 | JGI IMG/M metagenome (GOLD analysis project Ga0126378, IMG submission 92587) | Tropical forest soil microbial communities from Panama - MetaG Plot_23 | ecosystem: Environmental > Terrestrial > Soil > Tropical forest > Bulk soil | place: Panama | collected 2016-02-17
AACCAGCCAGGTCGTTGGTGATCCGGCGCGTTTCCGACGCTGGATATGAGACGTAATAGAGTTGAGGGATTCTTGTCACCGGATCGGTAGCCGACATCACGATGCCGCGTCCCTGATCAGCCCAGACCGCAAATGAGATTCGGCGTTGAGCCGGAGCCAGAATTAGCCTCGAGGCGCCGCCCTCTGCCGGCATTTCCATTAAGCTCCAATAATTGCCATCAGCACGTTGTTCCATTCTGATGAAGAGAAGCTTGGCGCCGTCTGGTGACCACTCTGACCCCATATAATCCGACGCCAGATTACTGGAGGCAATCATTCGCTCGTCACTTCCATCAATGGCACTCACGCTGAGCAGGTAGATTCCTCCCGACGCTTTGAAACGGCGCAACAAAATGCGTCGGTCGTCGGGTGAGAGCGCGCCAAAGACCTCCAGGTCGTCGAGGACTTTGCGAGGCGCGCCGCCAAACAGAGGCATGCGATAAAGCGCCGGACGTTTCGCAGTTTCGGAAGGGTTCCCCTGAGCAAAGTATATCCAATTGTTATCGTGCGAGATTGCGGCCGGCGAGATGCCGGCATAGGTTGGCGCAATCAATTGCAACACCTCGCGGCCACTGACGCGCTGAAGCCAAAGCGCGCACCGGCTCTCGTCATCTACCGTGGCATAGACCACAAATTGTCCATCAGGTGAAATCACGCCGTAGCTGATCGTCCCGCTGGCCGTGACCGTTCGCAGCGTGACGTTCGTCACATCGAAACCGGTCACGTCGTGCCTGGCAAAAATCCGCGCGCCGAGAATGCCCAACAAGGCGGGGGCGGCCATGAGGGCCAGCGCGATACCGCCAACCAACGCGGTTCTTTTCCAGTTTGGTGAATCTGAAGTGACAGGCGCCGCGGCCGGAGTCGGAGCCGCAATTTGGCTTTCTTCCTCGACCACTAAGGGCGCGAAAGTGTGCTCTTCGACAATCATCTCATCGACCAGCTCATTTACCTTGCCGACAAAGCGGTAGCCACGCCGGGGTACCGTTTGAATGTACTGATGTCCGTCATCAGCGAGCGCCTTTCTGAGGACTGAAATGTTTTGGGTGAGACTTCCTTCTTCCACAAAGGTGTCGGGCCAGATTTCTCTCATTAAGTCTTGTTTCCCAACGATGTGCCCCCCGTTTCGCACCAGCAGGAGCAGAAGATCAAAGACTTTTTGCGTGAGGATCACAGGCTGGTCATTGCGCAACAGCACCCGCTCGACCGTGTCGATCTTGAAACTGCCGAATTCGAAAAACCGTGTCGTCGGGTTGCTCATACGGTTTTTTAAGGCCGTTTGAGAAATTTCTGAGAAATCCTGAGGACTTCGGGTCCGGGGAAAAGTATAGTCCGCAGCCAATGGCGACCGCTGACGAGCCGGCTGGCGATTCAGACCGTTCTTAAACGTTGCACATTGTAGTGCCGAGATGACCGCAGGGCAACAAATTCAGATTGGGCACCGCGTGACTGACTGGCGCGCGTCCGTGCCGACTAAAGTGCGAAGGAGTGTTCCATGTCCAACCTTCTGACGATGCGACAGCAAATCCACCTGGTGACGCTGTTGATTCCGGCAATCACCGCCGTTAGCTGCGCCCGACTATCGAAGTCAGAAAGTGGCGCCACCAGGTCAAAGCCGGTGGTCGCACATAGCTTTAGCAGCGTCTTGCGGCAATCGCTTACGGCCCATTCGGACGAGGTCTGGGCAGTGGCCTTCTCCCCAGACAGCAAGACCGTGGCCAGCGGCGGAAACGATGCGGCGGTGAAACTATGGGATGTGGAATCGGGCAAAGAGAAGCAAACTCTCACCGGGCACAAATACAAAGTCGCATCCGTGGCGTTTTCTCCTGATGGCCAGACGTTGGCGACCGGCAGCGAGGACTACACGGTCAAATTGTGGGACGTGCGGAGCGGGGCTCTAAGGCAGACCTTGAATCACGATTATCAGATTACCGCAGTCGCTTTTTCACAGGATGGCAAAATGCTGGCGGCCGCGGTCTACACGGGCGACATCGTGCTCTGGGATGCGCAGACCTGGACGCAGAAGAAGGAGTTGGAGAGCAAAGAGATTGCCCATGGTGGTCTGGCTTTTTCTCCGGACGGTAAAGTGCTCGCCAGCGGGGCCGCGCAGTCAATCAAGCTTTGGAATGTCGAGTCGGGTGCTCTGCAGCAGACTATGACCGGACACAGCGGTGACGTGCGATCGCTCGCCTTTGCTCCGGACGGCAAGACCCTGGCCAGTGCGGCTGACGATCGCACCATCATCCTTTGGGACGTGGCTACCGCGCAGGCAAGGCAAACCCTGACTGGCGCCGAGTCGTCACTTTATGCCGTCGCTTTCGCTCCTGACGGCGGTACGGTTGCGGGTGGAGGTCTGAACGAAAACAAAGTGCGTTTATGGGACGCACACACCGGCACGGCCAAAACATCGCTGGATGGAGAATTCTTCTACTCGATCTACTCAATAGCGTTTTCTCCCGACGGCACCAAGCTGGCCGCCGCGAGCGCCGACAAGACGGTGAAGTTATGGGAATAAGGAGTTCAGTTTTACGTCTGATTCACATCGAGGCCGAGCCCAGGCGCGCGGACGCGCCTAACAAAACTCGAAACCGTTTAAACGTTTTCAGTCCGGGCCTAATGCGACTACGCCGCGCTGACGCGGCGGCGTGAGTGAGAGGTTTTCTCAAACCCAATCAGTACCGAACGAGGAGGTTCGAAAAATGAACAAACAAATTCAAATTGCCACGATTCTTTGCTTGATCACCTGCGCTGCGAGCGCAGGCGTCGCACAGAAGATTGCCAGGGACCTTGATGATGCGATCACGGCCGCCTCCAGCTATGCGGATTGGAAGCCTGCAGACAGCATGTATCCGAAAGAAGACGGAAAGCTGGCGCTTGAGAACGGAAAGAGCTGCATCGACAAGATCGATGTGGCGGTATCCGGGGGCTTGAACGAGTCTACGGTCGTGGAAACCCCGAAGGGAAAATTGACCATCACCCAGGCGCGTGAGATGTGCGTGCGAGTCCGCGATGCGGGGCAAAAGGTTTTCGGCGATCTAACGGCGGCAGAGGAAGCGCAGTACGAGCCTTTCCGTCAGGTTCTGAACGCCGATAAATTGACTCTCTACAACAATCGCCTGAAGAAATACAAACTCTATGGTCTGAACGGAAAAGTCCTGAAGACGCCCGAAGACTATCGGGATTCAACTGTGTGGTGCACGACCGGAGTCGACCGCAGCGGCATCGTTCCGGTCTGGAGTGTGGACTGCTGGCACTTCAAAGGCATGACTAAAACCGGTTCAGTCGAAAGCCGGACCGGGAGCGGCGATGAGGCGCCCTCGTCGGCATTTCACTGATTGTCTTGATCGCGAGAGTAATCCCATATGGACAGTGATACACAGTCGCTACTAATTCTCCTCGCAATTGTCGCGGCGGCGATTCTGGTTCCACTCGGTTTGATTGCGATAGTGGCCTTGATCGCTGCTCCGGTAGTGCGCCGGCGCCGCCGGTTATGGCGGGCCGCCGCCGCCGAATTGGGATTGCAATGCGACCGCACTTCGATGTGGGGAACTCGCGGACTGCCGGTGCGAATCTTCTGGCGGAACGAAGGAGGGCAAGTAGGACGGATGGACACGGCGGGCGTCGTCCTCGCCGGACGTCATGACATGCGCGGCGGACGCGCCGGTCTCAGACACGTCTACTGTCAGGCGATGCTCGATCCGCCACTCGGTTTGGGTCTGCTGATGCAACGGAACATGGGGAGCGCTGTTTCGGAAATCTGCACACGCAATCCGGCGTTCGATAGCGCGTTCATCTTAAGCGCTCGTGAGGCTGCTCCGGCGCAGCGGCTGTTCCATTCACGATTGGGCGATTTCTTTGCCCAGGTGGCGCAGAACGGTTGGCAGGTAGCGGTGACGGACGACTTTGTGCAGTTAAGGCTGGGCGGCGATTATGCTTCCCAATTTCCTGAGAAGCAGCCCGGGCTGTTGCCAGCGGCGCTGGAAACTGCCGTGATGTGTGCGCACCAGCTGCAGGCTGCGCGTTCACAACTGGAGACTCCCGCGACGCGTGCAGCAGCTGCCAGGTGAACGAGAAAACGGTCATGGCAAGGTTTCAGCTTTGTCTGCGTAAATCTCTGTCTCTGCGCCGGCGTAGTGTATTTTCGTCGCGACATTAACGCGGGAGACGCTAAAGGGGCGCAGAGAACCTCAAAATGTACCAGGACCTGAAAGTCGATGGTCAGATGGAAATGAATGCGTCGATACCGGCCCCCGCAGAGGCCAGCGCGCCAGTCAGGCGTCATTCGCGGCTGGGCGTTACCTCTTTGCTGCTGGCGTTGGGCTTTCCATTTCTGTGCCTGATCATTTTTGTGGTCATGCTGATTGTTTCGGGTCAGATCGAGAACGGGGCCTTCGTGGGCTTTGTAACTATTCTGGCGGCATCGATTGCCGCGGTGGTAGTGCACTTGACCGGGGTGATTCTGGGAATTGCCGGTGCGTACAAGAAAGACAGCAAGAAATTGTTTCCGGTGCTAGGAATAGTCTTCAATGGCGTTCCCCTACTACTCAGCGCGATTGTCTGCCTATTGTTCGTGGCTTTCCTGATACATCCATTTCCGCTGGGGCCAAAGTAGGTCCGCAAGGAGAAGCGTTAGACCCATGAAGAATTTCCCATGCAGCCGTGGCTGCCGAAGGCCGGTAATCACAATCGGCATGATCGCGATATTTGCAATGTTGATTCAACCGGACGGAAGCGCGGCAATCCAGGTGCGCGCCGTAGCCAACAAGGATATGAGTCACATACTGGCAGTGAATGCCATCGCTCCGGACCCGGAACTCACGATTGAAACAAACAGTGGTAAGAACGGAATGGTTAATAGCCCCGATCGGAAACACAACGCCTACGTGCTGTGTGTGCCGATGCCCACCGCCGAAGATGCGAAACGATGCGGTCACGTGGTCCATTTTGATGATTACAGCGGGCCCAAGGCCACCGTTTATCAAATCCGTGGCGAACCCGAACTGGAAGAGGTGACACGCCCCATTGACAACCTGAAGTGGGTAAACAATTTCACGTTGAGTTACGAAAGGTGGGCCAGTCCGCATTTCGGTCATCGTTATGTGATCGACGTGCGCGCCAGGAGACAACTGGCCGCTTACGATCTGTTCGGATAAAACAGCCGTTGAAGATCCTTTGATGAAAGATTGGAGCAGCCCAACATGAAGAAGAGCAGAACAATTTTGCTGCCCGAATTGGTCTTTAAGCTGGCCACCTCGGGCGTTGCGGCTTTGTTGTTGTTGAGCGTCGTTCTAGCTTGCCGGTCCTCGACTTCCTCCTCTGGCGCGAAGTGCATGGGTCAGGTCGTTTATGAAGGTCAAACCTACACTGGTGGTCCCACCGACTCAGCTGAACAAGCCCAGCATTTCGCCTGCAACAATTACTGTCTGGATGCCGACCCGGAGTTCGACGCGCACTATCGTATCTGGAACGATTCGCGTTCAGGCGCGGCCGCGGGTCATCCGCCGAAGAAGGAGGCGATCTACAAGGACAAAGAGCTGTTGGACTACCTGACCAAGGACTGCGCTGAAAAGTGCGTTGCCAGCATTAAGGGAGGCACGCTCCAGGGCAGTGCAAAGTGTGAATGAACCAGGGTTACGAGATCTTGATAGGCCGGCGGAGGGCAAAATGAAAAATCAAAAGAACCTGATGGCTCTAGCGCTGGTCGCTGGTCTCTGGCTCCTTCTGGTGCTCGGCTGTTCCAGCGTCAAGAAAGCGATGGATGAGAAACGCGCGGAACGCGAAGGTCCAGGTGTGAACATTTCGGCCGAGGATTTGCACAAGGCCTATCAAACGAACGAGGCGGAGGCCGACAAGTTGTACCAGGGCAAGACCGTAATCGTTACCGGAACTGTAGGAACGATCAGCGCACCCGACGAAGGCCTGGGCCGGCCAGCATTGATCCTGGTCGATGCGCGGCAAAAGGAGATCGTGAATTGCCTTGGTTTCTCGGCAGACGATCGAGACGCAATCAGGAAATTGAAGCCGGGCCAGAAGGTGACCGTTAAGGGCAAGTGCATGGGAAAGACTGCCAGCGATATTCCTTCACTTGAGGATTCGGTCATTCAATGAGCGTGGATCATGATGCTACTCGAACCCTACCGCATTCCAGGCTTCGATTGGCTGGTGCTCAAACTGCTGGTCGCCATCAGCGTCATCCTGGCCACCGGAATCGTGATCGCCGTTAGCTCAATTGTAGGTTTCATCCGCGCCATCCGGCGGAGGCGAAGGGGCGGACATTCAAACGCCGCCGTGGTGCTGGCGGCAATTGCGCTGGCAATCGTCGCCTCGTGGTCACTTTATTGGGCCGTCGATGCGGTTTACCAGCATGAAAATCCGTTGAATGGTTTCCTGGCGATTAACTTGGGCATCTGGCTGCTACCCTTGTCTTGGTTAATCAGCGCCCTTCGCGCAAATCTCGCGCCGAATAGATCGTAACCCATAACCGTTTTGGACGCTCCAGAAAGGAAGCTGAAAAATGCGATCCACATTAACAAGGATTTCAGGAGTATTGGTTTCTTTGATGGCCGCTTTGGCGGGCGCGCTTTTCTGCGCCAAGGTGGTGCCGGCCCAGTCCATCAACAAACCTTCGGTCCAATTCTTTTTACAAGTGCACCGGGGTTACAAAGGCGATCCCGAGACCTGGAGTTGGACACCCACGGTCAACTTTCGCGCCAACGGTCCCTTCAGCCCCGGCAGCACGCTGTCGATTGATTACAGTCTGCCCGGGAAAACCTGGAGTTTCGGCTGTGTCCCGCAGGATGCCGGGCCATCGAGCGCCTGGGTTGGTGTCAGAGATTGCGGCCAGAACCCACCCGATTCAGAAGCCGTGACCTTCACCGGGCCAGTCGACTTCAAGATCAATCTGAAGAACGAACTCGAAGGCAAAAGTTCAACCTTGCTGGCCGGAAGGTTCAAGGTCGAGAAATTTCATGAAGGGGTGGTCGATCTGCCCAAGTTCAAGAATAACTTTGTCTATTACGTCAATTACGATTGGACGTTGCCAATTGCCTACATTTACGACGAACTGGTTTACAACTGGGAATACGCACATCCGCTCAGCAACACCTACGTGCCGAATCTTAGCCGCTCACACCTGATGGCCGCCTTTTCATTTAAAGGCACTAACAAGGACGTGATCTACAGTAAGTACGCAGCTTATCTCTATTACCAGGGCCAGATGGTGGCGGAGGCTATTCCGGAAAGCGCCCTCTGCGAAGTGCTCAACCGTCCCGACTCGAACCAGGATGCACCCAATTCTTACTGCCGCAGCGTCTTCAATTTTCAAAAGGCGATGTTGTGGGACAAAGAACAGACCCTGATGGCGCCGGGTTACTACTATGAGATGTACAAGCATCCAGGTGATTACGAGATCAAGGTCTTGCAGAACGGAAAACTGGCGCGCAGCGCAAAATTCAGTTTCGCGGAGTACAAGATCACCGATACGGGCATTGTGAAGCAGAACAACCTGGGCGTGCTCCGTATCCTGGTCCCAGCCCAGATCGCCGGCGAGCAGGACGGCCAGTGGGACCGCGCTGCGTATAAGAGCGATGCGTTCTATGGCAATCCATTGAGTGGATTTGCAGGGCCGTAAAGCACAACAGTCCACAACCACATGCCGTAGCGGGCCGGCCAATCAGCGGGCGGGCGCAAAGGTCTTATGGCTCCAACTCATGTAATTCTCTTAAGGTTCAATTGCAACTCCATGGTCAGATCTAAATAGAGAGTGTCGCAGACGGAAGGCCTGATCTTTTTTTGCAAAGTTAGACATTCATACTGTCAAAAGTGGCAGGTACTCTGACGCGCGCTGTCTGCTAGTATTGAACTCAAACCAAAACCTGAGGATTTTCTCCTGACCTCGTGTCGAGAATCCTGTTCAGGCTAAGAATGGATTCCGAGGGCGAGAATGTTCGGTTTTATATAATTGAAAGGAGAAGTATGCCAGTAAATGATCCAAAGGAGGTTTTCGTCCACTTACTCAGTGATGTAAGGCGAAAAACCGAGAGGTCCATCGAGTTCTTCAAGGAAGTGGGGAAGCTTGCCGCAGACCCGGACATCAAGGAAGCGGTCGAAGCAAGAGCATTCATAGCCGAGAACTCACTCGCGAAGATTGATCAGGTGTTCAAGATGATCAATCAGAAACCAGCACCGTTGACTGGCCGGTTGGAGGAAGTCTTCGTCGAAGATTTCCGCCGCGAAGTCGCGGAAATCAAAGCGCCGGCGGCCAGGCGCCTGTTCATTTTGGCCAAACTCATGCATCTGACCCACTTCAGAATCGGCGAATACCTCCTGCTCACGCATGCGGCAGATGTCACCGGACATTTCGGCGTCGGCGTATTGCTCGAGAGTTGTCTCGCCGACAATCTGGCGTTCGTCGAAAGGACGCGGCGCACTGTCAGAAGACTTGCCGAACAGAAGGCGACACGGGCCGCCGGCTAAGACAGACACATAACCAGCCGCACAACTCGTGCGTTGACAAACGTTCCCCGGCGCTGAAACAGAGGTAATCCAGCGTCGGGGATCTTTTTTGGCACTTAAGCCGTTTCGCGTATTTCGTGGTTCAAGTTCCAGGACCCCAGATCGAGATGAATTGAAACCACAAGTGCTAAGACTACTGCCCATTGATTGCGCCACTCCAATTTACCGCATTGATATACCGCTGCGGGAGAGACCCATTCGTCAAATATGCGCAGAAAACCACGAACACAGACCGCGGAGCGGACGGTGTATAGACCGGACAGATCGTAAACACATGTGCGCAGACAGTGACTTGTCAAGTATATCGTTGCCTAATTTAGGGCAGTCAGCTGCGCGTCTCATTCTGCCAACGCTCTTTCTCATATCGTCAGGCAGCACCTTCGTTCCCAACGTCTAATCGCCGGGTTCTCTTGCTGGCCCATTTTGTGATAACCTCCGCTCTATTCATCCGCAATTATTCTGTCTACCTGGCTAAAGGAGGGATAGCGAGTCTGGAATTTTCGCTTGAACCTTTTGACGACCTCGACTCGTCCTACTGTTCGGCCGTTATCTAGTTTGCGAGTCAAGCCCCTTTGAGTTTTCGAATCTGCCTTGGGATCAATTGAAAGGAGACGTCTCATGTCTTTAGGTAAACGATCTGCAGCAGAGTTTCTCGGCACTTTCTGGCTGGTGTTCGGAGGTTGTGGTAGCGCAGTCTTGGCGGCGGCTTTCCCGCAGGTCGGCATCGGCTTGCTGGGAGTGGCCTTCGCTTTCGGTCTGACAGTCCTGACGATGGCCTTTGCGATTGGGCACATCTCCGGATGTCACCTGAATCCGGCTGTGACCATCGGTTTATATGCCGGCAAGCGAATTCCCGCTACGGACATCCTGCCCTACATCGTCGCCCAGGTGGTGGGCGCGATTGCCGCCGCTGGAGTGCTCTATATCATCGCCAGCGGCAAAGCAGGTTTCACCCTGGCCGGCGGGTTCGCGGCGAACGGTTACGGAGCTAATTCTCCGGGAGGCTATTCATTGACGGCGGCCCTCGTGGCTGAGACGGTGCTGACCTTTATGTTCCTGATTGTCATTATGGGATCAACCGATAAGCGCGCGCCGCAGGGTCTCGCACCGATTGCCATCGGGTTGTGTCTTACACTGATCCATCTGATTAGCATTCCGGTCACGAACACCTCAGTGAACCCGGCGCGCAGCACGGGTCCGGCACTCTTTGTCGGCGGCTGGGCCATCAGGCAGTTATGGCTATTCTGGGTGGCACCGATTGCCGGTGCGGCGATCGGCGGCGCTGTTTATGCAGCACTGCTTGGCGAACCTGAGCAGACCGCGCAACCGGAACCGGCGAAAGCGAAAGCCGCGGCGGCGGCAGCGTAAAGCGGATTTAGCCGAGACGCTTGATCGCAAAAAACGGGTGTTAGAGTTCCAATTTTCGCGCATCGGCCCATTTTGAATTCTCTGCGCCAGCTCGGCGTCTCAGCGGTGACGTTTTCAGCCACTTAATCACCGTAGAGATGGAGTGCCGAGACTTTGCAGAGAGATTTTCAATTTGGCTTTCGCCCGAAGCTTAATTCAGTGAATTAGAGTCGGTCACTAACACCCGGATGGGGCGAAGTCTTTCATTTCTTGGTGAAGAACTCCTGCGCGGCCTGCTCCGTTTCTGCGGCAGTCAGTTCTTTAAGCTGTTGATTGATGCCCCAGTTGTGTCCCCAGGGATCCAGGAACTGGCCATAGCGCGCGCCCCAAAACATGTCCTGTACCGGCATCAGGACTGTCGCGCCGCGCGCCACCGCCCGTGCAAAAACGCCGTCAGCATCATCAGTCATTAAGGTAATGCGCACACTAGTGCCGCCGAGGGTGCGCGGTGTTTGGCAGTTGCCGCCCTCCTCAGCCGTGAATTCATCGCTGACAAAGAATTTATGACCGCCGAGTACCACCTCGCCGTGCATCAGACGCTTACCATCCGGCGCCATCATGTTGTGTCCGGCGGTGGCTCCGAATACTTCCTGGTAGAAGCGTAGCGCGGCCATTCCGTCGCTAACGATTAGATGGGGAATGAACTGATCTTCCTGAGCCATGGTGATTCCTTCCTTAAGTGAGTGAATTAATTTTGCGTGCCTGGCGACCGGCTTACTTGCGCGGAGGGCCAGCCATGTCCCACTCTGCGAGACCTGTTCATGGATTGTCGGTTCGTGTGAATTCGCGTGCAGTCGCGGATCGCTCACACTTCATTTCAACGACACCGATCCACGAATCCACATGAAGAGGCACGAGATCGAAAAAGCGAAATTGCCGCCTCAACGGTTGATAATCTGCTCACTGGCTTGGCTTGAGGTAACGACCGGAACGATTTCGAATTCCACCAGATCGTCCCAGCGGCTCGTCCACTGAGCAAACAAAACCGGATCGTCCGCAGCCATCAGCTGAAAACAACGCTCATAATTTTGTTCCACCCAGCTGCCGACGTATTTAAGGCCCTCAGGCATCATGCGGCCATGCTCCCGAAATCGACGATAGACGGCGTTCGCGTCACGGTTCTTGTAACGCTCGATCACCATGAAGAGCATCGCTATCCTCCAACTTCAGTTTGGTCACGCAGCTTCTTTGGCGCAATTAGCTTCCACGCCTCTTTGAGGTGAAGTGAGAGTTCCTTATCACTGACTCGCTCAACTTCAATCCCAATCCAGCCGCGCACCCCAACATACGGTGGCCGGTAGAATTTCTTTGGCGACTTTTTGATCAGCATCTCCTGAATGCCAATCGCCGCCGGAACGATCACCGCCACGTGGTCGTCGGCATGATGATTGTTCGAGAACATGGCGAAAACCTTCTTGCCGGCAAACCATGTCGGTTCGCCATGCGACAGCTTCTCCCAGGTGCCTGGAAGCGCCAGGCAGAGTCGCCGCACCCTCTCAATCTGTTCAGCTCCTTTTTCTTTGCTGCTTTTGCTCATTTTTTCCTGCCCGCTAAATGAAACTCCAATCCGCCGCCGGGCGGCCGAGCCATAGCCAGATTATGTAGTCAACGCGCGGCGGCTCACCGCCCAAGGCGCGCAGCCGCGCATTAATCAGACCGCGATGGTACTGGCTGTGAAGAGCGACCTGCAGCATGCTC
>Ga0126378_10003650_pt1 | contig 11654 bp, 16 predicted proteins | sample PanSoiMetPlot_23_FD_92587 | JGI IMG/M metagenome (GOLD analysis project Ga0126378, IMG submission 92587) | Tropical forest soil microbial communities from Panama - MetaG Plot_23 | ecosystem: Environmental > Terrestrial > Soil > Tropical forest > Bulk soil | place: Panama | collected 2016-02-17
GACATGGTCACAGGAAGCAGGAGCGCCCCCGCCCCTGCGAGAAAGCCGGCCAGCTTGTGGCGACTCGACAGAGTCGCGCTTGCCGCCGGCACGTCGGCGCTCTGGACTTGTGGTGAAAGAACCATCGTCTGCATCGGGATCACTCCGTTCTGGACTCTGCGAGTGGCTATAGACTGCGGCACCAAGCCGCCCCGCCGGTAGCCGTCGGTAACTGATGTCCTCATAAGCGGCGCTTATGAGTCCGAATCCGTTGCGGCCACTTCTCACGGCTAGGGAACCACCGCGGCCCGGCGGCGTTAGCGTGTGACTGTGCTGCCGCCGTCCACGCCGGACTTGATCGCGCTCGATCTGCTGGATTCCATCGCTGAGCTCGGCAGCCTGGGCCGGGCAGCCAGCCGTCATCGCATGTCTCAGCCGGCCGTCAGCATGCGGATGACCCAACTGGAACGCAGGCTTGGCGTCACCCTGCTTAAGCGCGGCCCGGCTGGTGCACGGCTCACGCCGGCCGGTGAGCGGGTGGTGTCACTTAGCCGGCGGGTGCTCAGCGAAGCGCAGGAGCTCATGGCAGGCGTCGATGCTCTGGTGGCTGAGGCGCGTTCACAACTGCGGGTCGCAGCCTCGTTGACGGTGGCGGAATACCTCCTGCCGAGCTGGCTCGCGACGCTGCACCGCAAAGCGCCTGACGCGATCCTGGCCGTGGAGGTGACCAACTCGGCGCGGGTCGTCGTGCGGGTGCGGGAGCATCACGCCGATGTGGGATTCGTGGAGGGCGCCCAGCCACGGCTTTCGGGGATGAAGACGATGGTGGTGCGCACTGATCATCTCGTGCTGGTGGTGGAACCGTCACATCCGTGGACCCGCCGACGGTCGCCGGTGACGGGAGCGGAGCTCGCCGCGGCAGAGCTGATCGTCCGCGAGCCCGGGTCGGGTACCCGGCAGGTCCTTGAAGACACGCTTCGCGCCTTCGGTGGTCTGCGTTCGCACCTGGAGCTGGGTTCGACGGCGGCGATCCTGGCTGCTGCCCGCCGCGGCGAGGGGCCCGCGGTGCTCAGCGACCTGGCCGTTGCCGACGATCTCGATACCGGCCGACTCGTCGCGGTGCCCACCGAGGGGATCAGGCTGGCCAGGTCGCTGCGGGCGGTATGGCCCACCGGCCGGCCGCTGCCCACCCTGGCCGCGGACCTGCTCAGCATCACTTCGTCATAGCCCGTGAGCGGGCGGGTGACTCAGCAACCCCGACGAATGGCTCCCTCAGTGAGGGCGCTGCTACTTCTCCTCGACAGGCGAATTGCGCGTGGCTCGTACCAGGAGGTCGATCGCGGGACGAGGTTGGCCGTCGACAGGGCGGAGCACCTGTTCGGCCCGGTCGATCCTGAGCGGCACGCCGCTCGCACCAAGGTCGGCGCGGACATCGTCGGCGGTATACAGCACAGCTGGATCGGGTGGGCCGCCCACGCCGCGGGTCAGGTTCGCCGCCTCATGCGCGACGACGAGTACCGACCCGCCTTCGGCCAGCGCCGTGGCGGCCCGCGAGACGACGACTCGGCGTTGGTCGGCGGCGAGCTGCAAATACGCGAGGAGGACTGCGTCGTAGCCGCCCTCTGCGGGCTGATAGGCGAGCAGATCAGCCTCGACCCACTCGATGCGGTCCGCCCGGCCGTCGCCAGCGGCTTGCGCGGCGTGGCGTCCCTTCGCCAGGGCAACGCTGGAGAAGTCGACTGCGGTCACCTGCCATCCGCGCCCGGCGAGCCAGAGCGCGTTGCGGCCTTCACCGCACGCGAGGTCGAGCGCACGACCGGGTGGCAGATCGGCGAGCTCGGCTTCGACCCAGCGGTTCGGCGCGGCCGTCCAGACCAGGTCGGCGGCCGCGTACCGGGCGTCCCACTCTGCGCTATCCATGCGATCCAACGGCCACAATCGTGTCGAGCACCTATTCGGGCTCGCGACGGCACAAATCGTCGACCCGATCCGCTTCCCCCGAGCCCGGCTCGAAGTCGGCGTGCTGGACGGCTACCTGCTGCCTGGGCCGCAACAGCCCGCCAAGACCGGACTGGCGGGTCTCGATCATGATGACCTTTCTGCCGCAGCCTGTGCAGGGCTGTGGCCGAGCCTGAAAGGTCGTTGCCACCGCACAACCGTACTCGCGCCGGACATCGCTGGGCTAGCGAGTCACCGATCTCATGTCTGCCGGACGGCATGTCGGCGGTGCCGCCGCGAGTCAGCGGAGGAGGTTGACGACTGGGCGACCGCTCGGTCGTAGCCGCTTACGAGCCGCCGAATTCGGGCACGACGTCCGTCATTGTTAATACCTCGTGTCGCTGAATCGACCGACTGCATTGAGACAGGTTGGTCGGGAGTTCCGATTTCAATAATCATCTTGACCAAATACGAAGGATTAAGCTGCGAGTCCGCCCCGGAGGTTGTCTCTCTCCGATCGTGGTGACACAATGGGTCGTGGAGTTCGGAAATTCGGTCGGGGGAAACCGTGCGCGAAGCACCGCAACGGCAGAAGGCGAAGGTCAGGATCGCGTTGTGATGCGCGGAGTCCGCCCACGCACCAGCGCCCGTCGCATTAGCGGCGACGTCTACCGGGCCCGTGCCCCAGGCGACCTGCTAGTTCGGCCGCTCGCCGTCGTGGCGCTGATGACCCTGATCGTGAACGACCACGTCCTCAAGCCCCGTTGGCCGGGGCTGCTGACGGGCAAGCTCTCGGACCTCGCCGGACTGGTGTTCCTCCCGCTCCTGATTATCTCGCTGTACGAGGTGGCGCGAGCCGCCATGCGCAGATCGTGGCGGGTGAGTGAGCGCGCGGTTGTCGCCGTCGTAGCCACCGTGGCGTTCGGGTTCGCTGCGACAAAGCTTTCGACTGCGGTCGCCGCTACGTACGGCGACATACTCGGCTGGCTTCGGTGGCCGCTGATCGGTCACCGAAGCCAAGTCGCGATTTCCCAGGACCCGTCGGACGTTCTATGTACGCCGGCCGCAATCGTTGCGTGGATCGAGTCACGCCGCGTGTGCGTGGTGCGGGGCATGCGGGGAGTGCGATGAATGCGCGAACCATAGCCATAGGCGTGATGATTGTAGTGGGACTGGCCGCGCTGATCGCCTCTGGCAGCTCCAAGCCGGGCGGCAGTGGAGGAGGCCACCACACCACCAAGACAGCCACGGCGCACGCCAGCGGCAGCGGCAACTCACCCTCGAAAGACGTCACAATTGTTTCGTGCACGACAATGAATGGGCAGCCCGCAGCGAAGGTAAGAATCGTCAACCATTCGTCAAAGACCAGCAGCTACATCGTCTCGGTAGCGTTCGATTCGTCGAATGGCGACGTTCATATCCGCTCGAGTCTCTCGTCTTCGTCTACAAGCAACGTTAAACCGGGTGAGAGTGTGGAGCAGACCGTAGTTGTGTCCAAGTCAGTCTCCGGCACGTTCACCTGCAAGGTATCCAGCGTTATGCGGTTTGCCTCGTGAGGCAGCGGGCGGTCGCCGCCGCGGCGCGGTCAGGGTTGTGACCACGCCTCTGCCGTGGACGACGCACGCGATGAGGTCGACGGCCGCAGCCGGGCGGCCGTCGACCAGTTGTTGCGGGCGCGGGTCGTGGGCGATCGGCCGGACACGCGGTCGGTCCAGGCCGTCGACTCCTTGGCGCGGCGCAACCGCAGAATGGGGTTTATGAGCGCCCGCATCTGATCGGACGGTGCGATGCCGAGTTCGCGCAGCATCCGGGAGTGAAAGTCGTGGTAGTCGCGTAACGCGGCGTAATAGTTGCCGTCGTGGATGTGGACGCGGATGAGCATTCGCTGCGCGCTCTCGCGAAGCGGTTCGATCGCGACCGCTGCGGAAGCAGCGACGAGCGCGGCCGCGATGTCTCCCTGCCTCAACATCCAGCCGGCCGTAAGCTCCAGGGCTTGGACACGCAGTTGCTGCAACCGGGCCCGTTCGTAAATCACCCAGTCGTCGTACCAGCCGGGCAGTAGGTCGCCGTGCAGCAAGAGCGGCAGGCACGTCGTGACCTCGTTGCCCGACATGCCGTCAGATTGTCGCGTCCCGGAAAGGCGCCAGACGTAGTCAATAAAATCGCGGACATCGACGCGCAAGTTCGTGCTGAGGGCGACGTCGTGCCGGTCGTGCAAGAGCAGGCCAGGTGCTATCTGATCTATCCGGCATGTTGTGGCGCGCAGGTTCGCGCCCGCGTGGGCTTCCGTGCTGTCCGGCCAGAGGATGCCGGCCACATAACTGCGGCGGCGGTTGCCGTGCAGGGCCAACAGGGCAACAAGGCGCTGCTCGCGAGTCCGCATTTCGTGCACCGCGCCGGTACGCGACAAGCGCCACGAGTCGAACAGTTCGAGACTCCATGGCGGTGCTGGGATAGGCAAATCCGTGGTGCCCTGGACGGCCATGGCGTCCCCCCGCCGCTGCCGGTGACTCAGATGCCGTCCAACGGTCTCTCTGCGTACAACGCATTGTCAATAATCTCTGCCCGGATCGGACACTTCCGCCAGCCAGCGTTGCACGGTATCGACCACTTCATCCAGATCAGTGGTCACAACCGTGGTCGGCGCGTCGTCAGCCGTACGACCGTAGGTCACTCGTGCCCGGAAGGGCTGTTCTGCATCTGTTTCCCGCCAGGCCTGGATGACGAGCACGCCGAGACGTTCCGCGGCGCCATCATCGGGCATTTCATCGTCCTGCCAATCCCCCGCCTTGTGGCCTTACCCGTCGAGCCTGCCAAGCAGTGTGCGGTTTCCAAGCGCGAGAACGCCAGTGAGCGCCATCGGAGTAACGCTGCGATCACTGTCGGGTCACGCTAGCCGTGGCGTACTGGGCGTGTCCGAGCGAATAGGGGGAGGTGATTTGACATGCGTGAGGAACTGACAATCAGCGAGCTGGACGACCAGCGCGTGGAGCTGCTGCCGGCACGGGAGACCCTGATCAATTTCGGGCCCGTGAACGTCTGGGCGTCGAACTCGGCGCTGGCGTTCAACGTGAACACCATCCTATCCGCCGCTAACGCGGCGGCCGTGCAGACGGTCGTCGTCGGCTAGAGCTGACCGCGGTCGTGCGTGTGGGCCGTCCTGGACCGGGCCGGCCCGCACGCCTCACAGGAAGGTGAACCGGAATGGATCGGTACCCGGTCCTGTGCGACGAGGAACTCGACGCACAGAGTGTGGAGCTTCTCCCGCAACGGGAGACGCTCTTGACAATCAACGTCGTCAACGTGATCGGCGTGAATCTCGCGATCGCTGTCAACGCCGCGACGATCAACGGCTCGGCGAACGCCTTCGCGTCACAGCAGCTCGCCGCGTGGGTGCACTGACAGTCCGGTGGACACATCGCCAACGGGTGGGCTCGTGCAGGCGAGCCCACCCCCCGATCATGAGACGAACGGGGCGGTAACCGCTGAGCTGCCGTTCGTGCCGCGCCCGGCCGATGCCCGTTGGTGCAGGACCACCGGGCTGCACGAGCTCGGTCAGGTGCAAGGCTCGGGCCTGCGCCAGCCGACCTATCTGATCCGGCGCGGCGACGGCCAGGTGCTCCAGGTCTCGGAACTGCTGCGCCTTGTCGTCCGCGAGGTATCCGCGGACCGCGACGACGCGCAGGTCGCCGCTGCGGTTAGCCAGGCGTGTGGTCGCGAGTTGACTGTTGACGGTCTGCATCGGCTGATCGCGCACAAGCTCGCGCCAATGGGGTTGGTCGAGGATCGCGCGGCGCATCAGCGACCGGCCGAAGCGCCTAGGGCGAATCCGTTGCTCGCATTGCGCTTTCGCCGCACTCTGCTGCCCGCGCGCGCAGTTCGGGCGTGCTCGCGCGTCATGGCGCCGCTGTTTCATCCAGGCGTCATCCTCGCCGCGATTGTCGCGGCCGTCGTAATCAACATCGTGCTCGTCCGCACCCGCAGCCTGAACCAGGCACTCGGTCAAGTGTTCGCGACACCCGGATATCTGGTCGCGCTGGTCGGCATCCTCGTGCTTTGCGCCCTTGTGCACGAACTGGGCCACGCTGCCGCCTGCACGTACGGTGGCGCCAAGCCCGGCGTCGTCGGCATGGGTATCTACCTGGTCTTCCCCGCGTTCTTCACCAACGTCACCGATTCGTATCGCCTCGATCGCGCCGGCCGCATCCGTACCGATCTCGGCGGGCTCTACCTGAACGTCTGGTGCCTGCTGGTATTGGGCGGCCTGTCCCTCGGCACTAACCAGGGACTCTTCCTGCTGGCCGTTCTGGTCATGCAGTTCGAGATGCTCCAGCAACTCATCCCGACGGTCCGCTTCGACGGCTACTTCGTGCTGTCCGACCTCGCCGGGGTACCTGACCTGTTCGCCCGCGTCCGGCCGGTGCTGCGCAGCCTGCTGCCTGGCCGCGCCGTCGATCCGCGGGTGCGTGAGCTTCGCCCGGCGGCACGGCGCATCGTCACGGGCTGGGTGCTCGTGGTCGTGCCGCTGCTTGCCTTCGTATTCGGGTTGCTGCTCTACACCCTGCCGAAATTGGTGCGCCGTGCCGTTGTCGCTATCGGCGATCAGGCCGCACAGCTTACCGCGGCGTGGCGCTCCCATGAGATCGCGACCGCCGTGCTATCACTGCTGTCGATCGTGCTTCTCGCCGTGCCGTTGCTCGGCATCGCCGCTCTGCTCTGGCAGATCGTCGTTCGTTCCGTCCCGCCGCTGCGCCGTGCCCGGGCGGACCGGGCCGACCGGCGGGCAAGCAACGCAAGCAAGGAGATCGCCATGGTGTCAAGAGATCCGAACGCTGAGCTAAGCGCGGCAGCGTTCACTGACGAGGCGATCCTCGGCCCCAAGGGCGGCCAGCCACCCGGCGCGGGGTGGCGACGACTCGTCTACACCGCATCCTCCGGCGCGATCAACCCCGGCCCGAATGCTGAGGAGCGCCGACGCGCTGCCCTGCTGGAGCGCGTCACCGCACCCATTCACGGCTCACGCCGGGTCGTCGTCATGAGCCGGAAGGGCGGCGTCGGCAAGACGACGATCACCCTGGCGATCGGCAGCACGTACGCCACACTGCGCGGTGACCGCGTGGTGGCTGTCGACGCGAACCCGGACGCCGGCAATCTCGCGCACCGGGTTTCGCGGCCGTGTCCGCGCACGATCACCAACGTCCTCGCCGACATGGACCTGATCTCGAGCTACTCGGATCTCCGCTCCTACACGGCGCAGGCAACCGAGTCGCGGCTCGAGGTGCTGGCCTCCGACGACGACCCGCGCATCGGGCTCGCACTCGACCGTCAGGCCTACCACCGGGTCATCGAACTGCTCGACCACTATTACAACCTGATCCTGCTCGACACCGGCACCGGCATCCTCGACAGCGCCAACCAGGGTCTGCTGGCGGAGGCTGATCAGCTCGTCCTTGTGCTGCGTCCTGCCCTCGACGGTGCACGTGCCGCCGCGCTCACGCTCGACTGGCTCGGTGAGCACGGGCACGGCGAGCTGGTCGCGCGTGCGGTCGTGGTGATCAATGGCGTGCGGCGCGGCGGGATAGCGCTGGACCGCATCGAGGATCACTTCGCCAAGCGGTGCGCCAAGGTGATCTCGGTGCCGTGGGACCGGACGCTTGAAGCCGGTGGACAGACCGCTCTCTCCACGCTGCAGCAAGGGACCCGCGACGCATTGACCGAACTCGCAGCCGCGGTAGCGGACCACTTCTCATCCGAGGTACCCATCCGAACCGTCGATCGAAGGCCGGTGTCTTAGTGACCCACACCCGATTGATCCGCGTCGCGGCGGCATGCGCCGTCGGCACCGTAGCGGCCGTCGTTGTCGCGGGTTCGACCGCCGCCGACCCACCGCAGCGGCGCGACTTCACGGCGGCCGCCGTCGCGATCCCGGTCCAGCCCGGAACGAACGCGAACGACAGCACGATCCGCTTCCAGACCGCCCATGGCTGGACCGCGAAGATCGACAGCGTGGCCACGTCGTCGCTCGGCTGCGACGGGTGCAGCGCACAAGCATCCACCGTGCACGTCGTCTATGCGCCGCGATCTAGCGCAGTGGTCGCCGACAACGTCGCAACGGCATGGGCCTCGGAATGTGCGGGCTGCAGCGGCTGGGCACTGTCGCTACAAATCGTGGTGGCAAGATCAGCAAGCGAAGTTACTGCCGCCAACCGCGCACTGTCCTTCACGACGCTCTGCGATCACTGCAGTGTCAGGGCAGCCGCGGTACAGATCGTCGTCATCGCAACATCCGGTCGACAGTTGACACCTGGGCAGATGGACTCCGTCCAAGCGCTGTACAACCAGATCGCCGCAACGCTCACGCCAACAGCGTCACCGACCACGACGGCCGCCCGTGCAGCACAAGCCACGTCTAATGGTACAGCGACGACAATCAACGCGAAAGCGTACGAGATCCAGGCCATGGTCGCCGCGAGCCTGCATGCCACCTCGGCGCGGCGCTCGGTGTCCGTTCGCTGAGCCTCGTGTCACAGCGCGGACGGGCCGGCTACGCCCGTCCGCGCTATGCAATCTCACGTTCTGGCCGTCCGGCACGTCTCCCTTATGAAGAGAGGAGACGTAGATGAGCACGCGACACGCTGTTGTCGGCACGACGCTCGGACCGATCACGATCGTGGCGACCGGGAAAGCCATCACCGGCCTGTACTTCGCTCGGCACATTCGCCGGCCGGGCAGGGAGACGCTCGGCCCTGTGTCTGAAGACCGGCTCCTCATGGGGGCCGGTCGGCAACTCACCGAGTACCTGGATGGATCGCGGCGGACCTTCGATCTGCCGCTCACGGCGGCCGGCGACGCTTTCCAGAAATCCGTCTGGGCAATCGTCAGCGAAATCCCGTTCGGCCAGACGACCACGTACGGGGCGGTCGCCGCCGAGCTCGGTGATCGCGGTCTCGCCCAGGACGTCGGACAGGCCGTCGGGGCGAATCCGCTCTGCATATTCGTGCCCTGCCACCGTGTCGTCGGCGCGACCGGTGCACTCGTCGGCTACGCCGGCGGGCTGACTCGTAAGCGCACGCTGCTGGAGCTCGAAGAGCCGGCCGCGGTGTCGGCCGGCCGGCTGTTCTGACCGAGAACCTCACACGCAGGCAGCGGGCAGCGTCTTCAATGTGATGGGTATGAAACCGCCGTTCGAGAAGGTGGTCGCGGACCACGGCGGCACGGTGCTGCGCGTGTGCCGGGTGCTGCTCGGGTCCCATGACGCCGACGACGCGTGGTCGGAGACGTTCGTCTCCGCCCTGCGCGCGTACCCCGAACTGCCCGAGACAGCCAATGTCGAGGCGTGGCTGGTGACCATCGCGCACCGCAAGGCCATCGACGTGCTGCGTGCCGCGACCCGCGGGCCCTTGCCGACCGAGCAGTTGTCGGAGGCGCCGACCGGTCTGGGCGTGCCAGGCGCCGGCGACCCGGACCTGTGGCAGTTCGTGCGGCGCCTGCCCGACAGACAACGGCAAGCGGTCGCTTACCACTACGTGGCCGGCCTGCCGTACGCCGAGATCGCAGAGATCATCGGAGGCACCGTCGACGCGGCGCGGCGCGCTGCGGCCGACGGCATCAAGAACCTGAGGAACAACTACCCGGGCGCGAACCCGAGAGGAGATCATCATGAGTGACATCCGCCCCGACGGCACCACGGACATCCTCTCGGCACCCGTGGACGCCGAGACCATGAATCGGCTGCACCGCCGGTTGGTGCACCAGGCCGAGCAGGAGCGCCTACTCGACGTCGCTTACACCGTCGTCGACTCGCCGCTCGGCAGGCTCCTGCTCGCAGCGACGCCTCGCGGTCTGGTCCGGGTGGCCTACGCCAGCGAGGAACACGACCAGGTCCTCGACACGCTCGCGCAGAAGCTGAGCCCCCGGATCCTGCGCGCGCCGCAGCGCCTCGACGTCGTCGCCCGCGAACTCGAGGAGTACTTCGCGAAGCACCGTCAGGTCTTCGACGTCCCGCTGGATCTGTCCTTGTCGCATGGCTTCCGCCAGCTCGTGCAGCAGCACTTGCCGGAGATCGGCTACGGGCAGACCCGCAGTTACCGCCAGGTTGCCGAACTAGTGGGCAACCCGAACGCCGTTCGCGCGGTCGGCACCGCCTGCGCGACCAACCCGCTCCCTGTCGTCGTCCCGTGCCACCGGGTGCTGCGCGCTGACGGCAGCCTCGGCGGCTACATCGGCGGCGCGGCCGCCAAGGCGACGCTATTGAACCTGGAGGCGGCATGACCCGCGACACCAAGACCGATCCGTGGCGCACCCGCGTCGAGGCGGGCGACTGGGACGCGATCACGGCCGAGCTCAATGAGTACGGCGGCGCGTTGCTGCCCACACTGCTGACAGCGGCCGAGACCGTGCAGTTGCGGGAGCTGTACGACGAGGGTCGACACTTCCGCAGCATCGTCGACATGGCCCGTTACCGCTACGGCGAGGGCGAGTACCGGTACTTCCACACGCCGTATCCCGAGCCGATCGAGCGGCTCAAGCAGGCGCTGTATCCGCGGTTACTGCCGATCGCGCGCGACTGGTGGGGCAAGTTGGGCCGCCCGGCTCCGTGGCCGGACTCGCTCGACGACTGGCTACGGATGTGTCACGACGCCGGGCAGACCAAGTCGACCGCCATCCTGCTGCGCTACGCGGAGCGCGACTGGAACGCGCTCCACCGCGACCTGTACGGCGAGCTGATCTTCCCGTTGCAGGTCGTGATCAACCTGAACGAGCCGGGTGTGGACCACACCGGCGGAGAGTTCCTGCTGCTGGAGCAGCGCCCGCGCGCCCAGTCCCGCGGCACCGCGACACTGATCCCGCATGGCCACGGGTATCTGTTCACCACCCGGGACCGACCCGTTCGCTCGTCGCGTGGCTGGTCGGCGGCACCCGTCCGTCACGGTGTGTCCGCGATCCGCTCGGGGCGGCGGCACACGCTCGGCTTGGTGTTCCACGACGCGGCCTGAGCCCAGCCCGCTGCACACGACCGGCGCCGGGCGTAGCGTCACCGGATGACCGTCAGCGAGCGTGCAAGCGAGGCGGTGGCGAGGCGGCCGAACGGGCCGTTGCGGCACTTCGTCCGCGCACATCACGGCTACCGGCAGCGCGGCCTGGCGCCGGCGCAGCACCTGGGGATGCCTTCGCCCTACTTGACGGTGATCTTCACGTTGGACGAGCCGCTCCAGGTCGCCCGGCACTCCGATCCGCGGCAGAGCCCGGAGACATATGCCGCGCTGCTCGGCGGATTGCACAGCTCACCTGCACTCGTGGTCCACAACGGCGCGCAGTCGGGCATCCAGCTGCAGCTGAGCCCGCTGGCGGCGCGTCCGCTGATCGGCTTGCCCGCCGGCGAGTTGGCGTCACTCGATGCGCAGGCCGGGGAGGTCCTCGGTCCACTCGCGACGGAGGTATACGAGCGTCTCCGGGCAACCAACGATTGGTCAGCGCGCTTCGCAGTCCTCGACCGGCTGCTGGGTGCGGCCCTGAATACCGATCGCGCCGTGCCGGACGAAGTTGCCCGCGCGACGCGGGAGTCCGACACATGTCGGACGGGCAAGCAACATCACGCGTGAGCTCGATCGCGACACTCAAGACCAAGGGGTGACCGGGCGCTCCAGTTGCTCACCGTCAACGATGACGTCCAGCCGCTCATTTCGGAAGCAGATCAGCCCGGCGATGCGTGGGTTCTCCGGAATTGGCGACGGATA
>Ga0126378_10003653_pt1 | contig 11648 bp, 13 predicted proteins | sample PanSoiMetPlot_23_FD_92587 | JGI IMG/M metagenome (GOLD analysis project Ga0126378, IMG submission 92587) | Tropical forest soil microbial communities from Panama - MetaG Plot_23 | ecosystem: Environmental > Terrestrial > Soil > Tropical forest > Bulk soil | place: Panama | collected 2016-02-17
GGAACAGCGAGGGAGGTTCAGGTAGCCATGATGGAACGCCGACACCACGTGTCGTGAGCGTCAAACCAGAGGTACGGCCAACCGTGATCAAGTAGACCTGGGCATAAAGAATCAGATGGCGAAAGAGAGTAAGAGCCTTTTCACGGTCATTCTCGTATCGAGGTAGTTGAACAGAGAATTGAGTGACAATCGCCTGTGTGCGGTTCTCGTCCAGGCCCATCGTGCTGAGCACTTCGTCGAGAAGGTCATTCACGGTCCCTGTATCGGGGACGATCGCAGAGTTTTCTAGCGTCTGAGTGAGTTGTTGGCCAAGTGTCACCGCTATTGCTGCGTGGCCGGCCAGAGATTCGATCCGTTCGTCAAGTCGCAAACTATGGAGTGCATCAAGGAGTTGCCGGGAATCATCGAGGACTGCAGTTAGCGGTGACTGGAGGCTGCGGGAGAGTTCTGTCATGCGGTGAGCGAGTCCTCGAATCTGGTCTGCATTCCGTACGTGCCGGTGAAATTGCCGCAGTGTGCTCTCATGCTGTCTCTGTAGGGAGAGATCACGAATCAAGCCGATCGTTCCGAGAAACCGACGACGTGCGTCATATAACCCTTTGGCCATGACGTCTGAGAAGAGGGCCGCGGTTGATTCTTTCTGACCAGGTTTGGGCTGTAGCAATAGTTCGGTCCGCTGGGTAGCACGCATACCTGACCGGCGTTCGTTAAAACGATGATGCGCCAGTGCGTGTTGATCTGGTGGAAGGAGGACGGTATAGGGCTGGCCGATCAATTCTTCAGCGGTATATCCCAATAGAGCCGTGATGCGAGGGCTGACAGAGAGAAACCGGCCATCCGGATCCAGCTCGTACAGGACGTCGGTAAGTAACTCCCATAGGAGCAGACGCCGCTCCTGTGTGTGTTCGAGGGTCACCCGCAGTTCCCGTCGATCGATCGCCTCTCGGGTATAGAACATTAACTCGGTGAGGAACGCGGGAGACCGCCTGTATAGGTAGAAATCAACCCCCGCTTGAAGGATCCGAAGAGCTGAGCCCGAATCGGAATGGTCGCTTTCCACGAGGATCGTGGCGTGCGGCGCGTGACGTTTCAATTCGCCGATCAGGGAAGAGCTTTCGTCGCTCGGCACCCATTCGTCGTCGATCAAGATCACGTCCCAATCCTGCGTGGGCGCCCATACAGTGGCTTCTTCACGAGAATAGACGACTTCAACGCGACAGCTTGGAAAGAATCCGCGAAGGCTGATGGTGATCAGCTTGATCTCTTCTGCCCTTGGACTTGCAATCAAGACCGTCGGTGACTCACTCTGCGGCATGACGACATTCCTGGTGCGTCTGGAAAATTTGGGCAAGGCAGTTCTAGACCAATGAGAAAGCGGTCACCTCAAGCTGGACGAGAGGACAGAGCAACTGCCCCTAACCCTTGTTCAGACAGTTCAGAAATAGCTGCGCGGTATGAACATGTGAATAGCACAAGGGGAAGCGGGAAACCCAGTCTGCTGGCGGGAAAACACGCTCCCGCTTTGGTAGGGGGAGGACCGAAGTTGTGCACAAAAATGAACGCGTCGGGCGATCTGAACGGTGTGCGAGAAATCTAATCGACGATGGTCAGATGAGTAACTCCAGCGGCCACCGCGGCGAACATCGCGCTACTTGGCGAGCGCAGTGTTGTGTCCGGGACAAATACCTGGAGTCATATAGAGGAGGTAATTTCCCATTCCGTGCTGGAGTTCTACTTTTTGCAATGGATGATGGTGGACCATCACCATTTCATAGTCATCCGTTGTGGTCACTGAAAAACCTGCGGCGTCTTTGTACACTTGGTGTGGTTGAAACTCAAGGAACGTTCCATCCCTTGCAACATCGGGCACAGTGCGGAGAAGCGTTTCCCTCTTCGTCTTGTTCTCTAGTGCAATCAGCAACAGCTCATCGTGTCCATGCGGATATGCGAACTTGACGCAGCCGTCCATCAAGAACTTCAGGGGAGCGCTGTGCACCTGGACTCCGTTCTTGATTTCAATGCCTTCATCAGTTTGATCCGGGCCACGCTGAGCAAATTTACTGTAGCACACGACATTGACTCCCACTTGGTAGATATCCATTTCTTTGATCGGCTTTCCCTCCGGTGCCATGTACATGATGAAACTGGCCATGACATCCTTGGTTGGGGGGGCTTTGTGGTAGAACGCGACAACGGACATCAGGTTTTGTCCCTTGGCCAACTTGACGCCGTAGCCGTCTGGAAAGCGTGCTTCAGTCATCTCAAGTCCTGCCCCGCCGAAGAAGAGTGGTTCTCCAGGACATGACACGCTGGGTCTATCGTTATTCAACATGAGAATGTGGTGGAGGTAATTTTTGGGCAGCGCCTTGCCGTCTTTGGTAAAGACAGTGGATTTAAAGCCCACCAGATACATGTCTTTGGGAAGCTGAAACACATGCTTTGGCATGGAGGCAGCGAGATCGCCGTCGTGCCCTGACGGGAGATCGATTGGCCCGAACGTGAGGGTCACAATATTGTCTTCGATGGTAACTTTGGTGGTGGCTTGGTTGTTCAAGGTCGGAACGGCGTGGTGCTGATGGCCGCCATCGGCAAAGGCGGGTGTTGCGACAGACAATAGAATAAAGCCTATTAAGAAGAACTGCACCATAGGACCTCCCGCATGTGGAAACGATTAAGCCGACTATTCAGCAAGTAGCACGAGTGCAAGCGAAGCACCAGCTTAGAAGGAAAAGGTGACGTGGGAATGATCATTGAGCTGACGAACTAGGGTTCGGAATCCGCTTCCACACATAGGTTCCTCCCCATTGGCGAGGCGGGATGTTGTTCTTGTCACCGACACGTGAATACCACCAGATTCCCTTCGCACTTAGGCCATCTTCTGACAGCAGCACTTCAAACCCACCCTCTCGGTCATTGCCGCTTTGATGCCAAGTTCCTTGCCACAGCTGATCCTCGAACTTGGTGGTGACGAACCGCCCACCCTGCTGTGTGTAGGGACCATTGCCGGATTTATCCAACGTGGCTTTGTAGGTTTTGTTGTCTTCGACTTCGAGGATGTCCCACTCGCCGCTCAAGTCCGGAATTGCCGCGTGATTGGCGGAGGAGGTCCGTGCGGGAGAGGCGGTTGTCCGCTGAGAGTCAGTGAGAGGAAGCGCAGCTCCAGAATTTTGAAACGACTCGTGCCAAGATAGGAGGACCCATTGCCCATTCCGGCGTTCTAGCACCCCGGTTTCCCGTAGAGGTAAACTGGCGCGCTGTTGTTCGGTGCCTCGGGTGACGGTACGGATGTAGTTCACCTCCATCGTGAACCAGGCAATTTCCCCTTTCGTCCAAACTTTTAGCTCGGTGATAGGAATGTCCAATTTAGAGGCGGAGTCGAATTCTTCTTGCATATCCCGTTCGAGATCCGGCCATCCAACGTATTTCCGTCCGCCGACCGAATAGCTGATGATGTCGACGTCATGAGCCATCAGGCGAGAAAGTGTCGACATGTCCTTTTCCACATTCGCGCGAACTAGCGCTCTAATTGTCGCCTCGGGGGTCTGATTGTCGGCCGCCAGTGAAATCGCGGCCATGGTCGTGTGGCCCACAGAGAGGACTGCACACAAAACGAAACGTCTCATGCCAGACATGTCAACTCTCTCCTCTGGTCCAAGTCCTAAGTGGTGTGGAAGACAGCTGGGTTGGAATCCCAGGCTACATGGCCTCTGAATGGTTGTCAATGGCTATGTCGTGGAGAGAGCGGTCGTGACCTGGGCGCAGACGATCACGGTAACATTATCCTCGCCTCCCCGTGCCACTGCTTGTGTGATGAGGTCATACGAAGCGCGATCAGGATCACCGTCGCATTCCGCTAGAACCATGGCGATGGCGGGATCATCGAGCATTTTGTTGAGGCCATCGGTGCACAGCAACACAAGATCATCCGGACGCAACGAGCAGGATGCCAAGTCGGGTTTCACGGTGGTTCCCATTCCAAGGGCTTTGGTCAGGACATGACGCTCTGGATACGTACGAGCGGATTCGACATCCAGCAATCCGTGCTTCAGTAGCTGCTCGACGAGCGTGTGGTCGCGTGTCAATTGGGTCAGCGACCCGTTCCGATACAAGTAGGCCCGGCTGTCGCCCAGGTGGGCCACATGGGCGACAGGGGTTGGAGAGGGCGGAATCGCGAGCGCGATGATGGTGGTGCCCATGCCCTTCAGACGGAGCTCTTGCCGGGCCTTATCGTGGATGGCCTGATTTGCTTGTGTGATGATATCGGTCAGTATGGCTGGAGCCTCGTCGGGGTGATCCCGCAACATAGCGGCTCGCTCCTTTGCTTGTATAATCGCAACCGACACAGCAGTTTGGGCTGCGATGTCTCCCCCAGCATGACCACCCATGCCGTCAGCAACGAACCACACCCCCTGATCATTGAGCACACCGTAGGAATCTTGATTCGAAGAACGGACGCAACCTATATCGGTGCGGCCGATTCCAATCCATCGACTTGGGTGTGTCACGCAGGGACCTCGACCGAGGGGTAACGAAGGCGGGAGGTTTCGGCTACGGGCGGGGGACCGAATCGAGTAAGCAACTGCTCATAGAGATGTTTGGCGAGGGGTTCGAGATTGCGTGTGTCTGCGCTGTTGTAGCGGACTAGAAGGTCCAGTGCCGCTCCGTCGCCAGCCTTCCACTGATGCCAAAGACGAACAGCCTCCCACCCGTCGAGCCCAATGATGCTCTGGTCTCGATTGATGTGCAGCTCCTGCTCAATGGACTTGAGACCGCCTCGGAGTCCAAGCCGCCGAGCAGCGAAGCATAGATCGAAATGAGCCTTTCGGAAATCCAGTCTAGGAAACTTTGCTTGGAGATAGGGAATGTCGAAACCGCTCCCGAAAAAGGTCACAAGCAGGTCGGTCCGGTCGAGTTCGTCGTGCAAGCGATCCTCCGTCAGACTTTCCCCGCGCACAAGACTCGTCATGCAACCATTGCGGTAGAGCCCGACCAAGGTGACGTCTCCATGGCGGGCCGACATGCCAGTTGTTTCAATGTCCAGGTAGAGGACACGATGATGAAACGCGTCAAACAGACGCCAGTGTTCGCGCGGCTTGAGACAAGTGGCGAAGTACTGTGCGTCCCCTGCATGCAAATGTGACTGGGCGGCAGCAAGCTCTGAATCGTACGACGTTTTTCGGGCGGACGAGATGCCGAAGAGCGATGACGAGTGTAGAAAATTGGTCCAATTGAGGACGCCTGCTTGCCACAGCCGTCGTTCGGTGTAGGGACCGATTCCATTCAGGAGAACGAAGGTTGACGTGAGCATTACGAGGCCGGATTGTAGCCTTGATTTCAGGGGGTAAACAAGTTAGATTCCGAACTGGACTCGACACAAAAGTTGTCCATCTCGCAGGAGGTAGGCACCATTCCTTGGATGCGAGGGAGGGCGATGGACCGGGATGTTAGGCAACGCCAGACGTATCCGACTGACCGTTGGCTCAGTGCAGCTTGTAGTGGAACTAAAGCCCAATAAGACCGCCGATGAAATTTATGCTGCCTTGCCAGTCGAAGCACCGTTAAATACGTGGGGCGAAGAGTTTTATTTCAAGCTCCCCGGCGTAAAGGATTATCGCGAGACAGCCACCTCTCAAGTAAAGGTTGGGGATGTCGCTTTTTGGGGAGCGGGGCAAGTGCTCGCGATTTTCTTCGGCCGGACTCCGATGAGCATGGGACCAGACCCGGTCCCTGCGGATCGTGTTAATATTGTCGGTAAGGTCATCGGCGATCCCTCGATCCTGCGGCAAGTCATGACCATGCAGACGATCAAAGTGGAGAAGATCTGACGGGCACAGGAAACTGAGTAGCGGGGGACGGACCATGCGGCTCTCGAAAGAGCGTGTTCGTCACATGGCGGAAACTTTGGCGACTCGGCTTCAGCAGGAAGGCCATGTGGTACTGACGGGTGATCGCAAGGCCTTCGTACAGATGCTTGATCAAGCCATGACAGAGGAACTTTCCGTTGAAGACCGGCTCAACGCAGAAGTACGACAACTTATGAAAGCTTACGAGAAAGATATCGAGCACGGACACGTCGACTATCAAAAGATGTTCACGATGATCAAAAACAAGTTGGTCCGGGATCGCGGGATTATTCTGTAGCCTTTGACTTCTTATCGCTCACAGATACGGTATGCTGAGTGACGACAAGGTCAGCCATCTCTCGCATGTCATACTTGGGGCGGTCAAAAAGACCCCGTTGATTCACCTCAAGAATGACGAAGGCAAAGTTCTCCGCGAAATTAAACGAGTACTCGCTGCCGAGTTAGCACATGAAGATGAGATCGATCAGAAGGTCAGGGCCAAGCTGGGGTCCTATTCACGCGGGATCGTGGAAGGTAGTCCAGAATGGGACGTGCTCTACCGGAAAACTTTTGAGGAAGAACTTCGGAAACACACGAAAGGGTGAGTCGTGAAGATCTCCGTAGAAATTATGAAACGCCTATCGATGACTGGTGCAATCCTGTTGATCGTGGGATTGGTGGCCTGTTCCAAAGAGAAGCCCAAGCCATTGGTTCCGTTGCCATTGGATCCGGGAAGCAAGCCTCAAGCCATCGCGCTCACCGAACAGGGGACACGAGCCTTTCAAACGAGACAGTTTGAGGATGCCAAGACGCTGTTTTCGCAAGCCGTGTCACTAGCTCCTGAATCAGGCCAGGCCCATTATAACTATGCACTTGCACTCAATGCTTTGGGCGACACAGAAAGCGCACGGCAGCAGTTCATGGAGGCCGCGAATCTTGCGCCGGGCGATAAGACCATCTGGGATTCCCCCGCCTTGTCCCCGTATGGTAATCCAGAGGGGCCAAAGGAGAAAAAAGAACATCCTTACAGCACCTCGAGACCGTCGTTGGGCGGTGGGTCTTGATGTGCAGAAGCGAGAAAGGTCCGCATGATGGCAATGGATCTCGCAGTCGGGGACAAAGCGCCTGACCTCTCCTTACCCGATCAATCGGGTGAGACAGTCAGCCTAAAGGACTTCAAAGGGAAACAGGTGGTGCTATATTTCTATCCGAAAGACGATACTCCAGGCTGCACCAAAGAAGCCTGCAGTTTTCGTGATTCGGAGGCGGCATTAAAGAAAGCGGGCGCGGTGGTGCTCGGTGTAAGTATGGATGGGCAAACCTCCCATCAGAAATTCATCACTAAATTCAAGTTGCCTTTCACATTGTTGAGCGATGAAGACGCTGCGGTCTCTAAAGCCTATGGGGTCTATAAGCTTAAAAACATGTACGGGCGAACCCACTGGGGTCTCGAGCGCAGTACCTTTGTGATTGATCAAGCAGGGAAGCTGAAGGCCATCTTTCGTAAAGTCAAAGTGGACCGCCACACCGAGGAAGTGTTGGATGCACTCAAGGCCTAACCACGACAGGTTGCCCATCAAACCACTCCGCTGATTCTTCCATTTCGTATGATTGCATCGGTGCGAGGAGCACGACCAGCCGTCCGAACTCGGTGGGCGGTGGTGCTGCTGCTGTTGCTTCATGTTTTAGAGAGGTCTGTCTGGTGCGCCGATAAGGTAACCGGCACCTTGCTGGTCAAAGATGCGCTGACCGGGCTGAATCAATCGGTTGCCGTTGAAGCCAAACTCATTCGCAAGGGCATGTTGGGTGACGTAGGGTTGGGAGGAGAACCGCTCGAACTCTTGCAGAAGGGAGAGATCGTCGCAAAGGCGATGACAGGGGGGGATGGGCGTGCTGTCTTCCAGTTCACTCCGAACATGCGTGGAATGGCGACGCTGACTGTCCGTGTCGGTGAAAGTCCAAGAGTGGACCACGCCGAAGCAATGGCCAATCTCGCAGTCTGGGAACGTCGGACGCCAATCCTTGCCGTGGAAGTGGCGGCGCTGATGGAGGAAGCGACTGTTTCCTCCCCGCTGCCTCTTCTTCCTCTCGGCGAGAAGACTGAACGTACCCCGATGCCCGCTGCGGCCGACGAACTGAGCAAGCTTACGCAGTTCTATTACAATGTGATCTACATCACGATCGCCGAGAGCGATCGCTCGGATGGGTTTATGACGAATGAACAGATTCGAGCATGGTTAAAAACACATAAGTTCCCACCAGGTCATATCCTGGTTCTCTCAGGCGGTCCTGACGCGTTAGGTACGCAGTTGGACGAATTCCATACTGGTGGATGGAAAACCCTCAAAATCGGTATTGGTCGATCGAAAGCATTTGCCGAAGCGTTCCTACAACGTCGCCTAGAGGTGGTGATCGTTCCAGAACCGACGAAAGGCGAGCTGCCCCGAAAGGCTAAGGTGGCGAAAGACTGGAAGGAAGTAAGAAGGAAGTTGTAGAGAATTATGCATTCTTTTTCCTTCTTCTCAAAACTCGGAGATCGGATCTGCCTTTGATTGCACGATTTGATCGGACAGGGCTTCATCGTGCGCGTTCCGTAAGCACGACAGACGGCCCGATCGCCCTCTCTCCGCTCCTTTCATTTAGCGATCACTTTCCATTAATATGAATCTCAGATCTCCCTTATCATTGAGGCCCACCAGAATGCGGGCGAAGACGAGTTTTTCCTGCCAAGCCTGCGGACATCAAGCGCCCCGGTGGCTCGGGCGTTGTCCTGATTGCGGTGGCTGGAATACGATGAAAGAGGAGCGGCAGGCAGCAGCCGGCAAGGGCCGTCTCGCAACCGTCAAAGCCGCTCCCGCCATGGCCACACCCATCGCCGAAATTGAAATCGTCGGGGAGCCGAGACGACTCACCCAAATCGGCGAGTTCGATCGTGTACTTGGCGGCGGGATCATTCCCGGCGCGGTTATTCTGATCGGCGGCGATCCCGGCATTGGAAAGACAACGCTGCTCTTGCAAGCGCTTCCTCGCTTGGCAGACAAGCATGAGCAGGTTCTCTATGTCTCAGGTGAAGAGTCGCCGCGACAAATCAAGATGCGTGGGCAGCGGCTTGGGATCGAGCAGCCTAATCTCCTGATCCTGGCAGAGACCTCCCTCGAACAAATCCTCAAAGCTGTGCAAGAAATTCAACCGGCGGCGCTGGTCGTTGATTCAATTCAAACGGTCTACACCGAGCAGCTCACGTCTGCGCCCGGCAGTATTAGCCAGGTGCAAGAAGTAGCGGGCCAACTTATGTGGTTAGCCAAGCGAGCTGGCCTGCCGGTCTTCATCATCGGCCATGTCACGAAGGAAGGGGCGATTGCAGGACCTCGATTGCTCGAACATATCGTCGATACGGTCTTGTACTTTGAAGGGGATAAGGGCCATAGCTACCGAATTCTTCGAGCCGTCAAGAACCGCTTTGGCTCGGCCAACGAGATTGGCGTGTTTGAGATGAAAGATTCCGGGCTCGAAGAAGTGAGGAATCCCTCTGAGTTGTTTTTGGCTGAACGATCCCACCGCAATACTGGCTCGGTTGTGGTGTCGAGCTTGGAAGGATCGCGGCCGATTTTGGTGGAGTTACAGGCGCTGGTATCATCGACCAGTTATGCAATGCCGAAGCGCATGACCAACGGAGTGGAGCTCAATCGTGTCTCACTCCTTCTCGCGGTCATGGAAAAGCGGCTGGGACTTCATCTGTCCGGACAAGATGTCTATGTGAACGTCGTGGGAGGAATGCAAATCGACGAGCCGGCAATCGATCTCGGAATTGTCGGTGCCGTTACATCGAGCTTACGAGAAGTCCCTGTCGAACCAAGTCTGTTGGTGTTGGGCGAAGTAGGACTAGGGGGAGAAGTTCGCGCTATCAGTCAGGCAGAGCTCAGAATCAGAGAGGCAGCGAAGATGGGATTTAAGCGGTGTCTTTTACCTGAGCGGAACCTGGCAAAACTTGACGCGATCGATGGGATTGAGTTGATCGGAATTCGTGAAGTGGGTGAAGCCCTGGAGGTCGTTCTTGTCTAAACCATGGTTAGCCGCCTTGGTTTGCGTCTCGCTTTCCGGCACGTTTCTCTCGAGCTGCGCTGAAGTGCGCTCTCCCGAGGGTGTTCAGCTCAAGCAGGCGACGGTTGAGGAGTTGACGGCGTTGCTACGTCAGCGGGAAGCGGCGATCCAGACAATGAAAGGACTGTTCAGCGCGAAAGTCCGTGGGGGAATCATTCCAATCGCCTCGCGGGTTGAAGGAACCGTCTATTACCAACGGCCCAATGCAATGCGGTTGCGAGGCTTCACGCCGATAGGCAGTGAACTCTTTGAATTTGTCCAGGCTGATGATCAATATAAGTTGCGGTTGCCAACGATGGGGCGTGTCTTAACCGGCAGTCGGTCCGATATGAGCGAGATGGGCAAGTTGGCGCGACCCTTCCAATTGAGTGTGTGGGCCATGGGTGGCGTACTTGGGACTGACCTAATTACTCAAGATGAGACCGTCGCTCTCAAAGAGGACGGCGATCGCTACCGGCTTGACGTGCTGGCGTCGACTCACAATGGCACGCAGGAGGAACGAGCGGTCCAGCGGCGGCTGTGGTTCGACCGGCGCACATTGCTGGTGGTGCAGGAGGATCGACTCACCGCCTCAGGCGATGTGGAAGCCACTATCCAGTATGAGGATTTTCGCCCAATCGGTGACTCGGTAACCGCGTCCTCGGCTGACGATACGCGTCTGCTGCGACCCTTCAAGATTTCGTTGGAAGACGGGAAGGGGCAGGGGAGTGTGCAAGTGACCTTTCACGAAATCATTCCGAACCAGCTGCTCAAGGCTGGCGATCTCGGTCATATCTAGTACGATGAAAGTTCTTGCCATTGACACTGCAACTTCGTGGCAAAGCGTTGCGATTCTTGATGATCAATGGATTGTGGCTCGACGAGATCAGGATGCCGGCAAGTCCCATTCCAAGCTCTTGCTTCCCACGATTGACCGACTGTTCCACGAGTCCGGGCTGTCCTTGAAGGACCTCGATGGTCTCGTCGTGTCGATTGGCCCCGGGTCGTTCACCGGGCTGCGGGTCGGGTTAGCGACCTTGCTGGGCTTTCGAACAATTACTGGGCTTCCGATGGCCATCGTGCCCACATTGGAGGGGTTGGCATGGAATCTCCGCGCAGCCTCGACGCAGCTTTGCCCAGTCCTGATTAGTCGGCGAGGTGAAGTATATTGGGCCATGTTTCGGTGGGTGACCGACGAACTGCTTGAGCGGATCGTCCCGGAGAAAGTGGGGCCGCCAGCTGCGCTCGGAGGAAGGCTAACGGAGCCCACGGTGATGATGGGCAATGGGTGGGAGGCTGAGGAGGCGGCCATCAGGGACGGGCTTTCAAGGTCGGTGAAGCTGACAGCGGCACCGGCCTATGCCATGAAACCCTCCGCAGTGAGCATTGGGTTGGCTGGAATCCAGCGCTTACGAAGAGGGGAGACGGCCGGATTAGGGGTGAGTCCGTTATATGTCCAGCGATCCGAAGCTGAGCTACAATATGAACAGGGGGGCGGGATCTCTCCCGTCGAGCGACGTCGAGAAAGGGTGGCCGAGAAGATGGCGGCGAGGATCGCTCGGGTACGTACCAGAGCGTCGAGGCAACAGATCAGGAACAGGAGGAACACTACGTGAGCGGCTCAGTTACGATTGAGCCTGCGACTCTCGAATCCCTGCCCGATATACTTCATATCGAAGAGGCTTGCTTCTCGGCCCCCTGGACGCGCAAAATGTTAGAGGCAGA